>Ga0187844_10000479_pt1 | contig 31219 bp, 16 predicted proteins | sample SpaLakP09_SKY_50_FD_134517 | JGI IMG/M metagenome (GOLD analysis project Ga0187844, IMG submission 134517) | Oligotrophic lake water microbial communities from Sparkling Lake, Wisconsin, USA - SP09_SKY_50 | ecosystem: Environmental > Aquatic > Freshwater > Lake | place: USA: Sparkling Lake... | reverse complement strand
TCATTTGAGGATTCATTTGAGGATTCATTTGAGGATTCATTTGAGGATTCATTTGAGGATTCATTTGAGGATTCATTTGAGGATTCATTTGAGGATTCATTTGAGGATTCATTTGAGGATTCAGTGGTACTGACTGATTAAATACAGGATTTGGTTTATTATTTTGAGAATAATTTACATGAGATGCCATTTTACAATTGGTATAATAAGGTTTTAAACCAATAAATTATAAAATAAAAAATGACACTTTCGTTAAATAAACTGGAAAAGGTATTATCATCAAAAGGTATGATAATAAAAAAAATATACACTATTAGTAATTTATGTGTTTATATAGAACTAATGCATATAAATAACGTAGATTCTATCATGTTGTACATACCTAGTAAGTATGAAATAGATTCCGGACAAGGAAATACCACATATAAAGTACACTTTTTAGAACTTAATGATGATGGTACCATACCTAATGATTATGCAGATAATCCTGACGATATAGAAATGGAAAATAAATACGAAGAAATTGATATTAATGTTTCAATAAATCAAACTAATATAGAAAAATACTTGGAAGAAAGTTATAAATGTCCTGTATCTTTAAAAGATATTGAAAAAAATGATATGAATGAACTAAAAGATGTTTTTAGACAACTAAAACGATTAAAGTTCTGTGTGCAAAATTTAAAATATAAATTATGTATATTTTACAAATGTTATATATGCTGTATTAGAAGAGATAATAGTTACGAATGTTATTCTATTGAAAACTTTACTGGTACTGCATGTAGAAAGTTGACAGTTACTATCGATTTAGAAACTTTTTATCAGAAAATTAACACAATAGATACAGATGTTAAAAATGTGCGTAGAGGAGTTTTTCATGTATTAGATAAAAATCAAAATAAAAATGTGTGTAACTTACAAAAAATAATGGATTATAAAAACACGTTTGAACTATTATCTGCACAAGTTACAATGCAAAAAGATAAAAACAAAGCTTGGTTAGAAAAACTTGAAACAATATTATCAAACTTACTTTTATCAGAAAAAAATATCATAGAAGATATAATGACTATTCAAGAAAAATATGCGAATAAAACATCATTACATCAAGACATAGAAAAATCACATATGATATCAAAAAAAGAGAATGATTTGGCTAATATACAGGAAATTAAACAAGATATTATGCGTAATATCATAAAAATTAAAATGATTACAGAAAACATAACGTTAAAGTTCGATCAAATTTGTTTTGATAATACTGTTATGTTAAATACTATTGTAAAGAACTTTGATCAGTTAAGTAAAATATAATGTTTCATAATAATAAAAATGTATCGTAAGAAAAGATCGAAACAAAAGTATATGTCTACAACACCGGAACCAAATGATTCTCCAAAGAAATTTCCTACTTTGTTGTTAGTAATAATTTTATTCATAATAATAGCTGTCGGATTTGTATTGTATAAAACAATTGGTACTCCTTCTCGTGCACAATCCAATTTTGGATATAAATTTTATTAATATTGTACATTTTTAAAGAATGAATAACATATACATAATAGCCGTTTTTACGGTAATTATACTAATAATAATTATCATAATTGTTGTTAAAAAAGAAAATTATTGTTGTGAACGAACAATAAATGATAAGATGGCACATGCGGAAACGCAAAATTTTTTGAATAAAGTTGGGCAAAGTAAATATGATAATCCTCAATATTTACACACTCATAAACGCCGCTTAGGATATTGGTAAAAATTATGTTAAATTTTAAACTATTAGTTTAAAATTAATTTATTGGCATATTTTCTTGAGATATTTCTGAGAACACTTTTGGGCGTTTTTACCATATGCATCAGTAATGTTTAAGAAACCAGAACATGATGATCCTCCTTTTGTAAGAGTATCATATCCAGGTGCACTATAATTAGGAACAATGTATACTCCCGAAGTTTGAAGAGAGTTCATTGGTGCAGCAACTTGATTCATTTTCCCATTTTTCATATGAGAATTAGGATTATTATAACTGTTAAGTGTGGCGAAAGAGCAAGCCGATCCAACTGTTTGATTTGAGTATTCAGACATTTTATTACTTTACAAGATTTTTATTTTATTTTTTTTTATATTTTTTTGCTTCGGAATTTGCTAATTTATCAACAATTTCATTATATTTATTTCCATTGTGTGCTTTTACCCAAAACCAATGAAGTTTTTTCCCCTTACTAACATTGTTAAATCGTTCCCATAAATCAAGATTTGCCTTTCTTTTCCACACGCCAGTGGCACATTTTAATGTTAAATCACTGTCTGTATATATATTATATACACTACCTTGAACAAATTCAAGTGCTTCTATCGCAGCTAACAACTCCATTCTATTATTCGTTGATGATTCTTCTCCTCCGCATACAAACCATTCTTCGTTATTCTCGATTACTCCAAAAGCCCATCCAGAAGGACCGCCCGGATTTTTTAAACACGATCCATCTGTGTATATTTCTGGTATAGACATTTTGTTTATTAATTATAATAATATGTATTATAATTCAATTTTTTATATTATACATGCTTAAATTTTCTCGTAACTTATTTATTATTAATGTAAAAAAATTAAAGTGATAAATTAAATATATCTTCTTCAATGGATTGATTTGAAATAGATAGATTATCACTGTCTGTTATTTTCTTAGATTTTATTGAAGAACGTCTTTTTGATGATTTACTCTGTCGTGTAACTACTGTTTTCTTAGATTTTAACGGTGATTTACTCTGTCGTGTAACTACTGTTTTCTTAGAGTTTAACGGTGATTTACTCGGTGGTGTAACTACTGTTTTCTTAGATTTTAACGGCGGTTCGACAATATTGGATTTTATAACTTGTTTTTTATCATATTCTTGATCATATTCTTTCTCATATTTTGTTTTAAAATTCAGAATACTAAGTCTTTTATTTCTCGTGATACTTCTAAGAATATCTCTGAAATTTTCACGTGTAAAATCGTATACATCATTTTCCGGTATTACATTATCATTTGTTATTATATACGGGTTTTTATTGAAAAGACTGAGTAAATTATATAAAATCTCATTCGGAGAATACAAATTATCAATTATCCATTCAGAACTTAGAACTTCATCAGAGTCTACATATTTTAAAAATGGATCAAAATTAACATTAGATTTAAAGTAGTTTATACCTGTTTCCATTCTAAATATACTTTTTAGAATACTATTTTTATACTCTTTATTGGTTACACTTGGTAAAATATAACAAAAAACTTTGAGAAGATCTCTTGATGGAACATACTCATTGCAACTAGAATAATCTTTGCAGAAATAGTCATTGATATTATTATCTCCTAAATCATTAACATAAGCTCTATCCCAATCATATATAAGTGCTGATATGTTTGAGTTTATTTTAAAGACACTTTTAGCACCTTTCAAACCATTGTATATATATGTTACTTTTTTTGCTTCTTTGAATTCGTCTATAAATACATTACCAGTATGTAAATCATTATGTGCACATTTAAAAAGTTCTAATGCTGCCAATCCAGAAACAAGTTGTATAAGTGCTACTTCAGCTACACTATCTAACGTTTTTGTTTTTAATGTACTATCGATTTCGATATGATTTTTTACCCATTTTGCAAGAGTATTACCTTGTGTTTTTGCTGTTGCTATTATATTATATTCTAACTTATCTCTATTATCATTGTAAAATTGTATTTCTAGCGATTTAGATTTATCTTTTACAACTAATGGATTATTAATACTTGGTCTATCAGATAAACCTTTACCAATCCACCAACTATTTCTGATTAATACTTGTTCTAATGAATACGAATCCATTGGTTCACCAGTTGTTTTATTTTCTGTGTTATGATCAAGAATAGTTAAAAGTTGTTTAAAACTACAATTACGTGCGCTACCATAGAATATAACAAAATGCGGATTGATTTTGTATTCTAACATCGGTCCGATTACATGTTCGTAAACGTTGGTTTCATATAAAAGTTCTTTCGTATCATCCTTAACTATTTTTTTCCCGTTAAATTTTGGGAATTTCATATTTGGATTTAAATAAATTTTAAGTGATACATCTCCATTAACAATTGTATCTCCGTATTTCGTGTTTGGTTGCAGTGTAACAAACCATACATCTGTAGGTGATGCCGATTCGGAAGGAATTCCGTTGACTTTAGTTGCACAATGCGAAATATTACATATATTATTTTTCTTTAATTCTACACTTTCACATGATTGATTAGTTCCCATTTGTAGTTTGTAAACATTTTTTTTATATGCGACATTTATCGCCCAAATTTTTAATACTTTCAATCCATTCACTGTATTTTTTGTCAATTCTATTGGTATTTTCCCATAAAATACAACTATTAAAATCATCTGACCCACCCATAAGAGTTGTAAATAGCGGCTTTTCATCCAATAAATATGATTCATCTATAACTCTTTTAGGAAATACTTGAAACAATGAGTTTCGTGTATTTCTTTTCTTTACTGTTGAATATACTATATCGTATTGTTTTTCAAAGTCTTTTTGAATATTATCAATCGCTAATAGCGATCTATCTTTATTTATACGACTCATATTTTCAATGATTAACCGTGAATTTGTTTTTACATCTCTGTTTATTTCATCGAAAATGATTTGTATCTTTTCATTAAATACCGCATCAGGATCTATAACAAGATCTTTCTGTGTTCCTACAGCCGCTTCTTCTATAGGACAATTTCCTAAATTTTCACATAGTTTTCTAAATCCATACATACTTGCTACACCACCAGCCGCTGCACCCAAAATACCAGAAGACAACATACTAAGACCACTGGCAACTGCCATTCCACCTCCGGCACCGGCACCGGCTAGAACTGTCGTTTTAGCATATACATTTATACCAATATTTACGTTATTTTCATCTACTGTTCTTTGTAAAATTCTATCATTGTTATATAGATTAACATTCACATCGTATTTTCGTCTTTGAAGATTGTTAATCACTTCTATATTTTCAAATAACGATGATAATACATTTGTATTTTTTTGTATAATTTCATCATTCACGGTATTTGTTTGTAAAAAATTCACAAATCTATCTTTTATCGTTAAAAGTTCATCATTTGCATTCTTAATGATTTCATTGTCGATCACATTATATTTTTCGATTTGATAATTAACTAATTCGTTATAATATGTTTGATCTATACCCGCTCTTTTACTTGAAAATAAATCTAATAAATACGGGTTATTCCATTTAATTTCCGGTTTATTATCACTGTCTAACGCATTATAAAAGTCTTTTACCGTGTCAAATGTATCATTTCTTTCAAAGTTAATCAACTTCAACCATGTTTCATCGGATAAACGAATAGCATCTCCTGAACCTATTCCGTATGATTCTAATGTTGATATTTCTTGTTTTTCATGATATTGTTTACTTTTGTAATTATATCCGAGATCGTTACACTTACCGAATAGCGATTCACAGCTTTTATCAGATCGTGTCCATTTTTCCGCCGCTTTATTTTCTATATTTAGTATCTCATCATTCTTTTCATCAAATGTTCGTTCAAATTGTGTTTTACGTACCATAGTTAATAACATATCCATATCAACAGAATGTTCTTTTAGTTTTTTAGATGATTCAGACATATATGATAACCATGCCATATTTTCACCTAATATTTTTGTCGATGAATCTTTCTCAACTTTTACAAGATCTTTATATCCAGATAGTTTCTCTATTTCATCTTTCCAAATATCCTGTACATCTTTTGGGATTATAGCGTTTAATTTATCATATGTTTTAGTTCTAAAAATACTTGAATTAATCTCACCGTACAATGAAACACCTATTTTACTTTGAACATGTTTTTTAATTCCACACCATTTATTCGGATCATCTTCTGGAGGTGGTTTTACCTGTATATTTACCTTAAAATCTGGATTTAATAGGTTAGGCATTTCTATTTCAGGTCTATCATATGCATACATATTTGCTAATGCCATCAACGTATCTATTTGTGTATCGGTGAGAGTATCAACTTGTATACCTATTTCCATTTTTATATCATTCATTATTTTTATGGCAAATTCTGTATTTTGACTTGGATTATTATTTATGTCAGTAGAATATGCATCACCTCTTAATGTTAAAGTGTTTATAAATGAATTGATGTTGGTTTCTTGAATCTGTTGAACAGAATCAATCACTTCTGTAAGTCTGTGTAATTCATCTATATATTTTTGTTTATCTCCTATATCGGATATTTTTTCATTTATCGAATCTTTTATATCCAATAATATCTTTTTATTCAATGAATTTTTTAACATAGTTGCTTTTGTTTGTTTGTCTAATGAATTAATAAAAGTGTTAACAAAATTAGTAGGTGCATTCCGAACATCTCGTGTAACTTTCTGTTGTGTTGATTCAGTTTGTATAATAGGAACTCTATACCACCATACACCCGGAAAAGATAAAACAGTTAAACCGATAAAGTTACTTAAATTAGCAAATTCACTTGTATAACTACCAAACATATAACCACCCATTGTCATTGCCAAATTAGTTGCAGAAAAGACAGGATTCATATATGATAACGATAAAATTAATCCAGTACCTGCTCCTGCAATAGATTTAGGTTTCGGTAATATGTCAATGTATTTTATTACATTTGCACCGATAAAATCAACACTTTTAGTAATAATATCTTTCGGATTATTCGTAATAAATTTACGAGATGATGATACTAATCCTTGATTATATAGATCCTTACCAATTAAAATTCCTTTATTAAACATATCATTACCGAAAGTTAACAATTTTCCAGAAATTGTTGTATTATTTGGGTTTAATGCGATGTATATAGACTTCGATAATCTAGGTAAAATGTCTTTGATAAAATATATAGTTTCTTGTGATAATAGTGATTTTATATAAAAGTCAGGATTATTTTTATATATATCTAGTTCTATTCGTCGTTTTTCTTTATTAAATTCTGTATTTTCATTGTTTAATTTATCTTTATCAATACCTTTAGTTCTCAATACTTCATTGTTATATTTTATACGTTGTTCATATGTTTGTATACTAATTTCTTTCATAGTCCTATCAAACTTTATAATCGATTGATTTGATATATCTAATACGTTAAATTTCTTGTATGAATTACTCATATTTTCTTTCATTCTTTTACGTTCTTGAGATGTAAAACTCGTATCGTCATTAATATATTGTTCCATTGCTTGTGTTGCATAATCAACGGATAAACCTGTGTATGATAGTTTCGTAATTTCTATTGATTTTTTAAGTTCTATGAGTTCTAATTCAATTCCCATTCTCTTATCTTCTAACATTAACATCGGATCACCTATATCTATATCATTTGTAATTTCAGTTGTCCATTTTTCTATTTCTTCCGCTGATGGATCAACTTTTTGTTCACGTTTGTATGTCTTTATTTGTTGATTTAGGATTTTATCTCTATCTTGTTTATTTTTCTGTTCTTTTCTGAGTTTTTCAATAAGGTTTTTATTGATATTTTGTAATTTTTCAATGTCTTTTTCTATATCTTTTACCTTATTAATTAACTTTTTGGAATCTATATTATTATTTAATTCATCTTGGAATATATGTGCAAATGCTTTTTGTATTTGTTTATTATTTTCTCTATTATCTGGGTTTCTCCACCAAAATTGAACATCTAAAAATATATTTGCGGTAAAAGTAGTCATTGTTCCCATTTTCGGTATACGTGGTATTTCGATGTTTATTTTATCTTTAGAATTTTTATACGCATTTTTCAAATACTCTTGTTCGATATTTAATGCTTTTATTTTATACATTACATTATCACCATCACTATTAGTATATTTTTCCCTTAGTTCATCGATATTCTTAATGGTTTTATTATATTCATCTTCGCTAATTGTTTTTGGTGGTGACCAATAATCGTCCCAACCAGTAAGTACACTATTATGAGTAAAACTATTGATATCATTCGTAATTTTTGATATTTGTATTCTTGCTAAATTATCTATTACAAAAAATTCTGTGATAGAATCTATATTTTTATGTAATAATGTAAATTCGCCGTTTCGAAGTTCTATATCATGTAAAAATTGGTATAATCCAATACTTTTACATAGATTAAGATACCCATTCTGTATAGAATTTTTAAAGTCAGTGATAAACTCATATGATGGATTTTCAAACCAACAATAGTATAGTTTATCGTTAAAATCGGCAATGTTCTTAGATATATTTTTTCTAAACCATTGTTTTTTTACGTCTTGATATTTCTTTGTATTTTTCCACGTTGTTGCTATTTTCATAAGTTTTAATGATCCTAAACCAATAACTGATAAAGACATAACACTTAAAGTAGCAAACTGTTTATACAAAGATAACTTTTTTATAGTTTTAACAAGAGATTTATCTGTTAATTTTAGTAAATATGAACTTACAAAAAATAACGTAAAAATATCTAAGTTTGTTTTGACTAAATTAGTTAATACAGGATTTAAATAAGGTATAATAAAATTTTGAGAAGTGATACTTTCATAAAAAGTTGGATTTGTAAATAACGTAATTATCGCATCAACACAACCACCTAACGCAGTGTAAAACAACATACCTAATTCATTATGTAACAACGTAGCATCTAAAAACGCGACAATAAACCCCGACCACATAATTCCAGCCGCTACCGCAAATGTAGGTCCTGCTATCTTACAAATTGATATCATTGGTCCTATTAATACAGAACATACAATGTTGAATATCATACATGGTGTTTGTATCAATACCGCGTCGATAATACCTACGGGTGGGAGTATCTTTAATACATTGTAAGTTCTACTAATCACTCGATTTTTTAGTATTAAATTTTTACCGCTTTGACCAATACTGTTTAAAAAAGTTATTTCATTAGCAAATAATTTATTGAAAAATTCTACTGGGAATTCTGCTACTATTGAGAGGATATTATCCATCTGTTCTTTAGTATTCCATATAGAACGAAAACAATAACTAAATGTATACACTCTTGGATCAAAAACGGTAAATCCGAACAAAGAAACTTTTTTGTAAAATTGTTGATCTTCTTTTATTTTATAAAATAACTCACTAAAATTAACATATGTTTCTAGATCTACAGGTGTATTAAATGCACTATCAATAACATTAAGTTGTTCTTTTGATGATTGAAAAATAGTAAAAATTGAATTAACAGCGACTGGGAAGACCGCTCGTGCTAAATTGGAAGAGTATGAATAGATCATTCCATCACCGATTAAACCTTGAGCGTACGTGTTTATTCCTATATTAGGCATATATCCTTCAGGTAAAATATATGCGGAATTAATTACCATATAACAAACTCCTGATCCTATTCTGTTAATAAAATTTAATTCAGAATTTAGTGTATTCGGATCATTTTTACGTTTTTCATATTCTTTTTGCATACCTATTACGAATGTAATTCCCAATCCAACAACTGTTTTAGCAATAGGATAATATTTATGATCGATACCTGACATTTCCAGTATATACGGTTCAAAAATATTTGTAATAACTCCTTTTATAACATAGTTTTGTCCCATAGTATAAATAGGTCCTGTTGCTATTGTAAGGATTTTCTTACAAAAATTACCTATACTTTTTGCAACGGGACTAAGTATCTTTTGTTGTTGATATGTTTGTAGATTTTTTATAAATTCCTGATTTTTATTAGGTTTAGGATTTGTTTTTAATCGTTCAATACTACGTTGAAAATACGGTAAAAAAACCGTATTTATTTCTTTTATGTATTTTTCTACTTTCACTATATTTTCAATAGGTAATGTATTATATAATACATTTTGTCGTGTAAATTTATTCATTTCCATTATCTGTTCTAATAACTCATTCCGTGAATATGTTGTATTTTCTTCTTGTTTTTTAAATTCGAGTATTATTTGTTTATTTTTTTCTGTAATATCTTGTATTTTCTTTGTATCATTTACATTTTTATCATACATTCTACGAAGTATACCAATATTTACGTTAGATTGTTGTATTATATTGTTAGTATCATTCATAATTTCAGTATTTATAGGACCTTGTATGTAAAAATCGCGTATAATGTCTGAATTATTACTTCTTTTTGTTATTCTACTCATCTTTTTTATTATTATATATTTATTTATATAATAATACTAATCTACTTATAATCTACAAGATTCCATTTTCTCATCAACTCATCACACATTTTTTCTGAATTTGGTTCTCTACTCGTACTACTATATTCCCATAAATTACACATTACCGTATTTTTACCTGTAGTAGTTGCAAAATTACGTAACGCACTTACAAAAAACTCTTCATTGAATGAAACGTAAATATCATTATCATTTTCGTCTAAGAACATATTTGATGCAGCATTTTCTTGATTGATATATTTAACTTCATTAACTTCTGTTCCTTCTGATTTTTTCCAACACTTCCCACATACACCACTTTGTGGTACATTACCACCGCATCTACATAATGTATCACATATTACTTTATCTCTCCCCCTTTGTTCAACGAATCCGCTTTTTATGATGTTAGATGCCATTAAACCGTAAAATTCATTGATTAATTCTGTTAAATCGGAATTTGAATACCCAAAAGACGATAGAGCATATTTACTTGTTTTATTCTGAAAAAGTGCGTTTAAATTATATATTTTTGCCATCGGACAAGGACCTGTAACTTCTGCAAGATAGTTAATATATGATACTAATTTAAGAAGATCTTCAGATGGTTCTTGAACATCAAAATATTCAATTGTCATAAATTTTATATATTGGTTAAATACATTCGACATATTAATATCTTCGAAATCATCACTATCACGAATATTTTTTATTAAATCATTATAAGATTCATTGTAACTATTATATGTATTACGATCAATCTTTGAAGAAATAAAATATGTATTAAGAAATTGTAATTCATTTATAATTATTTGTCTTTTATTGGAATCCAAGTCTTTTACATAGGATCTGTAGACTTTTTGTTCTTCTTCACTAAGTGTTTTTTCGTATTCTTTGTATTCGTTAAAATACTGAGAAAAATACGTTTTTATAGTAAATTCGGAATACATATTATAGAATGTGTTGTAATATTCATCGAAATCTTTAACCTGTTTATTGTTAGTGTTTCTGTCACTTATACCCACAAATTTTGCGTTACATAAACGAAATTTCATTTCAACTGGATATTTTTTGAATTTATCAATAATAGATTTAACTATAAGTATTACACGTGCAGAATAATCAGGTAAATCTATAAGTATTTTTGCTGAAAATCTACGTAAAAAAGCATCATCTAAATTCCATGGAAGATTTGTTGCTGCTAAAACCATTACATCTTTTCTATCTCCGGAACTAAAACCATCCATTTGTTGTAATAATGTTGTTACAGATCTAGAGTTTTCTGGTGATTTTGTTCTATCCGCCGCAAGTATTTCCACTTCATCTAAAAATATAATAACTTTACATTTTTCTCTTCTATTTGTTGCCTCGACACCTTCTATAGGACTTCCTGATACATAATCATTGGCGAGTTTCTGTGCATAAGTAAATAATTCAGCGATATTCTTTTCAGTACCACCTTCCCATTTACTTCTTAATTCACTAGCTGAAGAACTGATAAAAAACACTTTTAAGTCTCTGTATAATGAGTCAAATTCAACTGCAGATGATTTTGCTAAATATGTTTTACCAGTACCGGGCGGACCGTAAAATAACATGTTATTTTTCTCTTTTGGAAATAAAAATGGAAATCTATTGGGATAAATAAATTTTGATAATACAGCGTCCTTTTCACTTCTCATTCCAACGATTTTGTCAAATCGTAAAGGGTCACCAGTTTCGTTTGTTAAATCTCTTGTATTTGCAATTTTGAATTTTGGTGTATCTGAATCTTCACCTTGTTCTGATTGTTTCTGTAGTTGTTTTTTATACGATAGTTTACTTTTTTCTATTAGTTCTGTTAAACTTGATATTATACCAGCATTTCCTTGTCCATTAGATTGTATTTGATACATCCATAAACATAATGTACCGTATATAATAGCAGATAAATAATCACCATTGCTGTTAAAATAGAACGCTTTTGTTAATATAGGTATATACTTATTTTCTGTAAGATTAGCACGTAAATATTTAAAACCGTCATCATTTTTTATTTCTTCTTCCATAAGATTTGTTCTCAAAACACATGACTTATCTCTTTGATTATTTGTTGTGTTCATTTATTATATAAAAAATATATTTTAAATTAATAAATGAACCATTCATTATACAATATGATTACATCACCTCATGAATGGTATTTAAGAAAACAAAATACGACAGAGCCATTCATATTAAAACTACTGTTATGTAAATATGTTCTGTTTCCTTATAATACGTCTTTACCGCGTAATCAAATTCCAATACCAGAAGAGACATATATTACCAATGCACGTATTAAAATTGCTGATAAAAAGTTATGTGATTTGATTCATAATAAGTATAAGATTAATATAGATGAATCATATATTTATGATGTGTTATCATCAGAACAAAGTGATGAAGTTGATATGTATACATTATTTCACTGTTATTTTTATATATGGCAACTTGAGATTGCAAAGTATACTATTTCACAGAACACACATTCAACACAGTATTTATTGTCAAAATATCGTGATTATAATGAAAAAATAGAAAAGTTAAAAAAAATACATTTTGAAAATTCTCAAGAAATGAATAGAATTAGAAAAATTATGGAAAATAATTAAAAGAAATAAAAATGATAAAAATAAATGTTTGAAGATGCACGTATAGGTGAAATTATGACTAATTACCGTCAATATATAGATGATGTTAAAAAAACGCAAATTGAAATAGAAGGTTTAGACCCTAATGTTAGAAAAGCAATTAAGCAAGAATTACAATACATCGCTATACAAGAAAATACTAAAAATAACGACGCGTTAAGAAAAATATTCAACGATACCAACAAAATCTTTGATAAAAATAAGAATACTACACAAAACATCAATCAATTATATGAAAAATCATTGAAACAAGCACTGAAAAAGGTAGATTCTGATACACTTAACAATGTAAAAGAGTTTTTATCCGATAATAATTTTCAAAAAACATTGGTTAAAGATCAAGAAATTGATAAACTATTATCTGGACATGATTTAGTCAAAGAATTTTCTGAATCATCTAACTGTGGCAATGAAAAACGAGAATTGAAGAACGCTCAACAAAAGATGGAAGAAACAATCAAAACATACAGTATGATAGACATAAACATAGAAGAAAAATATAAGAAAGAGATGATGGCATTAGAAAAAAGTATAATAAAGCAAAACAACATAATTAAACAAGCAAGACAAGAAATACCTAGGTCATTTTTACAAAAAATGTATGATTACATAGTATAAAAATTAAAATTGAATATTTGGGCCATATTTTAGTGTAAAATCAGCAAGTATGATGATTATTCCATTGATTACAGAATTATTCATCGATATAACTATATATATAGTTATATACGCATGTATTTTTGGTTTTTTTAACTACGATGAGTTGTTAACACATAAACCATTAACTAATAACGAATATAATTCGTATATAATACGAAAAGGTATTAAAAAAATAAATCAAGTAAAAAACCGTGTAACTTTTGAATGCATTAATTTTTTATTTGATAAGTTTCCAGAATTAAAAGATGAAATATTCCCTCGTGAATTAGTTATTCATTGCGATAATATTGGAGAAAATCTAGACATTAAATACCAACCTACAACTGAAGAAATTCTTATATCGGAATATTCTTGGAAAAAACGCGAAAGGTGTAAAATCAATATTAATTGGGCTAATTTTCCCAATCTGAAAACAGTTGTTATTGGGACAGGTAATATAGATATAAATGAGTTAATTGTATGTGAAAAACTTGAAATTATATGTTTAGATATAGGAAATTATGAGGAAATGATACCTGAATGGATATGTAAAAAACAAAATTTAAAAGTAATTATTTTTTCCGGTAACGTTACCAAACCTATTCATTTTGAATCACCTGTATTAGAAAGATGTATATTTCGTAGAATGGTAACTATAACAACAGAATCGACTTTAGTTCCGGATAAGGATAAAGAAATAACACGATCGTTTAATTTTATCAATTGCAACTGGGAATGTAGAAAGTTAAATATTTTAAGTTGATAAAATAGTATTTTTTGTAAGATTATAATTAATAAAAAATTAATTATAATTATTTGTGTTTATTTTTGCATCTATTCGTTTCCGGATTTCTATATTGATGATCTTTACATGGTTTAGGTGACTTCCGTTTAGGTGACTTCCGTTTAGGTGACTTCCGTTTAGGTGACTTCCGTTTAGGTGACTTCCGTTTAGGTGACTTATCTTTATTTTTACATCTATTTGTTTCCGGATTTCTATATTGATGATCTTTACATGGTTTAGGTGACTTCCGTTTAGGTGACTTCCGTTTAGGTGACTTCCGTTTAGGTGACTTCCGTTTAGGTGACTTCACAGTATATTCTTGTGTTCCCGTTTCTTTATCTCTTTTCGTATTAAAATTAAGAATACTAATATCTTTACCTTCAGATACTGATTCTAGAATTTGTTTAAAATTTTTGTCGGAAAAATCATATATATCACCTGATAAATTATTAATAGTGATGTGTGGATTGTTAAAAAAATATATAAGATTACGTAAAATTATTTTTGGAGGATTTACGTTCTGAGTTATCCATTGTTTAGACAAAGTAGTTTCCGTTTTTTTATCATATAGTATATTACTATCATCTTTTGAATAAACATTTTTAAGGAAATATGCCATACCACCTCCATTCATAAAAATAGATGACATGATACCCATTTTGTATTTATTATCTGTTATGTCGCGTAAAATAGAAACAAATATCTTGAGAATATCTCTAGAAGGAACGTATTCATTACAGCCAGAATAATATTTACACATACTTTTAGTATTAGCGCTATTTTGCCCAAGGCATGATACATAAGATCTATCCCAATCATACAACAACACACATATATTTGAGTCTATGCTATAAACAAAATCATTATTGGATACATACGTAATAATTTTATCATTTTCAAACTCATTTACAAAGATATTTCCTCGATGTAAATCATTATGAGCACACTCAAAAAGTTCTAATGATGCTAAAGCTGATACTATTTGTATTATTGCTACTTCCGCAAGAGAATCTGGAAATTTATTATTATGTTTTTTAAACCAATTATATAATGTAGTTTCTTGAGATTTTGCTGTTGCTATCATATTATATTTAAGTAAATCTTTTTTTGCTAAAACATGATCTATTTCTTTAGGGTCGCATCTGGAAAATGACGGATTATTAATACTTGGTCTATTTGATTTCGAAGTTCCCATCCATATCGTGTTTCTAATAAATAACTTTTCTAGTAAATTATTGTCTATAATTTCGTCATTTATTTTATTAGCAGTTTTATCTTCAAGAATGTTAAAAAGTTGGGCGAAACTACAGTTATCTGCACTACCATAGAATGTAACAAAATGCGGATTGATTTTGTATTCTAACATCGGACCGATTACATGTTCGTAAACGTTGGTTTCGTATAAAAGTTCTTTTGTGTTATTTTTGGGTATTTTTTTTCCGTTTAATTCTAGAGATTTCATATTTGGATTTAAATAAATTTTAAGTGATACATCTCCAGTTACAAGTGTATCTCCATATTTGGTATTTGGTTGTAATGTGAGAAACCATACATCTGTAGGTGATGCTGAATTAGAAGAAAGTCCTTTAACTTTTTGTGTACAATGTCCAATATTACATATGTTGTCTTTTTGTAATCTTATATTATTACAAGATTGATTTATACCCATTTATAATTTATATATTTTTTATTTCCAAAATAAAAATTGAAAAAATATAATTACAATTCAAAAAAAACAGTAAATATGATGATTTCCGAAGAAGATTGCTGGAATATATTAGGTGACAATTTCAAGAATAAAGGATTTGTTCACCATCAAACCGAATCATTTGACAATTTTATTAATGTCGGATTACCAAGAATATTATGCGAAGAGCCTCCAATTGTTATAACACCAGATAAAGAAACTAAAAACCCTACATACAAAAAATACATTATTTCTTTTTCTGATGTTCATATACCTTCTCCAACAGTGATTGAAGAAGATAGAACATTAAGAGGTTTTCTTCCATCAGAAGCAAGACAGCGAGATTTATATTATGATTCTCCTATCTATGTAACTATAACCACGACATTAGAAGTGGAAGATCGCCCTCCGGAAATTGAAAAACATAATCGTGTAGTCATTGGGCGTATTCCAATCATGTTACACACTAATAAATGTTATCTCAGTAACATGACAATGAAAGATAGAATAAAAGCGGGTGAATGTGAAAAAGATCAAGGTGGATATTTTATCATTAAAGGTAAAGAACGTGTTTTAATCCCTCAAATACGTGGTGTATATAATATACCTAAAGTTATAGAACAAAAATCTGGAGAAAAGTATAAGTTTATAGTTGAAACAAGAAGTATGTCAGAAGAAACCGGTCATTCAGCACTTGTTAAAGCAATGATAGGATCTGATGACAGGACACTAGTTTTTTCCATTCCTTACATAAAAGAAACTATACCGATTGGAGTTGTATTTACAGCGTTAGGGTATATAAAACAAGATGAGATCCAAGACTTGATTGGATTAAATTGTGATAAAGTGGAAAAATACATTAGATTGATTTTACGAGACTCCTTTTTTTGTGATGAAGAATCTGACGGTTTCGAATTGTTTTCTGAAAATCACAAGAATAATGATAAAATAGAAGAAATCTGGAAAGAAATGGATAAAGGTGATAAAGAATATTGGAGAAATGAAATGACACGTAATAATGCTTTAAAATTTATAGGTAAACTATCAATACATACATTGAAAGAAAGTGAGAGAATTAATTACGCAAAACAAGTAGTTGAAAATGAGTTATTTCCCCATATGGGTATAACTTCTACAAAAAAAGAGAAGGCGTATTTTCTTGGATATATAGTTCATAAATTGTTAGCAACGTCTATAGGAATACGTAAAGAAGATGATAGAGATGACTATATTAATAAACGTGTTGAATCTGCTGGTGTCTTATGTTATGAACTATTTAGACAACTTTTTAAGAAATATACAAGCACTATAGTTACTAATATGGAAAAAAAGAAACATATATCGGATGCGATGTCTATTATTCCTCGATTACCTATAATTACAAACGGGTTAAGACAGTGCTTTCCGGCCGGAACATTGATTACCATGTCAAACGGTCTTTCCATACCAATAGAAAAACTATCAGAAATAGGTGGAGAAAGTGTTTTAGGTTGGAATGGTAGAGGTTTTGTTAGTTCTATTCAAACAGGTCTTATAAAACAAGGTATAAAAAATACAATTAAACTTACTTTTGATAATGGAAAAACATTAATATGCACTCCAGATCATAGAATTTTAGTGATGATTGATGGATCTCCTAAATGGATTGAAGCACAGAATATACCATATAATTCTCGTGTAATTTCAGGTATTCAATATCCCGAAGATGATATGGAATTAAATGATACTTGGACACTTGAACTTAACTCACATACATTTAGTATACGTGATGCGGAAAATAGAAATAAAACACTAGCATTTGTTAGAATGATCGGTTATATTATGTCGGATGGACACATATGTAAAGATAGAAAAAACGGTGGAGGGTCTGTTTATCTTGGTGGTAAAATTGATGTTCAAAATTTTATTGAAGATTATAAGTTAGTAACTGGAAAAACGCCTACCATGAGAGATAGAGAATCTGAAAATTGGGGTAAAATTTATCATATTTGTTTGAGAAATGAACTAACAGATATTATTAGATATATAGAAGGTGCACGTATTGGGAAACGAACAAACCAATCATCTCAGTTACCAACATTTATTCTTGATCCATCATGTCCTGTTAGTGTTGTTAGAGAATTTTTAGGTGGATTATTCGGAGGTGATGGACATTGTCCTCGTTTAGATGTTAGAAAGGGGGAAAGAACATCTATCAGTAGTGTTGCTTTTTCTTGGACAGTAGAAAAAGAGTATATTGATAGTCTTAAGAATACATTTGAAGATTTATGCGTATTATTAGAAAAAGTAGGAGTTCCTAATTCTCATTTAAATGGACCTTACAATAAAAATGATAAATTTTCTTACAGACTTCATACACAACCAACTACTGATTTTTCTAAAAAAGTTGGATTTAGATATTGTGTTCATAAACAATGTAAGTTAACAGTTGCATCATTATACTGGGAAATGGAAGAAAACATAAAGAGACAACATAAATTTGTAAGTAATAAAGTTAGTTTACTGAAAGAAAATGATAAAAAAATAACTATCAAAGATGCATTGGAAATTGCCAGAGAAGAGTTAAAATCAAAAGAATATGTTTTGAATTACTATTATTCTTTGTCGAGTGTTAGAGACATTTCAAAAAGAAGAGAGAGCGGTAGATCTCCAGAATTAAAATATTTACAGAAAAAATACGGAGTTCCTGATGCTGAAGAATATATGAACGATATGGGTGTTTTAAAATGGTTTAATGGGGAATATACGAATGAACGAGATTCAACGGAAATTCCGTTTTTTACGAGTAGATTACTTAATATTAGAGAAGATGAAACCCAAGAAGTATATGATATTGGTGTAAATGAAACACATTCATTTTTAGCCTTTGGACAGGCTGTACACAACTGCTTTAGCACTGGCAACTGGGGACTACCTAAAAACCTATACATAAGAGCCGGTGTATCTCAAGTCCTATCTCGCTTATCTTACGGTGCAACGTTATCTAATCTTCGTAGAGTAGCAATTCCCGTTGGTAAAGAATCTAAAAATGCTAAAATTCGTCAGATACATCCATCACAGATTATGTTTTTATGCCCTTCGGAATGTTTTGATCCAGAAACACCGATTCTTATGTGGGATGGAACTTCTAAACGTGCCGGTGATATCGTAGTTGGTGATCTTCTTGTTGATGATCTTGGTAATGCAACTAAAGTGCGATCAACATGTTTTGGAATAAAGAATATGTATGATATTATACCGGATAAAGATAATTTTACGACAACTAGAGTAACAGATAATCATATTCTTACTCTTCGTATACGTAGACATAAAAATATTAGAAAAAGTGCTAGAAAAAATCAAAATAATTCTGTATTTACTCATATGGTCGAATTTCTAAATCGCGATACACTTAAAATGGAAAGAAAACATTTTAATTCATTGGGTGATGCGGAAGATTTTGTGAATACTTTTCATGATGATGATACTGTAGACATTACCATTGAAAAATACTTAAAACTTACTAAAACAACTCGTGATCATTTAGTTCTGTTTAAAAATGATGGTATAAATTGGGAAAAGAAGGATGTTGAAATGGATCCTTATTTATTAGGTATGTGGTTAGGTGATGGATGTAAAGATGGAACAGGATTTGCATTGAATTACAAAACAGATCATGAGACATTAGCATATTGGAATGAATGGGCAGAAGAAAATGGAGCAGTTATAACAAAAGGTGAAAGATATAGTTTCTCAGTTGTTTCTAAAAAGAATAAGGAAGCGTATGCATTAAAAAAGTGTGGTAGAGTGGAAGAAGCACCGTTGAAGAAGTATCTTCGAATGTATAATCTTCTTAATAATAAACACATTCCAAATGAATACCTAACAAATGATAGAGAGACAAGATTAAAACTTCTAGCGGGTTTAATCGATACGGATGGTTCTGTTAGAGCAGAAGGGAGAGAAATACGTATTTGTCAAGGACCTGCTAATTACAAAGTAGTTGAAGATGCTTATACCGTGGCAATGTCGCTTGGTTTCTCGTGTGGAGTTAAAGAAGGACAAAGTCAATGGACAGACGAAAAGAGTGGAGAAAAGAAATTTAGCACATACAAAGAACTTACAATAACAGGATCGAAAATATATGAAATTCCGACGCTTCTTCCTCGTAAAAAATTAGTAAAGATAGATAATAATACACAATTATTACGTAGTAAAGCTTTCATGGGTAGTAAATTTACTTTAGCAAAGGCGGGTGTTGGATCTTACGTTGGATGGCAGCTTGAAGATCCACGTGGAAGATTCAGCCTGAAATGCGGGCTGATCCTGCATAATACTCCGGAAGGCCAAAGTATTGGCATAGTTCTTAACCTATCTCTTCTCACGCGTATTTCCGAAAGATTTCCAACCGTCCTCGCAAAAGAAGTTGTTGAAAAGTGTGATAATCTTGTGTTAATAGAAAATTATGAAGATCCTAATGAAAATACAAAAGTCTTCCTTAACGGTTTATTGTGCGGTATAACATACGATCCAAACGGTTTAGTAGAAGAAATCAAACAATTTAGAGAAATTAAAATGCTTCCATATGATGTATCTGTTAGTTATGATCCCATAGATGATGAGATTAACATTTATTCAGATGAAGGAAGACTACTACGTCCGGTTTTTACAGTTGAAAAGAATAAATTAAAAATAACAAAAGATGATGGAATAAATTGGGATAAATTACTTGAACAAGGATTGATTAAATACGTTGATAACAGTGAGATTAATAACGCTGTAGTTGCTTTTAATCAAAATGAACTTGGTAAATACAAATGTGATTACTGTGAAATAGCGGCTGCTATGATGTTAGGTGTTATGGCTTCTATCATTCCTTTTCCAGATCATTCACAATGTATATACAAAGATGAACCGGTATATATGGCAAATGGAACTTCTAAGAGAATATGTGATGTTGAAGTTGGTGATGAAGTAATAACATTTCATCCAGAAACACAACAACAAAGTATTACAAAAGTTTCTCATACTTATACAAATCAAACTGACAAACAATTATTCGATATTAAAACGATTAGTGGTAGAAAAATAACAGCAACATTTGATCATCGGTTTATGACATATGAAGGATGGCTTCGTATAGAACATTTTGATATAGAAAAAACACTTCTTGGTGTATCATTAGAACCAAAACCGATGTCAGCATTAACAACTGATTATGTTATTCTATCTTCTGAAGAATTTGTAAAAAAATGCATGACTTTCGGAATACATAAAAATATGGCTGAGCAATATCTATTAGAATTGAAACATCTATTACCGCTAAGAAGTACCAACCCTAACATACATATAATCAGTAGATTGTTCGGGTTTATATTATCAGATCGAGTTTCAAAAGATTTTATTGTAAGAATATCAATAGATTTTGATAATGAACATGATCTAAAATTATTCGAGGACGATGTTTTGAGATTAGGATTCAGCAATACATTTTCAATGAATAAAAAAGTAGTTGGAAATGTATGTAAATTAACATATATGGGTGCATTTCCATCGTTTTTTATAGCATTAGATTGTTTATATGAAAAACGAACAACTGATGAATACGCAAATTTACCTACTTGGATTGTATACGGTTCCGATCTTGTAAAAAGAGAATTTTTATCAGGATTTCAAGGAGGAGATGGGAAAGTAATTGAATATGAAACATCTAAACAACAACTTTGTATTAAAAAGTTTTCTGTTGTTAAAACCGTGTCTAATACAATTTCTCAAGGGGTTTTTAATTTCATGGCTAACATTGTAGAACTATTTAAACATTTTAAGATCAATACAACTATTGATACCGTAGTTAAAAAAGGGAATATTACAACCATTTCATATAACATTTCTTCATCTCGTGTAAATTTAATAACGTATTTTGATACGATTGGATATAGATATAATACGTATAAGAGTGTAAATAGTGGAATTTGTGTTGAATATCTTAAATATTTAGAGAGTTGTAACATTAAAAATGAGATAATCGATGAAATAAATTTTTATAACGATATGGCTCCTAAAACTATTGCGGAAAAATTAAAGATGGAAGCCAAAAAAGTATATGATATCTTAAAGTATAAAAATAATAAAATTCGCGATGGTCATGGTATTATAACATATAATGAATGGAAAGACATTATAAAATGTAAGAGTTTCACATTATTTATACCGATTTATAGTAAAACGAAAAGTATGGAAAATATAATTTCCGATATTACAACTGTATCAACGAATCAGAGTTTTCTATGTGGAGATGCTTTTTGTGTACATAATTCACCAAGAAATTGTTATCAGTGTTTGGATCCTGACACGCCGGTAGTTATGGCAGATAATACACAAAAAGCTATAAAAGATGTGAAAATAGGTGATTATGTTATTACCGTAGATCCTAACACATGTAAACAAAGTGTTACAAAAGTAATAAATCAATATGTTCGCGAAACAGAGAAACAAATAATTTCTATAGAAACAGAATCTGGTAGAAAGATTACTTGCACATATGATCATCCTGTTTTAACGAGTACTGGTTGGAAAACAGCAGATATTGCAGAAGATATATGTGTTATTCCACAACAAGTAATATATGAAGATGGTGGTTGTGACTTAGAAATTAAGTATGAACATTCTCTACAAAAAATATTAATAAAAAGAGTTGTTATACCAATATTTGCCAGAATGATTGGGTATTTTATTTCGTGTGGAAATATCAAAACAAACATTAAATATTCTTGTTATGAATTTGTTTTTAATTCAAAAAATGGATTACAAGATTTTATTAAAGATATAATCACAATAGAAATTGATAGAAAAAACTTTTTCATAAATAATCGTGATAATAGCAGTTATCATGTCATTTTTATCAATGAAGGAGCAGATCTGATTACATCACTTTTAGAAGACTATACGTATAAAAACATTAAAATACCTAATTGGATTAAAAACGGTTCGAAATTGATTAAAAGAGAATTTTTAGCGGGGTTTCAAGGTGGATCTGGTGGTAAGTTATCTATTACTAATGATAGTTTTAGATTATTAGACACAAGTTTAATATACATTACCGGTAATATAAGTATTCTAACAAAAGAAATTGTCGAACTATTTGAAGAATTAGGTATTAAATGTGGAAATGCAAGGTTCAGTAATTCGTCACAATTTGTTCGTCTTTCTTTTGAAAATACTGTAGAAAATTGTATTAATTACTTTGAAAGAATAGGGTGGAGATATAATAATAGTAACTATAATGAAAGTCTTCCAGTATATGAATATTGTAAAAAAGTAATAAAAGATAGAGAAGATAATGCTCAAATAGAAGAAAGTTGTTGGTGTTTCTTTAGTAAAAAGAAAGTATCGATATATGAGGGATATTCAAAATGGAAAAGAGAAGTAAAAGACAAAGCGATATTCGTTAAAATAGTAAAACGTGTAAAAGAAGAAGGGAATATGATTGCCGATATTACTACAGAATCTGAAAATCATAGTTTTATAGCCGGTGATTCATTTTGTGTACATAATTCAGCGATGGGAAAACAAGCGATGAGTATGTATGCTTTATCACACCTTGTTCGTTCTGATACAATTACACATGTTTTAACATATCCACAAAAACCGTTGGTAAGCACGAAATCAGCAGATATGTTAGGTTTTAGTGATATGCCTTCAGGTATGAATACAATAGTAGCAGTAGCGTGTTATACGGGGTTAACTGTTTGAGCCCCTGTCATGTCGCAAGACATAGGCAAGTCCGCATCACAGCGGGCAACATACTTAAATTGCGGGAAGATCCCAATTTCGAACCATTGATTACCAAACTATTAGAGAAATTTAATAGCGGCCTTAGTTAACTACTAAGGGTATGGTAAAAAGATCAATGGAATAGGAAAATCCGCAGCCAAGCACCTAAGTCTCAAAGTCATGGGATATGGTGAAGGTTCAACGACTAAATAGGTATGGGCGTGAGAGTATTGACAATACTTAATGATCGCTTAAGATATAGTCTAGTCCCACCTGAGAAGGTGTCTAGTTGGAGTCTTACAAGTCCTGTGATTAGGAGACTTGCATTGCGAATTCTAGAGAGTAACGATGATAGGAGGAAATGCCTAACATCACTCGGTAGTTAAGTCAATCAAGAAGATTCAGTTATATTAAATTATGGTGCTGTCCAAAAAGGTTTGTTTTGGGCAACAAGTTATCGCACACATAGTGAAGAAGAGAAAAAACAAGGTTCTGTATTCGATTCTATAGGTCTACCACCGCTAGATAAACGACGTAAAGATGTAAATTACAGTTTATTAGACGAAAATGGTATAATTAGATTAAGACAGTCAATATATAAAGATGAAAAAACACGCGGCGGTGGCTCTGTTTATGTGGAAGCAGGTGATGTTATTATTGGAAAAACACTGATACAAAGTGTTAAAAATGATGCCGAAGAAATTACAGACAACAGCGTTGTTATTAAAAAAGGTGAAGAAGGGTGGATTGATAGGATTTATATATCCACTTCACCAAATGGGTATAAGATGGTAAAAATTGTTATTAGAACACAGCGTATTCCAGAGATTGGAGATAAATTCGCGTCGAGATCAATTGGTTTCAAAAAGGGAGCGTGAAAGCGTTTCTCCCTAGTCCTCCTATAGAGGGCAAGATGGCTTGTTGCGGGAACCCCCTAAAGCCCTTTCTACTACTTAATCACTTGGAAACTTTGATTAATACCCAGGATAATGACCTCGGGCATAGTAAAAACGAAAGGGATAATAATGGGAAATCCGCAGGGTTACTACCTAAATCCGTTAAGATAAGGATATGGTAGGCTCTCAACGACTGAACGGCCATCGGTCAATAATGAAGGTCTAGTCAACCTGAATTGGCTTAAGATACAGTCTAGTCCCACCTGAAAAGGTGTCATCATGTAGTAATGATGAAAACAATGACCTCAACCGGAAATGGTTGTGGTAGTTTGGTATTTTCGCGGCGCAAAAAGGAACGTGCATTTTTGAGAGTGAATCAGTTTCGCTTTCATCAGGCGTTTCAAAACAAATAAAAGATATTTTACCAGGTGATAAAGTATGGGGATATTCAGGAACAGGATTAAAAACAGACTCTTGTGTAGATATAAATTATATGGGAGAAAAAGAAACAATTAAAATTACAATGTTAACTGGGCAAGAATTAATTTGTACAAAAGATCATCGTATTCTTACAAAAGAAGGATGGAAAGAAGCACAAATACTTACAACTAATGATTTTATAGTTGCTAATTTACAAAACCCATTAGATGTCAAAGGAGAAGATGAAAAAGGGTGGTCTCTTGCGATGAGTTATACAAATTCTACTTTATTTAAAACATCTACAATGAGTATGACTCTAAACATGGAGGAAAAAAGAGAAAAAACGTTAGCATTTGCTAGAATTTTAGGACTGGTATTATCTGATGGGTGGATTTCTGGATATAAAGATAGAGAAAATCAATATAGATCAGGTGTATCACTTGGAACACTTATAGATGTAAAATTATTTATAGCTGATGTAAAAATACTAATAGAAGGTGAAGTTGCAAATGGTAAAAATATAATTTGTAAAGATAATGCTAGATTTTACGATTCAAAAAGTTATGCAGGTGCATGTTATATATATGAATTACCGGCTTATTTAGCTAGAATGTTCGCTTCTTTACCTGGAATTTCGACTGGAAAACGAATATTATCATCTCCATCGTGGCCTGAATTTTTAAAATCTGCACCTATAAGTATAATAAGAGAATTTATTGGGGGATTATTTGGAGGAGACGGGTGTGCACCATTTATAACAAGAAATGAGATTTTTTGTATTGAATTTTCTTGGAAAGGGCTGATTTCAAATTCTGAAAAATGTCAAGAGCATATTAAAACTTTACAATGTATGTTGAAAAAATGTGGAGTCGTTTGCAGTATTTCACCTCAAAAAAACCGTTCTTCACACGCAAAGGATGGAGAACAACGCATTGTATATGGATTAAAATTAAGAAGAAATTCCGAATTTTTAGATAAAATAGGTTTTAGATATTGTATGTACAAACAATGTAAACTTACAGCGGCAACATCTTTTTGGAAAATGAGAGAATATAAATCAGGTAAAAAACAGAATGCAATTGAATGGTTAACAATTATAGGTGCTAACAAATGGTTTGAAAAAGGATATCATTGTATTAAAAGAGATGATCATGAAATACCATACTATTATCTTCCTATAGATAATATTAAAGAAGGTAAAATTGAGAAAGTATATGATATAACTGTTCAAAACCTTTCATCTTTTATAGCAAATGGTTTAATAGTACATAATTGTGGTGCTGTATATAGACAAGAGGATATGCCTTTTACAGCAAGTGGAATTACACCGGATTTAATTATGAATCCACACGCATTACCGAGTCAACATTCGGCTCGAGGGGTTAAGTAATTAGCCCCTAGTCTCTATATACCGCAGGTTAGGTTTATAGTAGGCAAGACGTCCAAATTGCTGGGACATCCTAAAAAAATATGGAAACATATAAGAACTTGATTACCGCGGCCTTTAGGAAACTTAAGGTGCAGCAGACGGACGAAAGGATCCGTTGGATGGTAAAAACATCAAGTTAGGGACAATCAGCAGCCAAGATCCTAAACCCGTTAATGACAAGGGAATGGATAAGGTCCAGAGACTAGATGGAGGTCGGTGGGAAATGAAGGCATAGTCAGCCCGATCCTGCTTAAGGTATAGTCCTTCCCACCCGAAAGGGCTGTGTAGTGTAGTCCCTTACCAGGGCGAACTCACGTGAGGGGCGGTCAGAGAATGACCATAAATCAATTGATGGAATCGGTATTAGGTAAATCATGTTGTTTAGAAGGTGAATTTGGAGATGCCACACCATTTACATCTTCAAGTGTTGGAGTCGCTAAACAGTTATGTGATCGACTAGGTATGAATGATTTCGAAAAAACAGGAACAGAACCGTTATACAATGGTTTAACAGGTGAATATATGGGTGATGTGTTTATCGGCCCTGTTTATTATCAACGATTAAAACATCTCGTAGCAGAAAAAATACATTGTTTAACAGGTGAACACGATGTTCTTACTAAATCTGGTTGGAAAAACATAACAAAAATAACAATGAATGATATGGTTGCTACCTTAGAAAACAATAAACTCGTATATACAAATCCAATAAAAATATTAGAATATCCAGACCATGAAGGTGATATGTATTATATTAGTAATGATAATGTTGATCTATTAGTTACTGAAAATCATAGAATGTGGGTATCATCACCTCGTATAAAACACGGAAAATGGAGTAAATACACATTTGAAAAAGCGAATAACATATTTGGAAAACACGTGAGATATAAGAAAGATGCGGAATGGAAATGTAAAAAGTTTCAGTTAATATTACCAAGCGTTCTTAATTTCCCTGAAAAAAAAATAGATATGAATAGTTGGTTAATTTTCTTCGGTATGATAATCTTTAATTTCCGTATCATATCAAAAAATAAAATTCATATTACTATAACCAAAGAACGTGTAAAAGAATATCTTTTTGAAACAATCAAACTCATTGGATATAAATTTTCAGTTATAGATGATAAAACCATAAGTATATCAGATTATCAACTATGTCATTACATGAGTTCTAATAAAAAATTACCTTCATGGATACTTGAACTTAATAAACGTCAATCACGGTTATTAGTACAAAGTTTACTGTTCACTAACGGAAAATCTAAAAATAGATCTTTTGAATATGATACATTTTCCACAGAATTTGCTGATCAACTTCAACATCTTTGTTTACATGCTGGATGGTCTGCTAACATATCACTTGTTATACCAAAAGGATATAAAAAGTTCATAAACAACCGTGAATTTATATATCAACACGATTTATTAAAGGTGACAGTGATAACAAGAAAATATTATCACACGGCTAATCATCCAAAAGAAAAGAATGAAATAGAGAAATTATTTTATCAGAAGTGTCCAGTATATTGTTTGGAAGTACCATCAGAAGTATTTTATGTAAGACTTAATGGTAAAGCAGTATGGACTGGAAATAGTAGGGCACAGGGTCCAAATGCGACACTAACAAGACAACCTCTTGAAGGGAGATCAAGAGAAGGAGGTAAACTTATGCCTCAGTGGTATTTAAAATTACTGCTAGTCTACATCGTAGTAGGCAACATAATCAAAAACAGGGGAACTCTTAAATGTAATATTTACAGAAACTTTCAGTCCTAAATTATTTTAGAAATAAAATGATGGCTTTGGGGAAAACTCAAAGGTAAAGGTATAATCTGAAAAGTAGAAGACAATCCTGTGCCAAGCTCCTAAACCCGTTCGACAGGGTATGGAGAAGGTGCAACGCATAGATGGTTACGGGCTTGAGAGTATGTCAAACTCAATGATAGCTTAAGGTATATGCTACTCCCGCCTGAGAAGGTGCTATAATGTAGTTTATTATATCCTACGATAAAAGGTATAATAGGTGAATTTATAGGGACAATGATCTTGAAAGGAAATGTTTAAGATAGTCCGGTATTAAGGTTAAGATTCGGAGAGATCAAATTCGGTCTCAGTCACGTGGCAACACGTTGGCTAGTCTCGATTTTACTTTGGTAAAATTAAGGCAACACATCCAAATTGCGGGAACAACTCGATAGGCTTTCAGTACCAAACCAATAAAGAAACTTATTGGCGGTCTTAGTTAACTGCTAAGAATATGGTAAAAATCTGAAAGAAGCTTCGCTACAAGAAGTGTAGAGTCAATCCGCAGCCAAGCACCTAAGTCTCAAAGTCATGGGATATGGTGAAGGTTCAGAGACTAAATGGTTGTGGGCGTGAGAGTATTGACACTACTCTATGATCGCTTAAGATATAGTCCAGTCCTACCCGAGAGGGTACCACTTAATGTGGGTGCAATGATCATAGGAGAAAATGCCTATGTGAGCTGGTATATCGGGAACGTGACTGTGTAATATCTCACGGTGCATCCAGATTTTTGAAAGAACGTCTGTGTGAACAATCAGATCCTTACACAATTATGGTATGTGAATTATGCGGTAATTTCGCGACAACATCCACAAAATGTAAAGGATGTAATTCAGATAAAATCGCCAAGGTAAATATGCCGTATGTGAGTAAGTTGGTGATACAAGAATTGAATGCAATGATGATAAAATGCAAAATTGAAGCAAAAACGTAAATAAAATATAGACATATTACATGATTAATTTATAACTATATATAGTTATAAATTAAAGTTTCATAATTTTTAAAAATAAAAAATACATAATATAAAATATGAATAATGGAGATGGTTTGGATATATTTGGCCAAGCATTATTAATTCCTGATAATAATATAGGAGAAAGCTCTACCGCTGAAGGTATTCTAAATTCTAGATTTTGGACAATAGTTGATCCAACACAAAAATTAAAATTTTTCACTATTAGAAAATTTACTAAAGATGACACAGCCACTATAGACAAAATAATAAAAGATAAATCAATTGTATTTGACTATAACGGTAATATTTATTCGATGAAAGATAATAAAATATTTTTTCCAAATCCAATAGATCCAATAAATCCATCGAGTATGTCGAACACTTTTGGATTACAAGACTATTGTAATGCTTTAGGAGTTAAATACCCTACAGAAATTACAGTAAGTAACAAACGTGGGTATAATATTTATATTCCAAGTCAGCATGTGAAATATTATTTATATAAAGGAATGTATAGTAAAATTGGCGATGACTATTTATGGTATATATTTTATAATCCAATACATAGAAAAAATTTTTATGACGTATTTAAAAAAAATATAGACACCGCGTGTGCTGGAGATAACAGGGCTAATTTTGGATGCTATAATGATGGTGGAGCTTCTGCTTCATCTATACAAACAGATAAATATATATCGCGTTATTGCAGCATTGTGACAGATAAAAGAAATAACGTATTTTACGATCCATCATGTGCGTGTGTAAATCCTATCTATTATTCCAAAGTTGATGACAAAAATACTGGCGATTTTGGACCTCCATTATCTCAAAAAGAATATGACAGAACTTCAAACGTACATTATAGTAAATATTCAGCTTTATATGGTAATAAAGTACTTTATAGAAACGATGAACGATATTCAGAAGATTTAAACAGAACTGTCAATGATCAAATTGAATATTGTAGTGCTAATAATTGCTGTAATGGTGCTACAGGTATAACAGATTCATATTCAGACGACTCGTTTATGAATTATGTCAGTGACAAAAGGGACAATTATGATTGTAGTAATGTTACGGTAAATACTGCTATTTGTAACCAATTTATTACTGCTGATAACGATATTATTGCAAATAATAGTAGTATTGTTAATGCTTGTAAAAACGACAAAAAATCAGATACAATTAATGCATCAACTATTGATATACCCTCGTCTATTAGTGACGACATTATTGGTGATGGTGGTAAATATGCATGCATTAATAATGCATGTGTAAAATATCATGTAAACGAATATGATGTAGGAGAATATTCAAATACTTCAGATTGTTATACTAGTTGTTGGAAACAAGACGAAGATGAACCACCAAGATTTATAGCTGGAAATCCTGATAATTATTATTGCGATACTTCACAACAAAAATGTGTAAAATCAATATATGGTCAATACACAGACGAAGCATCATGTAAAAAATCTGGGTGTGATGGAGAAAGAGGACCACTGTTTTATTACGATGAAGATGAAGAAATTTGTGTTAATGATCGTGTTATTCAAGGAGCTACTGGGTATGACACTAAAAAACTATGTCAAGATAATAATCAAATAAAAAGATATAGGTGTAACGACGATGGTAGCGGCACAGAAACAACAGATTCAATTAACACTTTCGGGGTTAAAGAAATTAAATCGGGTATATGTAAACAATATAAATGTAATACAGATACATATAAATGTGAACTTGATAGATATCTTTTTCCTGATGACAATAATACATTAGGAAAGTGTAATGAAAGCTGTATAAAACCACCAGACCCAGTTGTAAAACCAGATGAAGATCCAGTTGAACCAGAACCAGAACCAACACCACCACCAACACCAACACCAACACCAACACCAACACCAACACCAACACCAACACCAACACCAACACCAACACCAACACCAACACCAACACCAACAC
>Ga0187844_10000478_pt1 | contig 31236 bp, 23 predicted proteins | sample SpaLakP09_SKY_50_FD_134517 | JGI IMG/M metagenome (GOLD analysis project Ga0187844, IMG submission 134517) | Oligotrophic lake water microbial communities from Sparkling Lake, Wisconsin, USA - SP09_SKY_50 | ecosystem: Environmental > Aquatic > Freshwater > Lake | place: USA: Sparkling Lake... | reverse complement strand
TTTTCAGAAATACTGAAATCCGCCAATTTAAGAAGGGTAAGTAAATGACCGACGAACAGATCGTTAGTGACCTTGCAGTAATCCTGAATGAAGTTGCTGGCGTTGATCAATCAAAAGTCTCTGCCGACAAATCATTTTTAGACGATCTAGAAGTTGACTCGCTAAGCATGGTTGAAGTAGTTATGGCTGCCGAAGATAAATTTGGCGTGAAAATTCCTGACGAAGAGGTTAAGAATTTAAGAACTGTTGGTGATGCAGTTGCATTCATCAAAAAAGCTTCCTAATAAATATTCTTAAATTGTCCAATCTGGGGTTCAAATGTCTCGACGCGTAGTTGTTACGGGTCTTGGCGCTATTACCCCAATTGGTAAAAATGTTTCCGAAACTTGGGCTAATGCCCTAGTTGGAAAATCTGGTGTTGTAAAAATAAATCAACCGTGGTCAAACGATTTGGCCGCACAAATTGCCGGATTAATCACTATTGATCCTTATGATGTTTTAGATCGGGTAAGTGCTCGAAGAATGGACAGAAGTACCCAACTAGGTGTAATCGCAGTTAAAGAAGCCTGGGCAGATGCAGGATCTCCAGATATTGATAAAGAACGACTAGGTGTTTATTTTGGAACCGGTATTGGTGGCTTAACAACCGTCTTAGAACAATACGACATATTAAATACACGTGGACCAGATCGGGTAAATCCCCTGACAGTGCCAATGATCATGCCAAACAGTGCAGCAGCAATGGTTGGTTTAGAAATTGGTGCACGTGCAGGAGTTCACTCCCCAGTTTCAGCTTGTGCAACAAGTGCTGAAGCAATTGCTGGAGCACTTGAAATGATAAGAAATAACAGAGCAGACATTGTTGTGGCAGGAGGAACTGAAGCTTGTGTTAATCGCTTAGCAATTGCCGCCTTTGCATCGATGCGTGCACTTTCAACTAGAAACGATGAACCACAATTGGCTTCTCGTCCATATGACACTGATCGTGATGGATTTGTGATGGGTGAAGGAGCGGGTGCATTAATTTTGGAAGAAGAAGAACACGCACTTAAGCGTGGTGCAAAAATTTATGGAGTTGTTTCTGGAGCTGGAATATCTTCTGATGGTTATCACATTGCAGCACCTGAACCAGAAGGTGCAGGAGCATCTCGTGCCATGCAATCGGCTTTAAGGGATGCAAACGCTAAAGTAACAGATGTTGCACACATAAATGCACATGCAACTTCTACTCCGGTTGGCGATATTGCTGAATATAAAGCAATGAGATCAGCTTTAGGAAATGCGCTAGACAATGTTGTAGTCACTGCAACCAAATCAATGACAGGACACTTACTTGGTGGTGCAGGAGCCGTAGAATCAGTCTTCACAATTATGGGACTTAAAGAAGGATTGATTCCACCAACAATTAATTTAGATAATCAAGATCCTGAAATAAATGTAAACGTTGCCAAGAATGTTCCATTTAAACTAGCAAGCGATGCAAAATTTGCCTTAAATAATTCATTCGGATTTGGTGGACATAATGTCTGCATTGCGTTCTCTAAAAACTAACCAGTTTTACTAATCCATTTAACTATAGAACCTTGGTGAGATCTTCTAAACGGTTCTAAATCTTCATCCCAGGGTGTTCCTAACAAGAATGCTAATTCGACTTCAAAAGGTTCATTTTCAATTCTGGTTCTCTCTAAGGCAGATCTCAATCTAGATTCTGTCACAATTGTTTCACCCAAAGAGTTAATATCTGCGCGAAAAATTCCTAAATTTGGAGCTACTGCATATCTTTCGCCACTTGTTTTCCCATTACTGTCTTGGAAGACTTCTAATCGTAGTTTTGGCCATTTACTTAAAATTGACACCACCCTAGAACTTAATCCGATCGGTCCATGCCAATTCAAATTTGCAGAGTATGCACCTGGAGCTATTTGTTGAGGTTGCCAGTCAAGTTCAATTTTATTTTGGAAAATATCGCTTAGGGCCCAATCAACATGAGTACAAATACTCTTTGGGCATGAATATATTTTCATTTCACCTCGAACTTCTTGAGGTGAAACCATTACTACATATTCCATATTTCCTCCGAAAACCAAGTTGGCCTTCCCCAGCTACTTAGTTCCTTATTGGAAGAATATGTCTATTTGTCGATACTACTTTCCTTTGACACACCGTGTTTGACCCGGTGTCGTAACGTGTCCCAGATTATTTCTCGAGCGTACTCAAGTCCATTCACGTGGGAAACTTCATCACCGTAAAAGGTAGGTATAGGTATCTCGATAATTCTTTGCTTTGCTGCCAAAAGTTCCAGAATTATCTGGGTATCAAATCGAAATCCGTTACTTAAATTGCCTAAGTTCAGCCTTTTCAAACTCTCAACATTATATGCCCTATAGCCGCTGTGCCATTCTGAGAAATTTTGGTTAGTTAACTTGTTCTGAACAAAGGTAAGAATTTGATTGCCAATCCACTTGTACATGGGCATTCCCCCTGTTAAGGCATTTCGTTTATTGATCATTCTTGACCCAAAAACGGCCTCAGCCTGGTTATCTAATAGTGGTTTTATGATTTGTGGCAAGAATTCTGGCGAATATTGCCCATCAGCATGAAGTAAAACAACAAAGTCCCAGTCGTTTTGAATTGCCCAGGAATAACCAAATTTTTGATTACCCCCGTAACCCAAATTTATTGGCTGAGAAATCACATGAATTGGAAGATTTGACTTCTTTGAAAATTCTGATGCTCTTTCTGAAGTCAGGTCTTTTGAATTATCATCGCTTATTAAAATTGAATCAATTTTATGGACAAATTCAGGTGGGATTCGATTTAATGTTGTTTCAATTGTAGATTCAGCGTTATACGCTACAACCAATATTCCAATCCTATTCACTTGGATTAAAGTTCCAGACTTTATATTCATTTCCCACGTATTCTATTTCACCAAAAATATTCGGGCCACTAAATTTGTAGTTTTGCTCATTCATGTAACTCACAATATATTCCATGGATTCAGTATCTGCTACCCAGTAAACCCTAGGATCGTGGATAACGGAATTGAAAATGTTGTTAGGTTCAAGTCCCATAATTTTGGCACGTTTTACCCAGTGTGGGGAAAAGTTATGCCAACCAAATGAAAAAATTCTTTTCTCAACTTCAAAATATTCTATTTTGTACGGAGAAATCCAATTATTTCTAAATTGAGATGCGTTGCCAACAAATATTGAATCTTTTGGAAACTTGCTTAGGTAAGAACTTTCAGTTAGCCAAAACACATTTGAAGCTCCTGCAACTTTTGATTTTAAATATTTTGATTGATCAAATACAGCCGAAACCACTAGCAAAATTAGGATCCAACTTGAAATTGAATATTGGTCTAATTTATTCTCTAATTTACTTTCTTTGGTGAAAATAAAACTTGTCCAGCTGACCAGAATGCTAAGGAAGATTACAGAAACTTGAACCCGTTCAGGTTGCCGCAAGAATCCTGCAACGTATAGCATTATTATATATATTATTAATAATGAGGTTGAAGATAAAAGCAAAAAGACAGATGGTTTAGGTAAAGATAACAATAAAAAAATAAGATAAATTAATGAAATAAGTTGAATTAATCTTTTCCATTCCCAATTAATATCACTATCAAAAATTTGTTGGTGAGCTTTTTCAATAAAATTTATATTAAACTTTTCAAAGCTTTGTGTGTCTAATATCAACTGATTAAGTTTACTTGCAGTGAAGTGATTAGGGTCAACCGAATTGTAAGTCTTAAAGATTTCAGCCTCTGCCTTTGTCCAACCAAATTTTGTCGGATCATCTAGTACCGCTTTTTCAGGGACATTTGCTTGAATTTTATATCTTGCAATTTCCCAGTTCTTGTATTCAGTCCAATTGTTATTATTTTTGTAGTAGATATTCTCGAATGCGGCATCTGTTCCAATAATTGAAAAAATAAGTATTATTGAAGTCAGAATTAGTTTAAAGTTGTTTCTTATAATTCTTTTGTTTTTTAATATTGTAAACAGAATAAAGGGTAAGGATGCCGCACTGCCTAGCAGAAATGATTCAGGCCTAATTAGGAAACTAAAAACATAGGCTAGTGAGAGAAAAATTAAACTTGTATTTATATTTCCTTCTGAGATTTTTTTCAAAATATAGATCACTGAGGAAAAACTTAAAATTACAGCACAAGCGGTGTAAGTAGGACTCGGGATAAACCAAAGTAAATATAGAAATGATACTAGGAAATAAACTACAATCACTAAGTTATTTTTTGAGCGAAAAGCAAGAATGCCTAACAAATACCAACTAAGAAGCGTCAAACCTAGCAAAATGATAGAAAACCAATTAACCCCAGGTACTGTTTTATATAAATTTGAGAAAATTAAACCAAAGCTGATTCTTGGTGTTGCGGATCCCCTAATCATTAACTCGGGAGTGCCCGTATAAAAACCTGAAAGCCAATTTTGAATTATCACATCATCATTTACGCCGTAAGCTTGTTTTGTATTCTTAAATATCACTAATGTTGAAACAAATAAGTAGAATAAAAGTATTAGATAGTAGAAATACTTTTTCATGAAAATTTTCACTTTATTGCCCTAAAGACAAAATGCTAATTTCACCAGAGTTAAAACCTATAAAACTTGCTGAGTATCTAAAGGCATGGGAAATTTGCACATAAGCATCCAGCAGTAACAAGGAACGGAATAGGACTGCAATTGATTCGAATCTATAAAGTAAGACCGCATCCACTTTCCAATCCAATCTATGATTTTTATTTATCCTTTGAGCGTGGGGCGACTGGGGCTCGAACCCAGGACCGACGGATTATGAGTCCGTAGCTCTAACCAACTGAGCTATCGCCCCTAACAATAGTGCTGTTGTGCCTGATTCAGTGCGTTTATATGCAACTGTAGTACACGTGAGTAATCTAAAAAGAATAACGATTTGGACCCTATTTGCCGAAACCGCGCAGATCGCTCTCATCCATCTCTTTTTACCTATATCAAAAGTTGCAGTATACGGTACAAATGATGATGCATTAATTTCGAGCATTTCAAACGGGCAGCTTACTGGCAATCCAGACGGTCATTTAATTTTTTTAAATCCCTTAATAAGCTTTCCAATTTCCTGGCTACAGAATTTATCAAATAACATAAATTTATATATATATTTTTTGACTTTTGTAGTCACTCTTTCTTTTTCTACTGTATTAGGACTAATCCAAATCCAAAAAAATATCTCTGTTAAAAATCGACTTATAGCGCTTACCTTATGGTCTTTAAGTTGCGTAACATTTGTAAGTTGGTTTTCAATTTCTCCCACATATACGGGAGCAAGCATTTTTGCAGCTGGAGCAAGTGTTTGTTTCGCGTTTATTTATTTATCAATAAAAGAAAAAAATAACTCAATTAAAACTATAGCCTTTGTTTTCTTCTTGATCATGTTTTTTATTTCAATATCTATCAGATTAGAATCCATTTACATATTTTTATTTTTTATTTTTACCCTATTATTTCCAAAATCCATTTTTAGTAAGATAAATTTAAGAAATATTCTATTGATAACTTTATCTTCGTCTATATTGATATTAACTAATGTTTTAAGCGAAAGAGTTATTTACAATCAAAATGAATGGAAAGAATTTTATAAAACAAATCAGCTAAGACATAAAATTCAACTAAGGGAACCTGAAAGAAAACTAGAGTCTACATATGCTGAAATTGGGTGGGATAAAAGTACTTACGATCTTTTCATAAGATTTATCTTAATTGATGAAAATGAAATGAATTCTGGAAAATTGTTAAAAATATTAGACACGAATAAAGAAAATCAAATACTTAAATTTTTGCAAAATTTAAGTATAACAAAGATAATTAATAACACCAAGTTAGCTTTTGCTCCTTGGACATGGGTAGTTATGTTATTCGCATTAATTGCAACTATAAATTTGTTAAATGCACACAGAACTAAAATTAAGGAGTACATTTCACAACTTGTTTTAATCGTAAGCGGAATTCCATTACTATTTTACTATCTTGCTGCTTCGTATCATTTACCTGAAAGAATTTCTGTAAACTTACTGGGCGGGCTAGCATTAATTCTAATCACAATAGGCACCCAATATTCTCACATTAGCAAAAAAAGCAGGTCAATTCTTGGCTTCTTTCAAATTTTGATCTTAGTTTTTGGCTCAATTTTTTATCTGCAACGTTTTCAAATAGAGCTCAAAGCTAGGCAAGACCTTTATTTAACTTGGAGAAGTATTGGTGAACAACAGAAAAATTCATTGAGTGAACAGCCAAATGAAATTAAAATAATAGGAACTGCCTCCAGCATAAAGTCAGATTGGCAAAACCCTTACTCTAATTTTAAATCTTTAGATAAAAGAAATAACACTCTCGTATTAGGTTGGCATAACCTTAGCCCAGTCTGGACCGATGGAGTGAATAGAATGAATTTTGATTCAATTGATTTGTACGCTAACTTGATGAAAAAGAATGTTTACTGGGCAATCAATAAAGACGACTCCATGGTAATCAAACAATATTTGACTACACAATTAGTAAAAGAAATTTCTATCGAAGACATGGGATCAATTGGTTACGAACAATACCACTATTACAAGTTATCAGAAGCAAGCCCAATTAAATAGGAAAGCCTAATTGCAATACAAATTTGTCGTTAAAATCAGTTCGATCAGATAGTTCAACGTACTCAACTTCATTCAATAGAGCAGTTGCCCCATTTCTTTCTGGTTGAGAAAGTAAAACCATTTTGGCGCCCTCGCCTGCAACATTTCCTGCACTTACTATTCTCATGACAGGAATTTTTGGCACTAATCCAATTTGAATCGCAGACGCAGGTGATAAATAGGATCCAAATGAACCAGCCAATAGTACTTGCTGGATATCCTCATTTTTTAAGTTAAGTTGTTCCATCAAGAGCCTCCAGCCAGTTGCAATTGATGCTTTTGCGAATTGAAGTTCTCGTACATCTCTTTGGGTTAAGAAAACTAATGGATCACTTTTATCTCCATGGAGTAGAAATGCTTTTTCGTTACTTTCAAGAATGATTAATCTATTGCTTAGTTTAGGAAAATCTTTTTCAAGCAAATCTTGCGAAATAAATCGGCCGGATTGATCGAGCACCCCAATTTTTGCTAATTCTGCCACCGCATCAACTAATCCTGATCCACACATTCCTTGTGGTTCAACGTCTCCAATTACTTGAAGTGTTACTCCGTCTTTGTTGATTTTGACAACTTCAATGGCACCCTCTGCCGCTCTCATCCCACATTTAATTGATGCTGCTTCAAAAGCAGGACCAGCCGGAGCTGCTGTAGTTAATATTGTGTTTCCATCACTCAAAACTATTTCGCAATTTGTTCCCACATCAATAAATAGTCTTACTCTTTTATCCCTATCCATACCTGATGCAAGAACACCCGCGACAATGTCGCCACCCACATAGGCACCAAATGACGGGAAAATATAAGCACGAGCTTGCGGATGTATTAGTAAACCAAATTCTTTGGCATTTAAAACTGGCCAATTTTGAGTTGCAGTTATAAACGGAGCAACACCAACGGGTTCAGGATCAACACCCAGAATTAATTGAATCATTGTGGCATTCCCAGCTACTGCTACTTCATAAATATTTAAAAAATTTATCCCTGACTCTTGAATCACTTCATCAGTTAGCTGACTCAAAGTTGATTGAGCAGCTTCCCTAAGTCTCCGTAGCGCAGTTTCATCAAGCATCGTTGCAGAAATTCTTGAAATCACATCAGCACCAAAAGGTTGTTGCTTATTCAACATAGATTTAACAGCAATAGGTGTTCCTGTATTCAAATCTAATAAAGTTGCCACGACAGTGGTCGTCCCCAAATCGTAAGCAACTGCATATCTAGACGAAGTGGTGTCACCTGGTTCAACATCTATTAGAAGATTATCAACTATCACAGCGGTGACCTTGAAATTACTTTTTCTTAAAGTAGTAGGTAATTTTTGTAATACTTCAAATTCAACACCAACTTCTAAGTCGTCAATTCCATCAGTAACTCTTTGAATATCTGGTCTTTGATCATGCAAAGTCGGTTCTGTTAATTCTAGATATCTTTTTTGTACCGCTGGTCTAAGAATCACTTGTCTTCCAACTCCGACCGTTGCAGCTTTTGGTCTGGTGGTCATCGCAGGAACTATGATTGCTAAGTTTTCCGTGGCACGAGCAACACATGCCAAGCGCCAGCCATTTTTAAGTTCTTCTTGACTAAAAGCACGAATATCTAATCTCGAAATTGGAACTATGCCTTCAGTTATTTGAACTTTGCATTTCTTACATGTTCCATGTCCACCGCAAGTCGAATCAATAGCAATCCCGTTCCAAGAAGCAGCATCGAAAACACTTACTCCCGGTGGAACTTTGAATGACTGATTACTTGGGGAAAAATCTAACTTAACGCGACCAAGTCCTGAATGTTCAACTAATTCAGCTTCAATTTTTTCTTTAGCCATTTAATTTAGGCACTTGCTTGCTGTGCTCTGAAAGCTGAAATCCAATTTCCACCCCACGGATCATTACCAATTAACAAATCAGCAGCTCTAACGGATGTAACAATCTCTTTGGTTCTTGCATCCATGATCGCACTTGTTAGACCTGCAGCCATTGCCATTGGTAAAAATGATGCGTTAACTGCATGTCTGTTTGGGAGTCCAAATGAAACGTTTGATGCACCCATAGACATGTTCAAACCAAATTTCTCTTTAATTAAATGAATTGTTTCAAGAGTTATCTTAACTGCTTCAGTATCGGCTCCAACTGTCATTGCCAGTGGGTCGATAACTAAGTCTTCTAAGGGAATCCCATACTTTTCAACTGTTCGAACAATTTTTTCAGTAATAACCAGTCTTTCCTGAGCTGTTGCTGGAATTCCGGTTTCGTCATTTGAAAGAGCCAAAATTATCGCCTGGTGTTCTTTGACGAGGGGCAAAATCAATTCCATTCGATCATCTTCACCAGTCATAGAGTTAACTAAGGCTTTTCCTTCATAGGCTTTCAATCCAGCCTCAAGTGCCTCAATAACTGATGAATCAATACAAATTGGCAAATCTGTTTTAGATTGAACCAACTTGATTGCTCTACTTAATAAATCTGATTCATCTGTTAATGGCACACCCATGTTCACATCAAGAACATCAGCGCCACCTTCAACTTGTTGTTGAACGTCTATTTCTATTTGGCTCAAATCTCCTGCGCGAAGTTGTTCTTGAAACTTTTTCCGACCCGTTGGGTTTATGCGCTCACCAATGATGACAAAAGGAACATCATGACCAATTATTACTTCTTTAGAGGCCGAACGAAGAATTGAATGCATCTATAATCCTTTTTCTAATTCAATGATCGCGGACTGCGACCAAGGTCTGTCATCAATCGTTCAAGGGTGTCATCGTGTCGAAAATCGGTTACATGTAATCCTCTAACACCTGGCAAAGAAAGTGCGTGTTGAGATAACTCAAGCGTTTGTTTATACGCTTCTTCTGCTTGGTCTGTTGATTTCTCAACCCGATCAATAACATCTTGAGGGACATTAATTCCCGGAACTTTGTCATTCATAAATTTAAGTGGTCTGGCACCCTTTATTAAAACAATTGTGGGAAGAAGTGCAACATGTCTATCTAAACCTGCCGCCACTACCCCATTACAAAATTTTTCTAATCTATCTGGATGGTAAGAAATTTGTAGTTGTAAAAACTTTGCACCAGCTGCCACTTTTTTAGCAACTCTTTGCACACGGTACTCAAAAGGTGGTGCTGAAGGATTTTCAACTGCTCCCACAAACAGATGAGGTGCTGGATCAATTTTTCGTCCAGACATATATTCACCACGACTAATTGTGGTGGCAAGGCGAATCAATTGTGGTCCGTCTAAATCAAAAACTCGTCTTGCTTCTGTTTCGTCTCCGGCCGTGACATCGTCTCCTGTTAAGGCACAAATATTTTCTATTCCGTGCAGACTTGCCCCAACAATGTCTGCTTGTATTGCTAATCGATTTTTATCACGACAAACAACTTGCATAATCGGTTCAATGCCATGCATCTTCATAGCAATAGCACTGGCCACATTTGAGGCATGAGCATGTGCTGCGGTGTTATCTGTTGCATTTACAGCCACAAACCATGGTTTTAATCTTTTGGCATACTTTTCAACTTTGGCAAAACCTTCACCATCAATTACAGGAAACTCTGCGGTGAAGACTTGCTCTTTAGTTTTTGTTATTAACTCTTCAAGTTGGGACATTTAATTTAGTGTTTTTCTGTCTCAGAAGTTGTGTTAGCCCAACCTTTTGGTGTCCAACGATCTCTTTTTGTGAAGAAATTTATCCATGATGAATCACCTTTTAGTCTGTTATCAACAGGTGGTCTTAAGTGATTAAATTCTTCTTTCCAAACTTTTGGTAAAGGCCAACTTTCACTTCTTTCATAACCTTTTAACCACACACATTTCATTTCTGGCTTTACTTCACAATGGCCATCTTCTCTAACTCCACCGCATGGACCATTTCTTAATGTTTTTGGACAAGTCATTGGACAAGTCATGCCTGTTGAATGCAGAACACATTGACCACACATTTGGCAATCCCACATAGGACCTTTTACAACATGTTCAATTAAAGGCAATAGTTTTGGCATTATTTAAGCCTTTGCTAATTGTCTTTTAGCTTGAATTAATTCTTTAGCTTTTCTAACAGCAGTTGATGCATCTGATGCATATCCATCTGCTCCTACTGCATCTGCATATTCTTGAGTAACAGGTGCGCCACCAACCATGACAATTACATCATCGCGCATTCCTGCTTTTGTTAGTTCGTGAATATTTACTTTAAACATTGGCATTGTGGTTGTTAAGAATGCTGACATTCCAACAATATCTGGTTTATGTTCTTTAACAGCTTCCACAAATTTTTCTGGTGGAACTTGCACACCAAGATCAATAACTTGAAAACCTGCTCCTTCAAGCATTATGTTTACTAAGTTTTTGCCAATATCGTGAACATCACCCTTAACTGTTCCCATCAAAAATGTTCCAACAGTTTCAGCTCCAGTATCAGCCAATAATGGTCTTAAGACGTTTAATGCTCCTGCCATAGCGCGACCTGCAATAAGCATTTCTGGAACAAAGAAATCACCACGTTCGAATCGTGCGCCAACTTCTTCTAGTGAAGGAATTAGGGCTTCAAAAAGAATTGAATCAGGAGTCATGCCATCAGCAATTCCTTGGTTTGTTAGCTCCAAAACTTTAGGTGCATTTCCAACCATTGTTTCTTCATACAGTGCCTTCAGGATTTCTTCGCTAGTCATGCTGCTCCCTTTTTTCTGTTTGTTCTAATTGAGTTTGGCAGTGCAACTTTACTTATTTCATTTTTTAGTAACTTAACTAATTCATTAATTCTTGTTTGATTTAATCTTGCTGCAGGTCCAGATACTGAGAGTGCTGCAACAACTAATCCTGATTCATTAACTACTGGAACAGACACTGCAACTAAACCAGGTTCTAATTCGTCAATAATGACTGCATAGCCCGATCTTCTAACTTTTTCTAATTCGCTTTCTAAATCATTCTTATTTGTAATAGTGGAATTTGTTAACTTCTCTAGTTTTCCACTAGGAATTTGTGCAACGTTAAATGCCAATAGCACTTTTCCTGCAGCTGAGGCATGAAACGGAACTTTTTGTCCAACCCAGTTTCTGGAACTTAATAAGAACTTGGCATCTACTTGGGCAATGTTTTCAACTGCATCTTGTCCAGCAACAGCTAAACTTGCGGTCTCTCCCGTTGCACTACCTATTGCATCAAGAACAGGTTGCAGTCTTGCTACAAGGCGACCTATTGAACTTGAGCGAAGTGCAAATCTATTTAGCGTTGATCCAGTTTCTATTTCACCGTTGTTGTTTCGTTGCAATAAACCTTTGCGTTCAAGTGCACTAATTAGTCTGCTTGCTGTGCCTTTGGCTAAACCTGATGAATTAGTTAAGTGAGAAAAGGTCACAGGATTTTCAGCATTAAGAACTTCGACAAGAAGATCTGCGGCTCGGTCCACGGCCTGGGTTCCAGTGGCGCGCTTAGTAGGGGCTGGACTCACGAAAGACCCCTTTCCCAACTTTTCACCATATGAAACGCTTGTTTCATATTGTAGGGTAATGTTTGGGGTTGTCGTCAAGTACTACATTGAAGACAATTCGAAGTTTCGACCACGAAAGGGCTCAAACACTCATGTTTCAGAACAAAATGCCTCGATATGAAATCTTGTCTAAAGATGCCATGGCAACCCTGGATAAAGGTTGGAAACGAATAGTTAGCGAAATTGGCATCGAGTTCATGAGTGATCGAGCATTAGAACTATTCAAAAAAGCGGGCCAAAAAATTGAAGGCAACAACGTAAAATTTGATCCTGAATTTATCTTAGAACAAATCGCAAAAGCTCCTCGAGAATTTGATGTGCAAGCAAGAAATCCAAAAAATAGTGTTCACATTGGTGGAGACTCAATGGTTTTCAGCGGAGTTTATGGTCCCCCATTTGTAAGAGATGGTGCAGTTAGAAGAGATGCCACCATGGAAGATTTTAGAAACTTCACAAAACTTGCTCAAGTGTTTCCTGAAATGGATTCTGCAGGTGGAGTTATTTGCGAACCTAACGATGCATCTTTTGATACCAGACATATTGATATGACTTACGCACTCCAAACTTTGACCGACAAAATTTATATGGGAAATGTTGTTTCAGGAAGAAACGCCAAAGATGTCCTAGCGATGTCAGACATAGTTTTTGGTGGACGAGACAAGATTGAAAAAACTCCTTGCACAATTTCATTAATTAATTGCAACTCTACCCTTCGCTGGGATGATCGCATGCTTGATGCTCAATTTGAATATTCTGCAGCAAATCAGGCAGTCCTGTTAACTCCATTCTTGTTAATGGGTGCGATGAGTCCAGTAACAATTCCTGCGACATTGGCTCAACAAATCGCAGAGGCCTTAACAGGTATAACTCTTTCTCAATTAATTAGACCAGGATCCCCTGTTATCTTTGGATCATTTTTATCAAACATTGATATGCAATCTGGTTCTCCGCAATTTGGAACTCCAGAATCTGGAATTGGTTTGCTTTGCACTGGTCAAATTGCCAGACATTTTGGTTTGCCATTTAGATCAGGTGGTGGATTAAATTCTTCCCAAACCGCTGATGCCCAAGCGGGTTACGAATCACTAATGACCATGATGCCAACATTTTTAGCTGGTGCTAATTGGGTTATGCACACAGCAGGTTGGTTAGAAGGTGGACTTGTAGCAAGTTATGAAAAATTTGTTATGGACATTGAAATATTACGCATGCTACAAGCAGAATTCACACCACTTGAAATTAATGAAGAATCACTTGCTTTTGAGGCACACGTTGAAGTTGGTCATGGTGGACATTTCCTAGGAGCTGCCCACACTATGAATCGTTTCCGCGATTGCTTCTACCGTCCAATTCTTTCTTCAAGTGAGAACTATGAGAAATGGACCAGAAACGGTTCAAAAACTACAGACATCAGAGCAAATGAAATTGCAAAGAAAAAACTTGCCGAATATGAAGCACCAGCAATGGATGCAGCAATTAAGCAAGAATTAGATGAATTTGTTGCTAAAAGATCGGCTGAACTAGTTAAGTGAAGTCCGATATTGAAATAGCAAGAGCTGCTTCGATGCAGCCCATCGTTGAGGTTGCAAAAAAAATCGGTATTCCTGAAGATGCTGTACTGAATTACGGTAAATTTAAAGGAAAAATCTCTTTAGATTTCATAAATACATTAAATGATAAAACCGATGGGAAATTAGTTCTTGTCACTGCAATGACTCCAACTCCTGCTGGTGAAGGAAAAACAACCACGACGGTTGGTCTAGGTGATTCACTAAATGCAATTGGGAAAAAAGCAATAATTTGCCTTCGAGAGCCATCCTTAGGTCCATGCTTTGGTATGAAAGGTGGAGCAGCAGGTGGCGGATTTTCACAAGTTGTACCAATGGAAGACATCAATTTACATTTCACTGGAGATTTTCATGCAATAGGTGCGGCTCACAACTTACTTTCAGCATTAATTGATAACCATATTTATTGGGGTAATGAATTAGGAATTGATGTAAGACGCATTACTTGGAAACGTGTGTTGGATATGAATGATAGATCTCTTCGAGAAATTGTTTCATCACTGGGCGGACCAGGAAATGGTTACCCAAGAGAAACAGGTTTTTACATAACTGTAGCAAGTGAAGTAATGGCAATTCTTTGTTTAGCAAATGATTTAGAAGATTTGGAAAGAAGATTAAGTAAAATTGTTATTGGATACACCAGGGACAAAAGAGCAATAACCGCAAAGCAACTTGAGGCACATGGTGCGATGACAGTGCTACTAAAAGATGCGATGATGCCAAATCTTGTACAAACTCTTGAAAATAGTCCAGCTTTTGTCCACGGTGGCCCGTTTGCAAACATTGCTCATGGCTGCAACACCGTATTAGCAACTAAGACAGCCTTAAAGCTTGGTGATTTTGTTGTTACCGAAGCTGGCTTCGGTGCCGATCTTGGAGCAGAAAAATTCTTTAATATTAAATGTAGAAAATCTGGATTAGTTCCCTCAGCGGCAGTTGTAGTTGCAACGGTAAGAGCATTAAAGATGCATGGTGGTGTCGCGAAAGAAGATCTTGGCAACGAAAATATAGAGGCACTTAAGAAAGGGCTTGAGAACCTCGGAAGACATATTAGGAATCTAGGTCAATTTGGAGTTCCAGCTATTGTTGCAGTGAACGAATTCACTGGAGATACTAAAGCCGAATTCAATGAAATCAAGAAATACTGCGAAGCACTGGGAGTAAAAGCCATTTTGTGTTCACATTGGTCGGCGGGAAGTAAAGGTGCTACTGATCTTGCTAAAGAAGTAGTTGTACTCACAAATGAAAAAACTACTCAATTTAGAACTCTTTATGAAAATTCTATGACGCTGTGGGATAAAACTAGCCTGATTGCAAAATCAATGTATGGAGCCCACGAAGTAATTGCAGATAAAACCATAAGAGAGCAGTTTAAGAATTTGCAAGAATCAGGTTATGGTGAATTCCCTATATGCATGGCAAAAACACAATATTCTTTTTCAACAGATCCAAATTTAAAAGGTGCCCCAACCGGACATGCTGTTCCAATCAAGGAAGTCAGACTTGCAGCAGGAGCAGAATTTATAGTCGTAGTGGCAGGAGAAATTATGACAATGCCTGGATTGCCTAAGGTTCCAGCAGCTAACTCAATAAAATTAAATAGTGGGTCAGAAATTGAAGGTTTGTTCTAATCAGACTGAAAGAGTTATTTTAATTCATAAATCACAGATTATATTAAGTTTGTGAAATTATAAAATATTGCCAGAAAAATGCAAAGCGATGATATTTGTATAACAAAACAAATTTAGTCAAGATGACTGCTGATAAACCAAATTCTTTACGTTGAAATAAAGTCCACGAGGGTCTCCCTCTAGTTCGCAAACACCAGCATTTGTTGAAATTTGGATTTGATTTAAGTATGAATCTCCAAAATCAAGGTCTAACCGAATTTCTTGCTCATCTGTCACTTGAACTTTCTTAATAATTTGCCCAGATGGTGCTTTCTCTATTGTGATTGTTTGACTTTTGAAACATGGACTTGTCTCTAGTTCGAAAGTGACACTCACTTTTTTCGCCTCTGAGCTAAAGGCATATAAATATGGATCTTTAATTACTGCCCAATTCCAGTAATTGGAACCACTATTTTCCCTAGGAGTAAAGCCTACGAAATCAATGAAGATTTTTTCCTGATCCAGAGATTTGTAATCAGAAATTCCCGAAAGAATGCACCCTCTTTCAGCAGGATCAATAGTGGCCATCCAATCAAATATCCGTTTTGAGCCGGTGGTTGAATTCCAACTTTGAATAGGGTACCCGCTAGGAAAAGCGCCGGAATATCCATTGACGGTTGGAATTCCCACTTGTGCAGAAAAAGTTAGTGCTTCAATCTGGTCATACCACCATCCGCCAGGGTGGTCAAAATAAAAATAATCACAATTGTTCTTAATCTTTTCGGCTTGTGAAAAAAGATTCTTATTTTCTAGTAATTTTGCATTCCAACCAATAAAAGGTCCTCTAATTTGATCAAGAAATAAAAGAATTGCAATTGCATACATGAAAACGTTTGTAACATTAATTTTTTTATCACGAAGAAGATTATCTAAAAACTTAAATGAAATAAATATTAGGGCAAAGCTTAAAACAATAATAAATCTTGCGGGATACCTAATCGAATTTAGTCCTGGGACGATATCAAATAAGTAGCTATGGATTGAACTATTATTAAATAACTTTGCAAAATAAAGAAAAGTAATAATCAATGAAAACAGCCACAATCTAATAATTCTCTTACCTCGTAGTGCCACGAAAGCCATTGAAACTAAACCCACAAAAGTCACTGCAAGTCCAAGGCCGATTAGATTTTCAAAAGGTAAGTCAAATCCTAAGAATTGATAAATTGAGCGAAAGATTGGGTTTTCAAGTCCATACTGCTTTGGACTTCCTGAATTTAGAAGCATTGTGATACTTGGGGAATTAATCACCATTTCAGATTTTGATCTGGAAGGTTCACTTGCTACGGAAATGTAGACATAATAAAAAAGCCAAATAAAAAATAGAATCATAGGAATTGCAATCAACCAAACTCTGTCTAGCGTTTTTATATTGGCAATAGAATTTCTCGCGAATATGCCTTTGCTCCTATAAATAAATCCTGTCAAAAGTCTTACAACTATCAGAAAACCAACAAAGAAAGCCCCATACCAGTAACTAAGTGCATATATTATAAGTAAGATTATAAGAATTGCTATTTTTTTCTGTTTTGCAAAAATATTTTTTTCTTTTTCAATTGAGTAAATCAGTAATGCGAACCAAGATAACAGGCTATATCCAACTGTATTTGGGTTTATAGCAAAGTAGGCTGTAAAGCTAAAACTTGTGATAATGGTTGCTATAAACATAATTCTTATAAAGCCATTATTTAGAAATTTTCTTGCTATTACTGTCCAACCTAAGTTTCCAATAATCAGAACAATGAAGGTTGCACTTGTCCAAGATTCTGCTAAGCCGAAGTTAATGGCTCTAAAAAATGAGTATAGAATTCCCGGAATTAAAAAAACATCAGAAAATCCTAGAGTTGTGTTATATGGATAAAAGAAACCCAAATCTCTGAATTCTGTTAACCCGTTTAACCATCTCCACCAATGCTCGTGAATAACTATCATTAATCTTGAATCAAATGGGTCGCCAATTAATTGACCTGAGAATATTGGTCTATACGTAAAAAGAGTTAAAGCTACTGCAAACACGATTAAAAACAAATTGATTCTTAAATTATTATTTAACTTCAAATCTAGCTGTCTCCGGCCGTGCTTCCAGGATCTGCAGCTGATGGGTCTGACAATTTGTATTTATTCAGTGCCTCTTTAACTACTTTATTTTTAATTTCACCGTTTTTGACCAATGAAATCAGTGATTGAATCACTACTGATTCCGCATCGACGAGGAAATGTCTACGAAGTGCTCCTCTGGTGTCTGAGACTCCCCAACCATCTGTTCCCAATGTATAGAAATCTTGCTTCAGATATGGACGAAGTTGTTCAGCAACTAGTTTCATCCAGTCTGATACCGCGATAATTGGGCCATCATGGTTTTCAAGTAATTGTGTGACAAATGGAACTTTTAAGTCTTCGTTATTGTTTAGTAAATTAAATCTTTCTGCTACTAAACCATCTCGTCTTAACTCATTCCAGGAAGTGACCGAGTAAACATCTGACAAGACATTAAATTCTTCTTTTAACATTTCTTGAGCCTTTAATGCCCATGGTAATGCAACACCTGATGCCATAATTGCGACTCTGGAAAGTTTTGATTTTCCTTCAGCCTTGGAATAAAGATACGCACCTTTTAACAACGACTTAACTTCAAGATTTGCTGGTTCTTCTGGTTGATGAATTGGTTCGTTATAAACAGTCATGTAGTAGTAAATGTTTTCTGGATTTTCTCCATACATTCGTTTTAAACCATCTTGAACAATGTGTGCTATCTCAAAACTGAACGCCGGATCATAGGCAACTACTGCAGGATTTGTTGACGCCAAAACCATTGATTGACCATCATCGTGTTGTAAACCCTCACCAGTCAAAGTTGTTCGACCAGCAGTTGCTCCAATTACGAATCCTCGGGCCATTTGATCCATTGCTAACCAGAACTGATCTCCGGTTCTTTGGAAACCAAACATTGAATAAAAAATATAAATTGGAATCATAGATTCGCCGTGTGTAGCATAACTCGTTGCAGCAGCTGTCCAAGAAGAAACAGACCCTGCTTCGTTAATTCCTTCATGCAGAATTTGACCAGTTTCAGATTCTTTGTATGACAAGAAAAGTTCACGATCTACAGATGTATACCTTTGTCCAAGTGGTGAGTAAATTTTTGCAGTTGGGAAAATAGAATCTAATCCAAATGTTCTTGCTTCATCAGGAATAACTGGAACAAATCTTGCACCAATATTTTTGTCTTTCATCAAATCTTTAATCAATCGCACAAATGCCATAGTCGTAGCAACTGCTTGTTTGCCTGAAGACTTTTTCGCAAAATCGTATGCCTCATGACCTGGAAGAGTTAATGGCTTATTTGTAATTCTTCTTTCAGGTAAAAATCCACCTAGTTGTTTACGTCTTTCATGCATATATTGGATAACCGAGTCATCTTTTCCTGGATGGTAATAAGGAGGATATTTCTCATCTAATTTTGCATCTGGGATGTCTAATTTCAAAGTATCCCTAAATTTCTTTAAGTCTTCCACAGTTAATTTTTTCATTTGATGGGTTGCATTTCTACCTTCGAAATGAGAACCAAGCGTCCAACCTTTAATGGTTTTAGCAATAATTAGAGTTGGTTGACCTTTATGTTCTGTTGCTGATTTATAAGCAGCATAAAGTTTTCGGTAATCATGTCCACCACGTTGTAGCGCCCAGATTTCATCATCACTCATTGGTTCAACTAAAGCTTTAGTTCTTGGATCTCTGCCAAAGAAGTGCTCTCTTACGTATGCGCCATTTTCAGTTTTGTATGTTTGATAATCACCATCTGGCGTGGTGTTCATCAAATTAACTAATGCGCCATCATTATCTTTGGCTAATAACGGATCCCAGGTTCTACCCCAAATAACTTTAATAACGTTCCAACCTGCACCACGGAATAAACTTTCTAATTCTTGGATTACTTTGCCGTTTCCTCGAACTGGTCCATCAAGTCTTTGTAAGTTCGCATTAACAACAAATGTTAAATTATCTAATTTCTCTCTTGCTGCAAGAACTATTCCACTAATTGATTCTGGCTCATCCATTTCGCCATCACCAAGAAATGCCCAAACTCTTTGATCAGATGTGTCTTTGATGCCGCGAGCATGCAGGTAGCGATTAAATCTTGCTTGATAAACCGCGTTAAGTGGACCAAGTCCCATTGACACTGTTGGAAATTGCCAAAAGTTTGGCATCAAACGAGGATGAGGATAAGAAGGAAGTCCCCCACCAGAATGAGAAAGTTCTTGTCTAAACCCGTCTAATTGAGTTTCACTTAATCTTCCTTCAAGAAAAGCTCTGGCATACATTCCTGGAGATGCATGACCTTGGAAAAATATTGAATCTGCTCCACCTGGTGCATCATGACCTCTAAAGAAATGGTTAAAACCAACTTCATATAGAGATGCACTTGATGCATAAGTTGAAATGTGTCCACCAACTCCATATTTCTGAGCACGATGAACCATGATCGCGGCATTCCAGCGAATTAATCTTCTAATTTTTCTTTCAGTATCTTCATCTCCTGGAAACCAAGGTTCTTTATCCGGAGAAATTGTATTGATGTAATCAGTGCTTGCAATGGTGGGAACTTCTAAACCAAGTTCTGCTGCTCTTCTTAATAATTCGAGCATTAAATATTTTGCTCTTCTATTGCCACCATTTTTGGCGGCTGCTTCTAAAGATTCACGCCATTCAGCGGTTTCAGTTGGATCTGTATCAACATATTGAGAAGGAATATGGGCATTGCCCAATGGGTTATTTTCAAAACCTGCAGACACTTTTGTTTGGTCCCCTTGCTGACGAGGTAAAGCTTGTGGCCTAATCGACGTCTTCGCTAATTAGCCTAATCATCCCCCACGAATAAGCAAACGTGGCTATATATATGTAGTAAGAAAAACCACTTTTCTTTTGCTACCCGCTCTAGGCAAGAGGGTTCTTTGGGCTTTAGTGTTGCGGCGTGAGCAAAAAACCATGATTGACCTATTCATAAATGGCAAACGCCACAAATCTTCCAGTGGTGAAACCAGAAACATCATTCACCCCTCTGATGGCTCGATAGTTGAAGTTGCTCAAGAAGCAACCAAAGATGATGTTGAAAAGGCAATTAAGTCTGCTCGCTTGGCTTTTGATTCTGGTCCTTGGCCAAAAACTACTAACGCGCATCGAAGCTCGGTTCTAAAAAGAATTGCTGAACTACTTGAAAGAGATAAGTCATCTTTTGCAAAAGCTGAATCAAAAGATACCGGTAAGAGATTTATTGAAGCCGAATATGACATGGATGATGTCATTAAAGTATTTAAGTACTTTGCTGAACTTATCTCTCAGCAACAAAATCGCAAAGTAAATGTGGACCGAGAAAATGTTGAAAGCACTATTCACTATGAGCCAGTAGGAGTTGTTGGATTAATTACTCCTTGGAATTATCCGCTTTTGCAAGCATCTTGGAAAATAGCTCCAGCACTTGCTGCTGGTTGTACTTTCGTTGTTAAACCAAGTGAATTAACTCCCTCTACAACTTCTCTATTAATGGATACGTTGACCGAAGCAGGAGTGCCAGATGGAGTACATAATTTGGTTTTGGGATCAGGTGCTGTTGCTGGTTCACCTTTAAGTTCTCATCCAGATATAGACATGGTTTCTTTCACAGGTGGATTAATCACTGGAAAAATAATTATGGCATCAGCTAGTGAAACTGTTAAGAAAGTTGCACTCGAACTTGGTGGTAAAAATCCAAATATAGTTTTCGCCGATGCAGATATGGATGCTGCCATTGATAATGCCCTGACTGCAGTTTTCTTACATTCCGGACAAGTTTGTTCTGCTGGAGCAAGATTATTAGTCGAAAAATCAATTCACAACAAATTTGTAAATGAAGTAGCAAGACGTGCAGATCTAATTCGATTAGGTTCTCCCGAAGATTCATTTGCAGAAACCGGTGCACTAATTAGTGCCGCACATCGAGACAAAGTTGAAAAGTATGTGGCAAACGCAATCTCTGAAGGTGCACTACTAATTGCCGGTGGCAAAAGACCGACTGAATCTCATTTGCAAGATGGTTTTTATTACCGACCAACCGTGCTTGATAATTGCAATACCAAAATGCAATGTGTGCAAGATGAATCATTTGGTCCAGTATTAACTGTGGAAACCTTTGAAACAGAAGCTGAAGTTATTGCGTTAGCTAACGACACTATTTATGGCTTAGCGGGTGCTGTGTGGACAAAAGATATAGACAAAGCACAAAGAGTTGCTACACAATTGAGACATGGAACTATTTGGATTAACGATTATCACCCTTATGTGCCCCAAGCCGAGTGGGGCGGATTCAAACAGTCAGGTTTTGGTCGAGAATTAGGGCCAATGGGATTGGCGGAGTACCAGGAAGCCAAGCACGTTTGGCAAAATCTCAAACCAGGTCCATCAAATTGGTTTGATGGAAAGGAGCAATAGGTGAATTTACATAACACCACTTCTGCTATTTCTGTACGCGGTTTATGGAAAGTATTTGGTGATAATCCTGAAAAAATAGTGGGATCTGTTGATGCCAGTCTTTCCAAAGCAGATTTAAGAGCAAAAACAGGAAATACCGCAGCTGTAAAAGATGTTTCTTTTGACGTAGCTCCTGGTGAAGTTTTTGTGGTGATGGGCTTATCTGGATCCGGAAAATCAACTTTGGTTCGTTGTTTAACTCGTTTAATTGAACCAACTGCAGGTACAGTTCTATTTAATGGTGAAGATGTTTTAAAGGCAAATCCTGCGCGTTTAAGAGAATTAAGAAGAACTGCTTTTTCTATGGTGTTTCAACATTTTGGTCTACTACCCCATCGTAACGTTATAGACAATATTGCTTATTCATTAGAAATTAATGGTGTTAAGAAAATTGAAAGACATAAAAGAGCTCAAGAAGTTATTGAACTAGTTGGTCTAGACGGATATTCAGAAGCCTATCCTGAACAGCTTTCTGGTGGAATGCAACAAAGAGTTGGATTAGCAAGAGCCTTAGCAGTAGATCCTCAAGTTATGTTTCTAGATGAACCTTTTTCTGCACTTGATCCATTAATTAGACGCGACATGCAGACAGAGGTTATAAGACTTCACAAAGAAGTTGGTAAAACGATGATTTTTATTACCCATGATTTGTCAGAAGCGATGAAACTTGGGGATCGAATTGCCATCATGAGAGATGGCGCTGTCGTGCAAATGGGAACTGCTGAAGATTTAATCGGTAAACCAGCCGATTCTTACGTTGCAGATTTCATGCGCGATATTTCAAAATCTCATGTCTTAACACTTCGCTATTTAGCTAGACCAGCTAAACCCGGTGAAGCAACAGATGGACCTGAACTTGATTCGTCAACTATCATTAGAGATGCATCTCTATTAATTTCACAACATATGAAACCCGTGAGAGTAAGTGAAAACGGAAAACCATTAGGAATAGTTTCAAGTGAAGATATTTTGAAATTAATTTCTGGTGATGCTCGTTGATTTCTGCTATAAAAGAGATTAAAACTCGATATTTAATTCTTATAATCCTTGGTGTTTGGGCAATTTTAGCAATAATTTTTAAAGGTGTAGCAACTCTTGAACTTGCTACTTATGAAAATACGCTTGTTACACAAACTGCTAGTGATGCTGCTGCATCAATTAGAGGCAACAGAACCAAAAGCACAGCATTTGTTTATTTCTTTAACCCAATTAGAACTGTCATCAGTGGGTTTGTTGAATTGATAAGAATATTAATTGCCATCCCTGCTCCGAATTCAATAATTCCAGTTTTAGGTTGGTTGGGCGTAATTGGTGTTGTAGCTTTTTTTGTTTTTCTCACTAGTAATTTCAGAACAACACTGTTAGCGGTCTCGCTTTTATTTGGTTGTGGTTTGTTGGGAATGTGGACTGACAGTATGGACACAATTGCTATGACCTTAGCGGCAGTTCTACTTTCTCTTTCGATTGGAATTCCTTTAGGGATTTGGGCTGGATTATCCGATCGTGTTTTAAAAGTCTTAACACCATTTTTAGATTTAGCACAAATTCTTCCAACTCTTGTTTACCTTGCTCCATTGGCTTTATTTTTTCTAATTGGAACCGCTTCAGCAACAATTGCCACCATGGTTTACAGCATTCCTTTATCAATAAGAATTACTTCACATGCAATAAGAACTTTGAATCATTCCCCTATCGAGGCTTCCATTTCAATGGGTGCAACCGGAAAGCAAACATTAACAAAAGTTCAGTTACCAATGGGTAAGCAAATGATTGTGCTTGGAATAAACCAAACTGTAATGGCAGCACTTTCCTTCGTGGTAATTGCTGCATTAATTGCCTCTCCTGGTTTAGGTGGACCAATTGTTAGTGCTCTCACCATTAGAAATGTAGGTGATGGATTTGTTGCCGGCCTTGCAGTTGTTTTTATTGCCATCATGTTGGATCGAAGCACAAGTGCGGCTGCAAAAACTAAGCAAACATTCATTCCTCCATCAAAGAAGGAAATACAGCGAAGAAGAATTTCTATCGCTGGTATGGGAATTTTTGCCGTAATTTGCATTTGGCTTTCCCGAAATGTTTTGTGGGCAGCTATTTGGCCTAAACAATTAGATCTATCAGAAATAGTCGCAAGTAGCACAAATACAGTAACCGACTGGACTACGGATAATTTAAGATTTATAACCGTTAGTTTTAAAGATTTTATATCGAATTATGTCCTAAATTCAATTCAAACTTTGTTAGCTGATTCCCCATGGTTCATCACGATTACGATGATTGCATTGATTGCTTATTTACTAGGTGGAAGAAAAGTAACAATATTAGCTATTGGATTAATGTTGCTAATTGTTGCGTGTGGCCTTTGGTATGAAACTATGGTTACCCTTACTCAAACACTTGTTGCAACAATGCTAACTATGATTCTGGGTTTAATTCTGGGAGTCTGGATTGGTCGAAGTGAAAAAGCTGACAAAGTTCTTAGACCATTTCTTGATGCAGGGCAAACTTTGCCTGCGTTTGTTTATTTAGTTCCAATTCTTGGTTTATTTGGTCCATCAAGATTTACCGCGATTGTCACTGGAATTTTTTATGCCATTCCTGTGGTTGTAAAAATTGTGGGTGAAGGCATTAAAGGTGTTTCAACAACAATGATTGAAGCTGCGACATCAGCAGGCTCTAATACCTGGCAATTAATTACAAAAGTTCAACTGCCTGCGGCAAAAAAATCGTTATTGCTTGCGACTAATCAGGGTTTAATATTTGTGCTAGCCGTGGTAGTAATTGGTGGTTTTGTGGGTTCAGGTGGATTGGGTTACCTCGTTATAGTTGGTGGATCCAAACCTGAGTTACAGGGAAAAGGCCTTGTCGCTGGGTTTTCAATCCTTCTCCTAGGAGTGATGATTGACCGAATTGCTCATGCCAGCGCCCGAAAATACGGTAATTGATAACAAATAGCCAACGATTTTAAGTAACCATTTAAAAAGGTTACTTAAATGCATTAACATCTAGACAGGTCTCTAAAGAAGGAGAGAAATAATGACACAAAAGTTAAGAGGTCGCGCCGCGACTGCTTCACTGTTTGTAACTTTGGGTCTGTTACTCGCAGCATGTTCTGGATCTGGTGTTGATCAAGCAGCAACATCTACAGAAGACACTGCAGCAACAGCAGAATGCGGTGAAGTTGGAATCGCAATGCACGCATGGGTTGGCTACACAGCAACTGCAAACGTGCTAACAGAAATTGCAAAGAAAGAATTTGGTTGCACAATTAATCAAGTTGAATTAGCTGAAGCTGGTGTTACTTATGATGCAATGGAAGCTGGATCAGTCGACGTAGTTGTTGAAGACTGGGGTGGTGGACGTTGGCAAGAATGGGTTGATCGCGGAACAGTTGTTGTTCTTGGTCCTAACGGACAAGAAGGTCTAATTGGTATGTATGTACCAAAGTGGATGGCTGATGAATATCCAGACATCATAGATTCTGCAAACCTAAACAAATATGCTGATCTATTTAAGACTTCAGATTCAGGTGGAAAAGGTGCTTGGTTAGAAGGTCCTCCGGGCTACACCACAATCGGTGAAAAGATGATTGCAGCAAACAAACTGAACTTCAAAGCAATTAATACCGGTTCAGAAGCAGCTTTGATTGATGCTTTCACTGATGGACAAAAAAATAAGAAAGCTGTTATTGGATATTGGTACACACCACAATATTTCAATGCTCAAGTTGAGTTAGTGAGAATTAATTTTCCTGCTAACGACTGGGCAGATGCAGAAAAAGCAAGTGGTTTAACAGATTATCCAGCAACACCATTAATTAAATTAGCTTCAAAGAAATTAATGGATTCTGGATCACCATTTGCAACATTGCTTCAAAACTTCCAATGGTCTAACGACGACCAAAACGGAGTTGCCGCTGATATTCAAGGTGGCATGGATCCTGCAGCAGCCGCGCAAAAGTGGATTGATGCAAACCCTGACAAGGTGAAAGCCTGGTTAGGATAAGTAATTAAGTACAACTTGGGGCAGGCACATGACGTGCCTGCCCCTTTTGCATAAGCAAGGGTTTATCGTTAAGAATAAATAAGTGTGTTTCATAATGCGAAACGCATTAAAACCAGCCGAAAGTGTTTCATAAATGTCAAAAAAAGTTGTCATCATTGGTGCAGGAATTGTGGGTTGCGCACTTGCTGATGAATTAACTCAACGTGGATGGACTGATGTCACTGTTTTAGAACAAGGTCCTCTATGGGCTGCTGGTGGCTCAACTTCTCATGCCCCAGGTTTAGTTTTCCAAACAAATGCAAGTAAATCTTTAGCTCTTTATGCCAAATACACCGTTGAAAAATTGTGCTCACTTGATCTAGATGGTGAACCTTGTTTCTTACAAGTTGGTTCCTTAGAAGTTGCGACCAGTAAAGAAAGATTAAAAGAATTACATCGCAGAGCCAGTTTGGCAACTGCTTGGGGAATTGGCGCCAAAGTAATTAGCGCTAAACAAGCAAAGAAACTCTTTCCCCTACTGGAAGAAAAAGCGATTCTTGGAGCACTTCATGTGCCGACAGATGGATTGGCAAAAGGCGTACGAGCAGATGAAGCGATGGGAAGATTAGCAATTTCTCGCGGAGCAAAATTTTTAGATCGCCATGAAGTTCTAGATATTCTAAAAGAAAACGGCAAAGTCACTGGAGTAAAAACTAATCAAGGAAATTTTGCTGCAGAAGTAGTTATTGCCTGTGCTGGTATTTGGGGACCAAAAGTTGGCGACATGATTGGCATGCCAACCGCACTTCAACCTCTTGCTCATCAACTTGCTTGGATGCAAGATCTACCAGGTTTAGCTAATCAAACTCAAGAAGCGGTGTTGCCATTATTAAGACATCAAGATAAAGATTTGTATTACCGACAAAGAAATAAAGGTTTAGGTGTTGGTTGGTATGGCCACAAACCATTACCAATAAAAGCTAAAGACATTTTGCCATTTGATAAAGCTAAAATAATGCCTTCTGTTTTAGAATTCACCAAAAAAGAATGGGAAGGTGCAATTCAACACTCAGGAAAAATTGTTCCCGAATTAAAGAAATCAAAAATTGACAGTGCAATGAATGGTTTATTTTCTTTCACAATTGATGGTTTTCCACTTATGGGCGAATGGGCCGGATTAAAAGGATTTTGGACAGCAGAAGCAGTTTGGGTAACACATTCTGCAGGAGTAGCAAGAGCAATTGCTGAATGGTTAGTCGATGGTCATCCTTCATTGTCAGTTCACGAATCTGATGTGAACAGATTTGAAAAACACCAAATTGGACCAGAACATATTGAAATGCGTGGCAAGCAAAATTATGTTGAAGTTTACGACATTTTGCATCCATTAGAGCCAATGAAAGAACCAAGACCAATAAGAACCACCGGTTTTTATCCTCGCCAAAAAACATTGGGTGGATATTTCCTTGAAGCAACTGGTTATGAAAGACCACAATGGTATGAAACCAATAAGAAACTTGTTACAAAATTTAAATCCCCAAAAAGAAATGAATGGGCTGCTATGCATTGGTCACCAATCGTTGGTGCAGAAGCTCAATATGTCAGAAAACATGTTGGCTTATTTGATATCACTTCTTTGAAGCGAATTGAAGTTTCAGGAAAAGGGGCCCTTAACTTCTTGCAGCAGCAAACCACTGGCAAATTAGATAAAGCTATTGGATCAATTACATATTGTCTAATGCTTACTGAACATGGCGGAATTATCAGTGATATCACAGTTACCAGACTTAGTGAAAACCAATTTATACTTGGCGCCAATGGAAATGTTGACTTAATCAGATTACAAAATGCTGCACCAGATGATGTTCATGTAAGAGATATAACTTCAGGAACTATTGGTTTAGGATTATTTGGACCAAACGCAAGACAACTTGTGCAATCAATTTGTGAAGATGATTTATCAAATGAATCACTTGGCTATTTCAAAGCTAAGAAAACATACCTCGGTCAAGTCCCAGTAACACTATGGAGATTGTCTTATGTGGGTGAACTTGGATTTGAAATTTATGCGGATGCCGACATGGCTTTAAAACTATGGGACACATTATTTAAAGCTGGAAAGAAATTTGGTCTAATTCCTGCAGGACGTGGTGCATTTAATAGTATGCGTTTGGAAAAAGGCTACAGATCTTATGGCGCTGAAATGACCAGTGAACATAACCCTTATGAAGCAGGCTTAGGTTTTGCAGTCAGAAAAACTGGTGGATTTATTGGACATGAAGCCCTTTCCAAGATAAATCCTGAAAACATCACTCGTAAATTAAGTTGCCTAGTTATAGAAAAAGACTTAGATGTAGTTATGGGTAAAGAACCAGTCTTGGTTAACAACAAGGTCGTGGGCTACACAACTTCTGCCTATTACGGACACAGTGTCGGTTCCCCACTTGCTTATGCCTGGTTACCAGTTGAACACAGCAAAATTGGCACCAAAGTAGAAATTCAATACTTCGACAAATTAGTTAAAGCCAAAGTTAGCAATGATCCACAATTTGATCCTGATATGACTAGATTGAAATCCTAAATTTAATGACAATCAAAAGACGACATACCGAAGAATTGCCTGAGCATCCGGACTTTTTATGGAAAAACCCATCCCCTAAGAAGTCGTATGACGTAATTGTTATTGGTGCAGGTGGCCATGGTTTGGCAACTGCTTATTACTTGGCCAAAAATTTTGGTATCACCAATGTGGCTGTGTTAGAAAAAGGTTATCTTGCTGGTGGAAACATGGGCAGAAATACCACCATTATTAGATCAAATTACTTATGGGATGAAAGTGCTGGAATTTATGAAAAATCACTTCAACTTTGGGAAGGATTAGAAGAAGAAGTTGGTTATGAAATGTTTTTCGACCAACGAGGTGTGATGACACTTGCTCATAGTGTTAGTGATCTTCGCAGTAAACAAAGAAACTTTTATGCTAATGCTGTTAACGATATTGATTCACAGTGGTTAACGCCAGAAGAAGTTAAGAAAATTGCCCCAATTGTAAATATTTCCCCAGATGTTAGATATCCAGTTTTAGGTGCAACTTACCAAGCACGAGGTGGTATTGCTAAACACGATTGGGTGGCATGGGGTTATGCCAAAGCTGCTAGTGATTTAGGTGTTGATTTAATTCAAGGCTGCGAAGTTAAAAAAGTAAAAGTTGAAAATGGAAAAGTTATTGGCGTAGATACTAACCAAGGATTCATTTCAGCAAATAAAGTTGCTATGGCAGCGGCAGGTCACACTTCAGTTTTATCTGAGATGGCAGGCTTTAGAGTTCCACTGCAAAGCAGACCTTTACAAGCACTAGTTTCAGAATTATTAGAACATGTTTTAGATACAGTAATTATGAGTGGTGCTGTTCATGTTTATGTCAGCCAAGCTCATAAAGGTGAATTAGTAATGGGTGCCGGAACTGATGCTTACAACTCTTATGCCCAACGCGGTGGTTTTCATGTTATTGAACATCAATTAGCTTCAGCACTTGAACTATTCCCAATTTTTTCTAGAGCACATTTACTAAGAACCTGGGGTGGAATTGTTGATATTGCACCTGATGCTTCACCAATTTTAGGTTTAACACCTGTGGAAAATCTTTACATAAATTCAGGTTGGGGTACTGGTGGTTTTAAAGCCACACCAGGATCTGGTTGGGCTTTTGCAGACACAATCGCACATAACCGCGCTCATGATTTAGTGAAACCATATTCACTTGATCGTTTTGTTTCTGGGCATTTAATTGACGAACACGGCGCAGCCGGTGTGGCCCATTAAGGAAAATGATTAATGTTACTTATTAATTGTCCATGGTGTGGGCCAAGAGATGAAACAGAATTTCATTACGGGAGCGAAGCACACATTGGTTATCCCGAAAAGCCAGAAGATTTAACAGATAAGCAATGGGCCGAATATATTTTCTATCGCAATAATCCCAAAGGTTGGTTTGCGGAACGTTGGGTTCATAACGTGGGCTGTCGTCGTTGGTTCAATATTTGGCGAAACACTGTGACTCATCAATTCGGTCCAAGTTATAAACCTTTTACCAAACAGCCAAGTAGGCCAAAGTGAGTACTGTTCAATTTACTTTTGATGGCGTTACTTATCACGGCAATAAGGGTGAGCCGCTTTCTGCTGCATTATTAAGAAACGGCATCAAAGTTGTCACTGAAAGCTCATACCGTTTACGTCCACGTGGAGTTGTAGGACTGGGTTATGAAGAACCTTGTGCTTTGGTCCAGATTGATTCTGGCAGTGGGGAACCAATGGTTCCAGCAACAAAAATTGAACTAGTGGATGGATTAGTTGTTAGAAGTCTCGCAGGGGTGGGTGATCTTCCAAATCAAATAGATAAAGCCCGTTATGACAAAACTTTCAGACACGTTGATGTCCTGGTAATTGGTGCCGGATTAAGTGGATTAAAAGCAGCACAGAAAGCTGCTAATGCTGGCAAAAGTGTAATTATCCTAGATGATCAATTTGAAGCAGGCGGATACCTTAAAGATTTAAATGAAAAAATTGATTCAAAAATACTTAACTCACTAAAGAAAAATAATGTAACTCATTTACAAAGAACCACAGCAATCGGGCTTTACGATCAAAATTATGTTGTAGCAATTGAACGAAGAACTGATCACTTAAGTGCAGAAATATTACCTGAAATTGCACGCATGAGAAATTGGCACATCAGAGCTAAAGAAATAATTCTTGCAACGGGCGCATTCCAAAGAGTTCTAGTTTTCCCAAACAATGATCGACCTGGAATTATGCTTTCCCATGCTGCTGCCACTTATCTTCATAAATACAGAGTGGGCACTTTCAACTCGGCAGTTGTTGTAACGGTTGATGATTTTGGATATCAAGATGCAATAAGAATTCACAAATCTGGAGTAAAAGTTCAAGCAATCATTGATATCAGAAAAAAAGTTACAGGAAAATTACTTGAACAGGTTAAGAAACTCGGAATTGAAGTAATTTTGGGTTCAACTGTAGTTAATACCTCCGCTGATCAAAGTGGTTCACTTAATTCGGTTTCGATAGCCCAAACAAGCCTTGAAGGTGAAGTAATAGGTATTAAGCAAGAAATTGAGACTGATTTACTTGCTGTATCAGGTGGTTGGACTCCAACAGTTCACCTAGCAACTTATTTGAATCTCAAACCAATTTGGGATAAAAAAATTGCAGCATTTGTAATGCCCAAACTTCCTCAAAACATTAAAGCAACCGGTTTTAGCAATGGGGAATTCGACAAAGTAACTAATCCCCCAGCCGTATTTTTTGGAATTATTCCTGAAGG
>Ga0187844_10000477_pt1 | contig 31245 bp, 30 predicted proteins | sample SpaLakP09_SKY_50_FD_134517 | JGI IMG/M metagenome (GOLD analysis project Ga0187844, IMG submission 134517) | Oligotrophic lake water microbial communities from Sparkling Lake, Wisconsin, USA - SP09_SKY_50 | ecosystem: Environmental > Aquatic > Freshwater > Lake | place: USA: Sparkling Lake... | reverse complement strand
CCTTAAGGTTGGACTCCTCTTCGTCGTCGTCTCATCACCTATGACCTATAAGCTTGTCGACAGCCTTGTAGGTGGACTTGCTCGTTCAGTCGTCCCAGGCGCCGCGTCTGCTCTCCGTATTGCCGAGAACGGTTGCCCCACAACCTACGGACTTGCTGTTCACGCCGTTGTCTTCGTCGTTGCGGTTTATTACCTCTCTAAACATTAAATGAGCTGGCTATCAGGGCTGCTAGGCATGTCAAAACCAGAAACGTTAGAATCCTTGTTTGCCAAGGTTCAAGCTGACTCTATTGGGTTTGGACATATCAGAATTCAAGACTGGGTAAGATTCCTACAAGGTGTAGTTACGGGACCAACTAGAGTAAGTATCGAAGGTGCGATTAGACCCGATATATTATCTACATACACTCCTGAAAAAATTGCAAGTGAACTTAGATTTCTACAGTTGCAGAGGGCGGAATTTCTAAGACTTGATTCGGGTATTTACCCTCATCTAGACCCTACAAATACCGAGATAGCTACGAAGATCAGAGCAGCGGTCATAGCACTATTTGATGAGGCATTAAAGCAACTAATTATTGCTGCGCGTCAAAGACCAGCGCCTCCCGTAGTTACCGATGGACAAAGGACTGCAGCAAGTTATGCTGCTCGTCTAGCTGCTTTAGGAAGAGGTAGAAAGCGTAAGACTAAGAAACGGAAACAGTCTAAGAGAAGGAGACGTCATACAAGAAAATGAGACTACTAATCTTTGACACGGAAACGACTGGACTTCCAAAGACTCGCGAACCTGCTATTAAATATCCAGACAATTGGCCACATTTGGTTTCAATTGCTTGGGTTGTTGTAGAAAATGATAAGATTCTTAAATCAGAATATCACATTATCAGACCTCAATGGGAGATTCCTGCTGATTCTGTAAAGATTCATGGGATTACTCATGAAAAGGCTATGGCAGAAGGAGAACATCTTTCTGATGTTATGCTGAAATTTATTGAAGAGCCTCACGATATTATGATTGCTCACAATATGAACTTTGATTTCAATGTTCTTATGAATGCAATTATGTGGGATCTTCAGATGAGCGCCTATCCTGAATTTAAGAAACGTTTCTGCACGATGGAAGCATCCCGTAATATGTTAAAAATCCCATTTGCGAATGGGCGTGGATATAAGAGCCCTAAGCTTACTGAGCTATACGAGTTTGTTATGAAAAAGAAACCAGTTGAAAACTCACTTCATAATTCGCTATATGATGCTCAGCTTCTAGGGGAAATTGTTATCAACTCCGCACAAATTCGCACAATGATGGGTTTAGTTGTAATTCCTATTAATACCAGTAATGCTTATCAAAAAGGTAACACCCTTGTTATCTGATGGAATTAAATATAATACTACATATCTTTGGTCTTCGGATGGCTGGACCTACGACTCGGAAAAGAAGATAAGACGGAAGTATGAAGAACTAGGAAATTCTATTTTTGAAATGACAGAGGAGCCGTATACAAAGGCTGTGTTTAGTGGTGTAGAATATGTTGAAATTATTGAGGTTATTCTGATTTCGGAGTCCCCCAGAATTTGGATAGAAAGGGGAATAGACGTGTTAGACAGGTTTGAAGAAATGACGGAGCCTCCTCAAATGGGGGATACTCTTTAACAAGCGTGGCAGCATCTAGAACTGGAACAGGTTCTGTTTCTTCATAAAAGTCTATCAACATTGCGTGTTTGTTCAAGGAATGGAAAACGTTTTATAGAACAAATGCTTGCTCTTGATGTTCTTTACACAGCGCTAGCCACAATTGGTATTATGATTTTTCTTCAGATTCTCATGTTTGTTGGAGTTCGTATTATAACACCTCCTCAGCCTAAGATTATCTATCGTGAGGTTCCCATGCAGGTTCAAGAACCAAAGGTTACTTTCACGGAGCCACCTGTAACAGAAGTAAAGTTACCAGAATATGAACCTCGTCAACAGACTGGAGACTCACTACGCGTGGACCCCCAACTCCCGCCTGGTCTCCAAGAAACCCGTCCCGACGGTATATGATTATGAAGTTCCACAATCAACGGGTAAGGCTGGGTGGATTGTTCTTGGTTATGATAACAATCTTCCTGTATGTCTGTGGGTTACACCTCATGAAACCAGAACTGTAACGGTCTGTCTTGATGAGCGTCTGTTTGGTGATAGTATTTTTAGGGCTGAATATATAGATGGTTGCTATATTATTTCCGATGTTTATGTGTATAATTCTTGTTGTGTCTTTAATATCACAACGTTTAGACAACGCTACGAATGGCTCTCAAAACTCTTCGAGAGATTTGCGAGAGATGGACTAAAACATAAGTCTGCAGCTACCTTTCCTATAAAGGGTTATGAGGTATACGACGACAAGGAAGGAAGTCATGGGTATTTTGTTGATGATGTTCAAACTATAGTTAGAACAGAGATGCCAGATGTTTATATGATTAAGGATAGGGAAGGATATCTTCTTGTTCCAACCCTTGAGCTATCTGTCTTTCTGCGTTCAAAGGGATCGGAGTTCAAACTAAGGTGTATTCAAAAAAATGGTAATTGGGAATATATTCCCTAGGTAAAGTAAATATGAAACGCCATTCTAAGAGAAGAACTCACCGGAAGCGTCGCGGAGGTGCCAGCTTCTACGGTCCGTCTGGAGTCATCGGGCCTGGTGCTCTCGAATGGAGTGCTGGTTCCGAGATGATGGGCTACAGTGCTGACCAGATTAATGCGGGCGCGCAGGTTCCCCGCGGAGGTCGTAGACGTCGTCACAAGACTCGTCACCGCAAGAGTCGGCGTAAGACTCGTCGCGGAGGCGGTAAGTTTGGGGGAGTATCTGCATCTTTCAACGGAACGGGAGAGCGTGGCTTCGCGAACTTCGATGGCATCAGCACGCGCGTAGGTCCCTATAACAATGCTAAGGTATCCACGGAAGGCAAGTTTAATAATTTCGGAGCCCAACCCCAGAGTGGATTCGGCTCGTTCAATATCTTTCCCAAGTAAACAATAAGATGTCTGATTCAATTATTGCCCTTCTTTTGGGTGGTGCTGCTGCCTTCTATCTCTATTCTAGAAACGTTCCACACCTCGCGCTATGGATCGTCATAGGCTACATGGTCTCATATAATTACATAACTACATCTTCTCGGGTATGCTCCGTTCTTGTTGGAATTGCAATCGCCTATATTGTTGTTTATTCTAGCACTTACGAGTATTTCGATGAGGAAAAGAAAGAAGAAAAAGAACCCAGCCCATCTGGCAAGTCCACACCTCATGTAGACTTAGGCACAACCATTCTTCATGCATATCGTAATCTGAGTCCCGAGCAAATAGGAGGAATGCGTCGGGACACAAAGGAATTAATGGAACTCCAAAAAGAATTAATGGGAACTCTAGCTGAAATGAAGCCTGCCATTGAACAAGGCGCTGAGTTACTTGGAACCTTTTCTCAGTTTTTTGGAAAGCCGGACGCGGCTGAGTAAGATTCTCTCCATGCCGTCAGCATATACAAAGGCATGATGCTCATCATTACCAGATGATATCCAAGGACCCCCAGATTCCTTCACAGGCTTAATCCAACTATCTATCTCTTCTTGTAATTCATGAAGATGTAGCCAGTCTCTCCACAGCTCGTAGGACTTATAAAGAGCAAAGACATACACTACAGAAAATTGCATCATACATGCCTGAATCAGAATAAACAGAGGATAAAAAATCATATCAAACCATAAAAAAGCAGAATCAATAAGATCTGCATCAAACTTCTTTTTTAATTCAACAAATCTATCTGCTAGCGCAAAATATGGTTTATTTAGGACAAAGGCATATCTAGATTTTTTCCGAATATCCTTCCATTCCGGAATCATTTAATTGTTATACCTTCATCAGGAAATTCTACCTCTTTAAACGTCGCAGGATCCAAGTAGTGCCAGTTCGTAATAGAAGAATCTATATTATTTAAAAGGTCCTTGGTAATTTTATTGCCTGATACAATGTAGGGTTCAATAACCGATGTTCTATCTTGACTTTTAAAGAAGGAGTCTCCTCCAATCCATAACCACGGAAGAGCTCCACCTGTTCGGAGATATCTCATCTGATCGTCTGATGATAAAGAACACATTTCATCACCTTCATTCCAAACTCGGTAACAAACCTTCCTATCATCAATTGAGACTGCTTGTATTTTTTCAACAACAATTACATCCTTTGGAACAATTGTGTGCCAATCTAGTTTAACGTTATTTGGGTTATATACTATTACCTCGCTATATATTTTGGGTTCTTTCGAGTAGTAAAACGAAAGAATCCTACGGAGAAGTCCACGAAATCTACAACACATTTAAATAATTCAGTATGGTTATTCTTAAATTCAATATGACACTGATGGAATTGGAGCCTCTCCACCCTTTAGCTGAGTGACGTATCTATCGCGATTCAGTCTATCGTCAGCTGTAAGGGGTGAAAACTTCTCCACGGCATATGTTGTCATGGTTTTGTCAAGCTGAAGACCCATTGCTATTGACATAGCAACGGCTGAAATTACGAAGGGGGTAGAAATCACAATCCAAGAAATTATGCCAAGGTCTACGCGACAGAACGAGTCAAGAAGCCAAACACCAACAAGACCAGAAAGAACGTGGAATCCGGCAGACCAATACATTCCCATTCCGAGAGAAAGAGCCGCATGAACAGCAATATACATCAGATATAAGTGAGCAGGCGGACAAAGGCCATTTATTAATTTCATCATTTACATTATATCGAACAAAATAATGGATAAGGTCATGGATTTCACAGGTTGTTCTGAGGAGCAGGCCAGACTTGCTCTTGAGAAGTGTGGCAATGATATTTTTGAAGCTGTTCTTTCGTTGACTCCGGGAAGCAAGATTGCTCTTCCAAAAAAAGTAAGCTTGACCGAAGAACAAATCTTTTTTAAAACAATTAGACACCAGTTGACTGAGTTGACTGACTCTATTTCTAAGGGATTTATTTCTTCAAATCAATCCGAACCTTCGGAACATTCCGAGACGCAAAACCTCCACGAAGAAAGGGCTCAACAAAAAAGTTATCCCGATACATGTCATCCTCCTTCTCCTGAATCAGTGGTTCAAATACCGGAAATTGCTTATCCGTTACCGTCTGAATGCTCTTACGATTTGCAGTCGAATGTCCAAACATTACCTTATTCTGGTCAGGTATGCCGTCAATCGTGCCCATGCCTAGAAACGGAGTAGTAGGGAAGGGGCGCTGGAATAACTGCTTAGGTCCCTTAAAGCGAACAGCAGCTGGATCTCCAAATAGTAGTTCACTCTGGGTATCAATTGCACAGCCTCCCTCAGGAGAGTTGCCAAAGTTTCCACGAGGAACAAGTCCGACATATTCTGCAGCCGCCTGCCAGGCAGAACCATTTCCACATGATTCTGGGTGGTTAGCATAGTAAGTAGCGCTCTGGTTACGTCTAGATGAATCCGCATTTGCATGTCTGTCTTCTATTCCACCACGAGTCGCTGCATGAAATAAAGGTAATCCTGACATTTACTAAGGGCTTAGAAACAATCTACAGTATTCTATCAAATGTGGGGATATCATCTGATGCTCGATTGTTCGAGTTGTATTACTACCGCCATCCGGTCTCCTCATATCATTCATAATTTTGCTAAAATCCTTGTCAAACGCATTGACATGGTTCCATTTGGAGAACCTATGATTCATCATTTTGGCGCAGGAAATAAGGCAGGATACACACTTGTCCAACTTATTGAAACATCAAATATTACTGCTCATTTCTGTGAAGAAACAAATGACATGTATCTAGATGTATTTAGCTGTAAGCCCTTCGACCCTTCTGTAGTAGAAGGAGTTGTTTACCAGCATTTTGGACCTCTTCATAATAACCGTGTCTTTATGACAAGACAGGCGGGTAACAATCTTAGACTAAAGTAAAACGAATTGACTTTTACACTGTCAACATATATCAAACAGAATGTATCTCCAGCCGTGTGATTGGAGAGAACACGATGAAAAATTTAAGTATGTCGTAGATGTCTACGGTCGAACTCATGAGGGAGATGTCGCACGAGTTCGCATTACCGATTTTCGACCATACTTTTACATCCGTGCCTTCAGAACAGAGTCTGCTGGTGTTGTCGCAGACGCAATCAACAAGATTAAGAATATTACAGGACTCAAGGTGACAGAAGACCAGAAACTAGATGCCATGCGCGGATTCAACGGTCTCTCTACAATTCGTGTTTGGAAACTAGAGTTCCCGGCACTCTGGGCATACAAGTCGGTCGCCAAGGAAATGAAGAACGGTATGAAGATTGGCGATCGTCGCGTATATACAGAGGATATCTTTGAATCAAACCTCCCTCCCTATCTGCGCCTATTCCATGAACGAGACATTCAACCAGCAAGCCCAATTGAGTTTAAGTCAGCGAAGACTCAGGAAGGAGAACTAGTGTGCTTTCAGGTTTCCTACAAGGATATTAAGCCATATTCTGAGATTTCTATTCCGTTGTATGTTCTTTCCTATGATATTGAGGTGTATTCTGAATCAGGTCAGTTTCCTGTTTCATCAAACCCTTCCGACGAAGTAATTCAGATTGGTATGTCCTTTCGGTGGTCAGATGATATGATGGCTCCAGTAGAACGCTACGTTCTTGTTTCAGGAACGTGCGAAGACTCCCAGGATCCTACTGTCAAATTCGTAGCCTGTCGGAACGAACAAGACCTCCTTCTAAAATTCAAACAGTATGTGACCGCAGAAGACCCTGACATTATCGTTGGATACAACACCTTTGGCTTTGACGACGCTTACATCGCAGAACGTGCCGAACTCCATAAGATTGAACTTCAGCTTGGTCGTATCGATACACAGTCTTGGGGAACTCGCTTTGATATGGTAAAGACTGAACGGAAGACCTTTGAGCTCGCTTCAGGAAAGTATGCTGTTCGTTACTTCGACCTACCTGGACGTCTACCGATTGATTTACTTCTCTCGATTCGTCGTGAGCAAAACTTAGATTCCTACAAACTCGACAGTGTTGCCTCTACCTTTCTGCGCGACAAGGTAACTGACCTAGTAATTATCACAGGTGCAGAAACCAGAATGTATGAAATTCATACTAAATCAACACGTGGACTCTTTTCAGGAAACTACGTGCGATTTGATATAGTAGGAAATACAATCAACCCATACGCAGATGGTAAAAAATTCAAGGTAAAAGAAGTATTGGCTAAAAAGTTCATCATTGAGCTAGATGATAATAATTATCTAAACACCTTTGATATCTCGAAGGAAGACATGAAGAAGCTCGAATGGTCATTTACGAAAGACGACGTGTCTGCACAGGACATGTTTGCTCTTCATCGTGGATCAGCTGCTGATCGCTCCAAGATTGCTAAATATTGTATTCAGGATTGCGACCTTGTTCTAACACTCATGGCTAAGCTTGATACATTGATTAATGCTCGTGGTATGGCTGACGTATGTCGTGTTCCGATTGACTTTATCTTTCTTCGCGGCCAAGGAATCAAGATTTACTCAGCAGTTGCCTACAATGCATCCAAGCGTAACCAAATCATCATGGCCCAAGATTCAGTAGAAGGTGATATGTCTTACGAAGGAGCTGTTGTTCTTCCTCCCAAGATTGGTATGTATCTCGAAGACCCAATTCCTGTTCTGGACTTCAACTCACTTTATCCATCGAACATGATTGCCTTCAATATCTCGCCAGATACTCTGGTTTATACCAAGACCTTCAATAGCGATGGTCGCAAGATTGGTCAGGATGGAGCAACCGATGAAGTTATTGCCAAACTTAAGGAGACGTATACCATTGATGAAATTTCCTTTGATACTAAGGATGATGATGGAACAATTACAGGTCGTAAAACATGTGGATATTCTCAACCAGGAGATGACCCACGAAGCATTGGTCTTCTTCCTATGACTCTAGACATTCTTCTCAAGAAGCGCAAGGAAACTCGTAAACTAATGGAGAGCGCAGATGATGCTCAGAAGTCAGTATTGAATGGTCTTCAGCTTGCTTACAAGGTTGTCGCTAATTCAGTGTATGGTCAGACTGGTTCTCGCACATCTCCTATCCGACGTGTAGAAGTTGCTGCTTGCACGACTGCTGCTGGTCGTGATCGTCTGATGTTTGCTAAGGAGATTGTAGAGACGGAGTTTGGTGGTCAGGTTATCTACGGAGACACGGATTCTATCTTCATTAAGTTTCCTACGAAGGACTTGGCTACGGCTATTGACCTTGGCCAGAAGGCTGCTGAACGTATTACCAGCCTCTGTCGTAAACCATACAAGATTGAATATGAGAAGACGTTTTATCCCTTCATCCTCTTCTGTCGTAAGCGCTACATGGGACTGAAGTATGAGACCGATATTACGAAATGTAAGCGGGCATCTATGGGTATTGCACTGAAACGGCGTGACTCGGCTCCAATTGTTAAGGATATCTACGGAGGAGCACTAGATATTCTGATGGAAGAGCGTTCTTTGAAAAATGCTCAAAAATTCGTTCAGGATAGTTTGGTAGATGTTCTTCAAAATAAGATTCCCTTGGATAAGTTTGTCATTACTAAACAGCTGCGAGATGACTACAAGAATCCTGGTCAGATTGCTCATCGAGTGCTGGCAGATCGCATGGAAGAGCGAGATGCTGGTAACAAGCCACAAGTTGGTGACCGACTAGCGTTTATCTATGTAGCTAATCGGAAGGATGAAAAGAAACAGGGTGATAAGATTGAGCACCTAGACTTTGTTCGCAAACGTGGACTGAAACCAGATAGTGAATTTTATATTACAAATCAGATCCAAAACCCAGTGGCACAGTTGTTTGCGCTGGGTATTGAACAGTTGGACGGATACAAACCGCGTTCTTATGAGTATCGCCCAGACCTCGACGAGGAGGAGGCAACTCTTGCTGTATTGAAGCAGAAGGAGAAGGAACTTGACTCAATTCTCTTTATGGGTGCTCAGTATCTCAAGAAACATAAGCGGGGTCCAATGGATGCCTTTCTTCGCAAATGATTTAACTTTATTGTGTATTGAAATATTAATATGGAACAGTCTATTCTTGATATTCTTCATCAACTTACGCAGAGTCGTCTAGAGTTTTTTCGTCGACCCTACCTCTATAGACGCAGGGATGATGTTACTAATCAATTCCTAGCAACTGAGGTCACATATATGCAACTACTTACTGGTATTTCTGAACGTCGGCGCGCTCCTATCACGATTACCTTCCCTATGACTCTTCCTGGGTTTTTGGACCCGGTGCCTGTTTTGCCTTCCGCGGCCCAGATTTCTTCCGAGGTTGAGGATTGGATGACGCCAGGTCAGTCTTGCGCAATTTGTCAGGAGCCGATTGTTTCTGACGGCGCGCGGTTACGTGTGTGTCAGCATGTTTATCATAAGAATTGTATTCAAACATGGTTTTGTGCGAGTGCTCGGTGCCCAGTTTGTCGTAGAGACATTCGAGAGGGTCCGGGAGCTCAAACATCTGCTGCTTCCACAGAAACGCCATCTCAGTCTGAGTCCCAGTGGGGGGGAGAGGGTAATCTTTAATTACATAAGACTTTCCATACTGAATTTGATGAAAAACTCTCCTAATATCATGCTGACATTCCTTCAAAATTGTTTGAGCGTCAACATCAGGAAATAAATGCTGAACATCCACATGATTTGGTGGAAAACATCTCAGTATCTGAACAATTCCAGAATTTCTTCTAAAGATAGTAGGAAGCTCATTTCCTGTGCAAAGAATCGGAACTGTCCGTGATGTATCCTTCATCCATTCTACTATCTTTGCCTGAGCATGCGGGTCGGAACCATCAATTTCGTCAAGAATCACACAGGTCTTACGATAAGTATCTCCTCGAATAAATGACTGAATATTTACACACGAACGACACGCATCCTTCAACTTATCTACATCTTCAAATGAACGAATAGATTTCGATGCATTAATTTCTAAAGGGTCAAATCCAAAGGTTCTTGCAGCACAAAGAGCCATTGTCGTCTTACCAATACCAGGAGGACCTATGAGAAATACAGCTCCCGTAAATGGTTTTGATTCCAGATATGCTCTAAGTGTTTTCTTAATCTCTTGATGACCAATCACATCATCAAGAAATACTGGTCTATTGGATTCGGCATACATTATCACATAATTGAAGCGCAGTTTTTAAATCTGTTAACATCACCAACAAAGGTTGGATCAAAACTTAGATTATATGAACAAGGCAAAAGAGCAAGATGAGAAAGTTCTCCATCTGTATCAGATTTACGAGTCAGTATTAAGTCCATTAAAGAAGATGGTAGTTTTTCATATTTAGCAGATGTTACAGGGTATTCTTGCACAATACCCATAATCAATTCAAGTTGATAAAAATTCATTATAAACATCGTATAGTTCGGGTAGAACATTGTCCTGTCAAAACAAAGTCGCGAATGAATATTTAAAACAATCTCGTCAATTGGTTCTTTAATTTCGTATAACTCCTCTAAAATCTCTCGGACTGCCGTAATCGTTGGTCGTTCGCCTTCCTTAGACTTTCCGCCTAGCCCAGTAATCTTGAAGTATTTCTGATTGAATCCAGCAAGGACCATGTTCTTATCTGAAAATAGAATACCAGCCATTTATTTAAAATTAGCTAGTAATGCTTAAATTTAAGCACACATTCCAGGCCAATCGTAGCCACAAGAGCGCGCTGTATTACATGACTGAACTACCGATGTCATCTTAGAAGGATCGAAGGGACCACATGCAGACCCGTGTGGAGGAACACACATTCCATTCGAATAGCTCCAACCTGACGGGCAGATTGACGCACCAGCTCTTGAAGCGCCTGTTACAATCTGAGGGTTAAATACAAAACGGTAAAGAACAAGTAAAACTGCAAGGGTAAGAACAGCTCCAAATACGCTGAATCCGATACTCATTCTTTCTATAATACAAGGAAAAGAGAATGGAGGTATCCAGACACGTTTTTAACACATTTTTTAAAGACACTCTAAATCCCATGGTCAGACATCACCTAGATTCTTTTGCTGATTTTCTGGATTTGATGTTGCCTCGTTTCATACAGGCATCTAACCCCATAAAACTGTCTCTAGAAGATGAACGGCAGATACGTATCTTCATCGGAGGAAAGGAAGGAAAAACTATCCGCTATGTTACTCCCATAGATGAAGAAGGTAATGCTATCTTTCCACACTCGTGTCGCTTAGAAAACAAGACATATTCCTTCGAAGTTCGGGTCGATATAGATGTTGAATATGATTTTGGAACAAAAATAGAAACAAAGTCATTCAAGGATGTTCTTCTCGCCCGTCTTCCCCTCCTACTAAAAAGTTCTCTCTGCCATCTCAGAACTCTTACATCAGCTCAGCTCTACGAAGCTGGAGAATGCAAGTTTGAACTCGGAGGTTACTTCGTAATCAATGGCCAAGAAAGAGTTCTTCTTACCCAAGAATCCCTAGGAGCAAATATGTTTTCAGCAAAAAAGAGAATCCAACCGCCAACTGAAACTGAGATAAGAACGCGCTCAGAACAAGAACTCAAGGTCATGATGGAAGAAGCAACCCGAGAGAATAAGTTTCAATACATTTCTAGTATCTATTCTGAATCAGAAGACGGAACCTCTCGTGCTGGACACTTGCTTATCATTCCGACTCGTAACAAATCTGTAAATGATCCAGACGTAATCTCAAAGGCAAGAGATTTTGCATCATTTTCCACAAACAGACTATCCACCATTCAACTCGCAGGATTTGATGAACCTGTTCCAACCTTCAGCATATTCTATGCTCTTGGATTTACATCGGACCAGGATATATACGACGTGATTCTTGTAGGAGTAGGACAGGCAGAAAGAACGATATACGATCCTCTATTTATAGAATTAATACTTTCGCACGAGAAGTATCTAGCTGCTGAATTACTGAAGACAGATGATCAATCACAGGATCCTAATCTCATGGTTCTGAAACGTTATACGAGAACCCGCAGTAACGGCGCAGTATATGTGAATCTTTATTCAAAATTATTCCCACACTGTGAGCGCCAAGATGAATCAGTATCTTCTTTTTACAGACGCAAGGCATATCTGCTTGGTCATATGATGAGAATGGCAATGGATGTAGAGCTAGGTAAGCCTAACTCAGACCGTGACCACTTCCGCTTCAAGCGCTTAGAAGCTGCTGGTGACCTCTGCTTTAAGGAATTCCGCAGAATTTATAGGGATGTTTCTTCAGCTATGGTATTGGAACTTGATAGACGTGTAGAGTTCGAGAAGAATACCTATAAGGGAACAGGGCTAACTGAATTGATTCAAGAAGAAGGTTTGCGTAATTTCTATTGGAAGGCATACACATTCATGAATGAATTTGAAAAGTCGTTCAAAGGAACCTGGGGTAAGAAGGATAATGGCGTCTCTCAAGTTCTATCTCGGTATTCTTATGTCGGAGCTATTGCGCATCTTAGACGCGTAAATCTCAAGATGGATAAGACTACCAAACAACTCGAACCTCGTCGCCTACATTGCAGCTCGTGGGGATTACTATGCCCAACAGATAATCCAGACGGAGGAAATATCGGTCTCATTAAATCCATGACTCTTCTATCAACTCTGTCTACACAGTTTCCAATTTCAGAAATGAAGAAAATAATATTCAATCAACCAAATATTATTAACATCTCTGCAATTCATCCGTCTATTTGGAATTCTCGCTGGACCAAAATCTTTCTAAACTCTGACCTAGTATGTGTTGTTACAAAGGATACAGAATCATTTCACAGTTCCTTGATTACAGCACGCAGAAAAGGAGATATCGGGGAATTTGTTTCGCTAACATGGAACCGCACAGAGAATGAGTATCTAATCTTCTGTGATGCTGGAAGACCATGCAGGCCTCTTTATAGAGAAGGAACAAAACCAGAAACAATACGAGCCTCTAAGAGCTGGAATCTATTAATGAATCACATGGATTACATTGACTCTCAAGAGGCTGAATGTATCAGAGTAAGTATGTCATCCTTTCATCCTGACTATCTTTCGGAAATCCACGGGTCCGCTATCTTTTCTGCATCAGCTGGTATCAATCCATTCACAGATCACAACCAGGCTCCAAGAAATATGTTTGCATGCCAACAGGTAAAACAGTCATGCTCATGGTATAACACAGCCTTCAATAAGCGCTTCGACACTCTAGCTACTCACCTTCATTCTCCTCAACGTCCTATCACACAAACATGGATGACAAATGATGTTCTAGCAGGTGGGTGTGTTCCATATGGCGAGAATGCGATTGTAGCTATTGGAATTTACGGAGGCTATAATCAGGAAGACTCCATCATCCTAAACGATTCAGCTCTTAAGCGGGGACTTTTTCAACTTTCATATTATCATTCTTATGCTGAAACAGAAACAGTTACGGATCCCGGACTGATGCTTCACACTATGATTGCAAATGTGGCAACAGATTCCAAGTATCGTGAAAGTGTGAATCGAAAGGATGGAAAGATATATGACTATCTCGATGCAGATGGCTTAATCAAGGTTGGTTCTGAAGTAAATCCAGATACTGTTCTGGTTGGGATGGTAACTCCAGTGACACAGGGAGGACAGGTAATAGCATACCACGACGTGTCTATCTTTCCTAAACGCGGCCAAAGAGGTAAGGTTGATGCTGTATATAGATACATGACAGCTGACGGACTTCAAGGTGTTAAGATTAGAATAGCAGAAGTTCGTCAGCCAGTCCTCGGTGATAAGTTCGGGTCTCGTCACGGACAGAAGGGAACGTGTGGAATCAGAATGCCAGAAGAAGATATGCCTACAACGGCGAATGGTCTAAGACCTGACTTAATTATTAATCCACACGCTTTACCATCTCGTATGACAATTGGTCAATTTCTTGAAGGAATGGCATCAAATATTGGTGTTCATCTAGGAGCAATGGTAGATGGGACCGCCTTTAGTACACAGAATCGCGCTCAAACAACGAAGGATACCTTAATTCAGCTTGGATATCACCCCTATGGAAATGAGATTCTATATAATGGCCAGACTGGGGAGATGATAGAGTCAGAAATATTTATGGGGCCAACATATTATCAGCGTTTCAAGCACATGGTGGAAGATAAGATTAATTACCGTTCAACTGGACCACGAACTGCACTAACACATCAGCCGCTCGAAGGACGAGCAAATGATGGGGGATTGAGAATTGGAGAAATGGAAAGAGATTCGCTAGTTTCGCATGGAGCATCGCGATTTTTAAATGAAAGTATGACTCTTCGTTCAGATGCACATGAGTTTCTTTTTCAACCTGAGACTGGTCTTCTTGATGCAAATCCCGAGTATCCTACAACAACTGTTCCTATACCATACTCTATGGGTCTCTTTTTACACGAGATCGAGTCGATGCATATTTCTGTGAAGCTTGCTTCTTAGTCTTTTTATTTTTGCGTCTCCGTGTCTTTCCACCTATAAAATTAAACATACCACGTTTTTGATACATTTGAGTTATATCTGCTTGTTCATCAGCGCTGAGGGCATCGAAGTCTGCCTTCAGCATTTTTAAATTACACGGCGCTGCTCCCCAGCGAGCAACGCCTCTGCCAGTTCTAGCATATGTAAATATGCCCGCTGTAGTTGCGCGAACCTCCTTATAGAAATGAGTAGCCAGTCCCTCATATATTGGTATAAACATGCTTTCGATTGTAGGCACAAGCACTGCTGCTTGTTCTTCCGTTAAACGTGAAGAAATATCAAGCTTTCTTAGTAACTGTGTGCGCATCGACTGAAGATAGACAGTAGCACATGGTTGAGAAAGATCCTTTATCATCTGCTCAGCGGTTCTTTCCTTAACCGCATTACGTGGGATTCCCCGAGTATCCCACGTTGATATAATAGCCTTTGCTAGAAAAATATCAAAGGTCAATGGAAGTTTTAGACGTGTAATTAAAAATTCAAGAAGTGGAGTGCTCTCATGATAGGCGGTAGGTTTACCATCCTTATACACAGTGATAGGTGTATTCGGTTTATTCTGCATAAGACTATTAACCTTCGCAGCTGTATCTTCACGAATTTTTTCAATCGAATCAAGTGGTGGCTTAGGAATTGAGTAGCTAGCAGTAGAAATTCCAAGTGGATCGAAAGCTCGTCTTAGTGGGTCAGCATTTACTTCTGCCACTGCAGGAACGTAGGGAACAGCAGCCCTACTAAGAGCGGCTTCTTTTTCCAGTTGAGCGGAGCTTGATACTCCAAAAAATCCAAGAGGGTCAAAAACTGATGGAGCAGCGTCTGGATCAGCTGGGGGTGGATGTTTTCTATAATAGTCTTGTGTTTGTAGAACAGAATCGCAAGCGGGAAATCTAGTAACGTCACTAGGTCTAACCTTCAGCGGTTTTCCATCTGCTCCAAAAACCAGATTATCTTTTAAGACATGGTCATATCCTTCAATATAGAAGGGAACAATATAGGATAAATGAGTCGCAAGTGCAGATTCAGGAGTTATGATTGGTTTATATGAAGGGTCTGCTGCTAGTTCTACTTCGTCTTGTTGCTTAAGTTCATCTAATTGTCTTACCTTTTCGTCAATAGAAAGAGCACCTGTCTCAGGATTTCCGTATCTAAACTTTTGAAGTTCTGTTACTGAACACTTGTGTTTTAGCAACTCAACAAGCTGGTCAATACTCTTAGCGCCAGCTCTAGCTGACCATCCATCACGAATCTGTTTACGTAATATAGAAAGCACAGGTTCGCTCCAAGCTATTCCACCTGCTTCTATTAGTCTATCAATGTCTGCATCTGTTATCCCTCCAGTAGAGCCAAATATGGCAGATAGATCCATCTTACTATGAATAACGGATTTTATTGTAAGCAAAGTATTATATATAAAAATGGCAGACCATATGTTTGTCGTAAAGCGTGATGGCACCCGTGTCCCCGTTTCCTTCGACCAGATTCTCTCTCGTATCCGCGAGCTATCATCTGGATTGGAACACGTGAATCCTCACCTAGTTGCTCAGAAGGTATGTAGTCAGCTTCAGGATGGTATGGAAACTCGCAAGCTCGACGAGTTTGCTGCTGAGACCTGCGCTATGATGCAGTCACGCCACCATCCTAACTACGGAATGCTAGCTGCTCGTATTCTTATTGACAATCACCAGAAGAATACGCCTGCAACAATGCTAGATTGTATCGAAGCATTGTATCACGATCAGTCTATTGTCGCAGATGAAGTACACGACCTAGTATGTGGTGATCCTGCTGGTTATGAACTAATGATTGACTATTCTCGTGATTTCATGTTTGACTACTTTGGCTTCAAGACGCTGGAACGTGCTTATCTTCTTAAGAAGAACGGTGTAGTTATTGAGCGCCCCCAGCACATGTGGATGCGAGTAGCTATCCAGCTTCACGGTAAGAATATGTTCCGCGTTAAGGAAAGCTACGATGCTCTATCACAGGGTTACTTCATTCACGCTACACCTACGCTATTTAATGCCGGCACTGCTCATCCACAGCTATCATCCTGCTTCCTTCTCACAATGAAGGATGATTCAATCAAGGGTATCTACGATACTCTCGGAGACTGTGCTCAGATTTCCAAGTGGGCTGGTGGGATTGGTCTATCAATTCACAATATTCGAGCCCGTGGCTCTCGTATTAACGGAACAAATGGTGAGTCTACTGGAATTGTTCCAATGCTTAAGGTCTTTAATGATACCGCTAAGTATGTCAATCAGGGAGGTAAGCGGAATGGTTCGTTCGCTATCTATCTTGAGCCTTGGCACGCTGATATAGAGGACTTTCTTCGTCTCAAGCTCAATCAGGGAGCAGAGGAAGATCGTGCTCGTGACCTATTCTATGGCCTATGGATTCCAGACCTCTTCATGAAGCGTGTCGAAGAGGATGCAGAGTGGACGCTAATGTGTCCTCACGAGTGTCCCGGACTAGCTGATGTTCATTCGGAGAAGTTTGTGGAACTCTATCAGTCGTATGAGGCTAAGGGTAAGGGACGTCGCAAGGTTTCAGCAAAGAAGATATGGCAGATGATTCTAGACGCGCAGATTCAGACTGGAACTCCCTACCTGTGCTACAAGGATGCTGCTAACTCCAAGAGCAATCAGCAGCATCTGGGCACTATTAAGAGTTCAAATCTTTGCACCGAAATCATGGAATATACAGCTCCAGATGAGACGGCTGTTTGTAATCTTGGCTCTCTAGCTCTTCCGAAGTTTATCGAGAATGGTGAGTTTAACTTTGCAAAGCTACGCGAGTATACTGCAATCCTAACCCGTAATCTAGATATTGTTATTGACAAGAACTTTTATCCCACGCCCGAATGTCGTAATTCAAACATGAAGCACCGCCCTATTGGGATTGGCATTCAGGGTCTTGCGGATGTCTTTGCGATTCTTCGTCTTCCTTGGACATCCGATGCTGCTGCTACACTCAATCGCGAAATCTTTGAGAATATTTATTATGCTTCTGCAGTTACCTCAGTGGCCCGAAGCATTGAGCTCTCAGAATACACTCATCTTGGATTCATGGAACGTAAGTTTCACCCATCCTTTCCTGGGTCACCTGCTTCATTCGGTAAGCTTCAGTATCATCTTTGGAATGAGAAGCCAGTAACTTCTTATCTGGCCTGGGAGACGCTAGAAACTATGGTCAAGACAAATGGCATTCGTAATTCTCTGCTAGTTGCGCCAATGCCTACTGCGTCTACTTCTCAGATCCTTGGAAATAATGAGTGTTTCGAGCCGTTTACGTCGAATCTGTATACTCGCCGTGTTCTTGCTGGTGATTTTGTGGTCATCAATAAGTATCTGGTAGACGACCTTGTTCGTCTAAATATGTGGACTTCAGAGATGCGAACGTCTATTATTGTAAATAACGGGTCTATCCAAGGTATGCTTGAGATTCCAAGTGAGATTCGTGACCTATATAAGACGGCGTGGGAGATTCCACAGAAGACGCTGATTAACATGGCTCGAGACCGTGCTCCATTTATTTGCCAGTCGCAGTCGCTTAACTTGTTTCTTGTAGAACCATCGTATGCCAAGATGACGTCCATGCATTTCTATGCGTGGAAGTCAGGCCTAAAGACGGGTTGTTATTATCTGAGGACAAAGGCAGTTTCGAGTGCGCAAAAATTTACGGTCGAGCCTTGTCTCACTTGCTCGGCTTAAAGAATTTCTCTTTAGAATAACATAAAAATGCCTGAAGGTTTCATCCCCGCCAATGGTTCTGCTGGTAACTCCGCGCCTTTTGGTGGTCGCCGCCGCAGCCACAAGAAGCTTCGTCTTGTGAAGAAGAAGACGGTTCGTCGTATGCTCGCGTCAAAGGGCCTCAAGATGCGCGGTGGTGGTGACCCCGGGGCTGCTCCTACGATGGGTGGACGTCGCCGCCGCGGTTCTCGCCGGTCGACTCACCGCCGCCGCCGGTCGCTTTTTGGCATGAAGTATTAAGTGCTTCACCAATTTCCGACACTACAGCAAACAGTTTTTCATTAAAACCATAATGACACCCATTGGGTTCTCCCTCAGGAACCTTACGAGATGATGTATTAGCCGAATGAGTTAGAGATACGATAACCTCCTGGGGAGATACCTCCCGGCACCTTTCTTCACGACCGTGTATGAAGATGTCACCTTCAGCAACCTGAATATCTACAAATTTACGTTCTTCCCAAAATGCCCTTGTAAATCCTAGCGTAGCCTCCGAAACACGCTGAGACATAGGCAATGTGATCGGTGGAACATTCATGAAGGATATATACTTCTGAATATCGTAGCACGGAATTGTTGTAGAAAATACACAATCGCGCTTGGGTTCCTTGAGAAGCATAGCTACGCGATGGAGAACTGAATTATTAGGATATACATCATCGTCATCCATCATCATAATAGTATCATACATGGCAGACTCTACTCCGATATTGCGCTTCTCGCCAATAGATGTCTTTTTATCAAGCCGCACATACTTAACATTCGAAATTCCAATAAGAGTATCTTCGATTGAATCTTCTCCATCATCAACAATAACCCACTCTAGCTTATCTTCTGGGTAAGACTGAACTAGGTATGAGTACTGAGCGAGTGGCATGAAGATACGACGATTATATGTTAGCGTAACAACTGATACGCAAGGTAGATCTTCTTCCTTTGGAAAGGTAGCCGATAGAGAGTATGTTGTATCAGTTTTTAACGTTTCCAGAACTGCTGTTATTTCTTTTACAACATATGAGTGTCTATCTTCATAGATATCCCGCATAAGAACTGAGACAAACTTTTTCCAAGCCATATCACCATCTGTGTATTTTTTTAGGGTAGAAATCAAGCTATCTACGCTAACGTCTAGGATAGTTCCAAAGCAAGATGGATGTTCAACTACTGATGATTTATCAACAAATAAGGCATTTTCATTAGAAAGCTCACGAAATGGAATGATGGGCGAAAGAATCATATTACAACCCGATGACATCGCTTCATTAACCGCATGCCCAAATCCTTCGGCAGCTGAAAGACATATTGCTAGACCGCACTCAGAAAGAAGAGCATCATACTCGCTCTCAGTCATGGTTTTTGAAATAATCTCTACCTTATCAGCTATTTCAGGAGGACAGAAAAATTTAACATGTTCGGGGTTGTGTGGAATAACAAGCTTTGGAAGAAAGGGATAGTATTTAGGGGTCTCTTTCAAAATTCTATAATAGGCCTGTAGGACCGGCTTTGGGTTTCTATAAATATTCTTTCCTACAAGAACAATCGCTTTATGGTAATTCTTATTTTGATTGAATATCTTATCAATAGACGTCCAACCAATATACCGAGGTGAAAAGTCGGCAAATAACCGCTGTGCTTCCTTGGTCTTTACCCATACCTCATCAACCATCTTTAAATACGGACTCCATGTTTTATAGGTCCATTCGTGATTTGGAATCCAAATGTTCTTAGCCGCATAAGAAAACAGAGATGGATTGATTACTTCAAGAAAGATATTCAGTTCGGCTTCCTCACACTGAGGAAACAAATGGTGAACCTTACGAATCTGCGGTTCACCATAGGCAGCTGTCAAGAGACCACGAAGAATCATAGCATCTTGAGTAAGTCCGGTATTCGGCTTAAAATTTCCAATCAGATTGATTCTCATTGATATTAAATACTAGCTTGGAACTAAACGCCTTGTTTTTTGCGAGGCAGTATGCGCTCGGAGTGTTCGTGGTTTTGAATTTTGATATTTAACATATTTTAGCCATGAAGCAGATGTCTTAGGCGTGCACGCATAAGCAAAGGTGCACTTGCGATCACGGAACCATTCCTTATCCAGCCAAGGAAGTGAGTCTGATTCTGGAATACCTAGCTCAGTAATATCGGTTAATTTCTTACATGCTGCCTTCATTTCAGCTGAACCAAATCCATAGTATGGATCAAAAATATCTTTCTTATATCTGTGGTCTACTACTACTATCTTTGAACCATCCCAAGCTATACGTTCTACTGGTCTGAATAAATCCCATTCAGATTCCCATACAAAGAATTGAGTCTTAATTTTTCCGTAAAGATTACCCTTGAACCTACAGAGTTCCATTATAATGTAAAAAGACTTAGTAAGTCAATTTACCAACGCTTTCGGAGGTCCTTGGGTTTACCGACGATGCAGGTAACCACAAAGACGAGGAAGACAAAGGCAAGGCCGAGACCGTAGCCGAATTCGTTGTTCTGGTCCATGATTCGGGTGCTCATGGTTGGCGCGGAGAAAGGCTATAATTCTACGCAAAAACATTTCGTTTTCACAACCACCTAAACCGAGAGGGCAGAGGTAGGTTTTTGCAGGACAATGTCCTGGGGTGGTGGCAGCAAACGGGGTGGCCGCAGCTGCGGCAGGTGATGTTCCAGTTGAACTCAAGCCAGCCGCGCGTCCACTCGAAGCGCGAGCAGCCAGGCGGGTCACACTCCCCGAGGGGGAGGTAGTGGTCGGGCGGCTGAAGGTGCGAGACCTTGACAGCGATGAGCAAGACGATGAAGACGAACGCGTAAAGGAACGGCGACATGGCGGAAGGCGGGTCCAAGTATAATCCTATAAAAAACAAATTCGTTTTTAGTTGTAGCAGCACTCACACTTGTAGTTACACGTGTAAGACTTCTCCTTGCATTCGGGAGAGCAGTAGTGGACCGAGATGGTCAACTCCTCAACTGCTGACAGGGGAAACGACTTCTTGCAGTAGTTGCAGGTGGTCGTGACCTTGATGGTCTCAAAGTAGCGGCGGTAAAAGCGGTCGGCGAGAAACTGCGCGTAGGCATTGGAGCGGTAACCGAAGGTCTCCATGTCAGTCGGGGAATATTACTTAATTTCATACATTATAATTCCGTTTTAATTACAATGGAGACCTTCCGTGGAAGGACAGTTATTATACCAAGGTCACAGGATTGGGCATTAATTGATGAAACAGATAAATATTCAAAAGAACAACGAAAAAAATGCAGCATACGAACAGGTCACGAGTGCACATTATATCCCTTTCCGGTTGGAATGACTGTTTTAAATATGTTTAAGCCGAAAAGATGGCTAGACCCAACGGCAGGATGGGGTGATAGATTACGTTGTGCTATTGAGTATGGATGTGAATATACAGGTGTGGATTCTAACAAGGAAATGAAGAAGGCATACGAGGCAATAATAGCTGATAAGGCAAGTGATCCATCTAAGTATGAGATAAAGATTGGGAAGTTTCAAAACGTAAGAATTACGGGATTATATGATTTAGTTTTTACAAGTCCGCCATTTTTTACAAAGGAGTTATACGAAAATATGGTTGAGTGGAAGAATGTTCAAGATTTTCTTGATGAATTTTTAAAACCTTTGTTTAAAAAGTCATACCAACATTTAGAAGTAGGGGGTCATTTAGTCTTGTATATTGAAGATAGAGGCGTTTCTGCGTTTATAGATTTAATGAAGGGATTTGCGGAAGAACTATTTCAATATGAAGGAGCATTCTATTATCAATCGCGTGGAACTGTTCGACCTTATTATGTATGGTTAAAAAATAAATGAGTGTAGCTCTTATCAATTCAAGCACGTGTATTTCGGACCTTGCTGGTCAATTAATGGTTAGCGCAGTTAATAGAATTCTTCCTATTTTTTGTAAGGACTGGGGTCTTGCTCCACATTCAGTAACATATTTTCCAAAGGGAGTTACTACAAATATACCGCTAAAGGTTTTTATTCTGGATAGTTCATACTCTAGCGACCAGCTGGGAAGCCACGGAGTTTCTTATACGAGCCCACACGGAAAATGTTTTGCAAAATCTATTCTTGCAAACGGCGGTGCTGTCTTATATTCATCTGAAAATATGACCCCTACAGTTTCTCAGTGTGTATCTCACCAAATATTTGAACTTATTATCGATCCCTTCTCTAATATGTGGCTAGACTCTGGAGACGATAAGCTGTTATACGCAAAGGAAGTATGTGACCCCGTAGAAGGTAATATTGTTGCTGTAACAGTTTCGCAGCCTGCCTCCAAGGTTCCGGTTTTTCCCAGACTTAAAAAAAACCAAGAAGTCTTTCATACAGTTAGCTTATGCGACTGGATTCTACCTGCTTGGACTGACCGCGATAATATCGAAGGACCATACAATCATACAGAAACATTAGCAAGGCCCTTTAGTATTGATAAGTTTGGATACGCAATTGTCATGAAATATGGACCCGAAGGTCGCTCTACCTCTATGAAGTTTGGCGAACAGGTCACCGAAGAAGATGAAAAGAAGTATTCATGTAACAGTCGTATCATTAAAAGAAAGATTTAAGTTCGCCATACCGAGTTCCAAAGGCACTGACATTTGTAGGATTCGCAATTGGCGGGGCAAAGTCTTCAATATCATGACGATAAAACATATAAAAGTCAACCTCGCTAAATACCTTGGCGGACGCGTATCCTACCACGCGTGCATTTAGGTCTGCGAGATCTGACGCAATAGTTCCAGGATTATTACGACCATACGTCAGATAGTATGAGCGCATGATAAGTTTTACGTCATCGTCATTCTGTCTATCAATTCTGTATTTGTTTCCAGACATAACGAACACCTGTTCTTGAATATCCCTGTGTATCTTTTCGATGTTGTCGAGACTAAAAAACATGGTGTTAAGAGGCGTAGGACAGTGTAGATTACCAACTAGTTCCTGTCTGACGTCTGAACCAGGAAGAGACGGTCTGACATCATACAAAGAATAGTTTCTTGTAGTCAGCTCTCGAAGCGCAGGGTCGTTGAAGTTTGGAACACGACCAGAGTGTCCGTTACCCGAATATTGCTGAGAGGTAGAAGTAAGATTATATCTGTTCTCAACGGACTCGGGTTTTACAAAATTCATTCTTATCATAAGAGAACAATCTTTTCTAGACTTCCCTAATGTGATTATATAGAGCAGGATTCATTGCCTCAATTAGCTCTAGTGTGATTGAAATATTTGCTCCAACTAAGTCTACTTCCTCACCATACAGGTCTACTAAATTAACCTGAAACGAAGAAACAGTAATTGGCTGAGAAGGGTAGAACTCCTTAGTAATAGTATTAGAACCATTATCATATATAGTTCGATTCTTTGGAACATTTACGACGATCTTCGAAAAAGCAGAAATGTTAATAGTTCCAGAATCATTATGCTGAACAACCTTCCAATCTGGATTTAGAGAAAGAAATAAATAATTAGGACCAAATACATCGACAATTCTTTCTGAGTTATAGCCTACAATACCTACGGCGGTTCCTGAAGAAAGTATGGTAGGAGAACTAACAGATTGAATATCTTTATCTGTATAAACCTTCTGTCGAAATCCTAGATTATATCCTAGACCCCAATCTGCAAACCTATTTACAATTTCATCTATCTGAAAAGCAGGGTCTATAATCTGATTAAAATATAGATTAAATGTGGAAGCGTCCCCTACTATATTATAAAACGATACTAAGCCAGTAACAGGATTAAAAAGACATTGGGGATAATTTTCAACTGTTCCTAGAATAGTAGTCCCACTTCTTGCCTTGGCAGCAATTAAACTCGCATTTATAACATCTATAATATTGGATGAATTCGGACTACTGGTTGTTGGAGCATTTTTAAAATCATACGCAAGCTCCGCAACATAATTTCCATCTGGAATTGTGATATCAAAAAAATTAGTATTATCGAAGTTACCAACTGGAAATTCAATAGTTAAATATACATTTGCCTTTACCCTTGAAAAATTGTAGTATGTGTTTGGTATTTCTATGCTTGTTGTTTTTACAGAAATTACGTTCTTAACAGGTGTATTTAGTTTATATAAAAAATTGGTTTCACTATCTGTAGGAAATGGTCTGAATCGACTATCGATATTTATTACGCGCGTCTGAACATCCTTATTATACCGAATACCGGTTGTGTTAGAAGTATTATAGGGAGTAATCTTAGGAATCTCAACTATCTGGCGACTTGGCTGAACCTGTTGAAAAAGTTGTTGGTCTTCTAATTCATCTGGAAGTTTGTCCTGTGCTTCTACGTTGGCTTCATATCGGTTCTGGTCTACCAAGAGGTCTTTGGCATTTTCATTAAATTCTTCGCGAGCCTTAGCATCATTTTCTGCTAAGATTTCCAGATAGGTCTTACCCTTCATAGAATCTTCATCATCGCTCATTTATTCTTCTTAGAATACATCCCTGAAAATGAATCAAGGTCATTCAACCAGAGCTCTTCAGGTGACTTTTTCTCCAGTTCAGCAATTTTGAAACGAAGTGTATCTAGATCGTTTTCATGCTTCTGCGCATTGGTGATAGTCAAGGACCTGATTGGTAGATTCAGTAGATAGTCAAATCCATCATCAATTTTTGTAAACTTATCAGTAGCAAGTAGAAAGTTACACTCATCAACGGTCTTGCGGCGAAGATCGGGAATAGGAATATCACGACTCTGCTGCTTGATGAATCGAACAACATTTTCATGATAAGGAAGTCGGCTCCTCATCTCAGCTAGACAGGTTGCCTTACGCTTCTTGTAAAGGTCAAGACGAATTACGGAAAACTCATCAAGAATTTCATGAAGAGTATCATACTTCGCAATGACACACTCTGAATCAAAGGCATGCATATTGGAAAGCTTAATCTTCGTAGTCAATGACTTCTCAATAATTTTCTGATGGTCTGCATTACCGGTCAGCTTAATACTGATACATACCTGCATGTCGGTGGATGTGTCTGAATAGTCCTTGATAACACCATCTGTCATCTGCTTATCAAGCCATTCCTTGTAGTCTGATGTCCAAGTCTCTACTGGAAGCTCAGAAATAGTAAGAGTATCCTTTTCAATCTTCCAGACACCCTTGACAAGATAGTCCGAGTCTGACTTCTCAATGGTTCCAGTAAATCCACGATACCATGGTTCAAGATTAATATCAGTTAGCTTGACTTCTTTCCTCAGCCATCGCTGGATACCAAGAATGAGATGAGCTGGATTACATTGAGGGATAAATGTAGAATACCCAGTCCCAATACCGCGGGCTCCATTTACCAACAGCATAGGAAGAATCGGCGCATACCATTCTGGCTCGACTGGTAGACCATCATCATCACGATACTTCAGACAGGCTAGGTCATCTGATGGGATGAGTGATGAAACATATGGCTGAAGATAAGTATGAATGTAGCGGGGAGATGCAGAATCCTTGCCACCCTGAAGTCGAGTTCCGAACTGACCCTGAGGAACAAGCCATGCGACATTATTTGAACCAACATAATCCTGTGCCATACCGATAATAGCATCGTTCAAAGATGCCTCGCCGTGGTGATACCCGGAATGCTCCGAGACATATCCAGCAAATTGTGCAACTCGAATCTCGGACTTCAGATTTCTCTTTAGTGCCGAAAACAAGATTTTACGTTGTGAAGTCTTCAGACCATCCATTACGTTTGGAATTGAACGTTCTAGATTGTAATTCGAGAAATGAATCAAATCCTTGTTCACAAAGTCCTCATAGGAGACATCTCCGGCCTTTAGGATCTCGGAGCGTGAGTAAGTTTTTAGCCACTCCTTGCGATTGTCAGCCATGGATTTATTGAAGGCTAGTTCAATCGAAGGGTCAGAACTTTCAGAATAAGCATAGCGAACAACATTCATAGACTTGAAATACTCCTTGGCCTCATCGCGTGTCGATGTGCCAAGTCCCTTGTAATACTTGATGCGCCAGTTGTGATTTGTCTTCTTCCACTCCTCGTATTCATACTGTGAATAGAATGGAAGAGTCTTGTTTCCTTTAGTAGCCTTGACAATTGGAGTTGCCATATACGTAATGAATCCAGGAATCTCAATGAGCTGATGCCATAGTTCGTGAAACATATTGATAAGAAGTCCACGAATATGAGAGCCATCATAGTCTTGGTCGGTCATGATTAGAATAGAACCATACCGAAGAGATTTGACATCCTTGTATTTCTTTCCAGACTCTAGACCTAGAATCTTCTTCATGTTAGCAATCTCTTCGGTTGCCTCAATCTTCTTGGCGGTCATATCCTTGACATTCAGTAGCTTGCCACGAAGGGGAAAGACGCCGTATAGTTTGCGCTGTTCCTGGGATAGACCCGATAGAGCCATGGCTTTTGCTGAATCACCCTCTGTGAGAATGAGAACGCAATCGTGGCTGCGATTGGTGCCAGCTAGGACGGCATCATCAAGTTTGGGAATACCTGTAATCTTAGAAGTCTTTTTGCCGTCTGTCTTTTTAAGATCTTTGTTATCTTTAGCGTTCTGAGCTTCTAGAACCTTTTCCATAATTCCTAGCTTAGTTACTGCTTTCTTTAGGAAGTCATCTGATAGCTTGCAGGTAACCTTGGAAGTCATAACCTCCTTGGTCTGAGAACTGAAAGAAGGATTTTCTACAAAGCAATGAATGAAAACAGCAAGAGAATCGCGGATTAGACTGGGTTTAACTTTGATTTTCTTCTTAGAGTCGATATATGATACAAAATGAGAAACTACCTGATTAGTAATTTCATCGACGTGCTTACCAGAGCGGGTCCAAATGCCGTTAACAAAGGATACGTTGAACGCCTTATCGGTGGGAGAATCACCAAGTGCTACATGCCAGTTAAGCTGGGGATTGTCTGTAATGATGTCTGCATCTTTCGGGAGATACCAGGACGCATAACTTGTAAGATCCCGAAACTTGATGGCTGCGTCGCACCATGTAATCTTGACATCCTTCCCAACTGTCATTGCCAAGTCAAAGACGCGCCGCTGGATAACCTCAACAACCGGAACAGGGATTGAATCTGTCCAGCCGAAACGAGTAAAGTCTGGCGTCCACACAATTTCAACATAAGATTTAGTCTTGCAGGGCTTAACAGTTGGTGGGCTAATCTTAGACATATTATCTTCGAAAATCTGATTATATTTGAGTTGGCGCTTAGCATCTACGATGGTAAGCTCGAATTTCTTAGCGAAGATATTAACTAGCTTAACACCGTAGCCGTTCTTGCCACCGACTAGCTTCTTTTCTGTCTTATCGTAATTTGTAGATGTCAGTAGTTCACCGAAGATAAGTTGGGGAATGAATACATCATACTCAGGATGTTTCTCAACGTCGATAGACTCGCCGTCATTCCTGATTGTGAATGTCTTCCCATCCGATGAAATACTGATATTTTTGACAGGGTTATTAGACTTCTTCTGGCGTAGTCGCACAACATGGTCATGCGCATTCACTAGGAGCTCGTCAATAAGCTTGTAGAAGCCTGGATTAAAGTTAATGGTCTTAGGGATGAATGATTCGTCTTCTACTACATAGTGTTCCTCTAGTGAATTTTCAATACTTCCGACATAGGTGTCGGGTAGGCTTAGAATATGCTCGCGGTGCGTATGCTTGCGATAGGTTTCAGAGAGAGACATCGTTGTTGAACTTTGGAGGGATGCCTGTATGTAAATTCGTTTTCGGCAAGCAAAAAGTGTGCTTAGACAAAGTCTTCAACAACTTGACCTTTCACGATCGAGTCGGAAAGACTCGTAACTATTTTTGCAACGCCACCAGCGAGTGTGTGAGTGCCAAAGTATGACATTACGTGAGACACCAAGGCGACACAGGTTCCAAGAATTGTGAGACACTGGAGAAGGCGGATAGCGCACTTTGAGCACGGAGAGAAGACGGGCGTTCCGTCTGCATACTCTGCGTTCATCGTGGGTGAGATGAGTTAAAATCTTATGAATTACAATTCCATTTTTACATTAAAATGCTAAACATACTAAATGCCTCCTAAAAAAGCGAAGAAGGTTGAAGCCGTTAAAGAGACGCCGGTAGTTTTTTTCTTACGAATAGCTGAAGAAAACTATTCAATTATTCCAGTTGGTGAAGTGACTTCATATTCGGAGATTCTTCAGTCTGTAGAGTTTTCATCTCATAAGAGATTTGATAACGAACTTCTCAAGCCAATCTTAGAAAAGATTAATCGGGATCGGGAATATTCTGAACATACTGCATGTTTTTGGTGTTGTAGTGCATTTTCTGGTTCTTCCTTTGTTCTTCCTATTTCATATGACGCATATAAGAATGTGTTTACCTGTGAGGGTAATTTTTGTTCAGCTGAATGTTCCTTGGCCTTTCTGTATTCAGAACAGACAATTTCGGATGGAACTCGGTGGAATCGTCATGCGCTTCTGAATCAACTGTATAGTTCTGTGTATTCGGAGGAAATATCGCCAGCTCCTCCTCGTAGTCTGCTTAGAATGTTTGGCGGTCCGCTGGACATTGAACAATTTCGTTCGTATATGTCAGGAACAAATCATATTGTTCAGTCTGCACTTCCGCCAATTCGAATGATATTTCCTTCGATGAACATCCAAGGACCTCTTAGAGACATAAAGAAGTATGTTTCTCTTTCAAGCGATGTTGTAGAAAAGGCTTCTGAGTCTCTTCGGCTAAAACGTTCTAATCCCGTTCATGTTAATGTTCCAACTCTGGATATGTGCATCCAGTCTAAACGTTAATGCATTGTTTTCTACAAATGAATCAACAACTCACCGACCTTTTGAAAACACAAATGGTTCTGAGTGGAATGAGCGGCGCAAGGTCTTTTATGCTCATTTCCGTGTTTGAGAAAGCACTCCAAACCTTTCCAATTTGGTCCCTTCAGCTGATGAACTGTTGTCGTAGAGTTCCCAAGAATGTAGAGCGACCACCTCCTCCTAATAAAGAAATCAGAGCTCAAATCATGTTTGAGCGAAATAAAGAAGAGAAGAAGAACCAACCATCCTTCTTTCAAAACAGAATGGATGCCGTAATTCATTCGGTTTCAAAGATAAGTTCAATTCGCCATCTACTCTCTATCACTCATCACGACTACATTCCTCACGAATTTGAGCCTATCATGATAGACGCCGACCTATACTTTCAGCTTCTAGATATTAAATACTCGGAAGGTAATATCGAGGCTCTTAAGTTCAAGCTATTTTGTTATGAGCACGAAACTGTATTTCTTCAGCTGTATGTAGAATCGTGTTCTACAGATTATGATCGTCATATGTTAAACAAACTAGGGACTCATAAGTATTTCTTCAATATGATGGTTCAGTCAAAGAATAGAAATTCTATTCAGAATTCACTTCCTACAAGTCACATCATGTTTACCAAGCACAAGTTTGTAACCTCACGAACATTTGATAATGTATTTTTTGAGCAGAAGGCCAATGTTGAGGCTCACACTGATTTCTTTCTAAAGAGACGGGATTGGTATGATGCAAAGGGTATTCCTCATACGCTTGGGTTTCTTTTCCACGGAGACCCGGGTTGTGGAAAAACATCTACCATCAAGGCCGTTGCAAATGTAGGAAGACGCCATATCATTAACATTCATCTTTCTGAAATTAAATCGAAGGAACAGCTTTCTCATCTATTTTTTAATGATGAGATTCATGTATGGGATAACGGAAAGACTGAACGTTATACAATTCCAGTAAATGAACGCATGTTTGTTATTGAGGATATTGATGCGATGGGTGACATTGTTCTTCGGCGCGAGTGGAAGAAACCAGAGGTGAAGAAGCAGATTCAGATGGATGATTTTGGAAACATCAAGGAGGAAGAAGAAAATCCGATTGATCTATCCTTTCTTCTAAATCTTCTTGATGGAACTTTGGAATCTTCTGGAAGAATTATTGCAATCTCTACCAACTTTCCTGAGCGTATTGATCGTGCGCTGATTCGTCCAGGACGTATTGATATGATTGTTCATTTCAAGAAATGTTCCTGCGCGATTCTCCAAGAAATGGTGGAAAGCTTTTACGATGTTAAGGTAGGAACCTTTGATGATTCTCTGAATGAAAAATGGTCGCCTGCTGAGGTAAATCAAATTTTATTCCGAAACTTCAAGAACGTTGAGAAAGCTGTTGAGGAGCTCAAGACCTTAACGTCAGAAGACTTGTATGGATTTTCAATGAATAATACAGAATGATTACCCATTGGATGTTTTTACCGAATGCAGTTCACTGTTTATTGAAGGGTAAATATCTGTATGGAATTGCATTTATTTTTTTAACAATTACATCCTCACTGGTATGGTCTGGGTATGATTATTATTGGACCGACCAATTTGCTATTTATATGGTTGTATTGATTGGCGGATACTATTCATTAAAAACAAGATACTTCGCATTTGCGATATTGAGTATCTTGTATGTTATGTGGATACATCATCAAGGAAAAATATATAATACCTCTGAATGGCATCATCAAGTTCATTTAGTTTCTAGTCTTGGTCACCATGCGATTCTACTCGGAATCTAGAATCTTGGTAGCTAGCTTGGTGATGATCTCGATATAAGACCACACAATGTTCTTTGTGAGTGGGTTCATACCTGCAATATACTGTTTAAGTTTGTCTACAATGTTTAGATTGACATCGTCCCGATACGAGAAATCTTGTTTCAGGAAGAAGGATTCATCACGAACAGCAATCTTATCGCCAAAGGGGTCAATAATCTCGGTCTTTACGTAACGGACTACCATCATAGGGTTTGTCATCTTCATAATTTGAAGATTAGTAGTAAAGGTAGGAAACTCTGGGTCTTCCGGATACATCTTGGTAAGCTCACTGAAGAATGAACTAAACTGATTGAACATGGCTTCAATCAGAATCTTTTTTGACATTTTATATTATGTACGGCTG
>Ga0187844_10000476_pt1 | contig 31285 bp, 26 predicted proteins | sample SpaLakP09_SKY_50_FD_134517 | JGI IMG/M metagenome (GOLD analysis project Ga0187844, IMG submission 134517) | Oligotrophic lake water microbial communities from Sparkling Lake, Wisconsin, USA - SP09_SKY_50 | ecosystem: Environmental > Aquatic > Freshwater > Lake | place: USA: Sparkling Lake... | reverse complement strand
CTCCTGGTTCAAAAATCCATGTATTTCACGGTGGTCCAATGGGGTTTCATCAAGCTATGCAGAAACCTTCACCAATTATTACAAATATATTTGTTACTATGGAACAAGTATTAAATGGCTCTGTAGTTCCTTTAGAAATAGAACGATGGATAGTAGAAAATGGTAACAAAATATTTGAGCAAGAAACCGTTTATGTAAATGTTCCTCAAGGTGTCGATGAAGGCGAAATAGTAATTTTACGTGATAAAGGAAATATAATAAATGAAAATGTGAAGGGAGATATTAAAATTTTTATAAAAATAACAAATGTAACAATGTTTAAGAGAGAAGGCTTAGACTTGGTAGTAGACAAAAATATTACACTAAAAGAAGCTTTGTGTGGCTTTTCATTTGAAATAAAACACATAGACGGTAAGAGTTATACATTAAATAATAATAAAGGAAATATTATTCCACCTGAATACCGTAAAATATATCCAAACATGGGATTAATACGTGGCGAACATAAAGGAAAAATGGTCATTCACTTTCATATTGATTTCCCTGCGGTTTTAACTGATGAACAAATAAAAATAATTGCAGAAACATTATAATTAAAGTAAAAAATATGCAATTTGTAAATATATATTTTTAAAATAAAATACTTAAAGACATTCGTATTATATACTATAGTGGTGTGGAATTCATTTGTAGCATTAGTTGTTCATGATTCCTAGATGGTACTTTCATTAGTCCATCTTAATATGTTGAACATTAGGAGATACCCTAATGAGTTTTATTACTAGGTAGAACAAATTGGTTTTTCATAACCACAATTGACATTTACGTCTTTAATGTGGTAATAATATAGATTCCAATTTACAATAATATCTATAATCTTATAGAATAAATTATAATATGAATTACGCGCCACTCTATATAGATGTGAATCATCTATATATAAATTTTTTACTGACATAAGTTAGTGGTAGACTACTTGACTTCCAATCAAGATGCTCGGGTTCGATTCCCGATGTTAGTAATAATTAAATATATATTTAATATATTTTATTAAATAAAGTATTTAAAGATATATTATTTGTATAATATGTAAATAGCAAAACTATTTACAAAGCTTTCTTAGCTCAGTTGGTTAGAGCATGTGCTTTGTAAGCACAAGGCCCAGGGTTCGATTCCCTGAGGAAGCTTATTTATAATTAATTATTTTAGAATACTTAATTATAACTAAATATGAAGAAATAAAATTATTTATTAAATATTATGCCTTTTTTTATAAAAATGAGAAAAATTATATTAAGACATTAGTTGACGACATTTTTTCCAATTAAAATAATATTTAAATATATAAATGGCAGGTAGACCAAAAGTTATTAGACTAAAGCAATCATTAGTAAATTATATTGATAATCGCACTGCTGCAGGACCTATGAAAATGGGGTTACCACCAAGTATAGGAGTAACAAGATATTATTGGCATAATTATGCTACACAATGTAATACCAAAGCTGGCGCACCAAAGAAGAGTTATGATAATATGGTTTTCTTAAATATAAACCCTGCTCAAACACCCGTACCAGCAGGATTTACACCAACGGCTAACTATAATTACTCATATAATGCACCACCTGGTGTAGCATTTTATGATGCAAATGCGAAATATGACAATCACTATTATAGACCATATTTTAACCGACAATAATAAAAAATAATAGAAAATAAAATTGATCTAAAAAAATTTATATTTTAACATTACATAATAAGTTTAAAATATAATATGGCAAATTCAACTCTCATTAAAAGATATAGTAAGTTTATTAGAAACCTAAACGGTGACACAATAGAAAATTATTTTGGAATTATAAATAAACCAGAAACAAATGTAAGAATTTCTATAATAAGAGATGGCAACGATGTCTTATTAGATATACTTTTTGAAAAAACATATAGTTTTGATATAGTTAAATTACCTGTAGTGATTAACGAAATAATAGCAACATATGCGACTGATATTATAAATATAAAAATAAAAATAAATCACTACGACGATTATCCGTTTCGAACCCCAGTGTGGTTCTTAACAACACTTTTCTATAATATAAATTCCCCATTAAATCTTCCAGATTATTACAAATACATAATAGATAATCATAATAATAGATTTAATAAATGTAATAAAGATTGGTCGCCAGCAATTGATGTAGAAAAAGATATATTAGAATTTATTTCAAAAATAAACCATTTTGATTATTTACTAGAACTATAAATTACTATATTTATGAGTAAAAATTTTACTAAATAGGATAATTTGTAGCAGATGAAACAAAAGTAGAAACTTGATTACCTGGAAATTGCGATGGTGGATAAGGGAAATAACCATTAGGATTTCCAGTATAATTATCATATCTGCCTAAGTATTGATAAAATGGACCACATGTACTATTATTATTTGAACAAACACTAGCTAACCTATTTTTAGCACGTCTATTTGCAATAGTAGAAGCTCCTACACCATTTTGTCCAGGTTTGTATTTATTATAAAGATATGTTTGTTGATTACACGTGATGTTTCCGCCTGCTGCAAATTGTGTGCTTCTTCTTCCACCAACTCCTACATTTTTTTTATATAAAAATCCTGGAAAATTTGTTTGACTTCCATACCAAAATTGCCCATTTGAATTACTTCCTGAACCAAAACCTTTAAAACTTCTCGACATATATTATTAAAATATATTATTAAAATGTAGTAAATAATTTATAAAGTATCTAAATATTTTATATATTATGAAAAATTATATACATCTTATATATAAAGCAATATGTGTGTTATTTTGTATACAAAAATAAATGGTAAACAAATATTAGCAAAAAATAGAGATAGAACACATAATCCAGAAATAAAAATATTTCACGAAATAAGAAATGGTGTAGAAATAGCATATATATCAGATACAAAAACAGGTTGGGTTGAAGGTATGAGTGAAAATAATTGTGGAATAGTAAATTCAACATTAAATATAAAGGATTCAAAAATAGTTGTTCAAAGGAGTAATTTTTTAAGAGCTAAAACACATGCAATATATAAAGCTTTATATCAAAAAAACATCAAAAAATTTTTTGATGAACTAATAAAAAACGAAAATTTTGAAGGTAATACATTATTGGTATATGAAAATAGGCCATATCATATTGAGGATAGTCTAAGTAAAGAATATACAATAGATGAAGTAAAAAAAACATCTGTTTATACAAATCATGGTGTAAATATGCAAAACACCGGTTTTATAAAAGGCGCAAAAGGGTTATCTTCATTTATAAGAAGAAGGATTGTAGAAAAAGAGCTAGAAAAAGAGCTAGAAAATTTAGAAGGTAAATGTGAAACTCAAAATCATATATACGATAAAATATCGCACGTTTTAAATAAAGATTATAAAAATATAGACCCAAGATTTCATCCTTATAGAGATAAATCTACAACACTAAAGCGCGTTAATAATATTAATAAAAATAAAAAAATAGTTAGTACAACAGGACAATTAATATTAAATATTACAGATAAAGAATTAGTATATTTTAGTGACGAAAATAATAGTAGTAAGTGTGTTAAATATATAAATAAATTGCCTGCCAGTTACATTCCAAAAATTAGAGTAATTGTAAAATATACAAAAAAAAATACACAAACAAGAAAAATATTTCCAAAAAAATATTTAAATGATATACTATATAGATTTAACAGTAACAAAACAAGAAAACATCATTACACCGAACAAAAAGAAAAATAAAGACAAAAATAAAGACAAAAGCGTAGTTATTATATAATACATAATTATTATATAATACTTTATAATTTTTATGAAATTTTTCTTGTAGGAATTTCATTAGAAACGATATAGATAGAATTTTCAGTAATGACAATATATTCGGTTCCCGACTTATAAAACTTAACAATGGTGGAAGTGTATTCGTCTTCACTTTTGACAAGCAATTTTTCTCCACTGTCCTTTGCTCCTACAAGCGCCTTTTTATCGAGTGAAGAAGTCCAGTAATCAAGAATAATAGGTTTATCCTCAACAATACTAAGTTTAGCAGCATGTTTCAATGTAACATCAGAAGGTAGTCTATAATTAAAACCATTGTCTGGTTTTTGTGTAGTTTTTTGTTCAGCCATTTTATATAATTTTAATTTATAAGTCTTTAAATACTTATATATAAAAGTATTTAAATTTAAATTTAAATAATTATAAATATAAATATAAATATAATGAAACCACTTGTAAACAAGGATACGAATTTTTCATTGCATAATATAGAAAATTATAAAAAAGAATTTATTAATGATATATGTGATGTAACTAACAAATATTCACAGGTTTTAATTGAATATTATAGATTTATTTTAGAAAACCTAAAAGTTAAGAATGGGAGTTTTGCAAGATTTATAATTTTACGTGGTATTGATACTATAACAAATGTGTTTTTAAATATATTTTTATACACAAAAAATATTGATATAACTTACTTTCATTGTCAAAAATCTTTTTATTTTTATGTAGAGTTTGTTGGACAAATAACAGAAGATGAAAAAATGTTTTTACAATTAACTTCACGAGACGCGTCTATATATGTTTATAGAAAGACTATATTTGAAATTAACAATGATTTTAGAAAAATAAATGAAACCTCTTCAGCATTATCTATAGAGAAAATGGATATTGTGAATAATTATATAAATTTATATAAAATTTATATTAACAAAATAATAGATAATAATAACATAAAACCCTGCAATATGTATATAGATATTTTTCAAAAAATAAGTGAAAAACTAAATTATTGTTTAGCTAACAAAAATAAAATAAAAGAATTAGAACGTGTCACAGAAAAATTATATAATAACATAAATAACATTGATCTATTTTATAATATTACTGAATTGATAGTTAAAAAATTTATAAAAAACCCAAATATATTAGACAACAATCAAAAAAAATTATTAGAAGAGGATTTTACAGAAAACAATTATGATACTGCTGATAAATTTATTTCAAAATTTTTTAATTAATTATTCTTCTAATTCAATAATAATATTTTTCCTACGTATTTTTTTCTTTTTATCCTTTGCAATAATACTTGTGATTTCAACTTCATTCTTTATATTTTTTTGGCAAATAGACATAAATTCATTTGACAATATTATTTTTAAAAACTCGAATATTTGCATTAATATATTTTCATCACATTTACCAACAATAAGCACACTACCTGTGCGAAATATCATAAATGATACTTCTTTTATATTTGTATATAAATGTTTGTTTTCTTCGGAAATCTGACAACCATTTTGAATACCTATATCCGGATTATAATAAAACTTACATTGAATACCTGGATAAGAGCAAGGGTCATAAATAGCTTGTATGTTATATTTCATTTTTAATATATCATATAATGCTTCTCTATTAATAAAGAAACCGCAATTAAAATTAGAATTTATTAGAACAGTTTCTTCAGAGTTTTCTTTATAATCTATTTTTTGTTCAACGTAAGGTTGTAATGTTTCTAGAACCTGGGTTAAAATCATTTGAAAATTGGCTTCACTTTGAATACCAGGAATTTCCAATTTCCCAGTATTAAAAACCTTAACGTGAAATTCCTTAAACACAGAATCTACTCTCATTCTCAATATTAAAACGAAGCAGTTATAAAATGCACTCTTCTTCTTACAACGGTAACTCATAATATCTTTTTTTGAAATTCCTATACTAATTTTTCTAATATCTTTAAACTTAATACGACCGCTTGGATTATCAATGTGCGCAATAATATATTCTTCGTAATATTGCTCTGTTTTTAATTTTTCATGAATAAAATTTAACTCATCTTGAATTATTGAATTAAATTTCATTTGTTTTTTTATAATACCATTACGCGGTTCAGCATAAGGTATAGTAGGTATGCTCCAAAACACTTCTTTAAGATTTATGGGTGTATTTAAATAAGCTATTTTTGTTTTTGTAGAAATATATATGTTAGAAGATTTAGGAGCTTCTAAATTTAATTCCATACTAATATTTGCTGAAATAAATTCTTTATCTTGTTTTGTGAAAATTTCATTTATATCCTCATCATCCGATACATCACCATCGTCATCATCATCATCATAGTTTTTTGTTGATATAAAATTTTCCCACTCATTATCAATATTAATATTAGTGGTTACAGCCATCTATATATTCTTTGCTTATATCTTTATATTCTTTATATTAATTTTATTTCAATTATTTTCTTTAATATATAATATAAAGAATGCAATCAAGACAACACGTCATCTATGAAAGAAGCAATATCATCCCTATTAAAAATATTTTATCTACATCAATGAAGCCAAATAGTCCAAAAGGTGAATATAGTTTGAAACAAAATTTTTTTGACCCTACAAAAAATTCCCCTCCTAATGATTTTATGTTAAAGTTAAATATGAGAATGAATATATATAATTCACCTTGTTATACATGTAAGAATGAGGATAGTCGTGTCAGGGAATAATTCACATTAATATGTATATTTTCATTTTGTGTATGCATTAAATTTTCAACAAAATTTAAAAATTTGCTATCCAATTCTATTTTATTATTTCGAATAATATAATTCAAAAAATCCTTGATTATATTTTTTTTATCTATGTTGTATTTGTAACTAATAAATTGAACATAATTGTTGATTGTTTCAATTTTCTCTCTTTGTTTTATTTTTAAAATCAAATTTTCCCATACATCGTCATCAATTATATTAAATGTTTCTTCGTTTTTTTCATCATTTTCAGTCTTTACTTTTTTTACGATATCTTGGTTTGACTGCATAAAGTTTATCATACTTCTAATATCTGATTTATATAATTTTTGAATACAAGATAAAGATTTTTCATTTAAATTTAATTTTTCCGATTCAGAAATATTGGATAAGAATTTTATAATATCATTTTTTGGTAATTGATTAAAACGCAACCTAATAAATTCGTTTTGCAAACCCTCATCTATTTTACTAATATAATTGCAAATAAGACAAAATCTTACATTGTTTGAATAATTTTGTAATAAATATCTTAATGCTTGTTGGGCGTTTTTTGTCATATAATCAACCTCATCTAATATTACAAATTTCATCCCTACATTAAATAAAGGCTTTGAATTAACAAAGAAATTGATTTGATTTCTTATTATATCTATTCCTCTCTCATCAGACGCGTTTAAATGAATTATTAAATCTTTATTTTTGTTATTTAGTTTTATTTGATATGCATTTATAAGATTTATTATAGTTGTTGTCTTGCCTGTTCCAGGAGGACCATACAGTAACAAATTTGGAAAATAAGAGGTTTCAATAATATTATTGAGTATTCTTCTATTTAATGGATCTAATACAATATCATCAAATGTTTTTGGTCTGTAAAATTCCACTAGAGGTATGCCACTGCCTGTCATTTATTATATATTAGTTATTTATTTAATATATAATTAATTGAAAGTATGAAAATAATAAAAATAATAAAAATAATAAAAATAATAAAAATAACATCGGATATAAAATAATTTAATTACAATATTAAAGATAGATAAATAATACAAATATAATGTCGGAAACTTCAAAAAACAATGGTTATTTAGAATTAATTGTTGGTCCTATGTTTAGTGGTAAGACCAGCGAGCTTATAGAAATATATAAAAAATGCAATTTTTGCAACATTTCGGTTTCTATTATTAATCATACAATTGATAAAAGATATCATAATACAATGTTATCAAGTCATGATAAAATTATGGTTCCGTGTTTACAAGCATGCGAATTAAATGGTATTTGGTCAAAATATGATTATATAGATAGTGGAAATCAAAAAGACAATGAATCATATAATTCATTAAGAAATTCTGATGTTATTCTTATTAACGAAGGGCAATTTTTTCCAGACTTGTATGATGCAGTTGTAGATATGCTAAAACACAATAAAAAGGTATATATTTGCGGTTTAGACGGCGATTTTGAAAGGAAAAAATTTGGCTCTATTTTAGACTTAATACCACTTTGTGATAATGTTAGAAAGTTAAAATCATTGTGTTCCTTATGTAGAGATGGAACGCCTGGTATTTTTTCTATGCGTTTGACAAAAGAAAAGGAACAAACTATAGTAGGAACAACTAATTACATACCTGTTTGTCGTAATTGTTATGAAAAAGAATATTAGAAAATGAGTTAATGAGTGTTATACTAATTTACATAGGTACAAAATATATTTGAAATATATTTTAAAACTATTTTAAAACTATTTAAACTATACTTACTTAAATAATTATAGTTTAAATGACAAAAAATAATAATGTAACAATAGAAAATACAACCCCAGTAATTTTAAAAAAACGAGGGAGAAAATCTAAAAAAGAAATACTTGAACAGACAAAAGAAAAAAATGATAATATAATTGTTTTAATCGAAGAACAACTAGATAATAATATTTTAAATAATATTGATGAAATATTAAAATGTGACGAGGAATATTCTATTGAAAATGAAATTGAAAATAGCATATTTTTTAAGTCAAATAATGACACAAAAAACGACACGAATGATGAAGTAAAACCTGGAGCAAAAAAACGAGGTCGAAAACCCAAAGGTGGCAAAATCATTCAGCACATTGTTCTATTAACAAATAACAAAGAATCAAAACCAAATGTAATATTACATTTAAAGTGTTCGTTAAAAGATTTGCAAAATAATACCGTTTTGACTTCTAATATTGAAGGATATAATTTTTCTAATGTTAAAAATGATTATTCATATGAAGTTATTTCTAATAATTTCAACAATAATAAAACAGCTGTTCAAAATAATTATAATATACAAGACAACACGAATACATACAATAAACCTGTTGAATGTGTTGAAAACGAAACTGTCTACGACTATGAAGATGATATAAAACAGAATAAAGAAAATGATATTAGAGAAGTGTGGAAAAAACTAAAGGTTTTAGAGTATAATTTGCATATTAATAATATTAGTGATAAGAAGTCGGCCTGTTTTTGGTGCACATATGAATTTGATAATCCACCTATTTACATACCTAAACATCATATTAAAGAAACATATCAAGTTTACGGTTGTTTTTGCAGTCCAGAATGTGCTACCGCATATTTAATGGAAGAAAATATTGATAGTTCTTCTAAATTTGAAAGATATCATTTAATTAACCATATTTATTCAAAAATTTATGATTACAAAAAAAATATTAAGCCAGCACCAAACCCATATTATATGCTTGAAAAGTATTACGGTAATTTAAATATTCAAGAATATAGAGCTTTACTTAAAAATGATCGCTTATTTTTAGTAGTAGATAAACCGCTTACACGTATATTACCAGAATTACATGAAGACAATGATGATTTTATTATTAACAACAAAATTATTCCTTCAAATACATATCAAATAAAGAAAAAATTACAAAAAAAACATCAAACAAAAAGCAACATATTAAATGAAAAGTTTGGATTGATTCAACAATAGAAGAATAGAATAATATATTATTGTTACAACAGTATATTATTTTTATAGTATATTATTTTTTATTTATTTATAATATAAATGAATCACTTGGAATGCGAAGATTTCTCTATATATAATTTTTCTTCAATTATGAGTTTTATAAAGAATAATTATATTCAATTTCTTATGTTATTTTTGGTATTTTTTATAATTTATATTGTTGATCATATTTCTAATATAAATACTATAATATTTAGTATGTCTTCACCTATACCAGTTATGAATGCACAAACTAGTCAACCTAAATTATTACAACGAATTATAGTACCCAAAAAACGTAAAAATTCTAAGAAAATGTAGGTGCATTTACATTATTTTTTTTGCTTCGCCACTATCTACTCTTTCTTGGTAATCGCGCATATTTGAATTCAACCTATAACGTATTTGTTTATAAATTTCCTGGTTTATTGAATTTATAGGTTTTTCTTTTTTATCGCCAATTCCAAAATAAGACCTAATTACCTTTAATTCATCAAAATTATATTCTTTTAATTTTTCAATTGCTTTTTCTTGTGTATAATCTGTTTGTCTTAAAATTATCTCGACTTTTTCAGTTATTTTGTTAGTCTCGACTAAATAAACGTCTCCCATATATGAATTAGATAAATTATTTTTTAAATCATATTAAACGAATAGTTATATATAAATTATTATAGAATGAACCAAAATATGCTTAATAATTTTAACACTGATAATATTATTAATGAAGTTGAATTAGTTATTAAAAAAGGCTTGAATACAATTTTGAGTGATTATATGGAAAGATATAATTTATTAGAATGCACGCATAGGCAAATTATGCGTTTGCCTTCTGTATTAAGTGAAATGAAGAGTAAAGATGTTGTAGATGTTGTAGATGTTGTAGATGTTGATATTCCATTTGTAAGTATTAAGAGTGTGGAATGCGATTTAGCATTAGTAATTAAAGAATTTAGAAATGTTGACGAAAAAATAGATAATTTACAAAAAAAATACAGTGATATTTTTCCTATTTTTGATAAGATACTTGACAAAATAGAAGTTTTGAATAATGAATTAAAAGAGTTAAAAGAAGCAACCGCACCTCCTATTAATATCAAATATGATAGCAGTAATATTAATATAACAGAAAATATTCCAGTTGAAATGAAAGAAAATATTCGATTAGATATAGAAGAGAGTGAAGAACCAGTTGAAGATGAACAAGAACCAGATGAAGAAGTAGTAGAAGATGAAGAAGTAGTAGAAGATGAAGAAGTAGTAGAAGATGAAGAAGTAGTAGAAGATGAAGAAGTAGTAGAAGATGAAGAAGTAGTAGAAGATGAAGAAGTAGTAGAAGATGAAGAACCAGTAGAAGATGAAGAACCAGTAGAAGATGAAGAACCAGAAGAAGTAGTAGAAGATGAAGAACCAGAAGAATCAGAAGATGACGAAGAACAACTAGAGAAACAAGAGGTTCCAGAAGATGAAGTAGAAACAGAAGATGAAGACGATAAAGAGGAAAATTCTATTGAATCTGAAGAAGAAGAATTATTTGAAATTGAAATAGATGATGTTACATATTGCACAAATAATGAAGAAAGTGGATTTATTTATGAATTAACAAAAGAAGGCGATGTTGGTGAAAAAGTAGGCTATCTAAAAGATAGTGAGCCATTCTTCTATGCGGATGAATAATAAAAGTAAAAGAAAAAGCAAAAACAATAAATTAAAAAATATAAATATAGTATAAAATGATAAATTTATGTCCTCCAGCAATTATTTATTTAATATTTTCATTAACTCAAATACTTATTGATACATTTAAAGGCCTTTATAATACAGCAGGTATTAAAACAATTGTTATGATAATGGTTACATTATTATTAAATATTTTGTGTGAAAAAGGGTTAGGTATTGTTTCTTGGATTTTTGTATTTATTCCATTTTTTTTAATGACAGTTGTTGTTAGTGTGATATTATATTTTTTTGGGTTAGATGCAGCATCAGGAAAATTTAATTCTAAATGTGATAATTCTAAAAATAACTGTGTAAAAGGAACTTCAATGGATGCTTTAGGAAACATAATAATTTATGATCCTAATTATAATCCAAACACAAGCCCGGTTTATTACCAATCCCCGAATCTTATAGTACCGAACCCTGAAAGCTACAACACACCGTCTCAGTTTCAACCCATAATAGCAAATAATCCATTAATTTCTAGAGGAACAAGTAGTCCTGCTTATCAAAGTTAATATAAATATAATTAATCAAAAAAATAGTTAACATAAAGTAAAAACTATTTAAAAATATACTATTTATTAATTAAAAATGTATTCTTATATAAGTTATTTTATAAAAACATCCATATTCGCGTTTTTATGTAATGATTATTTACAAAGAAATTATCCTACTGAATATAACTCTTTATTAGTAAGCATTTCATATAATGGAATTTACTATTATAGCAAATTGCAAATATTGTGTAATAAAATTAAAAATAAATTAAATTTATTAATAGAAACAAATCCGCAATTAAAAAAAATGTTACATGATATTTATACCGCAAAAAATAAACAAATGAAAATTATTCATTTCAATAATGGTGTAATACATATGAAAAAAATTACAAATGATACAGTCAAACTTTTTGATGACTTATTAGACAGCGATAACAATAAAAATGCTCTTTATATTTTGGCTGATTATGAAAATGGCAATACAAATTATCTAGTCTCACCTAGACAAGATTGTTTTCTAACCTATGAAAAATCAAACATTAAATTTTTGTTGGTAGAATTACAATTAAAAAATCTTCATTTCAAAATAGACTTGAAAACAGAAACTGAAAATTATTACATTGTATCGAATACACTGGATAAAGTGTTCTTCTTATATTATATGTTTAATTATTCTCACAATTTTACCGGACAATTAACATATCAAGAGTTGTCGTCACAAATTGAACAAGCTTGTGTTACAATTATAGATAGCAATGTGAATAAATTTGTTATTCATTTAAGTAAAAACGAAAGTATTACAATAGATAAGGACAAATATATCGTAAATAATAATAATAATAATAATAATACCACACTAAATTTGGAAGAATTAGAAACTTAGACAAATAGAATAGTAAATTAATATATTATCTAAAAACAATTTAAAAAAAAAATGAAATAAATAAATACAAATGGAATCCCAGCATAATACAATGACAACAGAAACAACTAATGTGGAATCTTTTCATAAATTGTCCGGAAATTGGACACTATGGGCGCATTTACCTCATAATATAGATTGGAGTATTAATAGCTATATCTCAATTTCTACATTTAAAACAGTAGAAGAAACTATAGCAGTTACGGAGACGTTGCCTCCTATCCTAGTAGAAAATTGTATGTTATTTATGATGCGAGAAGGAATTAAACCAACATGGGAGGACCCAAGAAATAGAAATGGTGGTTGCTTCTCATATAAAGTTTCAAATAAAAATGTCTACAAAGTTTGGAAAGATCTAACATATGTAATAGTAGGTTCATCTATAAGTAAAAATATGAATTTTGTTAATTGTGTTACTGGAATTACCATTTCGCCAAAAAAAAATTTCTGTATTATTAAAATTTGGATGTCAGACTGTAATAATCAAAATCCAGGTATAATTACATCGGATTTGAAAGGTTTGTCGCCTCAAGGTTGTATATTTAAAAAACATACTCCGGAATATTAAAAATATGTAAATATTGAATATAAAAATAAATATATAATATAAAAAATATATATTTATTCAAATTAAAAATGGGTTATTTCAAAATAAATAAATAAAAAATAATATATAATTATCTATTAAATGTATTAAAAATATAATAAATATTATATAAATATGAAATATCCCTATATTATATTTTATAGACTAGAAATGTATGCAGAAATAGATGAATTTTTTATTAATAAAAATGAAGAATTAGCATGCTCAATTTTTTTTACAAGTAAAAAAGAAGATTTAAATAAATTATTTGATTCAAATTATCAAATATTGGTAACATATGGAGAAAATGAATCAGATTATGTACCAAATGTTAGGTCAGTAATATCTGAAAGAATGCGTAATAGGTGGATTCATTTTACAGAAATAACAAATATACAAACTTTTAATAACAGTGTAAATTATTGTTATATATATAATTGCACATATAATAGAGAACAGGTGAGACCAATATTTTCAGTTTTTACAACATCTTATAATTCATATCATAAAATAGAAAGAGCATATAACAGCTTAAAAGCCCAAACATTAAAAGATTGGGAATTTATCATTATTGATGATTCTCCTGACGATGATCATTTTAATTTTTTAAGAAAATTAACAATAAACGATCCAAAAGTTAGATTATTCAGAAAAAGCGAAAACAATGGAAATATCGGTAATTTAAAAAATGAAGCAGTGTCTTTATGTAGAGGAAAATATGTATTAGAATTTGATCATGATGATGAAATCCTTCCATTTGTACTAAAAGATTCAGCAGATTATTTTGATAAAAATGACCAGGTAGGGTTTATCTATATGGACTGTATATCAATATATGAAAATGGCTCAAATTTTAAATATGGGGATTTTATATGTAAAGGTTATGGAGGTTATTACTGTCAAAAATATAATAATGATTGGGTATATGTTTATAATACTCCTAATATTAATAATATTACATTAAGTCATTTAGTATGTTGTCCAAATCATCCTAGAATTTGGAGGAAAACAGCATTGATTGAAGCCGGAAATTATTCTGAACTTTTACCTATTTGTGATGATTATGAAATTATACTTAGAACAGCTTTAACCACAAAAATAGCAAAAATCCATAAATTCGGTTATATTCAATACATGAATAATAATGGTAATAATTTTTCATTTATTAGAAATAATGAAATAAATAGAATTGGGCCTCAATATATTAGTCCTATTTTTTATCATAAATTCAATATTCACGATGAAATGAAAAAATTAGATGCATATGAAGATGAAATATATGTTAATAATCATAGTAAAATTTGGAAAAGAGATGAATCATATGAACACAAATATTGTAATAAAATTGTGAATGTCGATTACGATAAACAATATTGTATAATAGGAATGGATAGTTTATTATTAAATATAGAAAAAATAACCTTATTGAACACCAACCGCAAAAATGATTTTATACTTTTAGATAATAAATGTAGCATTGAATATTTACATTATTTTTTAGATATTTATGGGTTTTCTAATTTTAAATGTTATACTCTAATAGACGAAACTCCAGAAGTTTTAATAAAATATTTTTTACAGCTATATAAATCATGTGATAATTTTGAAATTATTAATAATTATATATACAAATTAAATTACAATTCAAATTTATATCAGAGACATTTAGTCATTAATCATGTAAGTAATTCAGGAGACAAATACTTAGAAATAGGCGTGGAAACTGGTTTTACATTCAACAACGTTCATTTTTTAACTAAGACTGGAGTTGATCCATCGCCCACATTTAAATCAGACGACCTTGTTCTTAAAACATCTGACGATTTTTTTGCCAGTTTAGAACCATCAATATCATATGATATTATTTTTATAGATGGTATGCATCAGACAGAATATGTATTAAAAGATTTTAATAATAGTATTAAATATTTAAATGAAAATGGTAAAATCTTATTAGATGATATAATACCATTAAATGTCAATGAACAACTAAAAGTGCCTTTTAAACATAATTATGTGGATGGAATATTAAAAACATTGATACCTTGGACAGGTGATGTATGGAAGTTTTTATTTCATGTATTAACTTTTTATGGTGAACATATAGATTTTCAATATTATTACAACTTAAATTATAGAGGAGTTGCTGTTTTAAAAATTAAAGAAAAATTCACTATACCTGATATGGATATAGCGACTATTAATAGTTATGATTATAAAAATGATTTCTTTAATTATATGAATTTAATCACTAATAGTGTGAAAACAGAAAATTAAATGTGGTAAAAAATGTGTAAAAATAAAGACAAAAATATTTATAAAATTTGTCTTTATTTAATTTATTATTTGAAGTAATAAATATTTTCTACTACTTTAATTGGTTTTGCAGAAGTAATAGTTGTTTTATTTTTGTTTTGTTCAATTTTGTTTACTTTTAAGTTAATTTTTTCTTCGGAATTATGATATTCGTTTTCGTAAGGGGCTAACGAGTCTTGAATCTGTTCGAGAAGGGTTTTTGCAGTGATAATGGTCGCAGTTCTCTCCTCGTCAAAATTCTCATTTGTTATATGTTGACTTTCCTTCTTCACATCATTCGTTTTTGTATTACATACATTTAATATAGCTTGTTTCATTATTTCTTTAAATTAATATAATTTCTTTAAATTAATATAATTTCTTTAATTAATATAATTTCTTTAATTAATATAATTTCTTTAAATTAATATAATTTCTTTAATTAATATAATTTCTTTAATTAATATAATTTCTTTAATTAATATAATTTCTTCAATTAATATAATTTCTTCAATTAATATAATTTCTTTAATTAATATAATTTCTTTAATTAATAATTAAAGAAATTATATTGTTAATAACTTAAATGGAATTAATATTATCTCAACTGGAACCGCCTTTTTTATGCTTAAATATGATAGTTAAAAATGAAGAACATATTATTAAAGACACCTTAAATAAACTATTAAATAAAATTCCTTTTGATTATTGGGTTATTTCTGATACCGGCTCAACAGATAATACAAAACAATTTATTTTAGATTTTTTTAAAGAAAGAAATATAAAAGGTGAATTATTTGATGATGAATGGGTTGATTTCGGATATAATAGAACAAAAGCATTAGAACATGCATTCGGAAAAAGTAAATATGCATTAATATTTGATGCAGACGATGAAATATGCGGCGACTTTGTACTACCCGAATTAACAAAAGATAGCTATTGTTTACAATTCGGTAACATAAATGGTGTAAGTTATATCCGAACACAAATAATAAATAATAACAAAAAATGGAAATATGTTGGCGTGCTTCATGAAATTATTACATGCATAGAAAATACAAATGATTCAGAAACTATAACAGGTAACTATTATACCATTTCGGGTAGAACTAGTAGTAGAAATAAAGTAGGTGATAAATATTTAAAAGATGCGTTAATTTTAGAAAAAGCTTATCATGAAGCTATTGAAAATAAAGATGACATTTATAACAGATATGGTTATTATTGTGCTAATAGTTATTATGATCACGGACAATATGGAGACGCGATTAAATGGTATAAAATAACACTTGATAATAAAAATTGGAATCAAGAAAAATATATGTCTTGCTTGGCATTATATAAATGTTATAATAAATTAAACCAACAAGAAACAGGAATATTTTACCTTGTGAAAGCATTTTCTTATGATAAAGAGAGAGCCGAATGTTTATGTGAATTGGTATCTTACTACTGTTGTAATGATTTGTATGATGTTGCTTACAGTTATTACAATATTGTAAAGGAATTTTATGACAAAAAGTTTTTGAATTATGGACTACAAGATAAATTATTTCTTGATATAGGTAAAGCTAACCTTTTTTTACCTTATTATATGATTCTAGTTGCGGATAAAGTAAAAGATATTAATACAGTAATTCAAATGTATAAAATTATATTTACAAAAAAGTATATAGAAACCAGTAAATTTTTTATTGGTAATATGCTTTATAATTTACATTTTTTTATTGATAATGTGAAAGAAGATAAGGCGTTTCTTGACTTATTTAAAGAATATATAAATTTTTTAATTTCAATTAATTACCCGTTGCATGATCACGATTTTATGATAAAATATGAAAAATATGGTATAAAATTGCTAAAAAATGAACCTATTTTTAGTCAAGATGATTGTTTAAAAAGTAACAAAATATTATTTTACACTGGTTATGCATGTTTTAAATGGAACTATTCTTATTGTCTTACAAATCCACTAGGTGGTTCTGAAACAGCTATATCTTATTTATCCACTAATTTCCCGAAACATTTTGAAATATATATTGCTGGAGAAGTAAAAGAAGAAAATATCGATAATATAAAATATATACATTTTGATAACTTGAATAAATTAATAAAAACCACCGCATTTCATACTATAATTGTTTCTCGTTATTTAAATTTTTATGAATTATACTCTACTTTTTCAGCATATCAGACATTTATTTGGGGACATGATATATGTTTATTTCCTTATGGAACTGAACTATCGGTTGAAAGTATATTAACTAAATGGGATTCAAAAATTACCGGATGTGTTTGTCAAACGGAATGGCATAAAAATTTATTTCTTACGAATTATCCACAGTTAAATAATAAAATAAATGTTATTAATAATGGTATTTGTTCGCAACTATTTAAAACGAAAAATTGTAAAGTAGCAAATAGATTTATTTATACATCTTGTTCTGAAAGAGGTCTTGAGAGATTACTTGAATTATGGCCTGAAATTACTGAAAATATACCAGATGCTGAATTATATATTTCTACATATAATGACTTTCCAACAAATGATTTCGAGATAAATTTAAAAAATATTATTGCTACATATTCTAATATAAAACATTTGGGTAAGTTAAATAAGGAAAAACTGTATGAGATGATGTCAAGTGCGGAATATTGGTTATATCCAACTAATTTTAACGAAACGTCTTGTATTACAGCAATGGAAATGTTAATGTCGGAGGTAATATGTATATATTATCCGGTGGCAGGATTAGTTAATACACTAGGTGATTACGGTATTTCAATAGAAAAGGGGAATGAAATAAATACAATCGTTGATTTAACTAATAAAAAGAAAGCAGAAATAAAAAAACGTGGTAAAGAGTATGCTTTATCTTGCGACTGGTTTAATAGAGCGAATTCATGGGTTAATATGATGACTATTGGAAATAATAACAATAATGATAACAATAATGATAACAATAATGATAACAATAATGAAAGCAATAATGAAAAAAATAATGAAAAAAATAATGAAAAAAATAACATTAAGGTTATTAATCTTACAAGGAGAGAAGATAGAAAAAAATCCATGATTGAACAATTTGAAAAAGAGAATGTAACTAATTTTGAATTTATTGAAGCTATAGATGGAAACGAATTAAAAGAAACCGAAGAACTTAGATTACTTTTTGAAGGGAATAATTTTAACTATCGTAAAGGTATTATAGGGTGTGCATTAAGTCATTTAAAATTATGGAATTGTTTAATAAATGACAACAATAATGATTATTATGTTATATTAGAAGACGATCTAGAACTATCAAATAACTTTAAAGATAATTTAAACTACCATTGTAAATTATTTGAAGAAAAACGATTAGAACATTTATCATTAGGGGTTTTTGATTGTAACTATTCTGACCAAGAAAAAATTACAACAAATGACATACATATTTTTCAGAAAGACGTTTATAAATTTTGGAATGTAGCATTTGCTTATATTATTAGTAAAAATGCTGCTAAAAAAATGATATCGCATATAAATAATTGTTCGGTTAAATGTGCGATAGATAACCCACAATCTCACGGCGAAGTTATTAAATATTATCATACTACTTGTTGTATTGCTAAACAAAAAAATATAAATGAGTTAGGTACGGATATCAATAACAACTTTAATTGTTTACAATTTACAAATGTAACTGACAAAAAAGATGTAAGAATCGCTTATTGTGACTGGTGGTATCAAGAATATTGCGGAGGTGTTTTTGATTTTAATAATAATTTTATTACTGATATACTGAGAAAATCGAATGTAGTAAATAATATAATACTTGTTAACCCTTATGAAAGACCAGATGTATTGTTTTATAGTATTTTTGGTAATGAACACACAAAATATACAAACGTTAGAAAAGTATTCTTCTCAGGCGAACCATTTGGTATAAGGGGCGAAGCAGCGTTTAATTTTACATTTGATGAAAATAGTGATAAAAATACTCGTTTTCCTTTATGGCTAGGTTATTTAAGTGATTCTTTATTGGAAGAATGTAAAAGAAGAAAAAATGGTGTTATCAATATACCAAAGAGAGAAAACTTCTGTTCTTTTATAGCAAATGGTGAAGTAAAAACCACACATAGGAGAACTATTGTTGAAAAATTGTCAAAATATAAAAAGGTTCATTGTGGAGGCAATTATTTAAATAATATTGGTTATACTGTACCAAGAGGCGTTAATTGTTCCGGAAAAATAGAGCATAATAACACGTATAAATTTGCGATTGCTTTTGAGAATGAGGACTATCCTGGCTATGTTACAGAGAAAATTTGCGATATTTATAAATCTAATTGTGTTCCTATTTACTGGGGTACAAAAGAAGTGATAAAAGATTTTAACCCAACTACATTTATTTATGCATGCGATTTCACAAATTTTGATGAATTAGTTGAACATGTTATTAAAGTGGACAACGATGATGAGCTTTATGCGAGTTACTTTAAGGAACCAATGTTTTCGAATAAATGGTTAGATGCATTTAATGACCCGAATCAATCATATTATAAAAATTTGGCAGACTGTATTATAGGGAGAAATACAAACTTATATGATAATTTTCTGAATAAAAATTATAACCATGATAATATTAAAATATTCAATATTTGGCATAATAAATTATTTGATAAATGTTACAAAGATTTAGATGAATATTCGTTAAATAAAATTGCAATGTTTGATGTAAATGAATCATATAACAAGGTTTATAATAGAGAGAAAAATTACAATATAATACAGGAATATAAATTACCACACTATAATAGTCTTTACCAAAATACTAATTATTGTCAAACTTCTTGTTTATATCATGTATTTAAAAATAATTTATATAATAACACAAATTATATCGGGTTTATACAGTATGATATGGAATTAGCGAGTGATTTTATTTACGATATGGAAAAAAAAATAAAACAAACTGAAGACGATATATTTTTTTACATTTTGACTGTTGAAAATAAGATAGAAGTTACTTATATATGTAAACCTTATAATAATTCTATTTTAGAAAAATACAACAGCTATTTCAATACGCACCATACATACGAAACCATAAAGGCACATAACAAAAGTGATAAATTTATATGTCTTCACACATTTGTAATACCAACAAAAACCTTTATTAAAATGATGACTTGGTATTGTACGATAACAGATTGGTTACATAACAACTATATTAATGGTATATACACAGAAAGCATGTCTGAGATAACGGAAGAGATCTTTGGATTATTTTTGTTACTACAAATGATGGAAAATGATAGTATAAAATTAGATGTATTAAAATTAAATCATGAATGGCCTAATTTACATAATGAAACTGAATGGATTGATTATAAAGTTCGCATGCCTGAAAATATTAAACAAAACGTTATTGACTACAATCTAGAAAAAATAAAAACAAATTTAAAATACGATGATACATTATCACTAGACGTTTATCCTTCAGTTCCAACTTTAAATATAGATAAGTATAGAGAATTTAAAAAATTGAATTCTGATAAAAAAATAATATTTTACTATAATTTTTTACCTAGCTCAGGACAAAAATTTCCTGTTAAATGTAATGAAGAACATAATATGATTATTTCAACATTAGCAGAAAATAATATTGTAGTTATAACAAATAAAAACGGTTTTAATGGAAATAATAAAAATATTTATTTTGCAGATGATTTTTTAGAAAATGTTGAATATTATGATGCAAAAAATTTTTATCATCACGCTCAAATGGCAAATGAATCTGATTTCTCTATTTATTTTGACTTGGGTAGAAGTTTTATGTCAATGAATAAAACATTTATTGAAGAAAATAATAAAAATATTAGACTACATATAAGTAACAATGATTATTATTATAGAGTTTTAAATTGTAATTCATTAGTTCCTAAAAATTATTTGACACTTATAAATGCAGAAAACTATACGGATATTATTATTAAATTAAAAAAGGTTATTTATAGTGAGAATATTAATATGGATACTGAATTTAATCATAGTAGTTCAAGCAATAAATTAGTGAATTATAAATACATACAGACACTTACAGAACCACCAAGAAATTTATCTTTTGAATGGAATAGTGATAACCTTTGTGTAACATTAAATTCATTAAACTATTTACATAAAATAGGTGTGCGCCATTTTTATTTACAAATAATGAATAAAAATATTGTACCACCTTCTACAGATATATATTACGATATTAACACAATTAAAAATGAATTAATGTATTATACAAATGGAAACTATTATGGTATTGTATATTCTAACTAACTATGCAATTTATAAAAATAAAAAATTATTATATACACTTTTTATTTTTGAAACTATAATTTATAGTAATTTATAGTAATTTATAGTAATTTATAGTAATTTATATTTAAAAACATTATAAATAATATAAATAATATTATGAATATTATTACTACTAATATAACAAACTGTAGAATCTGTACATCAACAGATTTAAAAACTGTTATTAGCTTAGGTGAACAATATATAACATCGCGTTTTCCAATGTATGGTGATTTTTCAACACCAAAAACCCAAATTGATTTATGTGTTTGTAGTAATTGTAGACTATTACAATTATATCAAACAATACTTCCATTTGAATTATATGAGTATGAATATGGATATCGTTCAGGTATTAGTAATACAATGAAGGAACATTTAAAAGATTATCAAAAAGAGATTTTATCTATTGTAGAGTTAAATGATAATGATGTAGTAGTAGATATTGGAAGTAATGACTCAACTATGTTACAATATTATTCAAATAAATTAAGAAGAGTTGGTGTTGATCCAACAGGAGAACAATTTAAACAATATTACAATGACGTAGAATTATTACCAAATTATTTTACATATGATAATTTTACAAATGTATTTGGAAATATTAAATGTAAGTTAGTTTCATCTATTTCTATGTTTTATGATTTACCACAACCAGTTCAATTCGCAAAAGATATATATAATATTCTTGATGATGACGGAATTTGGACATGTGAACAAAGTTATCTTTTATCTATGTTAAAAACAAACAGTATTGATACTATTTGTCATGAACATTTGGAATATTATTCATTATATCAAATAAAAGAAATAGCCGATAGAGCCAATTTTAAAATTATTGATGTAAAATTTAACAATTGTAATGGTGGTAGTTTTAGAGTTTATTTTTCTAAAAAAGATTCTGTTTTATATAATGAAAATATTGAATTAATTAATACAATTTTACAAGAAGAAATTAAATATGGTATTCTAAATGATAGTATTTTTAATAATTTTATATTAAATTGTGATAGAGAAGTTAAAAAATTAAATGATTTTCTCAAAACTATTAATAAAAATGACCAAAAAATGTATGTTTATGGAGCATCAACTAAAGGTAATTGCTTGTTACAATATGCAAACTTAAATGAAACTCATATGAAATATGCTGTTGAAAGAAACCCTAAAAAAGTTGATAAAATGACCAGCACCGGTATTAAAATTATCATGGAAGAAACAATGAGGGAAAATCCTCCAGATTATTTATTAGTTTTACCGTGGCACTTTAAAGACGAAATTCTCTCTAGAGAGAAGGGTTTTTTAGAAAAAGGTGGTCAAATAGTATTTCCATTCCCAAATTTTGAAATTGTAGGTTCAAAACCGAAGTTACTTATTACCGGTTGTGATGGAATGATAGCGAATTATGTAATTGAACGTTTTACAGATTTTAATTTATATGGTATAGGAAAAACAGAACGTTCGTATAGTAAGAATATTACAAAATTTTATTTTGATATGAATAATTACAATGAACTTGAAAATACAATCTCTATAATTAAACCCGATACAGTTATACATTTAGCATCTATTTCCAGTTCACACTATGCTTTTAATAATCCTATAGAAACATTGAAAACAAATGGATTACTAACATCTTATTTATGTGATATAATTCATAAAAACAATTGGAATATAAAATTATTTAATGCTTCTAGTAGTGAAATGTATAAAGGACATGTTAAATACAATGTTTGTGAAGATGATAACAATATGTTTCATATACATCCCTATTCAATCGCAAAAATTATGGGACATTCAATAGTAGATTTTTATAGAAAAACATATCATCTACCTTTTTCTAATGGTATTATTTTTACAATAGAATCATCATTTAAAAAACCGGTTTTTTTATTAAATAAAGTAGCTAATCATATTAGAGAATGGAATGATAATAAACAACCATTAATTCTTGGAAATTTAGATTCTTATCGTAATATTTTACATGCTTCCGATGTAGCAAATGCTATTTATAATATTATAACACAAGAAAAAGGAGAAAATTATTTAATTTGTAATGATAACAATTATAAGATTTCTGATTTGGTAATGTTATTATACTCAAAAGCAAATATTAATTTAATTAAACGTGAAAATATTTTTTATGAAGTTATAAGCAATCTCCCTGTTATTATTATTCAAGAAAAACAGATAAGTTTTGATTCACTTCCAACAAATATTAATGGAGAGGCTGTTAAATTAAAAAATATTGGTTGGTCACCATTAGTTTCCATAGAAAGAATATTAGATGAACTATCTTTTACAAAATAACTTATATAGTAATTATAATATAAAAGCAAAATAAATTTTATATTATGAAAATTGAAGTTTCAATAGGTGAAGCTATAGATAAATTAAGCATACTAGAATTAAAAATGCAAAAAATTAATAATTTAGATAAACAAGTAGAAATTCAAAAAGAGATTAATATTTTAAATGAATGTTATACTTATAAAAATCAGTTTTCTTTTTTATATAAACTATTAATTTATGTAAATGAAACTATTTGGGATATGACAGATACAATTAAAACTATAACAATTAGAGATGAAAAGTTCGCATATATTTCAAATGAAATTTTTGAATTTAACCAAAAAAGATTCAGAATAAAGAATTGGTTTAATTTGATTACCACGTCAAACATAAAAGAACAGAAAAGTTATTCCCTCTCACAATGTAAAATTTATGTAAATGACCTTAATATGTTTTATAAAAAAATACCAGAAATATTTTTTTTATCTTTGGAATACGATTCAATTACAATTGTATCACAGTATAATAATATAATCACAAATTTCATTAACATACCTACAGTAAATTATATTGATATTGATAATAATAATGATATTGATAATAATAATGATATTGATAATAATAATGATATTGATAATGATAATGATAATGATAATGATTTTAATAAAATTATTATATTAGACAAGTTTAATATTCACCCAAATACTAGGGTAATATTTGAAAATAATTATTAAATATTTATTTATAAAATAAACATTTAAACATTCAAATGTATAGTAAATTACATGTTTGATAGCATTATAAACTTTGTAAATGATATAGATGGAATTCTACATATTGGAAAATACACTTATGAAGATAATATTAATTATCTCTTACACTTTCATAATATAACAGATAATAATATTGTTTCGATTGAAAACGGAAGTTACAATTTAATTGAAAACTTATTAAATGAAGAAAAAATTAATTCTAAAAAAAATAATTTAATGTTTTCAAATATTACAGATTTTAATAAAATATTTGCTTATGAATATGATATAGTAGATTATTTTAACTATATTTATATTGATGCAATTAATGCAAATGATGAATCTTTATCTAAGAATTATTCATTAGAAAATATGGATACTTATTTAAAAAAATACAATTTTAAAAAAATAACTAATTATGATAAAGATTGTAATTATGCTTTTTATGTAAAAAATATATTTAATATATCATCAAACTTAACATTTGAATATGGAACTGATACAATAAAACTTGATATAACAAATATTGTTTTAAAAAATTGTATTACAAAAAATATAATTTATATTCCACAAGGAGATAATAGTAGAGCATCATTATTTGGCGATCCTGTATATGGTACTTTAAAACAAATATTTATTACAAGTGAAAATAAAAGATATGTTATTGAACACAATAACTTTGCTTATATTGATACTGAATCTAATAAATTATATATTAATCAAGATATATCTATTACAAAAAAACAACAGCTAAGCATCATGTCAATATTCAAAAATGAAACTATGAATTTAAGAGTGTGGCTAGAACATTATTTATGGCAAGGCGCCGAACACTTTTATCTAATTGATAATAGTAGTACTGACAATCCTCTCGATATTTTACAAGAGTATATTGATAAGGGTATAGTTACTTATTATTTCAGACCAGAAAAACACCAACAAGCTCAACATTATAGGTATGTGTTTGATAAAGAAAATTTAAAAGAAAAAACGAAATGGTTATGTATTTGCGACTTAGATGAGTTTTTCTTTGGAACAGAAAAGAAATTAATAAATACTCTTGATGAATTTGATGAATACAACGTAATTTATACAAATTCTTACTTTTATGGTAGCGATAACTTAATAGACCATCCAAAAGATATTAGAACATCTATTGTTCATAGACAAGAAGATATGGAAAATGGTATTAAATACATTTTTAAACCGTCTTGTATAAAGGATAGTTCTGAAATATGGATTCATTGGTTAGTTCATCCTGGTTCATTACAAAAAAAAATATTGCCTAATGAAACAGTTGACAATAAAAAAATTCGATTAAATCATTATTCAATTCAATCTTTGGAATATTTTAAAAATGTCAAGATGACAAGAGGAGATGTATCCACATTAGAAAATGAATCTATAAGGGATATAACATATTTTGAACATTATGAAAAAATTAGCACAATTAAAGATGATACATTGAAACAAATTATAGAACAAAATATTTATAACAAAAATGGAGAGGTTATGAAATTTTATGACGAAAATAATATTATAATTGATAATAATAGTATTGAAAAACCAGAACAAGATTTAGTGAATAGTTATATATTAGAAGATGACATTGTTTTAGAATTAGGAGCCAGATATGGAACTGTATCTTGTAATATTAACAAAAAATTAAAGAATAAATATAATCAGGTTTCCGTTGAGCCTGATAATAGTGTATGGTTTTCATTAGAATTTAATAAAATTAAAAATAACTGTAATTTTAATATTGTCAAAGGATTTATAAGTAATAAAAAAATGAATTTACATTTAGACGGCTACGGTTCTACTTTTGTATTTGATGAAAACACTAAAATACAATGTTATTCTTTAGATGATATTAAAAATCAATATAATATAGAAAAATTTAATGTATTAGTTGCTGATTGTGAAGGATTCTTAGAAGTGTTTTTTGACGAAAATCCTACATTTTATAATAATTTGAGATTAATTATATTTGAAGCTGATTATCCTGATAAATGTAACTATAATAAAATAAAACAAAATTTATTTAATAATAATTTTACAAAAATAATAGAAGGACATCAAAACGTGTGGATTAAAAAAAATAATTAAACTTGCTATTGTCGTATTTTGTATATAACCCTGTACATACAAAATGTCCCCATAAAGGGCACCAAATTTCAGTTGACATGCCTAAAAATGCACTTGATAAAGCAAACGTGCTCCTCGATAAAATTAAAACGTCCGCGTTACATAATAAAAACATATCATAGCTTTCATCATTACTACGAATACATCTATACGGATAATCTATTTCATAATCACCTGGAGCAGTTACAATAATAACTTCATGGTCCGGATATTTTTGTTTTGCTTGTTCTATAGCTGTATCTACTTTATTTCTTGCCAAAGGTGTCTGCATATTACAATAACCAAGTGTAGCGATACCTTGGATACGTTGATTATTATTATTAATTCTATTTTGATAATAATTACTACAAATTGAGCCATCGTAATCTGGTCTATCCTTCACGTCTCCCAATCTTAAATGAACTAATATGGTTTTTGCTGGATTATATGGTATACTATACATATTTGGGACACTATTCAGTATTTTATCTCGCATACTTTTACAAATATATTTCTTAAAATAGCTTATTAAATCTGTTTGAATATTGTATACTACTTGCGTTGAAATGATTAATAAGTCACAACTATAAAAATAGGAATTCATGTCAAATGTTGTCTCAAAGTTTAATAAATATTCCATTGGACACAAATTTTCATATTGTTTTAAATAATTTTTATGCGGGAATTTTTTGTTATGTGTATCAATCCAAATTAATATTGCTTCTACTAGAAAACTTTTTCTATATGTAACACCTTCGTATTCATATTCGTTATTATAGTTTACCTTTTCAGCTTCATAAACAATATACAAATTGTTATAAAAAGCATAAATAATAATAGACAAATATTGAAGAATATGGCTACCTAATCTGTCGCCTCTAGAATAAAGATAAATTGAATCTTGCATTTCTTATTTATTATTTTAATTTAAATATTTTAAGTTAAAATAATTTTTATATAATTGTATTTATTGTATATCAGTTGAAAAGAAAAAAACTTGAAATAATCTTCCATTTTCTTTTGAATCGCCAAAATAATCTAATGACATATGAAATCTTTTTGAATTAAATAAAATAAGTCTATTAAATACATTTCCTACTTTATCTATTTGTTCCCATTTTGTCATATCTTGAGAAAATCTATCAATATCTTCTTTACTAGTCATTATTTTCATATCTGTTTCACAGCTTGTACCATCATGAAATTTATAAAAACCAGTGCCGGAACTGTGCGGTGCATCTGGTGTCATATATACAACACCTGCCCAATTATTAAATCCGTCAATATGTATCCATGAACGGTCTCTACTTGTAGTAAATTGAAATGCACCATTATAAATATTATTATCGTCTGTATTTGTTTCATCGGGCATAGGAAATTCTGTTATTTTTCCTCCAAAAGGTAATATATATCCCTGAATAATATCTTTTAATTCATTGTTTGCAAAGGATCTTGTTCTTTGTCCAGGATAGTTACCACGTACTTTAAAATCTTGGGTTAATATATAATCTCTTACTTCTAATGCATTATTATAAAAGTTATCAATAATAATTAAACCACAATTTGCCGATCTTTTTTGAATATTTTCCGTTAGCAAATCTTGTTTTGATTTTTTTCTATTGGAAATTTCCATTTATTGCTTTAATAATTAAAACATATATCTATTTAAATTATTTAATAGATATATTTGTTATTTATTTTTAATTTTTTTAAAAGTTTATAAAAGTTTACTATATAACACACCATAAGTACGTACTGGGAGTTGCTGTAAGTAAACACACAATAGTACATTGATAAATTGTTGTATCTAAAATAATGGTCCCTGGGGTAGTTGAGTTTAATGGTGCTACATTTGTGGATGAGCTAAGAATTTGTCCAGTTCCTGCCCCAACTCTACGAAAAGTTATACTTAATCCTAAATTACTGCTGTCAGCTGTTGGAATAGTGAGTGTTATTGTAGCACTTGCATCAACCGAATAGTATCTATAATAAGGATTAGTACCTATTGTTTGAGTAGTTGTAATTACAGTTTGAGATGCAAGTGTACCATAAGTCCAAGTCGGAGCAACAGATCCGTTTGAGGTTAATACTTGACCCTGAGTTCCAGCTGCAGTAAAAGAAGTAGTATTTGGTCCGATTTGGTAAGCGATTGCACCTGTAGATCCATTAGCAAGATTGGATGCTCTTCCAGCGAAATTTGTTGCAGTCAATGTTGAAGTGGATGGATTATATGTCAAACTAGTATTTACATTTGGTGCTTGTGCCCCTGTTGTATTGGCCAAAAACACAGGATAAAATGTTGCGTTTGTGGTTGAGTCACTAGGCGTGATAGTAGTAGATGATGGACCTGTTGCACCTTGAGCTCCTGTGTTTCCTTGGTAACCTTGTGCACCTGTTTGACCAATTGGACCTACACCAAGAGTCGTATGAATATGTGAATATGAATTATTAGATTGATAATATAACTGACAACTATGCGATGTTGCGTTTCTATTATAAAGTGTTGAAAGAACAACTAAATCTGTATAGGATGATATGTCGATTGGGTTTTGTATTATCAAACTTGATGTTAATTCTTGAAGAGTTGTACTATCATACATATAAGCAATATCACTTCCATTTGGTACTAAATTTGTCAATGTAGAACCATTATATCCCAACAACCACCATCTTATTCCAATATTATCTTTATCATTATTGGCATCAGCTTTACAATATATATTCATATCCCATATCCCTTCCGGGATTGTTGTCCCATTATTTAAATATTGCGTTAAGTTGGATATTTTAATGGAAAATTGTGTAGCTATATTTGGACTAGTACCATTATTTGTAGTAAATGTAATAGTTTCTTGTGATTTACTTAAATCTGGATAAAGATATAATAAGGCTGTTTCTACATTTGGTGGATTTGGTGGTGTAGTTGGGCTTCCACCATTAGGAACATAAATAGGTGCAGTTGTTGGAGTAATAACTGTTATTCCTGCAGCTGCATACTGAGTTGCAGTAAAATTAGTCGGGTTTCCTGAATTGTCATTTTGATAATTCATATATAACACACTTCCTCCAGATGAAAAACCAGGGACACCTTGTGCTCCAGTAGCTCCAGTACTTCCTTGTGCTCCTGTAGGAGAATATGACTGACCATTAATTGTTGTTAATGTAATATTATTCACATTTAAAATATTGTCTCCATTCATATTTAAATTAGTACTGGAATTTAGATTATTACTACTATCTAACCAAACACCATAACCAGAAAATGAAGCCATTGGGTTTGAATTAGACTCACTAAAAGCTATATATGTTGGGTCTATACCTCCTGCTACGAGTAATTTACCACCAATAATAACATCATTACTGTAACCAATGCCAGTATATCCTGGACCGGTTGAGCTACTTTGTGTAACCCAGAAACTTTCACCTTGAGCACCTGTATATCCTTGAGCACCTGTAGCACCTTCAGCACCTGTAGCACCTTCAGCACCTGTAGCACCTTGGTAACCAGTGGAACCTTGAGCACCTGTAGCACCTTGAGCTCCTGTAATTCCTTGGTAACCTGTAGCACCTTGAGCACCTGTAGCACCTTGAGCACCTGTAATTCCTTGTGCTCCTGTAATTCCTTGATAACCTGTTTCACCTTGATAACCTGTAGCACCTTGAGCACCTGTAGCACCTTGAGCACCTGTAATTCCTTGTGCTCCTGTAATTCCTTGATAACCTGTATCACCTTGAGACCCAGTGTTTCCTTGTGCTCCTATATCACCTTGAGACCCAGTGTTTCCTTGATAACCTGTATCACCTTGAGACCCAGTGTTTCCTTGTGCTCCTGTTTCACCTTGGTAACCAGTTACACCTTGAGCTCCTGTATCACCCGGCGACCCAGTGTTTCCTTGTGCTCCTGTTTCACCTTGATAACCTGTAGCACCTTGAGCACCTGTAGCACCTTGAGCACCTGTAATTCCTTGTGCTCCTGTTTCACCTTGGTAACCAGTTACACCTTGAGCTCCTGTATCACCCGGCGACCCAGTGTTTCCTTGTGCTCCTGTTTCACCTTGTGCTCCTGTAATTCCTTGGTAACCAGTGGAACCTTGTGAACCTGTTACACCTTGAGCTCCTGTAATTCCTTGTGCTCCTGTAATTCCTTGGTAACCAGTGGAACCTTGGTAACCAGTG
>Ga0187844_10000475_pt1 | contig 31295 bp, 29 predicted proteins | sample SpaLakP09_SKY_50_FD_134517 | JGI IMG/M metagenome (GOLD analysis project Ga0187844, IMG submission 134517) | Oligotrophic lake water microbial communities from Sparkling Lake, Wisconsin, USA - SP09_SKY_50 | ecosystem: Environmental > Aquatic > Freshwater > Lake | place: USA: Sparkling Lake... | reverse complement strand
TCGCCCATATGGGCGAGGTCGTGGCGGCCATGAAGGCGCGGCTGGACGCGGGTGCCTCAGCGCTGGATGTGGCGGTCGAGGCGACGGTCCTGCTGGAGGATTCCGGCCTCTATGTCGCCGGACGCGGCGCCTCACCCAATCTGGCCGGTGCCTATGAGCTGGACGCCAGTCTGATGGACGGCGCGACGCGCAAGGCCGGGGCCGTCGCCGCCCTGCAGGGCTTCCGCAATCCGGTCGTGGCCGCCCGTGCCGTATTGGACCGAACGCCGCACGTTATGCTGGCCGGCGAGGGCGCGGCCCTGTTCGCCCTTGACCAGGGGCTCGAACCCATCGCCGACGAGGAGGCCTGGTTCACCCGGGCCGGTCAGGGCGAGGACAATCATCCGCCTGGGACCCTGGCCCACGGCACCGTCGGCTGCTGCGTGCTGGACCGCGACGGCCGGCTGGCGGCGGCGACCTCGACGGCGGGCGTGTTCGGCAAGATGCCGGGTCGCGTCGGCGACACCCCCATCCCCGGTGCCGGCAGCTGGGCCGACGGCCGCGTGGCCGTCTCGGGCACCGGCCAGGGCGAGTATTTCATCCGCGTGGCGGCCTGCGCCCAGGTCAGCTGGCGCGTCGGGGCGGGTCAGACCCTGGCCGAAGCAGGGCGGGCCGTGATCGAGGAGATCGGCGGCATGGGCGGCGACGGCGGCCTGATCGCGCTGGACCGCGACGGCAACATCACCGCGCCGTTCAACAGCCAGGGCATGAAGCGGGCCTGGCTGACGACCGACGGCGGGATCGGGGTCGAGGTGTTCGGCGCTGGACCGGCGCGCCTTACGGCGATTTAATCCCCGGAGGAACGCGGTTCATCCGGCGTTCACCGCCCGCCACGCTTAAGCTTGCCGCGAAAAAAACGGGGAGCCCGAAATGAAAACCGCCATCACCGCCGCCGTCGCCGCCGCCCTGCTGTCCGTCGCAGCCTGCGCGCCCGTCATTGAGGGCGGCCCGCCCATGGCCCTGCCGATCGGCCTGCAGGAAACCGCCCAGGCCGGCTCGGTCACCCTGTCGACCGGCTGGCTGGACGCGGAGGATGACTTCGCCCTGACCTTCTCGACCGAGGTCCATGAGGAGCTGCGCCGCTGCATGTGGGGCACGGCACCGATCAACATCCGCGTCCATATCGACGAGATGCAGCGCGCCGGCCGTCTGGAAACCCTGCTGACCGGCGAGGGAAGCCATACCCTGTCCGGCACCGTCGAGTTCGTCGATCCGGCGGACGACAACCGGGTGGTGGGTCGCTTCCCCGTCTCGGTGGCGACCAGCGCCCAGGGCCGACTCGGCGCCCTGCTGGGCGACCGCCAGATGATGGTCTCCGAAGAGTTCGGCCGCGCCGTCTGTGAACAGGCCTTCGGGCGCAATCCGCGCGACCGCGGGCTGCACAATGCGACGGGCGGCTGAGCGGGACCCCCCTGCCGGCTACATCGGCGGGGTCACGCCGTCCTTGCCCATCGCCAGGAACCCGGCAGCCGTCGTGCCCTGCGGGATCACGGCGTAGACCTTCTGACCAACCGCCAGGGAAGCCCGTTCGGTCGGCTCGAAACGCACGACCGGCGTGCCCTCGGGAATCGTGACATTGGCCGAGCCGCCCGCGTAGGAGATGGTCAGCACACGGCCGCCGGCCGAGGCTTCATTGCCGGCGACCGTGCCGTTGGTCATCGCGCTCTGGCTCGCCACCGTGCCGTTGGTCATTGCGCTCGACACGACCGAGCCGCCACCGCGGGAGGCGACAACGCCCGGTACGTCCCACTCATAGTGACCCTCGCCGGCACCGCGCATCGACTCCGGGAAGATCACCAGCTCCAGCGAACGCAGCGCCGTCTTCGGACCCTCGGTCGCGGTCCCGACGAAATCGCCGTCCTGGAGGGTCGCAAGGCTGGACGCCACGACCCAGACAAACCGCGTGGTCGCCGCAACCGGAACGGCGACCGTCCGGCCGTCCCAGGTCTGAACCGTCATCGAACCGTCCGTCACGGACTGGACGGTGCCGCGCACGCGCACGGTGCCATTGGCCGCGTCGACGACCTCGGCCGCGGGGGGTGTCGGTGCCGGGGGAGAGCATGCCGCGAGCGTCGCCAGCACGGTGGAGACAAGGGCCAGAGTTCTGATCGGTGTCATCATGCATCCGTTCGTGGGAGAGGGGCGGCGTTCGAAGGCCGGTTCGGGCCGGATAATGCACGTTCGTGGCGGTGCCTGCCACGGCCCGGCGTCTGCGACCAATGGTCCACGATCCGGAGCCGTGCGCCGACGGCGAACCTGAGGCGGGCGAACGTCGGCTTCGCCCCTTAGCGGACGCTACGGATAGACCAGGCTTGCCTCGTTGAGGGGCAACCTGGGCCTGACAGGACCACCAGTGGGAATCTGGAATCCATCGCCTCGCCGCACAAAGACCGGTGAGAGTGTTTGCTCTGATCCCTCGCCGGTCAGGTAGCCGACCACAATGCCCGACGATCCGTTGGCGAATGGCGCATCACAACTTGTCCAAGCGGGGGTCCGCAAACGCATCTCCGCGCCTCGAACATCCCCCTGAATAATCCGGCGAACACTCAGCCGAAGCCCAGAACCATACAAGCGCCGGACATCGCCGGACTCGACAACCACCTCCAGCACAACGGCGTCTACTGGCACAGGAGATGGGAGAGCCGAGTGGATGAGGGCTTCTTGGCTCTCGGCGATCAAACATGCTGACGCAGGTTGCGCGATAGCGATTGCGCTGGCGACAAAGGCAATGCCGAGCCGGATCATGAAAGTCCTTCCAGTCATCCCCACCCTATCAGGCAATCGTCTGCGTCCCACCCATAGCCGACCTTCGGAGCATCCGCTTCCAGCGCCAGACTTCGCCAAACAAAAAGGGCCGGCGGATCGCTCCGCCGGCCCTCGTTGTGTCGTGAGGCGTGAAGCCTATTCGGCGTCGCCGCGCGCCAGGTTGCGCAGGACGTAGGGCATGACGCCGCCGGCCTTGAAGTAGTCCAGCTCGGTCTGGTTATCGATGCGGCAGCGGACCGGGAAGCGGGCCATCTTGCCGTCCGACGGACGGAACAGCTCGACCCACAGGTCCTGACGCGGACGCAGCTTGCCGATGTTGACGTCGGACAGGCCGCGGATGGTGACGATCTCCTCGCCGGTCAGGCCCAGACGGGTCCAGCCCTCGGCCTTGAACTGCAGCGGCACCACACCCATCCCGACCAGGTTGGAGCGGTGGATGCGCTCATAGCTCTCGGCCAGCACGGCGCGGACGCCGAGCAGGCGGGTGCCCTTGGCCGCCCAGTCGCGCGACGAGCCGGTGCCGTATTCCTTGCCAGCGAAGACGACCAGCGGCCGGCCCTCGGACTGGTAGCGCATGGCCGCGTCGTAGATCGACATCGTGTCCTGCGACGGGAAGTGGCGCGTGACGCCGCCCTCGATGTCAGGCGTGATCTTGTTGCGGATGCGGATGTTGGCGAAGGTGCCGCGCATCATGACTTCGTGGTGCCCACGTCGGGCACCGTAGCTGTTGAAGTCCAGCGCATCGACGCCGCGGTTGGTCAGCCAGGCGCCGGCGGGCGAGGTCTTCTTGATCGAACCGGCCGGGCTGATGTGGTCGGTGGTGATCGAGTCGCCGAAGATGGCCAGCACGCGGGCCTCGACGATGTCGGTGACCGTGGTCGGCTCCATCGACAGGCCCTCGAAATACGGAGGGTTGGCGACATAGGTCGAGCTGTCGTCCCAGGCGTAGGTCTGGCCGCCCTCGACCTTGATGCCCTGCCAGTGCTTGTCGCCCTTGAAGACGTCGGCATAGCGTTTGGCGAACATGGCCGGGGTGACGCATTTCTTCTGGATGTCGGCGATCTCTTTCGAGGTCGGCCAGACGTCCTTCAGGAACACGTCCTTGCCCTTCTTGTCCTGACCGATCGGATCCTTGGAGATGTCGATCCGCATCGAGCCGGCGAGGGCGTAGGCGACGACCAGCGGCGGCGAGGCCAGGTAGTTGGCCTGGACGTCGGGGTTCACCCGGCCTTCGAAGTTGCGGTTGCCCGACAGCACCGAGGCGCCGACGAGGCCGTTGTCGTTGATGGCCTTGGAGATGCTGTCCGACAGCGGGCCCGAGTTGCCGATGCAGGTGGTGCAGCCGTAGCCGACCAGGTTGAAGCCCATGGCGTCCAGATCGGCCTGCAGGCCGGCGGCGGTCAGATAGTCGGTGACCACCTGCGAGCCGGGGGCCAGCGAGGTCTTGACCCAGGGCTTGACCGACAGGCCCAGCTTCTTGGCCTTGCGCGCCACCAGGCCGGCGGCGATCAGGACCGACGGGTTGGAGGTGTTGGTGCAGGAGGTGATGGCGGCGATGACGACGTCGCCGTCCCCGAGGTCGAACTTCTCACCCTCGACCTTGACGCGCGGGGCGTCGACCGGACGGTTGAAGACTTCGGTCAGGGCGGTTTCGAAGGCGGGGGCGGCCACGGTCAGCTCGACCTTGTCCTGCGGGCGTTTCGGACCGGCGATCGACGGTACGACCGAAGACATGTCCAGTTCGAGGATGTCCGAGAATACCGGGTCTTCCGAGGTCTCGTCGATCCACAGGCCTTGCGCCTTGGCGTAGGCTTCCACGAGGGCGACGCGCGCCTTGTCGCGGCCGGTGGCGGTCAGATAGCCGATGGTCGCCGCCGAGACGGGGAAGAAGCCGCAGGTGGCGCCGTATTCCGGAGCCATGTTGGCGATGGTGGCCTGGTCCTCGATGGTCAGGCTGATGACGCCCGGGCCGAAGAATTCGACGAACTTGCCGACCACGCCCTTCTTGCGCAGCATCTGGGTGACGGTCAGGACCAGGTCGGTGGCGGTCGCGCCTTCCGGCAGGGCGCCGGTCAGGCGGAAGCCGACGACTTCCGGGATCAGCATGGGGATGGGCTGGCCCAGCATGGCCGCCTCGGCCTCGATGCCGCCGACGCCCCAGCCCAGAACGGCCAGGCCGTTGATCATGGTGGTGTGGCTGTCGGTGCCGACCACGGTGTCGGGATAGGCGACGGTCGCCTTGCCCTCGGCCACGGTCCAGACGGTCTGGGCCAGGTTCTCCAGGTTCACCTGGTGGCAGATGCCGGTGCCGGGGGGCACAACGCGGAAATTGTTGAAGGCCGACGAGCCCCAGCGCAGGAATTTGTAGCGCTCGATGTTGCGCTCATATTCGCGCTCGACGTTCTGGTTGAAGGCGCCGGGCGTGCCGAAATGGTCGACCATGACCGAGTGGTCGATGACCAGATCAACGGGGTTCAGCGGATTGATCTTCGAGGCGTCGGCGCCGAGGGCCGACATGGCGTCGCGCATGGCGGCCAGGTCGACGACGGCGGGAACGCCGGTGAAGTCCTGCATCAGGACGCGGGCCGGGCGGAAGGCGATCTCGTGCTCGACCGAGCCCTTGTTCTCGATCCAGGCGGCGACGGCTTTCAGGTCGGCTTCGCTGACGGAAATGCCGTCCTCGTTGCGCAGCAGGTTCTCCAGCAGCACCTTCATCGAGCGCGGCAGGCGGGAAATCCCGGTCAGGCCGGCTTCCTCAGCGGCCGGAAGGCTGTAATAGGCGTATTTCTTGCGCCCGACCGTGATGTCCCGGCGGGTCTTGAGGCTGTCGACTGACGGCATGGAGAGGCTTCCTCTGGTTCACGCCGCCCGACAATCCGGTTGCACGAACGCGCGGTCGACGGCGGGGCACACAGGTCCCCGACGCGCGCGGCGAACGCCTGCTGCGGCGGGGCCGGATATAACGAGCGTTGCGGGTCGCGTCCATGTATCCACGATGGAAGCAGGGTCATTGAGAGGGATTCGCAACTGGAGGGGGCACGGATGATTTCCGTCACGTCCCTCACGGTCTCCCGCGGCGAACGCGTCCTGTTCCGCGACCTGTCTTTCCAGATCGCCTCCGGCGAGGCCGTGGCCCTGACCGGGGCCAATGGCGCGGGCAAGACCACCCTGTTGCGCACCCTGGCCGGCTTCATCCGCCCGGACGCCGGGACGGTCGCCTTCGCCGACATCGAACCGGCGCAGGCCCGGGCGAGCCACATCCACTGGCTGGGTCATCTGGACGGCCTCAAGACCGGCCGCCGGGCGCGCGAGGAGCTGGACTTCCACGCCCGCTGGGCCGGGGCCGAGGCGGACGGAATCGCGGCCGCCATAGACGTGCTGGCACTGGAGCCCCTGCTCGATCTCGAGGTCCGCAAGCTGTCGGCCGGTCAGCGCCGCCGCCTGGCCTTCGCCCGGCTGGTCGCCGCGCCGCGCCCGCTGTGGCTGCTGGACGAGCCTTTCGCCCCGCTGGATGCCCGCTGGCGGGCCGCCCTCGGCCTGCTGATGCAGACCCATCTGGACAAGGGCGGCGCCATTCTCGCCGCGGTCCATGATCCGTTGCCGGTCGCGGCGCGGGCGCTCGACATCGGGGCCGGGCGATGAAGGCGCTGATGGTCCTGTTCCGGCGCGAGCTGGCCCTGGCCTGGTCCGGCGGCGGCGGGCCGCTGCTGGCCTGTGGCTTCTTCCTGTGTCTGACGGTGCTGATCCCGCTGGCGGCGGGCGGCGACCCGGCGGGCCTGAGGCCGATCGCGGGCGGCATCGCCTGGCTGGCCCTGGCCCTGTCGTCGATCCTGTCGCTGGAGCGGCTGTTCGAGCGCGATCTCGAGGACGGGGCGCTGGACCTGATCGCCCTCGGCCCCGTGCCGCTGGAACTGGTCGTCCTGACCAAGGCCAAGGCCCAGTGGCTGGCGGTCGGCGTGCCGCTCGCCCTGACGGCACCGGTCGCGGCGATCACCCTGGGCCTGCCGACCTCGCTGGCCGGGCTGGTCGCCCTGTCCGCCCTGATCGGTTCGCTCGGCTTCGCCTTCACCGGGGCGCTCGGGGCGGCCCTGGCGCTGGGATCAAAGCGCGGCGGCCTGTTGATCGCCGTCGTGGTCCTGCCCCTGTTCATTCCGCCGGTGGTGTTCGGGGCGGGGGCGCTGGAGCGGGCCGTCAACGGCCTCGACCCGGCCCCGGCCCTAGCCTTCCTGGGCGCTTATGTACTGTTCGCGGCCGTGGTCACGCCCTTCGCGGGGGCGGCGGCGGTGCGCAACGCGCAGGGGTGAATCCGGCCGCGCGAAGCGCCCTTCAACCCCTTGGCGGCGCAGGTTCATCACAACGGACACAACGCTCTCACAGCGGGCACGACGGGACCGGAGCCTGACGAAATCCCGCAGTGTTCGTCGTGACCTCGTTGTGTCCGTTGTGATGAACCTGCGCGTTCGAAGCCCGTTGCGCTTCGCGCGATCGGACTCGCCGGTCAGGCCTTCTTGACGAACTCCACGCGCAGCACGAGCCCGCGGACCTTGTCGACATTGGCCTCGATCTCGTCGGTGTCACCGGTCAGGCGGATGTTCTTGACCAGGGTCCCACGCTTCAGGGTCACCCCGCCCGAGCCCTTGACCTTGAGGTCCTTGATCAGGGTCACGCTGTCGCCGTCGGCCAGGATGTTGCCGTTGGAGTCCTTGGTCACGTCGTCGGTCATGTCGGGGTCTTTCGGGTCGGGAGGAAGCGTGGCCTTAGCACACCGCCTGCGTCCTCGCGCCACCCGGTGAAGTCCGTATATGGCGCGCGTCGTTCCGGGCCGCTAAGAGGTCGACGATGTTCGGCCTCGCCAATCCCGACCGCTTCCTGCGCTTTACCCGCCCGCTGACCCCGGTGGTGTGGGGGGTGGCTGTCGTGTTGCTGGCCGTCGGGACCTGGTTCAGCTTCATCGCGCCCGAGGACTATCAGCAGGGCGACACGGTGCGGATCATGTTCGTGCATGTGCCCGCGGCCTCGGTCGGTCTGATGATCTACGGCGCGCTCGGCGTTTCCAGCTTCTTCGCCCTGGTATTCCGCCATCCGCTGGCCGACGCCGCCGCCCGCGCCGCCGCCCTGCCCGGTGCCGCCTACACTGCCCTGGCGCTGGCGACCGGCAGCCTGTGGGGCAAGCCGATGTGGGGGGCCTGGTGGGCCTGGGGCGATGCGCGGCTGATGTCGGTGCTGATCCTGTTCCTCTTCTACCTCGGCTATATGGCGCTGCGCGCCTCGATCGACGACGAGGCCAAGGCTGCGCGCGCGGCCGCCGTTCTGGGCCTGGTCGGGCTGATCAACCTGCCGATCGTCAAATTCTCGGTCGACTGGTGGAACACCCTGCACCAGCCGGCCTCGCTGATGCGGGCCGACGGGCCGTCGATGTCCGCCGTCTTCCTGACGCCCCTGCTGCTCATGATGGCGGCTTACGGGGCCCTGTTCCTGGCCATCTGGCTGACCTCGATCCGGACCGAGATCGTGCGCCGCCGCGTGGTGTCGATCCGCGCCCGCAAGGCGCTGGAGGCGTGATGATGCTCGACCTCGACATGGGCCGCTACGCCGCCTTCGTCTGGCCCGCCTGGGGCCTGAGCGCGATCGTCCTGGCCGCCCTGGCCGCCCGCGCCCTGATCGCGGCCCGCCGCTGGTCGGCCGAGCTGAAGCGGCTCGAGGACGAGCCCAAAGCATGAGCCGCTGGCTGTCCGTCGTCCCGCTGATCGTCCTCGTGGCGCTGGCGGCCCTGTTCATCGGCTGGTCGCTGAAGCGCGATCCGTCGATCAAGCCCGACGCCATTGTCGGCCAGCCCATTCCCGAGACCGTCCTGCCGATGTTGACGGGCGACCAGCCCGGCCCCGGCCATCTGGACCTGAAGACCGCCGGCGTCGGCAAGCCGATGCTGGTCAATGTCTTCGCCAGCTGGTGCGCCCCCTGCCGCGCCGAACATCCCGCGCTGATGGCCCTGAAGGCCCGCGGCGTGGCCGTCGTCGGCGTGGCCTGGAAGGACGACCCCGTCGCCACCCGCGCCTTCCTCGACGAGCTGGGCGACCCCTATGCCATGGTGCTGGTCGACCGTGACGGCCGGGCGGGCCTCGACCTCGGTATTTCCGGCGCGCCGGAGACCTTCGCCGTCAACGCCATGGGCCAGGTCGTGGCCAAGTCGTCCGGTCCCCTGCTCGACGCCGCCGAGATCGAGCGTCTGGTCGCGGCCATACAGGCACCGGCCCGGCCGCTGCCGACCGCCACGCCGCGCGTGCCGGCGCGTTAACCTCTTTCCGACGGTTTTCGTTAACCCTGTCGGCATGAGCGCGATTCGACCCAATCTGCCGTCCTTCCCGACACCCCTGCAGCCCGCACAGGCTCCAGCGCGCGCTGCGCGGTCGGACTTCTTCAAGGCCGCGCTGGACGCCGTCCAGACAGGCGGGGCGGAGCCGGTCGTCCGCGCAGCGGCGCCGACGTCTGCCGGCACAGCCCGGGAAGACCAGCCGCCGCGCCCCGGGGCCCTGCTGGACATCCGCGTCTGATCATCCCCCGCGACGTTCGGCCTTCACGCGAAAATGAGCGGCGCGTTTTCGTCCGCCGTGATTAACCTCTCCGCCATGCGCGCGAGGGGCTGGATCATCCCTGCGGCGGCCCTGGCGGCCGCCCTTGTCGCGGCGGGGTCTGTGGCCCAGCCGTCGTCGGCCCGCGCCGCCCGTGAGACCGCGCCCCCGCCCGAGCCTGTGGTCATCGAACTGTTTACCGCCCAGGGCTGCGCCGGCTGTCCCGAGGCCAATGCGCGGTTCGAGTCGGTCGCGGCCGAGCCCGGCGTCATCGCCCTGACCTACGCCGTCGACTACTGGGACTATCTGGGCTGGCAGGACACCTTCGCCCGTCCGGAATTCGCCCAGCGCCAGCGCGCCTACCGCAAGCCTCTGAGACTGCGCAATGTGTCCACGCCCCAGGTGGTGATCGATGGCCGTCGTCAGGTCGTGGGGGCCCAGGCACCCGCCCTGCAGAGCGCCATCGACGAGGAGGCCGCGCGCCGGGTGTTTCCGCCGGAGATCGAATTCCGCACCGGCGGCGAGCGTGTCGGGGTCGGCTCGGGCCGCGTCCCCTCCGGCGGTGCCGAGGTCGTGGCGGTGACCTTCACACCCGGCCCGCAGGAGGTCGTCATCGCCCGCGGCGACAATCGCGGGCGCACGGTGCGGCACATGAATGTCGTGCGCTCGGTCCGGACGCTGGGGGAATGGACCGGACGGCCCGCCCTGTACGCCCTGCCCGGCGCGAGCGAACCGGGTCAGGCCGTGGCCATTCTGGTCCAGGCGAAGGACGACCGCCGCATCCTGAACGCGGCCGTTCTGGCACCGCGCTGAACCTCCGGCCCGGCGCTGTCAGCTTCCGTCAGTATCCCTGTTCTCCCAAAGCCCCGGACAGTGCATGATTGGCCTGCAGTCCGTGGGCCGGACAGCAGGCGGGAACGGTGATGCGTATCGGCGGACGGACATGGATCGGTGCGGGCCTGGCGATCAGCCTGCTGTTCGGCTGCGCCGCCGTGGCGACAGCGGCGCAGGACGAAGGCTCGATGACCCCGGCCGCGCGCGGCGTGACCCAGGTCCTGACCGCCGCCGAACTGGCCGCCTGGGGCCGTGCCCGCAATGACGCCGGGGCCCTGATCATGGCGGCGCGCCTGCTGGCCGAGGTGCCGCTGCGCCAGACCGACGGCGAGATTCCCTTCCTGACCGCGACCAGCCTTCTGGATGAGGCGGCTGCGATGGCGGGCGACAATCCCGGCGTGGTCGACGCCATTGACCGGCTGCGCGACCCCCTGACCCGCGGGGTGCGTTCCTCGACCTTCGGGAACGGACCGGTGTTGACGGTGAAATCGCTTCAGGCCCGCGAAAGCTGGGCCTTCGCGGTCGAGGCGCGCGGGGGCGAGATCCTGCGGGTCGCGGCCATCGGCGACGGCGACACCAACATCGACCTGACCGTGCGCGATGCGCGGGGCGCCGTGGTGTGCCGCGACGGCTTCGGCGACCACTATCCGGTCTGCACCGTCTCGCCGCGGGCGGGCGGCCAGATGCAGGTCGATATCGTCAACCGTGGCGCGGTCTGGACCCGGGTCCAGGTCCTGAGCAACTGAGGCACGAACGGATGGTCGCAGCCGGATTCGCAAGGTCTGTGGCCGCGGTCGCCGCAATCGCCGCCCTGCTCGCTGCCGGCCCCGCACCCGCGCGCCAAGACTCCCCCGCCGCCCTGCGCGCAGAGGCGTATGAGGCGGCGCAATGGGCCATCGCTTCCGACGCCGCCGACGCCCTCGCGCGGGTCTCGGCCCGCTTCGCCCAGGGCGACGATGCGCTGGGGCGGCTGGCGGAGGAGCGCGAGGAGCTGATCGAACGCCGCGACCGCCTGGAGCGCGAACTGGAGCGGCTCTATGCCTCGGAAGACGCCGAGGCGCTGGCCAACCGGACCCGCACCCGCGCGATCTGGGAGGCGACCGTCGAACGACTGCAAACGGTCGACGCCGACATCGACGCCCGGTTCCCCGCCTATTCCGAACTGACCAGTCCGCGCGCCCTGTCGATCGCGGAGACCCAGGCCCTGCTGGGTCCGGACGAGGGCCTTCTGCTGGTGCTGGTCAATCCCGAGGCGACCTATGTCTGGGGCGTGTCGCGCGAGCGGGTCGAATGGGCCCGTGCGGACAATCTCGGTGACGCGGCCATGACCGCGGCGGTGAACCGGCTGCGCGCCTCCCTGACCAGCGCCGGCGCCGTGCGCGGCGGGCAGGACGTCGACCCGCTGCTGTTCGCCGGCCCGCAGGCGACACCATTCGACCGCGCCACAGCCCATCATCTGTACACGGAGCTTGTCCAACCCGTTGAGGCCGCCTTCGCCGGCAAGAAGACCCTGATCTCGGTCGTCACGGGTGCCCTGACCGCCCTGCCCCTGTCGGTGCTGACGACCGCCGCACCGTCCGGTTCCGACGCCACACCCGAGGCCCTGGCCGCCACACCCTGGCTGATCGACCGCTACGCCCTTGCCACCCTGCCCTCGGTGTCCAGTCTTGAAGCCCTGAGGTGCCATCTGGTCGCCGACCCGGCCCAGCGCAGCGCCGGCTGCCCGCCGCGTCGCGGAGCCGTGGTGCGGCGGGCCGAGGCCGGCGGTGCCCGCCTGCAGCTCGCCGCCTTCGGCGCGCCCCTGCTGACCGGCGAGCCGACGAACGCCACCCGCGGCTCGCCCGCCGCCGACGACGTCATGGGCGAGGGCCGGTTGGCCGATGTCGGCAAACTGCGCGCCCTGCCCGCCCTGCCCGGCTCGAAGCTGGAGCTGGAGACGCTGAAGACCCGCTACCCCGACGCTGTCGTACGGATCGGGCCCGAGGCGACGGAGCACGCCGTGCGCGCCGACGACGCCGACGCCCTGTCGCGAGCGCGGTTCGTGGTCTTCTCGACCCACGGCCTGATGGCCGGATCCGCCGCCGCCGAGCCGGGACTGGTGATGACCCCGCCCGACCAGGCCACCGAGGCCGACGACGGCTATCTGAGCGCCTCGGAAGCCGCCCAGTTGAAGCTCAACGCCGAGTTCGTGGTGCTGTCGGCCTGCAACACCGCAGCATCAGACGGGCGGCCCGGCGGCGAGGGCCTTTCGGGCCTGGCGCGGGCCTTCTTCTACGCCGGGGCGCGGTCGGTGATGGTGTCACACTGGGAGGTGTCGGACGCCGCCACGACGACCCTGATCACCTCGGCCTTCGCCGATCTGGACGGTAGCCGCGCGAGCGATCCCGGCGTCCGCGCCCGGGCCCTGCAGGCGGGCATCCGGGCCGTCCGCGCCGAACGCCGCTGGGCCCATCCGGCGTACTGGGCGGCGTTCACCCTGGTGGGCGAACCGGGTTAGGAGATCAGGGTGTAGGGCTTAGGGCCTGGGGCTTGGAAATCATGGCGTCCAAAAGGCCGCCGGGTCCCCATCTTCCCAGGGCCTAAGACCCAAGCCCTCGTCAGGCCCCTGCCTTCTCCGCAAAGCTCAGCGCGCCGGCCGCCAGCATCGGCACCTGCGCCGCCATGGTCCGGGCGTGGGCCGAGGCCGCCGTGCCGTCCCGCACCCGCCCGGCGATGCCCTGGCAGATGGCCGCCAGCCGGAACAGGTTGTAGGCGAACAGCCAGTCCAGATTGGCCGGCGTCGTCCCGGTCAGGCGGGCATAGCGTTCGACCGTCCCGGCCACCGACGGAATGCCCAGCGCCTCGATATCGGCACCGGCGAGCCCGTTTCGCGCCGTCGCCGGGATGACCCAGGCAATCAGCAGATAGGAAAAGTCCGCCATCGGATCGCCCAGCGTCGACAGCTCCCAGTCCAGCACGGCGCGGACCTGCGGCCCGTCCGTGGCGAGGATCAAATTGTCGAGACGGAAGTCGCCGTGGACGATCCGCGTCGGTCCGTCCGGCGGCAGGGTCGCGGGCAGGAATTCGATCAGCCGGTCCATGGCCGGGATCGGATCGATCTCGGAGGCGCGGTACTGTTTGGTCCAGCGGCCGACCTGGCGCTCGAAGTAGTTGCCGGGTCGTCCGTAGTCGGACAGTCCGATGGCCGCCGGGTCGAAGGCGTGGAGCGCCGCCAGGGTGTCGACCTGGCTGTCGTAGATGGCGCGGCGCTGGGCCGGCTCCAGGCCCGGCAGTTTCAGATCCCAGAGCACCCGCCCCTCGACCTTGTCCATGACGTAGAACATCGAGCCGATGACGCCGTCGTCCGTGCACAACGCATACGGCCGGGCGACCGGATAGCCCTGGGCATGCAGGGCCGAGATGACGGTGAACTCGCGGTCGACCGCATGGGCGCTGGGCAGGAGCGTCCCGGGCGGCTTGCGGCGCAGGATATAGGCGTGTCCGGGCGTGACGAGTTCATAGGTCGGATTCGACTGGCCGCCCTTGAACTGGCGCACCGTCAGCGGACCGGCATAGCCCTCGACGTTCGCGACCAGCCAGCGATCCAGCGCCGCCTCGTCGAGCGCATAGCGGGGGTCCACCTCCCGGGTGCCGGAAAAGGTTGATTGGGCGTCTTCGGGGGCGGTCTGGGTCATGCGTCTTCCGGGTGAGCGGCGATGATGGCCGCGCGGACCGCGCTGCGCCAGCCCCTGAGCAACCGTTCACGCTCTTCCGGTGCCATTCGGGGCGCCCAGCGGGCCGGTGCCTCGACCGGATGGTCCTCCAGATCGCCGATCAGGCCGACGCCCAGCGCCGCCAGCTTGGCCGCACCCAGCGCCGTCATCTCCTGAAACGCCGGGCGTTCGACCACGACGTCGCAGATGTCCGCCACGAACTGCATGGCGAAGGCGTTGGCGGTGACGCCACCGTCGACCTTGAGCACCTTGAGCTTCGGCGCCCCGTCCTTCGCCAGGGCGTCGAGCAGGTCGCGGGTCTGGTAGGCCAGCGACTCGAGCGCCGCCCGCACCATCTGGGCCGGAACGCTGTCGCGGGTCAGGCCGACGATGGTCCCGCGCGCCCCCGGCTCCCACCAGGGCGCGCCGAGACCGGTGAAACCGGGCACCAGATAGACGCCGCCGTTGTCCTTCAGGCTCATGGCCATGGCTTCGGACTGGCGCGACTCGGTGATCACCTTCAGCCCATCGCGCAGCCACTGGATGGCGGAACCGGCCGAGAAGATGGAGCCCTCCAGCGCCCAGGCAACGTCGTCTCCGACCGCATAACCGAGGGTGCCCAGCAGGCGACTGGTCGAGCCGACCGGTTCCGCCCCGACATTGGCGACCAGGAAGGCACCGGTGCCATAGGTGATCTTGGCGTCCCCCGCCTTGCGCGCGCCGTGGCCGACCAGGGCCGCCTGCTGGTCACCGGCCGCGCCATGGATGGGCAAGGCCGCGCCGAACAGGGTCGGGTCGCTGTCGCCGAGGGGGTCCGCGCAGCCGCGGATTTCCGGCAGGACCGCCATCGGGACGTTGAACAGGTCCGCAAGATCGGGCCGCCACCGACGCGTCGACAGGTCCATCAGCGAGGTGCGGCTGGCGTTGGTGGCATCGGTGACATGGCTGGCCCCGCCGGTCAGCTTCCAGATCAGCCAGCATTCGATGGTGCCGACCTTGACCTCGCCCGCCGCGGCCCGGTCGCGCGCGCCGGGCACGGCGTCCAGCCGCCAGGCGAATTTGGAGGCGGAGAAATAGGGGTCGAGGATCAGACCGGTCGCCGCCTGGACCATGGGCTCATGACCGGCGGCGGCCAGTTTGCCGGTGACATCCGCCGTGCGCCGGTCCTGCCAGACGATGGCGCGATGCAGGGGCTGGCCCGTGGCGGCATCCCACAGCACCGAGGTCTCGCGCTGGTTGGTGATGCCAATAGCGGCGAACCGGCCGACCCCGCCGGCCTTGCGGATCACCTCGCGGCAGGTCTGCAGGGTCGCGGACCAGATCTCGGCCGCGTCATGCTCGACCCAGCCGGGATGCGGAAAATGCTGTTCCAGCTCGATCTGGCTGACGGCGACCGGCCTCAGACCGCCCTCCGGTGCCGCCTCGAAGGCGATGGCCCGGGTCGAGGTCGTGCCCTGGTCGATGGCGAGGATCAGGCTCTTCATATTGGCATCTTACGCAGAGGCCATGCGTGCGGTTAAGTGGGCGAATGCATACCGCCTCCTTTGCCGGCGTCCGCGACGCCGCCCGCCAGATCGCCGGCCAGGCCGTGCGCACGCCCCTGATCGAGAGCCCGGCGCTGAATGCGCTGACCGGCGGCCGTATCCTGCTGAAGGCCGAGAACCTGCAACGCGCCGGGGCCTTCAAATTCCGCGGTGCCTGGAACCGCATCAGCCGGCTGACGGATGAGGAGAAGGCGCGCGGCGTCGTCGCCTATTCCTCGGGTAACCACGCCCAGGCCGTGGCCTGCGCCGCGAAGATGCTCGGCATCGAGGCCATCATCGTCATGCCCGCCGACAGTCCGAAGGTGAAGGTCGAGGGCGTCATCGACTTCGGCGGCGAGGTGCGGATGTACGACCGCTATACCGAGAGCCGCGAGGCCATCGGCGAGGAGATCGCGGCGTCGAAGGGCTCCATCCTCGTCCGCCCGTTCGACGACCCCTTCGTCATCGAGGGCCAGGGCACCATCGGGCTGGAGATCATGGAACAGGCCGACGGCCTGATCGACCAGCTGGTCTGCGGCGCCTCGGGCGGCGGGCTGATCGCGGGGATCAAGCTGGCCATGGAAGCCCTGTCACCGGACAGTCCGGTGATCGCCGTCGAGCCGCACCACTACAACGACATGCAGCGGTCGATCGCCGCGAACGAACGGCTGACCTCTGCGCCGGCGCCGGGCACCATCTGCGACGCCCTGATGACCGACCGGCCGGGCGAGCTGACCTTCCCCATCAACCGCCGCGTCGACCGGGTCGAGACCGTGTCGGACGCCGAGGTGGCGGAGGCCGTGCGCTACGCCTTCAAGGTGCTGAAACAGGTGGTCGAGCCGGGCGGCGCGGTGTCGCTGGCAGCAATTCTGGCGGGCAGGATCGAGACGCGCGACCGCACCACCGCCGTCATCCTGTCGGGCGGCAATGTCGACCCGGCCCTGTTCGCCGCCATTATCGAAGACCGTTTCACGCCCATCCCCTGAAGGAGCCGACCGCATGAGCCGCACTGAACGCAAGGGCGCCCCCACTCCCGTCGCCGACCTCGCCGGCCTGATCGGTCAGGAGATCGGCGTCAGCCGCTGGATCACCGTCGACCAGGCCCGGATCGACGCCTTCGCCGAGATCACCGAGGACCGTCAGTTCATCCACATCGATCCGGTGGCGGCCGCGCAGACCCCATTCGGCGGCACCATCGCGCACGGCTTCCTGACCCTCAGCCTGCTGTCGGCCATGACCTATGACGCCGTGCCGCCGCTCGAAGGCGTGGTGATGGGGGTCAACTACGGCTTCGACAAACTGCGCTTCCTCGCGCCGGTGCCGGCGGGTTCCAACGTCCGGGGCCGGTTCAAACTCCTGTCCGCCGACGACAAGGGCGGCGGCCGCTGGCTGCTCAAACACGAGGTGACGGTCGAGATCGAGGGCGCGGACAAGCCGGCCCTGATCGCAGAATGGCTGGGGATGCAGGTGGTGGGCGGCTAGCCCTCCCCCAGGCACCTCAGCGCCACTTCCAGGTTCCGCAACCCGTCCTCGCCGGTGACTGCCGGCGGCTCGCCGGTGCGGCTCGCGTGGGCGAAGGCTTCCAGCTCCTTCTTCAGCGGCTCGGCGGGCCAGCTGTTGACGGCGCGGGTCTGGTAGGAGCCGTCGGCCTGCTGGCCGAAATACTCCGTGACCTGACGGGTGATCAGGTCGGCGACCACGAACCGGTTCATCGTCGCGACCTGCAGGGTGCGGACCTTGTAGGGCGTGACCCAGTTGGTGGTGATGTGGGCGATGGTCCCGTTGGCCAGGCGAAACTGCAGCAGGGCCGTGTCCTCGCGTTCGGCCTTGGTGCGCGCGAGCTGGGGCTGGACTTCGGTGATCTCCGAATCCGTCAGGTGACGGATGATATCGATGTCGTGCACCGCGAGGTCGATGACCACCCCGACCTCACCCATGCGCGGCGGGAAGGGGCCGACGCGGGTAATCTGGATCGAGATCACGTCGTCGCCATTGATGGCGCGCTTCACGGCCTCGACCGCCGGATTGAAGCGCTCGACCTGACCCACCATCAGCACACGGCTGTTGGCCTTTGCGGCGTCGATCATCCGCTGGGCGTCAACGACGGTGGCGGCGATCGGCTTTTCGACCAGCACATGCACGCCGGCCTCGAGCAGGGCGACGCCGAGGTCGGCATGGTGGCGGTTCGGCGTGGCGACCACGGCGGCGTCCAGCCCGGCGGCGACGAAGTCAGCGGCCGTGGTGAAGGCCTTCGCGTCATACAGGGCGGCGACACCGTCGGCCGTGGCGGCGTCGGGGTCGAAGACGGCTTTCAGGTCGAAGTCGCGGATGTCGGACAGGACGCGGGCGTGGTTGCGGCCCATGACGCCGACGCCGGCGACGCCGACCTTGAGCGGGGGAAGGTGTTGGGTCATGCGCGATCCTTAGCGGAAGCTGGCGACCGCGGCGATGATCCTGTCCTGGGTCACCTCATCGAGATCCGAATGCATGGGCAGGCTGATGACCCGCTCCATCAGCCGCTCGGTGACCGGCAGACTGCCCAGGCCCCTGGAGAACCGCGCATAGGCGGGCTGCAGGTGCATGGGCACAGGATAGTAGACGGCCGTGGGCACGCCCTGGTCCTTCAGATGTGCGGCGAGGCCGTCGCGGTTCTCGTGCTCGATCGTGTACTGGGCCCAGATCGAAACCCCGCCGTCGATCACGGTGGGCACGCTGGCGACATGGGGCGCCAGACCGTCGGCATAGCGGTCCGCCGCGCGGTTGCGCCACTCGATCTCCTGGGGGAAGACCTTCAGCTTCTCGATCAGGACGGCGGCCTGGATGGTGTCCAGACGGCTGTTCATGCCGATCCGCATGGCCAGGTATTTGGGGTCGTGGGCGAAGGTTTCGCCGGGCTTCATGTCCTTGGCGACGACCTTGCCGTGGACCCGCAGCGAGTCCATTTCCTGGGCCAGATCCTCATCATCGGTCAGCACCGCCCCGCCGTCGCCGTAGCAGCCCAGCGGCTTGGCCGGGAAGAAGCTGGTGGTGGTGACGTCGGCCCATTTGATGGGATGGTCGCCATTGAGGGTACAGCCGAAGCCCTGGGCCGAATCGGCGATCAGCTTGAGGCCGTAGCGGTCACAGATGGCCCGGATGGCCGGATAGTCGGCGGGCTGGCCGAACAGGTCGACGGCGATGACCACGCGCGGCTTGAGCCGGCCTTCCTTCAGGGTCGCCTCGATCGCCGCCTCCAGCTGGACCGGGTCCATGTTGAAGGTCCGGGAGTCCACATCCACAAACACCGGCGTGGCGCCCAGCCACGGCACGACCTCGGCCGTCGCCGTAAAGGTAAAGCTGGGACAGAAGACCGCATCGCCGGTGCGGATGCCCCAGGCGATCAGGGGCAGGATCAGGGCGTCGGTGCCGTTGGCGCAGCCGAGCGCGTGCTTCGCCTGGCCGAAGGCGGCCAGATCAGCCTCGAACTGGCGCACCTGCGGTCCCATGACCCAGGCACCGCCCACGACGGCTTCCTGCACGGCGGCCTCGATCCGGCCGTTGAGACGAAGGCGCTGGGCCTGAAGGTCGATGAAGGCGATGCTCATGTCGGGAATATCTCCGGGCGCGCGCGGCGTGACGGCGGCGGTCGACGCCGCTGCGGTTGCGGCCTCCTACCAAATCGGCCGCCTTAAAGCCAAATCACGCGCCGTCACTTCGCGTGACGGGTTGCAACGACCGTGTACGGCGCCGTATGCCCGGAAATCATGAATTCTGGCGTTCCCGCCGTCTTCCTCGATCGCGACGGCGTGCTGATCGAGGACACCGGCTATCCCCATCTGGAAGAACATCTGCGCCTCGTGGCGGGCGCGGCCGAGGCCGTGCGGCGCCTGAACCAGCTCGGCTATCTGTGCGTCATCGTGACCAACCAGTCGGGCGTCGCGCGCGGCCTGTTTTCCGAAGACCAGATGAAAGCCTTCAACGCCCTGATCGTCCGGAAGCTGGCCGCCAAGGGGGCGGTGATCGGTGCCATCTACGCCTGCCCCTTCCACAGCGAGGGCCGGGTCGAGGCCTATATCCATCCCGACCATCCGGACCGGAAGCCCAACCCCGGCATGATCCTGCGGGCCATTGCCGACCACGGCATCGACCCGGCGAAAAGCTTCATGATCGGCGACCAGCCGTCGGACATGGAGGCCGCCCGCCGTGCCGGCGTCCCGGGCTTCCGCTTCGAGGGCGGCGACCTGTTTGATTTCGTCCGGGAACTGCTCGGTCACTGAAGAGCTGACACCCGCTGTCAGGTCACGTCGGGTGGGAATTCTTCCGCCCATGAAATAAGCTTGGCCGTCAGCCCTTGGAGCCCGTCATGACCCAGACCTTCGCCGAGCGCCGCTGGACCAGTTCCGATGGCCTGAGCCTGTACGCCCGCGACTATGCCGCGGCGTCCGGGACCGCGAAACTGCCGGTCATCGCCATCCACGGCCTGACCCGCAATTCCGCCGATTTCGACGCCATCGCCCCGCTGATCGCCCAGAGCGGCCGACGGGTCCTGGCCGTGGACATCCGCGGCCGCGGCCAGTCGGACCGGGCGCCGGATCCGATGACCTACCAGCCCGCGACCTATGCCCAGGACGTGCTGGCCCTGATGCGCGACCCCGGCATCGAACGGGCGGTCTTCCTCGGCACCTCGATGGGCGGGCTGATCACCATGGCGCTCGCCGCCATCCGGTCGAAGGTCATCGCCGCCGCCATCATCAATGACGTCGGTCCCGAAGTGTCGCCCGTCGGCCTGGGCCGGATCGCGGCCTATGCCGGACAACCGGTCGAGATCAGCAACTGGGCCGATGCGGCGGCCTATGCGCGCAAGCTCAACGAAGTCGCCCTGCCGCACCTGTCGGACGCCGACTGGGACGCCTTCGCCCGTCGCACCTTCCGCATGGGCACCGAGGGCACGCCGATTCCGGACTATGATCCCGACATCATGGCCCCGATCCGGGCGGCCGGAGCCAAGGCGCTGGTCCCCAATCTGTGGCCCTTCTTCACCCGGCTCACCAAGGGTCGGCCGGTGCTGCTGGTGCGCGGCGAGACCTCGGATCTGCTCAGCCCCGAGATCATGGCGAAGATGCAGAAGCGCGCCCCGAAGATGGACGTCGTCGAGGTTCCCGGCGTCGGCCATGCGCCCATGCTGGACGAGCCCGAGGCCAAGGCGGCGATCTTTCCGTTCCTGAGCGAGCTGCCCTGACAGGGAGGGCTTAGGGCTTAGGGGTCGTCTCCAGGACCTAAGCCCCAGGACCTGAGTCCTCAGTCCGGAACGTTCGCCTCCAACTCATCCAGCCATACCCGCGCGGTCGCATCGGACGGCGCGCGCCAGTCGCCGCGCGGGCTCAGCGAGCAGCCGGTCACGACCTTCGGCCCGTTGGGCAGGGCCGACCGCTTGAACTGGCTGGTCTGGAAGAAGCGGAACAGGAATTTCCGCAGCCAGTGTTTGATCGTGGGCAGGTCATAGGCCACCCGCTCGTCGTCCGGCGTGGCCGTCGGCCAGTGGCCCGTCGCCGCATCCTTCCACGCCTGATGCGCCAGATACGCGACCTTCGACGGCTTCAGGCCGAAGCGGCTGATATAGAACAGGAAGAAGTCATTCAGCGCATAGGGGCCGACGGCGGCCTCGGTCGACTGGAGCTTTCCGTCCGCACCGGCAGGGACCAGTTCGGGCGAAATCTCTGTGTCCAGAATGGCCTGCAGAATGTCCGCCGCCCCGCCCGTGTGCTCCTTCATCGCCACCCAGCGGATCAGGTGCCGGATCAGGGTCTTCGCCACGCCGCCGTTGACGTTGTAGTGGCTCATATGGTCGCCGACGCCATAGGTGCACCAGCCCAGGGCCAGCTCCGACAGGTCGCCGGTGCCCAGCACAAAGGCCCCGTTCTGGTTGGCGAGCCGGAACAGATAGTCCGTCCTCAGACCGGCCTGCACATTCTCGAAGGTGATGTCGTGCACCGGCTCGCCGCTGGCGAACGGGTGGCCGATGGCCTCCAGCATGGTCCGCGCGGTCGGCCGGATGTCGATCTCGGCCCCGGTGACGCCCAGCGCCTTCATCAGGGCCCAGGCGTTCGACTTCGTGCCCGCCGAGGTGGCGAAGCCGGGCATGGTCCAGGCGAGGATGCCGGTCCTCGGCAGGCCGAGCCGATCAAAGGCCCGGCAGGCGACCAGCAGGGCCTGGGTCGAATCCAGCCCGCCCGAGACGCCGATGACGAGCCGTTCGGCGCTCGTCGCCTTCATCCGGCGCATCAGCCCCTGCACCTGGATGTTGAAGGCCTCGTAGCAGTCCTGGTCCAGTCGGGCCGGATCGTCGGGGACGAAGGGGAAGCGGTCGAGGGGGCGGAGGAGGTTGTTGTCCGGCCCCGGTCCGGCCTCGAACGGCACGACCGTCGCCGGCTCGCCCTCCAGCCGCGCACAGTCGGCGAAGGTGCCGTTGCGCAGACGGTCCAGGCCGATTCGCTCGACGTCGATGTCGGCGACGGTCAGTTGGCTTTCCAGGGCGAACCGTTCGCCTTCAGCCAGTTTCGTGCCGAGTTCATGGATCGTCGCCTGCCCGTCCCACGCCAGGTCTGTTGTGCTTTCGCCCCAACCGGAGGCCGTGAAGACATAGGCCGACAGGGTCCGCATCGACTGGCTGGCGCACAACACGGCCCGCTCGTCCGCCTTGCCGATGACGATGTTGGAGGCCGACAGGTTCAGCAGGATGCGAGCTCCGGCCAGCGCCGCACGTGTCGATGGGGGCTGCGGGGCCCAGAAATCCTCGCAGATCTCGGCGGCGAAGACGAAGCCCGGCCGATCGACCGCCTCGAAGATCAGGCCGGGGGCGAAATCAACCGACTCGCCGTCGAGAACGATCGTGTCCTCGGACCGGCTGGCGGCGGGAGCGAACCAGCGCTTCTCATAATATTCCCGGTAGTTGGGCAGATAGGTCTTGGGCACCACACCGAGCACGGCCCCCGAGCCCAGCACCACGGCACAGTTGTAGAGGGCGTCGCCATTGCGCAGCGGTGCCCCGACGACGGCGACCACACCCGCCTTGTCCGCAGCCTCGGCCAGGACCGCGACCTGCCGCTCCACCTCGGCCAGTAGGGCGTCCTGCATCAGCAGGTCGTCGATGGCGTAGCCGCTCAGCGACAGCTCAGGGAAGACGATCAGGTCGACGCCCTGCGCGCCCGCCTGCTGGATCAGGGCGATGTGCTCCTCGGCATTGGCGGCGGGGTCGGCGGTGTGCACCACCGGCGTCGCGGCGGCCACGCGGACGAAGCCGTGGGTGCGGGGCGAATGGAACGGGTGGATCTTGGGCATCTTCATATCCGCTCATCCCGGCGAAAGCCGGGACCCAGTCCTGTCCAGCGTGACGCCGCTGGAGCGCGAGTTATGCTCATACAGGTCCAAACCGTTCATCCAAAGCACCGGGTCCCGGCTTTCGCCGGGATGAGCGGAAAAGGAATGCGGGTGACTGCGTTCGCAGGGTCCGCTAAGCCCGCTGCATGAACGACGCGCCGAAAAAGGGCTGGCTCTCACGCCTGACCGAGGGCCTCTCCCGCTCCTCGAAGCAGATGACCGAACAGGTCGTCGCGACCTTCATCAAGGAACCGCTGTCCGAGGCCGCGCTCCAGGGGCTGGAAGAGCATCTGCTGGAGAGCGATCTGGGGCCCGCGGCCACGGACCGGATCGTGGCCCGCTTCCGCGAACTGCGCTTCGGCGCGGGTGCCAATGAGCGCGAGGTCAAGGAGGCGCTGGCCGAGGCCGTGACCGCCGAACTGGTCAACCACGAGGCCCGCTATGAACCGCTGAACGGTCCGCGGCCGTTCGTCACCCTGTTCGTCGGGGTCAATGGTTCGGGCAAGACCACGACCCTGGGCAAGATCGCCGCCGACCTGACCGGCCAGGGGGCCAAGGTGATGATCGTCGCCTGCGACACCTTCCGCGCCGCGGCCCGAGAACAGCTGAAGGTCTGGGCCGAGCGCGCCGGGGCCTCTTTCGAGAGCCGCCGCGACGGCGCCGACCCCGCCGGCCTGGCCTTCGACGCCTATACCAGGGCGAAGGCCGAAGGCTACGACGTCGTCCTGATCGACACCGCCGGGCGGCTGCAGAACAAGTCCGCCCTGATGGACGAACTGCTGAAGATCGTGCGCGTGCTGAAGAAGATCGATCCGGAGGCTCCGCACGAGACCCTGCTGGTGCTCGACGCCACCGTCGGCCGCAACGCCCTCGCCCAGGAACAGATATTCGGCCGCACGGCCTATGTTTCCGGACTGGTCATGACCAAGCTGGACGGCACGGCACGGGGCGGGGTTCTTGTCCCCGTGGCCCAGGCGTCGGACGCCCCGATCAAGCTGATCGGCGTGGGCGAAGGCGTAGAGGACCTGCAACCGTTTGACGCGCGAGCCTTTTCAAGGCTGCTGGTGGGGCTTGAGGACTGACGCATGACTGACGCCCCCGCCCCGGAACCGACCGCCAGGAAGGAGTCCGGCCTGCGACAGGCCGTGGATTTCGGCGGCCTGCTGGCCTTCGGCCTCGCCTTCCTGGTGATGCGCCTGCGCGGCATGAGCGGCGACGACGCCCTCGTGCACGCGACCTGGTTCCTCGTCGCCGGCTCCGCCGTGGGCGTGGCGGTCGGGCTGATCGTCGAGAAGCGACTGGCCCTGATGCCGCTGCTGGTCGGCGGTTTCGCCCTGGTCTTCGGCCTGCTGACCGTTCTGACCGGCGACGGCCTGTGGGTGAAGGTGAAGGTCACGGCGCTGAACCTGTCGCTGGCCGTCGCCCTGATCGGCGGCGTCCTGCTTCACAAACAGCCCCTGAAATCCCTGCTGGGCACGGTCATCCCCATCAACGACCGGGCCTGGCGAACCCTGACCCTGCGCTACGGGATCTATTTTCTCGCCGTCGCCATCGTCAATGAACTGGTCCGCAGCGAAGCGCTGGTCGGCTGGGCCGCCGCGCAGATGGGACGCCAGGACGTCGACCCGGCTGACGTCTGGGTCAGCTTCCGCGGCGTTCTGTGGATCGCCTCCTCCGCCTTCGGCCTGTCGCAGATCCCGCTGATCATGCGCAACCTGACTTCACCGGATGCGCCGGTCGATCCGATGGCTCCGGCGGAGCCCGACACCGCACCCTGAAATATCCGGACCGACGACGGACCGTTCGTCGTCAAACCGTAAAGCACCGCTGCTACGCATGGCCCATCGCGGCCGAAGGGATACGGTTCATGGTCAAGTCCGGGAACAAGCCGAAGCGCGGCGGCAGCCTCGCTGCGTCGCCCAGCCATCTGATGCACCGTGTGCTGCAGCTGGCGCTCGACATCTATTCAGAAGAAACCGGCCCCGACGGCCTGACCCAGCGTCAGTTCGCCGTGCTGGAGGCCGTGTCGCAGAAGTCCGGCCTGACCCAGACCGATCTGGTCCGGGCCACGGGGATCGACCGCTCGACCCTCGCTGACCTCGTCTCGCGCATGACGACCAAGGGCCTGCTGGACCGGGTGAAGTCGGCCGTCGACGCCCGCGCCAAGGCGGTCAGCCTGTCGGTAGCCGGCCAGGCCGCACTGGACGCCGCCCGGCCGAAGGTCGAGGCCGCTGACAAACGCATCCTCGCCCTGCTGCCCAAGGCCAAGCGCGACGGCTTCCTGGACCTGCTGGCCGAATTGGCCGGCGAGGCCGACGCAGCCCCCGACAAGGCCAAGGCCGAGGCCCGCGCCGCCAAGAAGGCCGCGCGCGACGCGAAGAAGCTGGCCAAGAAGGCGGCCAAACCGGCGAAGGTGAAGGCCGAGAAACCGGCCAAGGCTCCCAAGGCCGAAAAGCCCGCCAAGCCTAAGAAGGCCAAGGTCGTCGAGCCGGCCTGACGCCGGCTCGTCTTCAGTCCATCAACTGCTGCGCCAGATAGACGTAATGCCTCGCCCAGCGGCGGGCGTTGGCGATCGGGTCAGCGTCGTTGGAGTGACCGCCTGACGTCTCTTCGTAATAGAGGTGATCATAGCCCATCTCGCCCAGACGGGCGGCGAACTTGCGCGAATGGCCAGGGTGGACGCGGTCGTCGCGGGTGTTGGTGGTGATGTAGACGCGCGGATAGTCCGCACCCGGACGAAGGTTCTGATAGGCGGAGTAGCGGGCGATCCAGGCCGCCTCTTCCGGGATGCGCGGGTCGCCATATTCGCCGATCCACGAGGCCCCGGCAGGCAGTTCGTGGTAGCGCAGCATGTCGATCAGCGGGCTCTCGATGACCGCCGCATGGAACAGCTCCGGATGCTGGGTGATCGACACCGAGGTCAGCACCCCGCCGTTGGAGCGGCCGTAGATGCCGGTGCGGCGCGGCGAGCTGATGCCCCGCCGGTGCAGGTCGGCGGCCACGGCGGCAAAGTCGTCGAAGGCCAACTGGCGGTTCTCGTTCAGCACCGACTGGTGCCACTGCGGTCCGAACTCCCCGCCTCCGCGGATATTGGCCTGGACGAAGACGCCGCCGTTCTCGAGCCACAGCTTGCCCATCTCGGGCTTGTAGGCGGGCGGGAAACTGACCTGGAAGCCGCCGTAGCCGAACAGGATGGTCGGGGCCGATCCGTCCATCGCCATGTCGCGCGGGCGGGTGACGAAATAGGGGATCATGGTCCCGTCCGAGGACCGGGCCTCGAACTGTTCGGTGACATGGGTGGAGGCGTCGAAACGGGCCGGCGCCTGCCGGACGACCTCGGATGTCGCGGTGACCGTCGCCAGGCTGAGGGTCTGGGGCGTCAGGAAGCCCTGTGTCGAGACGAAGAATTCGCCACGCGACTTCGAGGAGTCGCCCAGCGAAACGTCGACATTGTCCGGCACGACAATGTCGGCACGCGGCCAGCCGAATTCGCCGCGGTTTTGGAACACGGCGAGACGACCGACGACATTGTCCGAGATGGCCACCACGACCCGGTCGTGCATGACCGGACGCCCCCGATCGACTGGCGCTCTGTGGGTTCGAAGATGGTCTCAACCTGGTTGGTGATCACCACCGGACCGTCCGTAGGACGGACACAGGGAGTGCAGATCGCCAGCAGGGAGCCGGCCTTGTGCGACCGTCCGGGCCGCGCCCAGTCCTCATCCGGCGACAGGATGAAGGACCCGCCCTGCACCCCATAGACACTGACCCGCTCGGGCAGGTTCAGCTTGACCGGACGGCCGTCGACCAGTTCCCAGGTTTCCGAGCGGAAGGTGTCGAGCGGACGACTGATCAGCACCGCCTGCACCGCGCCGGCCCGGTCGCGATAGACGCTCGGACTGACCCCGTAGCCGCCGTCCCCGATGTCGCCGCGATAGACTTCCGTCGCCTGCGCCAGCGTCTGGCCACGGCGCAGCGATTTGACGATGAAGGGATAGCCGCTCTCGGTCAGGGTGCCGGCACCGAAGTCGGTCGCGACCAGCAGGGTGTCGCGGTCCAGCCATTCCAGCCGGTGCTTGCCCTCGGGCAGGCTGAAGCCGCCGTCGACGAAGCCTCGGGTGGTCGTGTCGAACTCGCGCACCACCACCGCATCCTTGCCGCCGTCGGACAGGCTGATCAGGCAGCGGGTTTCGTCCGGGGCCAGACAGTCGGCACCCTTGAACACCCAGTCGCGGCCCTCGGCGCGGGCCAGGGCGTCGATGTCGAGGATCGTCTCCCAGCGGGTATCGGCCGAGCGGTAGCTGTCCAGCGTCGTGCGCCGCCAGACGCCTTTCGGATTGGTCGCGTCCTGCCAGAAGTTTCCGATGCCGTCGCCGAGGAAGCTGGGGCCGGGGATGCGGTCGGTGGCGGTCAGGATCGCCTCCGCCTGCCGGCGGAAGGTCTCGTAGCGGCGGTCGCCGGTCAGGGCGGCGAGGGCGCGCTGGTTCTCGCCGGCGACGAAGGCCATGGCCTCGGTGCCGTTGACCGCCTCCAGCGCCAGATGGTCGTCGGCGGCGCGGACGCCCGCGGGGGACAGGTCCGCGGGCATGTGCGGCGGGGGGACCAGCAGCGGACGCGGCACGTTCGCCACGGTCAGCATCGGGACCTCCATCGTCGCCGGCGCGCCCGCACAGGCCGCGAGCATCAGCGCCGGGATAGCGGCGGACAGGATCAGTCGGTTCATCGCAAAACTCCGCACATTGAAACCCTCCGCCGCCGGAGGATGGCCTATTCCGCCGCCGGGGCGTCCATCAGCCGCCGCGTCAGATAGGTGTATTCCAGCGCCAGCCGCCGGGCGGTCTCGCGCAGGTTGGCCCCCGCCGCGTGGCCGCCGTCGGTGTTCTCATAGAACAGCACCGGATAGCCCAGCTCCTCCAGCCGCGCCGCCGCCTTGCGGGCGTGGCCCGGATGGACGCGGTCGTCCTTGGTCGAGGTGTGGATGAAGACCTCGGGATAGGGCTGACCGGCGCGCAGGTTCTGGTAGGGCGAATACTGCTGGATCCAGGCCCGCTCTTCCGGAATGTCCGGGTTGCCGTATTCCGCGATCCAGCTGGCCCCGGCCAGCAGGCGGTGGAAGCGCAGCATGTCGAACAGGGGCACCTGGATGACGGCGGCGTTGATCAGGTCCGGGCGCTGGGTCAGCATCGCCCCCATGAACAGGCCGCCCTGCGAGCCGCCCATGATGCCGAGCTTCGGCTGGCTGGTGATGTTGCGGGCGATCAGGTCCATGGCGACGGCCTGATAGTCCTCGTGCGCCCGCTGCCGGTTTTCCTGCAAGGCCGCCTGGTGCCAGTTGGGGCCGAACTCGCCGCCGCCGCGGGTGTTGGCGATGACATAGACCCCGCCCCGCTCGAGCCAGAGCTTGCCGACCGTGGCCGAATAGCCGGGCAGCAGCGACGACTGGAAGCCGCCGTAGCCGTACAGCAGGGTCGCGTTCGATCCGTCCATGGCCATGTCGCCGCGATGCACGACGAAATAGGGGATCATCGTCCCGTCGGCCGAACGGGCCTCGAACTGGTCGACCGTCATGCCCTCGGCGTTGAATTTGGCGGGCAGGGATTTGGTCAGGTCGGCCGAGCCGGTGGCGGCGTCGGCGAGATAGAGGCTGGACGGATTCAGATAGCCGGTGACGCTGACGAAGATCTGGTCGTCGCGCTCGCTGGCCGAGCCGACGCCGACCGAGACGTTCTGCGGCAGGTCCATGCGGCTGCGTGCCCATTCGCCCGAGGGATTGGGTTCATAGACATAGACCGAGCCGCGCACGTTTTCGTACAGGGCCACGACCAGTTTGTTGCGGGTGCTGGTGATGCCCTCGATGGCCTCGCGCGGGCCGGGGCGGATGACCAGCTGGGCCCGGACGGTCGGATCGGCCAGCCAGGCCGTCAGGTCATAGGCGATGACGTCGCCGGTCTTGAATTCCTGCCCCGAAGGCGCGGTCCAGTCCTGATCCGTGGTGAAGACCATCTGTCCACGGACGAGGGCGTTGATGTTCGACTTGGCGGGCAGCTCCAGCTTTGTGGTCGTGCCGTCCGGGTTCAGCCGGTGGGTCTCGCCTTCATAGAAGCTGACGCCGCGGTTGATCAGGGTGGCCTGGACCACGCCGTCGGCGTCGCGCAGGGTGTAGCCCGAGACCGAGACGTCCGAGGGCTGACCGGTAAACACCGTCTGCGCCTGGTCGATGGTCTGGCCGCGCCGCAGGATCTTGACGATCATCGGATAGCCCGAGCTGGTCAGGGTGCCCGGGCCGAAGTCGCGCGAGATCAGCAGGGTGTTCTCGTCGACCCAGGACGCACCGCCCTTGGACTCCTCCAGCACAAAGCCGCCCTCGACCCAGGTGCGGGTCGCGCGGTCGAACTCGCGGATGGTCACGGCGTCCTTGCCGCCGTCCGACAGGGAGACGAGGCAGCGCGTTTCGTCCGGCGGCAGGCAGGTCGCGCCCTTGTAGACCCAGTTCTTGCCCTCGGCCGCGGCCAGGGCGTCGAAGTCGAGGATGGTCTCCCACTGCGGCGCGTCGGTGCGGTAGCTGTCCAGGGTCGTGGTGCGCCAGATGCCGCGCACATGCTCGGCGTCCTGCCAGAAATTGTCGATCGTGCCGTCGTGGTTGAAGCCCGGCGAGGGAATGCGGTCGCGCGACTGGACGATCTCCAGCGCCTGCTGGTGCAGACCTTCGAAACGCGGATCGCCGCGGAGAACGCCCAGCGAATGCTCGTTGTGGGCGTTGACCCAGGCCATGGCGCGCTCGCCGTCGACCTCTTCCAGCCAGACATAGGGGTCGGTCGCGTCCGAGGTGGCGAAGGCGCCCTCCGCCAGCGGCGGATTGGGCGGGGTCGGTGTCTGGGCCATGGCGCTCGTGCAAAGGGCAGTGGAAACGAGAAGCGCGGCGAGCGCGGTGGTGCGGATCATGTGGTCAGGTCCCCGGCAATGGTCGTGCGGCACCTTAGCGGCGGGTCGGGTGGCGGCAAGGCGGGGCGGGCCGAGGTTACGGCTTTGTCATCTTGAGGGGTGAGGCGACAGGCGACCCGGTTCACGCCCCCTCATCGGGAATGCACAGGATCTCGCCGCAGGCCTTGCAGTGCACCGCGTCCGGGTCGTGCTTTTGCAGGCCGCAGGTCGGGCATGGGAACCGGACCTTGTGCGGCTTGATGATGGTCTGGGCCAGCCGCAGGAACAGGGTGATGCCCGTCAGCATGACCACGATCGACAGGACCCGCCCCCAGGCGCCCGGCAGGGTGATGTCGCCGAACCCGGTCGTGGTCAGGGTCGCGACGGTGAAATACAGGGCGTCCAGATAGCCGCTGATCCCCGGATGGCTGCCCAGGAAGCTGGAGTAGACGAAGCCGGTCACCACGAAGATGAAGGTCACCAGCGAGGCGAGGGCGCGGGTGATCTCCTCGACCCGTGTGTCGTCGTACTTCCGTCCGACCGTGCGCCAGAAGAAGTCCGAGTTGAGCAGGGTCCAGAGCCGCAGCAGGCGCAGGAAGCCGAGATTGAACAGCCAGGCCGGGAACAGCAGCGTGGCCAGCACGAACAGATCGACCCAGGTGGCGGGTTTCTTCAGCCAGTCCTTCCAGTCGGTGTGCGCATAGGCCCGCGCCGCCAGATCGAGGATCAGGACAGCCGCGATGACATAGTCGATGACGTAGAAGACCTGCCCCGCCTCATGCAGGATCGGGGCGGCGAGGAAGAAGCCGATGATGGCGAAATCGATGACGATGACCGCCAGCCGGAACCGGACCGCCAGGGGCGAAGAGCCGTGGTAGAGGTATCGCAGGCGGGCCCTCAGCCTGAGGCCCTCCGCACGGAGCGCGACGGTCGGGTCGGCGGCAGGCCGGGTCGCAGTTCTGGTTCGCCTCATGGTCAAGCGATAACGCGGCTTGCTCGCGCAAGGAACCGCCAACCGCTATATGGTCCTTCCATGACCCGCCCCTTCGTCAAGATGAACGGCGCCGGCAACGACTTTGTCGTCGTCAATGCGCTGGAGACGCCGTTCGCGCCGACGGCCGACCAGGCGCGCGCCATCGCCGACCGGAAGACGGGCGAAGGCTGCGACCAGCTCATCGCGCTGGAGCCGTCGACGACCGCCGATGCCTTCATGCGGGTCTGGAACGCCGACGGCGGCGTGGTCGAGACCTGCGGCAACGCCCTGCGCTGCATCGGCTGGATGCTGCTGCAGTCGACCGGCAAGGCCGAGGTATCGATCGACACCCTGGGCGGTCCGACCACCGCGCGCCGCGCCGCTGATGGCCGGATCACCGTCGACATGGGGGCACCGCGTCTGGACTGGGAACAGGTCCCGCTGGACGAGGCGATGGACACCCGCGGCATCGAGCTTCAGGTCGGCCCCATCGACGCGCCGGTCCTGCACACGCCCGGCGCGGTCTCGATGGGCAATCCGCATGTGGTCTTCTTCATGGACCATACGCCCGACGACGGCTTCGTGCGCGGCACGGGGTCGCTGATCGAACACCACCCGCGCT
>Ga0187844_10000473_pt1 | contig 31370 bp, 31 predicted proteins | sample SpaLakP09_SKY_50_FD_134517 | JGI IMG/M metagenome (GOLD analysis project Ga0187844, IMG submission 134517) | Oligotrophic lake water microbial communities from Sparkling Lake, Wisconsin, USA - SP09_SKY_50 | ecosystem: Environmental > Aquatic > Freshwater > Lake | place: USA: Sparkling Lake... | reverse complement strand
GCTCACGCGCGACCTGGCCGACACCTACCAGGCGCTGGCGGCGGCGCGCACCTGTCCGCCGGGACCTGAACTGGGCGTCCGACCAGACGTGGGAACAGATCAGTTGCAGGAAACTGCGCCCGGCGCATACCCACAGCACTGCGCGCAGCGGGGGAGCGTGCGCCAGGTCCAGGGGACGCGACCAGACCTGGGCCAGCATGTCCGGCATCAGCGCGTCCAGCGTCCCTTCGCCGGGCCGCGCGATGACCTGCAAAGGCACTTCCGGCGCCGCGTCGGTTTCGACCAACATGAACCGCAGGAAAAAGCGCTTTACCCGGCTGCGCATGGCCAGCCGGCGGCTGGCGCAGGCATTGAGCGCCTGGCGCAGCAAGCCACGGTCGGGCTCCCCCTCCAGTTCCAGCGAATCGCAGGAATTCGTGCACGTCACATGCGACAGGTTGACGAACACCATGTTCAAGGGCGAGAGCGCGATCTTCTCAGGCATAGGGATAGGCGTTGTTGCTCAATGCGATCAGGTCGCTCGCGCCGATCGAGGCCATCAGCTCCTCGACTTCCTGGCGATAGCCTTCACGCAATTCTTCATTCGACTTGCGCTTCAGGCCCATGCTGCGCAGCAGTTCCGTTTTCGACGAACCTGGCGGCCCGAAGAAATTCAAGCCGTGGGCATACCACTTGGTGACCTTGCTGCGCCAGGCATCGCGGTCCGGTTCGCTGCCCAGGCGGATCTGGAATTGCTTCAGACCGAAGCCCTGGTGGAAGTACTCGTCCTTCAGGATGCGCTTGCACGCCTTGGCCCAGGGCGCATAGCTGGACATGGAAAAGTTCTCGACCATGAAGCGGCCGGCGCGGTCGAGGAACATGGTCGAGAGCACGATGTCGTCCCAGCTGTTGTCCGGATTGCCTACTTCGACGGGCCCTTCGAGGGCGGCCTTGGTCGGGCCGCCGCCGCTGCGGCCTTGCGCGATCGCGATCGCGTCGTCTTCGCTGACGCCCATGTCATGCAGCACGGCGTACAGGCGGAAGCTGTGATCGGCCTCGTCGGCCATGATGCGCGCCAGCAGCCTGCGTACGCGGAAATCGGGCGCCTTGGGGATCCACAGCGACAATTCGGTGGCGCCGTTGCGTTCGGCGTAGGCTTGCATGGACAGCAGGCGCTTCAGGTGATGCTGGTATTCGGCGCTGCAATCGGCCAACTGTTCCACCTCCACCGATTCGGGTGCGAGGGCGTCGGATTCAAGGACTGTGGTGTCGTTCATGGTGTCATTTCCAATGGTAGCGTTGCATAAAGAGGGGCGCGCATGGTGCGCTTGAGTACTTTTCCCGTCAGGCCGCGCGGGATGCCCTCCCGCCCGACGATGGTCAGCCCTGCCAGCTGGTCCTTGGCCGTGAGGCGGGCATTGGTCCAGGCCAGGACGTCGGCCGCGCACACGGCCGCGCTGGCGCCGGGCTGGACGAAGGCGACCGGTTCCTGGTAGCCATTGCCGGCGTCGCGCGCCACGACCACCGCTTCCAGCACGCCTGGGAACTTGAGCACGTGCTCCTCGACCAGCAGGCTGTACACATCGCCCTGCGGCGTGCGGATCAGGTCGGTCGAGCGGTCGAGGTGGAAATAGGCATTGCGGCCCTTGGCATAGCCGATGTCGCCGGTGCGCCACCAGCCATCCTTGACCACGCCGTGCAGCTTGTCGTGGGCGTTCCAGTAACCCTTGAACAGGGTCGGCCCCTTGACCATGAAGTAGCCGATCGTGCCCGGCTTCACCGGATGGCCCTGCTCATCGGCGATCTTCACTTGCGGACCGACCGAACTGGACTGGCCGATATAGCGGTTGAACTTGCGCGAAAAGCTGAACGAGAAACGGTTGATGGCGCCGAAGCCCACTTCGGAAGACCCCATCGAATCGACATACATGGAGCCGACCACCTTTTTCCCGAACAGGCGCAGCAAGGCGCCGTGGCGGGTGAATTCGCGGATGTGCGCTTCGTGGCTGGAGTCGGCCGCCGACATCCACATGCGCACCGAATCGAGGGCGTACCGGTCCAGCCCCAGTTCCTGCATGCTGATGAAGGTATGCGGAAAGCAGAACACGATGGCCAGGCGTTCGCGCGCGACCAGCGCCAGCACATTGCGCGCCGAATTGTCGCCCGCCAGCCAGACTTCGCTGTTGCTGGCGATGGCCGACAGCATGCCCAGGAAATAGACGAAATGGTTGGCCGGCGCGGCGTTGACGGCCACGTCCTTGTCGCTGAACCAGTGGCGGAACTTGAGCTGCCCCTTGACCCCGGCCACCAGCGAACCGGAGGTGTGGATCACGCCTTTCGGAAAACCCGTGGTGCCCGAGGTATGCACCAGCAGCACGTCCTCGTCGGCGGCAGGAACAACGGCCTCGAAGCGGGTCGAGGCGCCCGCGATCAGGCGCCTGAAGTCGAGCACGGCCGTGTTGCCTTCCAGGCCGTCGGTCAGCAGCACGTGCCTGAGCGCCGGCAGCCGGTCCAGGTCTTCGCGCAGTTGCTGGTAGCGCTGGCGGTCGGTGATCAGGAAGGCGGCGCCGGTGTATTCCAGGTAGCGCAGCAGCTCGGTCTTCCCCATGCCGCCGTTGATCGGCACGGCAATGCCGCCGGCCCGTATCGCGGCCAGCCCGAACAGGAAATAGTCGGCCGCGTTTTCCTTGTAGATCGCCACCCGGTCGAAGCGCTCCAGGCCCGCGTCCCTGGCCAGCACATTGCTGGCGCGGTTCATGAAGTCGCGCGCCTCGCCGCTGGACATGCCCTGGCCGATGCCGGCGTAGGGAAGTTCCGGCGAAAAATGCAGCAGCGGACGGCGTCCGTAGAGCGCCGCCGCCTTGTCGATCAGGTTGCAGACCGTCAGTTCTTTATCAAAGATGAAGCGGCCATATTGCAGGATACCCATAGCTGTCTTTCTCCGGTCAGGTGCGCAATTGGGCGCGTTGCAGTTTTCCATTCACGCCGCGCGGGAGCTCGGCGATGAATTCGATAAAGTGGGGATACTCGTAGCGCGCCAGCCGTTCGCGCGAAAACTGGGACAGCTCATCGGCCAGCGTTTTCTTCCAGCCGTCGTCGCTGCGCTCCTTGCGCACCACGATGAAAGCCTTGATGCGATTGAGCCCGTCCATTTCGATGACCGGCGCGATGGCGCAATCGAGCACTTCCGGGTGCTGCTGCAGCACCAGTTCGATGCGCACCGGCGAGATCCAGTTGGCGCCCGATTTGAAAACGTCATTGGCGCGCCCGACGAAGAAATAATTGCCGTCCTCATCCTGGTAAAAAACATCGTTGGTCCGGAACCAGCCATCCTTGAAATACGTTGCCGTGGTCTCGGCATCGTTCCAGTAGCCGCGCGCGATCGTTGCGCCGCGCACATGCAGCGTGCCCCACTGGCCTGGTGCGGCAAGCGCGCCCTGCTCCGTGCGCAAGGCGAATTCGAAGCCCGATACTTCGCGCCCGGCGCTGCCGCGCACCACGGCGCCCTTGCGGTTTGAAATGAAGGTGCTCAGCGTTTCCGTCGTGCCGATGCCGTCGATCGCTTCGCGGCCGGTGGCGGCCGCCCACATGTCGCACAGCTGGCGCGGCATGGTTTCACCGGCCGATACCCAGCTGCGCACCGAGGTCAGCGCGCCCAGTCGTTCCGGCGTCTTCTTGAGCAGCAGTCGAAACACGGTCGGCACCGAAAAGAACACGCTCACGCCATGGGCGGTGATGCTGTCGCACAGGGCTTCCGGCACCGGCTGCTTGGGGGCGAGCACGGCGGTGGCCCCATGGAACAGCGCGAAATGCACGCTGTTCAAGCCGTAGGCGAAGGACATCTTGGACGCGGAAAACAGCACGTCGTGCGGGCCCAGGCCCAGCACCTCGGCCGCGTAGTGCCGGTTCGTCTGCAGCAAGTCCGACACGCTGTGCAGCACCGGCTTGGGCATGCCGGTGGACCCGGACGTGAACAGGCAGATCGCGGCCTCGCCTTCACGCGGCTGGCGCGCCCAGGCCGGACGCTGCTCGAAGCCGGTGCCGGCGAGGGGCCGGGCCGCATTCCATCCGGCATCCTGGCAAGCCTCGGCGAACCGGGCCACCGACGGGTCGAGGATCAGCCATTGGGGCCGCATCTGCACCAGCAGGCGGCTGTAGTCGGCGCTGCCCAGCTGCACATTCACATTGGCCACCACCGCGCGTACCTTCAGGGCGGCCAGCAGCAATGCAACCAGGTCGATGCGTTCGTAGGACACCACGAAGATCAGGTCGCCCGGCAGCACGCCCTGGTCCGTGAAAGCATCCGCGATAGCCAGCACCCTGGCGTGCAGGCCGGCGTAGCTGATGGCCAGGCCGGTATCGGCCTCGATCAGGGCGGCCTTGTCCGCGTGCACATGGCGCTCGATGAGCAGCGCCATCCATTCGGAAGCGGGAATGTGCTTCATGCCGCGCCAGTCCGCGCGGCAAGCGCCGCCGTGACCGTCCCGGGACAAGGCAGGACGGCGCCATCGAAGACGCGCACCGGCATGATGCCGCGCACCGCGTTGGTCAGGAACAGTTCCTCGGCGCGTGCCAGTTCGGCGCGGTCGATATCCTTCTCGATCACGTCCAGGCCCGCTTCGCGCGCACAGGCGATGACGCGCGCGCGTCCGACGCCGGGCAGGCAGCGCGGCAGCGCGGGCGTCCACAGCGCGCCATCGCGCACCAGGAAGATATTGCTGAAACTGCCTTCGGTGAGGAAGCCTTCATCATCGAACAGGATTGCTTCGTCGCTCTCCCCGCCAACGCTGCGCAAGGCCAGCACACTGTTCAGGTAGTTGCCGGTCTTGGCATACAGGGGCCAGGCCCGGTGGCTGGGCCGCTCCCAGGCCGAGGTGGCGATCCGGTAGCCCTCGGCCGCCTTGCGCGCGAAGTCCGGCGACGGCGCCTGCGCGGTCACCAGCAACACCGGGGGCGCGCCGCGCGTCAGGGTCAGCCGCACCACGGCCGCCGGCAGCGCATTGGCGTCGACCACGCCCAGGCACTGCGCCAGCAGTTCCTCATCGGCATACGGGACCACGTAGCCCAAGCGGTCCGCCGAGGTGCGCAGCCTGGCCATGTGCGCATCCCACAGAGGAATAACGGCACCCTCCGCCCGCATGGTCTCGAACAGCGTTTCGCCGTACAGGAAACCGCGGTCGGAAACAGGAATCGTGGCCGTGGCCAGCGGGACCAGCGCGCCGTTCAGTGAGCAATGCATTGCGTCTCTTCGCTTGCCGAATAGATGTCCAGCTGGCGTCCGGACAGGGTGCTGGCGAACGCTTCGCCCTCGCCGGACAGGTAACTCCAGATCGGCAGCAGCAAGGCCCTGGCCTTGAGCATGATTTCATTGAACTCCTGGTCCGAGTTCGACAGATAGGTGATCGCGCCGCCCGCGCCGAAGCGGATTTGCGCCCCGTCGTAGGTCAGGGTGCGGATCGCGATATTCAGGTCGGCAATCCGATTGAAGCCCAGGTAGCCGATGGTGCCGCAATACACGCCGCGCGCCGAGTGTTCCAGCTCGTCGATGATTTCCATGGTGCGGATCTTGGGCGCGCCGGTGATCGAACCGCCCGGGAAGGTCGAACGCAGCAAGTCCATCAAGGTGCGGCCGGCGCCCAGCTGGCCGACGATGGTGCTGACCATGTGATGCACTGTGGCATAGGTTTCGATATCCATCAGCTTGTCCACGACCACGCTGCCTACGTCCGACACGCGGCTCAGGTCATTGCGCATCAGGTCGACGATCATCAGGTTTTCCGCCGCATCCTTTTCCGAATTGCGCAGGCTCTCGGCCGCACGCTGGTCCTGCACCGGATCGCTGGCGCGCGCGATGGTGCCCTTGATCGGCTTGGCCTCGATGCGGCCGGAATCGATGACTTCAAGGAAGCGCTCGGGCGAACTGCTCAGCACGTGGACGGGTCCGCTCCTGATCAACGCGCAGAACGGCGCCGCATTGCGCTTGCGGATCACGCGGTACAGGGCGACCGGATCGAGCTTGGCGTCCAGCCGGAAATGGTTGGTCAGGCAGACTTCGTAAGAGTCGCCGCTCAGGATCGCCTGCTGGCAGGCATCGATGCTGGCCAAGTAGTCGTCATAGCCCTGGTCCAGGGTGACCTGCAGCTTTGCGGTGTGAGCCGGGGCCAGCGGCGCGGGGGCCACTGGCAGGGTGCGCAGGTACTCGCTGGTGGCCGCGATCCATTCCTCGGCATCGGCCAACTCGTCGGGTCCGGCGACGGCCACGACCCAGGTTTTGTGCTGGAGGTGGTCGAATGCCAGGAAGCGCCTGGCGTACAGCCACAGCGCGTCGGGGGCGGCGCCCGCCTCGGCGCAGGTCTTGCTGTCACCGAACACCGCCTTCATTTCGTAGGAAAAATAGCCGACCCAGCCGCCACGGAAGGCGAAGGGCAAACCGTCGCCCTCGACCGTTTTTTCCAATTCCTGTTCCATGCCTGCGATGAAGGCGCGGCCGGCGGCGCCGTCCGGCGTATCGTCGCTGCGGCGATACGAGCGCACCTCGTCGGGCGCCGCCGCGCCCATGAAGGAAAAGCGGGACAAGCCTTCCTTGACCATGGCGCTGTCGAGCCAGAACACATGCTCTTCGGCGGCGTACAGGTCCATGAAGGCATCTTCGGCATTGACCGGGGCTTGCACTTCGCGCGCCAGCAGGCGGAAGTGCGCGGCCGGCGCGGGGGCGGCCAGGCGCGGACGGTCGATCGCCTGCTGGGCCAGGCTGCGGAAGTTGCGGATCAGGCGGTGGCCATGTTCGGTCAGGATCGATTCCGGGTGGAACTGGACGCCCCATTTCGGCAGCGTCTTGTGGCGCAATCCCATCAGGATGCCGTCGTCGGTGGCGGCGATCGCCATCAATTCCTCGGGCAAGGCCGGCGACACCATCAGTGAGTGGTAGCGCACCGCGGAAAACGGCGACGGCAATCCGGCAAACAGGGAATCGCCCTGGTGCAGGATGGCCGAGGAACGGCCATGGAAAGGCACCGTAGCCCGCGACACCGTGCCGCCGTAGATATGCGCCAGTCCCTGGAAGCCCAGGCACACGCCCAGCACGGGAATCGTGTCCTGCAGCAGGGCGTCGCGCGAGACGCCGAAGTCGCCCGCGTTGGCCACCGTGCCGGGGCCGGGCGAAATGATGATGCAGTCGAAGGAAAATTTACTGGTCAGCGCTTCCCAGCTGTATTCATCGTTGCGCACCACGGTCGGGAATTGCCCGAACACCTCGGCGACGTAGTGGGCGAGGTTCCATGTGAACGAGTCGTAATTATCAATTAATAAGCAATGCATGCTGTTGATTCCATGGCTAAACTGCACGATTCATGAGGATGACTACGCCGCTTTCGGATGCACCTTCATGCCAAAATTGTGTTCGAGCGCGTAGCTGCACATCGCCGGCAACAGCGGCCCGATGGGCTGCATGACGATGCCGTTTTCTTCCAGCAGGCGGGCGGTGTCGTCCACCACGAAATTGCGTTCGAAGGTCAGGTAGTGCATATAGCTTTTCAGCAGGATGGAGAGCGCGCTGTTCTTGAAAGCCCGCATGCGCAGGCCGACCACGACGCTCGAAAAAGCATCGGGCGCCACGATTTCCGGCAGCTTTTTCAGGTGGTCGAAATGGCCGGTCTTGCCGACGATGTCCACGATGTCGCGGATCGCCATGCTGCGCGCGATGCCGGCCGCCAGGTGGTAGGTCTGGCCCACCGCCGCCGGGTATTGCGCCAGGAAGGCCAGCCCATCGGCCACGTAGTCCAGCGGCACCAGGTCGGGCCGGGCGCTGGGCTCGGCCGGCACCACGGAAATCTTGCCCATATTGGCCAGCTTCAGGAATTCGTAGATGCCGAAGAAGTTGCGGATTTTCCCCGTCGCCGCTTCGCCGATGATCATGCTGGGCCGGTAGATGGTGACCGGCGCCTCGGCCTTGAAGGCTTCGACCAGTTGCTCGGCTTCCATCTTGGATTGTTCATAGGCGTTAAAAAATTCCTGCCCGATATTGATATCCGATTCATGGAAGGCATTGCGCTGGCTGCCGGAAATATAGGCGGTCGACACATAGTTGAAACGGCGCAAGCGGCCCGACTGCCCGGCCTCGCGCACCAGCGCGATGGCGCGCCGCGTGCTGTCGACATTGAGCATGCGCGACTGTTCGATCGGCAGGTCGAAGCGCAGGTCGGCGGCCAGGTGGAAGACGTCGCTCACCAGCGCCGCCAGCAAGGCATGGTCTGCCGGCGACAGGCCGAACAGGTCGGCACTGACGTCGCCGCGCAGGACCACCATGCGGGCGCGTTCGGTGCTTTCGATGCCGCAGAAATCGAGCAAGGCATCGAGCTTGCTTTCCGACTCGCGCTGGTCGGCGCCACGGATGAGCATCACGAATTGCGCGTTCGGCTGCTGGGCCAGCAGGCGCGGCAGCAAGCCGGCGCCCAGCCCGCCGGTGGAACCGGTAATGAACAGCACGGGCTGCTCCGGCGACAACTGCGAGAGTGACAATAATGGCGTGAAATCCTGCAAATGACTGTTCATGGTTATTCCAAAAATAAGGTGGTCAGGGCAATGCCTGCACGGCGCGGAAGGCGCTCATGGTGGCCGACGTGATATTGGCGGCGGCATCCTGCTCGCGCGCGGCCCCGACAATGGTGCATGGCATGCCCGCCGCGTCGCACAGGGCTTCCAGCGCGCGCAAGGGGGTCTGGCCCGCGGCCAGGATGACGGTCCTGGCCGCGACCAGTTCGCCGGTCTTTGTCTTGCGGTCGAGGACCTGGACGCCGTCGGCCGTGATGCCCAGGATGTCCTGCCCTTTCAGCATGCGCACGCTGGCGTCTTCCAGCGCTTTCATCACAATCCAGCGCGTGGTGCGGCCCAGCTTGTAGGCGAATTTCTTCGAGGAACGTTGCAGCACCGTGACCGGTGCTGCCGGCGGGGTGCCTGCTTCGAAATACGCGTCGGCCACAAACTTCGCATCGAAGCTGGTGGCGACTTCGCGCAAGTGCGTGCTTTCCTGGTGCCGCCGCGCATATTCATAGGCCAGGAACTTGGCCAGGTCGCAGGCGACGCCGCCGCCGCCGATGACCACCGCCGGAAACTGCACGGGAATCTTGTCGCGCAACACCTGGTCGAAGGTCAGCACGTGGGCGCCATCGGCGCCTGGCAGGTTGGCCGGGATGGCCGGCGTGGTGCCGGTGGCGATGAACACATGGTCCCAGCCGCCCTTGGCGAGTACGTCCGCGTCGACCGTCCTGCCGTAGCGCACCGTCACGCCCTTGGCCATCAGCGACTTTTCGAAGTAGCGCACGGTTTCGCCGAACTCGTCTTTCCGGGGAATGCTGTGCGCCATGTTCAATTGGCCGCCCAGCGCCAGCGATTGCTCGAACAGTTCCACGTCGGCGCCGCGGTTGGCGGCGTACAGTGCCGCCGCCATGCCCGCCAGGCCGCCGCCCACCACCGCGATTTTCCGCGGCCGGGCGAACGGCGTGAGCCGGCCTTCGTTGACGTCGCCGCATTCCGGATTGACGCTGCAGCCGACAGGATGGCCGGTGAACACATAGTCCAGGCAGGACTGGTTGCAGGCAATGCAGGTGTTGATCAGGTCAAACTGGTTGGCGCGCGCCTTGCGCATGATGTCCGGATCGGCCAGGAAAGGACGGGCCATCGAGACCATGTCGGCCACGCCGTCCTGCAGCAATTGCTCGGCCAGGCGCGGTTCGTTGATGCGGTTGCTGACGCATACGGTCAGCGCCGGGAAGCGCGCCTTGATGCAGGCGGCCACGGCGCTGAAGCCGGCGCGCGGGACCACCATGGCAATGGTCGGCACGGCCGATTCGTGCCAGCCGATGCTCACGTTCAGCAAGTCGATGCCGTAGGGCTGCAAGGCCGTGATCAGGGCGATGGTGTCTTCGTGCGGCAAGCCGTCGGGCAGCAAGTCCAGGCAGGGAATGCGGAAAAGCAGCGGGAAGTCGGGACCGACGGCCGCGCGCACGCGGCGCGTGATCTCGAGCGCGAAGCGCATGCGGTTTTCCAGCGAACCACCCCAGCGGTCGCTGCGGTGGTTGGTATGCAGGGCCAGGAACTGGTGCACCAGGAAGCCTTGCGAATAGATCAGTTCGATCGCGTCGTAGCCTGCCGCCACCGCGCGCACTGCAGCAGAGGCGAAGTCGTCGATGGTCTGCAGGATGTCCTGCTCGCTCAGTTCGCGCGGCGTGAAAATATTCGCGTCCAGCCGCAGCGGCGAAGCCGACACCAGGTTGCCATGGAAGGCTTCGCGGCCGAAGTGCAGCAATTGCAGCGCGATCTTGCCGCCTTCGCGGTGCACGGCCGCGGTCAGCAGGGCGTGCTTCTCGATGAGCGCGTCGCTGTCGAGCGAAAAGCCATGGGGACCGGTGTTGCCGGCCGCATTCGGGCTGCAGCCGGCGGTGACGATCAGGGCCGCGCCGCCGCGCGAGCGCGTGGCATAGAAATGCGCCTTGCGTTCGTACTGGTCGGCGAATTCATCCATGTTCAGGTGAATCGAGCCCATCAGGACGCGGTTCGGCAAGGCCATCTTGTTGATCAGGATGGGCCGGAACAAGTTCGAGAGCAGCGGCGTTTCCGGGGACGCGATGGGCGGCATCGCTTGCAGGGGCATGGACGTCACAGCGTCAACCCTCCATCGACCACGATGGCCTGGCCGGTCATGTAGCTCGCTTCGGCCGACAGCAGGAAGGACACCACGTTGGCCACTTCCTCGGCCTTGCCGAAGCGTTTCAGCGGGACGTGGTTGTTCCTGGTTTCTTCCAGCATGGCCTTGATCGACTCGTCCTGGTTCATCGCGGTGAGCATGTCGGTATCGATGAAGCCGGGCGCGACCGCATTGACGCGGATGTTGTAGCGTCCTACTTCGCGCGCCAGCGAGCGCGTCAGCGCCAGCATGCCGGCCTTGGCCGCGCCGTAGTTGGACTGGCCGGCCTGGCCGCGTATGCCGCTGACCGAGGCCACGTTGACGATGCAGCCGTTCTTGCGCACGATCATCTTCTGGATCACTTCCTTGATGCAATAGAAGGCGCTGTTCAGGTTGGTGGCGATCACCGATTCCCATTCTTCGCCCGACATCATCGGCAGCAGCTTGTCGCGCGTGATGCCGGCATTGTTGACCAGCGCGTTGACCCAGTAGCCGCGTTCCTTGATCTGGGCCAGCATGGCCTTGACCTGCTCGCGGTCGGCCACGTCGGCCTGGAAGATTTCCGATTCGCCGCCGCCTTCGCGGATGGCGTCGCGCACGGCCAGCGCGGCCTGTTCATTCTTCTGGTAGTTGACCAGCACGATCCAGCCGCGCCTGGCCAGGACCTGGCAGATGGCCTTGCCGATGCCCCGGCTGCCGCCCGTTACGAGTACTGCATTCTTCATGGTGAGACCTTATTTGGCGACCTGGGCGAGCCGCAGGAAAACGTAGTTGCGCGCTTCGTCGAAACCGGTGACCAGGGCGCTGGACGGCTTGACGGCCAGCGCCTGGCGAACGACATTGATGCCGACGGCGGCTTGCGCGGCCGTCGAACGGGTGGCCGGCACGCTGCCGGTGCGAAACGCATTGGCGGCCACTTGCACCTGCAGGGACGACGCCACCGACTCGGCCTCGCCGATCCACGAACGGGCGGCGGTGACGGGCGGCGCCACGTCGTATTTGTCGTAGATGCTGCGGAGCATTTCCAGCTCCAGCAGCGACGCGGTGGTGGCGCAGCCGGAGTTGGACGCGCTGATGAAGGCGATATCCTTCCATGCCTGGCGGGCGTCGATATTGGTATCGAGCAGGCGGGTCAGGAAACCGGCGGCGCTGGCGCCGTCCTGGTCGCGGCCAAGGCGTCCGGCCGTGCTGCCCACGATGCGCGCATACGGCGTGGCGCCGCGCCGTTCGGCATGTTCGGCCGATTCCAGGATCAGCATGCTGCAACCCTCGGACGGCACCAGGGTGCCGCCGGCGCCGGCGAAAAAGTCGGGCCGCTCGCCCTGCAGGTATTGCTGGTACAGGTGGCGGCTCTGGTTGACGCTGAACTTGGACAGCGTTTCCACGCCGCCCACGATGGCCATCGGCGCGCGACCGCGGCGCACCAGGTCGTAGCCGCGCGCGATCGCGCCCAGCGAGGCCAGCGGACCGGAGCATTCCATCGAACTCATGCCGCGCAAGCCCAGGTTCATGGCCACCTGGCCGCAGGCGACATTGCGGGCGATCATGGGGAATTGCGCCGCATTCAGGGACTTCGGCTTGCCCATCAGGAAAGGCAGGGAAAAGCGCTGCGTCGACGAATGCTCGGAGCGCATGGAGCCGAAAATGGTGGCCACGTCGTCGGCGCAATCGATCTCGCCGATGCCGGCATCTTCGAGCGCGCTGCCGACGGCGCACATGGCCATGGCCATGGCGCGGTCGGCCAGGCGCAGCTGGCGGTCGGTGAAGTATTTTTCCACCGGATAAACGCTCGATACGCCGAGCATGGCGCTGGCGCGCGGCGGATGCTGGTCTTCCGGCCAATGGGTGAAATTGGGGTCGCGTTCGGCCAGGCTGGCGATATAGTCGGAACCGCCGAAGCCGGACGGTGCAATCAGGCCCATCCCTGTGATGTATACGTCTGAGTTTGTCATATTAGTTGCCCAGCTGATCGTGTTTGTATTTGCCAATGACGACGCAGGAACACGCGCCGGCGAAGCCGAAGGATTCCGACAATGCGTACTGGACCGGTGCCTTGACCGCCTTGTCCTTGACCAGCTTGAAGCGCATGCCCGCTTCATTGCCGGCGGTATTGATGGTCGGCGGCACCTGGTCGTGGTGCACCGTCAGGATCGTGGAAATCGCTTCGAAGATGCCGGCCGCGCCCATGCAATGGCCGATCATCGGCTTGATGGAGCTGACGTACAGGTTTTCCGCGTGGTCGCCGAAAATGGCGTGGATCGAATTGGTTTCGGTCGAATCGTTGGCGCTGGTGGCGGTGCCGTGGGCATTGATGTAGGCAATCTGGGACGGTTCCAGTTGCGCTTCGGCCATGGCGCGGCGGATGGCCAGGCCTTCGCCTTCGCCGGTTTTCGAGGTCGAGGTCAGGTGGTAGGCCGAGTTGCTCAGGCCGTAGCCCAGCACTTCGCCATAGATCCTGGCATTGCGCGCCACGGCGCTGTCCAGGCTTTCCATGACGATGAAGGCGCCGCCTTCGCCGATGGCAAAGCCGTCGCGTTCGCGGTCGAAGGGCCTGGCCTTGCTGGTCGTAATCGAAAACACCGCATTGAAGCCGCCGTGCACCACTTCGCCGATGATGTCGCCGCCGCCGGCCAGCATGGTGTCGCAGTCGCCGTTGCGGATCGCGTCGAAGGCGAAACCGATGGCGTCGGTGGACGAGGCGCAGGCCGTGGAAATCAGGGTCGACGGACCGGTCAGGTTGAAATGGCCGGTCAAGTGGTTGAGCTGGTAGGACACCACGATGGAGTCCGGTGGGCCGCCGCCTTCGGGCAGGGCGCCGTCGTCATAGACGAAGGCGCGGCCGTATTTTTCCAGGTTGTGGGCACCGGAACAAAGCGTGCCGATGGCGCAGCCGGCGCGCGCTTCGGACGCGAACACCAGCGGCAGGCCGGCGTCTTGCAGCGCTTCCTGGGCCGCGATGGTGGCGTACAGGGTCGCCTTTTCCTGCGGATTGCCGTAGCGCGCGGCCAGGCTGGCATCCTGGGAAACGGAACTTGGCACTTCGGCCGCGACCTTGCCGCGATAGGCCGAGGCGTCGAACGATTCGACCGGGCGAATCGCGGACAGGCCGCCGAGCAGGGAATTCCAGAACAGTTCGGCCCCGATGCCGAATGGGGACACGGCCCCGATTCCTGTCACAACAACACGCCGGCTTTGGCTCATATCAGCTTCCATGATTCGATTTAGATAGTTGGGTTCGGTCGAAGACACCGATGGTGAGTTCGAGGGAAATCGCTTTGTCGCCATTGGCCGTGGCCAGGCCGCTGACCTGGTAGAAGAAGGCGCCCGCCGGCCGCAGCCTGAGCTGGTAGTCGACGCTCTGGCCCGGCAGCACCGGCGCATGGATCAGCGCCTTCTTGACCGAGGACAGCACGCCGATCCGCTCGATGCTCGCGTCTTCGTCACGCACGGCCCGGATCAGCACGCCCGTGATCTGGGCCGCCGCTTCGATCAGGAATACGCCCGGCACGATCGCGAAGCCCGGGAAATGTCCGAGCAGCACAGGATGCCCGGCCGACCACTGGGCCGTGCCGCCGCCTTCGATGACGCCCTGCTCCACACTGTCGAGCCAGCAACGCTCGGGAAACAGCGCATCGCCGCGGTGCGGCAGCGAGGCCAGGATGGCTGCCCGCCCGATGTCGCGGCGCGGCGGGGCGCCACCTTCACTCACTCATGCTCCAGCCGGAAGCCAGTTCCACCATGTCCGCATTGAGGAAGCGGGCGATCGCCTCGGTCGAATAGTGGCTTTCGACAAACAGCGCCAGCTGGCGCAGGGACGATACCGACTTGGCGTTGAAGTCTTCGGGAATCGTCACGTCCATGATGTCGTGCAGCGTGGCCACCGCCTCGAAGGCTTCGATCGAATCGAGGCCGACTTCGTCGATCAGGTTCGTTTCCGGCGTCAAGACCACGTCGTCCTCGAGCTTGAGCAGCGTCTTCATGAATTCAACTAATTTGGTTTCCAGTGCGTTCGACATGGTGTTTTCTCTATCCAGGTGGGTGAAGTGAGGCATGATTGTCACCCGGACGTTAACTTAAAAACAATTCGCCGTTTTATTTTGCAAATAGATAATTTTGTGAGAAAATTAACCCGGTCAGGCCGGGCATGGCGCGTCCGCGCAGGAAAAAAAGGACGTGTTCAGGCACGCCGCGGCGCTGGCTGATCAGCCAGGCAGGCGTACCCGGGGTGTGCAGTGCGAAAGTCTAGATGGCGTAGCGGACGACCGTGTCGCTCCACTCGAAGGCGGCCATTTCCATCTCCACCAGTTCATCGGTCGACAGCGACAGTGTGCGCAAGGCCGGCATGACCTTGTCGTCGGCTTCTTCCATCTGTTCCAGGCATTCGGCCAGGTTCAGCAAATCGCCAAAGAATCCCGTGCGCTTGAGCAGCGCATTCGACACTTCATCGATCACGGGAATCTGTTCCAGGATTTCTTCCATCGGAATGCCGAACAGCGCATCCATCAGCGACATGATGCCCACCGTAAACGCCACGTCGGCAATGCCGCGCTGGCTCGGCTGCAGGCGTTGCGCCAGCAGTTCGAGCATGCGCCCGCGCGTGGTGGCCAGCATCAGCAGCGGCGTCATGCCCTGCCCGCGCTTGCCCGGTTCGGCGTACAGCATGATCTGCAGCCAGCGCTGCAGCTGGCGCCGGCCCAGCACGATCACGGCCTGGCTCAGGGAATCGATCTTGCGGCGCGCCCCCACGCCCGGCGTGTTGACCAGGCGCAGCAGGTTGAGCGCCAGCGTCACATCTTTTTTCACTGCCCGTTCGATCTCGATATTGTCGACGTCGGAGGTGACCAGGGTCATCAGCTCCATGATTGCCAGTTGTGAAGGAGACAGCTTGCGCCCGCTCATCACGGCCGGCCTGGCGAAATAATAGCCCTGGAAATAATCGAAACCGAGGTCGAGGCAGGTCTGGAATTCTTCGCGCGATTCCACTTTTTCGGCGACCAGTTTTTTCTTGCCGGCTTTCAGCGCGGGCGCCATGGACGTCAGGGCCGACAGCGGCAAATCGCGCAAGTCCATCTTGATGTAGTCGACCAGCGGCATCAGGCGCTGCACGTCGGACGTGGCGCTGGTGACGTCGTCGAGCGCGAATCGGAAACCGTGGCCCTTCAGTTCGGCGATCCGTTCCAGCACGGCGTCGCTGGCCTTCATGGTCTCGACGATTTCCAGCACCATGCGTTCGCGCGGCAGGAACACGAAGATGTCGCTCATGAGCACGCTGTCGTCGACATTGATGAAGCCGAGCGAATCGCCGATGACTTTTTCCAGCCCCAGCTGGGCCGCATGCGCGATCACCGAGGCGGTGGCCGACATGTCGGTATCGATGACGGCCGGGCCCGACGCAGCATTCCGGAACAGCATCTCATAGCCGAACAAGGCCTGGTTGCGGTCGAGGATGGGCTGGCGTCCCAGGAAGAAATCGCGTACCGGGGCGGACGGGGAAGCGTGCGGGGAACTGGCGCTCATTGGACGGCTCTTTGTTAATTTCTGGACAGAATCTCTAATGTACCCCAATTAGGGGCTAGACAGGCATGCCGTCTATAAACACTTTCAATTCACCGGGGGCGAAACTGGTCCATTCTTCGTTGGTCGTCAGCGGTTCGGTGACGATGATGGCCACCCTGTCCTGGGGCGTCGTTACCTGCGAGAAATCGACCGTCACGTCTTCATCGGACAGCTTGGCGGTCACGAAGGGATACTGGCGCACCACGTAGTGCAGGCTGGTCGAGCAATGCACATACAGGGCGGCACCGTCCGACAGCATCAGGTTGAAGGTGCCATGGGCGGCGATGGCGCGCACCAGTTCGGCCAGGGCGGCGCGCAGCACCGGCAGGGCCGGCTGTTCGTCGCCGAAGCGGTTGCGCAATTCCTGCAGCAGGAAGCAGAAGGCTTGTTCGCTGTCGGTATTGCCCACCGGCCGGTAGGGGCCGTTCAGGGTGGGCGCGAATTCCTTCAGGTCGCCATTGTGGGCAAACACCCAGTAGCGGCCCCACAGTTCGCGCACGAAGGGATGGCAGTTTTCCAGCGCCACCTGGCCTTGGGTCGCCTTGCGGATATGCGCAATGACGTTCTTGGACTTGATGGGGAAACGCTTGATGAGTTCGGCGACGGGGGATTCGACCGCGGCCTGGTGGTCGACGAAATGGCGCACGCCCGCACCCTCGAAAAACGCGATGCCCCAGCCGTCGTGATGGGTGTCGGTGCGCCCGCCGCGCATGGCGAAGCCGGTAAAGCTAAAGACAATGTCCGTGGGGACGTTGCAGTTCATTCCGAGAAGTTGGCACATTTTTCTGATTTTTCAGGTCGAAGCAAGACATCGCAGCCTCCAGTATAGTGCTTGCCCACCCGAAAGCTGCATTGTCGCGACTTTGAAATCCCACATGACGTGCTCAGGTGGCTGGTTTAACCTGACGATACGATGACACACGCACTCATTACTCCTGCCCTGATGTCCTGGTCTCGCCTGCGTGCCGGACTGACCGAAGCCGACCTGGCCAGGAGCCTTCCGGTCAAGGCGGACAAGATCGTCGAATGGGAGTCCGGAATAAGCCAGCCGACTTTCAAACAAGCCCAGAACTGGGCAATGTTGGCCCATATTCCATTTGGATTCCTGTTCTTGAAGGCGCCTCCGCAAGATGTGCTTGCGCTTCCCGATTTGCGCACGGTGGGGGGCGTTGCGCCAGCCGCGCCGAGCATCAACCTCCTCGATACCGTCCGCGACGTGTTACGCAAGCAAGCTTGGTATCTGGAATACCTGAAGGAGCAGGAACAAGCACCTCTGCCTTTCGTCGGCAAGTTTTCGCCGGATTCGAGGATTTCCGACGTCGTGGCCCATATGCGCAAAACGCTGAGTATCGATGCCCTGCCGGCCCAGAAAAATCATGATGACGCCATGCGGCACCTCATTGTCGCTGCCGAGTCGGCCGGCATCCTCGTCATGCGGAGCGGGATGGTCGGATCGAATACGCACCGCAAACTCGATGTGGGCGAATTTCGCGGATTTGCCATCAGTGACCGGCGTGCCCCTGTGGTGTTTATCAATATTGCCGATGCGCCGAACGCGCGCGTGTTTACGCTCGCGCATGAGTTGGCCCATCTGTGGATAGGCAGCACAGGCATCTCCAGCGTTTTGCCGGCAAGCAAGCGCAAGGAGGAGATTTTCTGCAACGCCGTCGCGGGCGCGTTCCTGGTACCGGAACATCCATTCAGGAATGCGTGGCGCACTGTTGACGACTGGGCAGCTACCCTTCCCGATTTGGCCGCCATGTTTCACGTAAGCCGGCTTGTCATTGCCCGCAGGGCATGCGACCTGGGCTTGATTCCGGCGGCTGCCTATGCCGGCTTCTATCGGGCGGAACTCGAAGAATTCCGGCAAAAGAAAGGCAGCGGCGGCGATTTCTACCGCAGCGCAGGGGCAAGAAACAGCAAACGCTTCAGCCTGGCCGTCGTATCCGAAGCGTTGAGTGGACGCCTGCTGCTGCGTGAGGCAGGCAAACTCCTGGGCATTCACCCTGCAAAAATTCGCACGTATGCCGACACGGTTGACGAATGAAATACCTCATTGATTCGAACACCTTGATCGAAGCAAAAAATCGCTACTACAGCATGGTCGTTTGCCCGGCATACTGGCAATGGCTAATCCGGAAGAACGCAACTGATGAAGTTGCCAGCATCACGACTGTCAGCAAAGAACTTCGCGACGGCAGAGATGAACTCGCGGAATGGGTTACGGCAAATTCTGATATTTTCCTCAACGTTGACGACCGCGAAACGCAAACGCATTTTGGCGAAATTGCCAATCTGGTAGCCGGCCAGGCCGCCAGCATGAAAGCCGGCGCGGTTGAGGATTTCCTGGCTGGCGCCGACCCTTGGCTCATCGCAAAAGCGATGACGATGGGCGCCGTCGTGGTGACGCACAAAGCTTTTCACGCGGATGTAAAAAGGAAGTTTTTGATTCCGAACGTGTGCAAACACGTCGGCGTCAGCTGGACCAATACGTTCTCGATGCTCGATACCCTTGAGGCACGTTTTGTCTTGCCAGCCTGATGAATGCGCGGAGGCCGAAGCCGCCGCGCAATCAGGGACCGCTCAATGCAGCAATACCGGTTGGCTCATCAGTGAATCGTAGGACCCCAGGAATTCGTCGATTTCTTCCATCGTCGGTTCGCTGGCGATGAGGTTGTTGACGTCCCGCCTGAAGGATTGGGCAAGCTTTCCGCCGATAAATGCTTCACGGCGGCCGGATTTGTCCACGATTTCATAGCCGCCAAACCGCAGGGCTTCGAGATTGTGGTCGACTCCGAACTCCACCACGCTGTACTGCTCGCTGTTGTAGATCATGTTCATGCTGGCTCCTTAGCTCGATAAGACTTTCCACGTCTTCTGCAACAAGAGGTGGGGCTAACCGGACAGTTTTCAAGATGCGTGCAGGTCCGGGGTCAGTACCAACAGCTGATCGTATGGCGGGTGTTGCAGCCACGATCTCAACTGATCGATGTGATCCGTGTTCGCGACGCCGATGTACAGATTGTCGGGGCGGTGTCGCAGGATCCGATTTAATGTTACACGTAAAACGAGATTCCCGGTGCAGCAAAGGCAAGCGGGCGCGACCCTGTGCAAATCCAGGGTGGTCGAAGCGACAAGATGGGTGTGCCCGTCGGGCAAGCCTTCAAGCAGGGCGGCGCAAACTTGCCCTTCCGGCAAGGCGGCCAGCGCGGCCGCCACGGCGGTCTCGCGCAGGCCGGAGCTGGCACCGGTCACGAGGGTGGTGTTGACCGGCGCCAAGAGCGCTTACTGGCCTTTCTTGGCCAGTTTGCCCGGCTCGACGCCGAGCTGCTTGAGCTTGCGGTACAGGTGGGTGCGCTCGAGACCGGTTTTTTCCGCCACGCGCGTCATGCTGCCGCCTTCGCGGCCCAGGTGATGCTCGAAATACATACGTTCGAAGGCGTCGCGTGCTTCGCGCAGCGGCAGGTCGAAGGACAGGTTGAAGCCATGCCCCTCGCCGTTCGGCATGCCGCCCAGGCGCGCATTCATGGCCGACTGCGGCTGCTGGGCCGAAAACAGGGCCGACGCGGCAGAGTTGCTTTCCTCGGGCTGGGGCGCCAGCAGGGGGCGCGGGGCCGCCGCCGGGGCGCGCACGGCTTCCTGGGCGCGGGTCAGGCCTTGCTGGACCGCCTTGAGCAGTTTTTGCAGCGCGATCGGCTTTTCCAGGAAATTGAGGGCCCCGATGCGGGTCGCCTCGACCGCGGTATCGATGGTGGCGTGGCCCGACATCATGATGACAGGCATGGTGAGCAAGCCGTCGCGCTGCCACTCCTTGAGCAGGGTGACGCCGTCGGTATCGGGCATCCAGATATCGAGCAGGACCAGGTCCGGCGCGCCGGCAGCCCTTGCATCGCGCGCCTGCTGCGCGTTTTCAGCCAGCTGGATCGCATGGCCTTCGTCGCCCAGGATTTCCGAGAGGAGCTCGCGGATGCCCATTTCATCATCAACTACGAGTATGTTTGCCATCTATATCTGCCTTCCTGATGTGGCCCGCCAAGGCGGCACGCACGCGCGCGCCGCTAACAGCCAGAATTCTATTCGTGATTTGCACCTTAAGCCACTACGCTGTCAGGGCATAACTTTAACAGCAAAATCAAGACTGACGCGCCAGTTCCGTCCGTACGGTTGGAGATATCGATCCGGCCACCGTGTTCGTCGATGATTTTCTTCACCATCGGCAGTCCCAGGCCGGTGCCGCGCGCCTTGGACGTGACATAGGGTTCGAACGCGCGCGCCAGGATTTTCGGCGCGAATCCCGGCCCGTTGTCGACGATGGCCAGCCTGACCGCGGTGCCGGCGCTGCCGTCGGCGCCCTGGTAATGAATGGCCTCGGTGGTCAGGTCGATGCGCGGCGGGGGCGCATCCGGCCCGCGGTCGTTCATCGCATCCTGGGCATTCTGCAGCAGGTTGTGGATCACCTGGCGCAGCTGGGTCGCATCGCCCATGATGGCCGGCAAGTCCGGGGCCAGCACAGCATGAATGATATCGCTTTCGTCGCCCGACAGGTACATGTGCAGGATATCGGCAATGAGCCCATTCAGGTCGAGCACTTCCAGCACCGCCGGCGGCGCCTTGGCATAGTCGCGGAAGTCGTCGACCATGCGCTTCATGGCGTCGACCTGGTTGACGATGGTGGTGGTGCCCTTGTTGAGCAGTTCGAGGTCGGTGCCGGTCAGGCGCGATTCGAGCTTCATCTGCATGCGCTCGGCCGACAGCTGGATCGGCGTCAGCGGGTTCTTGATTTCGTGGGCCAGGCGGCGCGCCACCTCGCCCCAGGCGATCGAGCGCTGGGCCGATATCACGTCCGAAATATCGTCGAACACCACGATGAAGCCGCTGCCGGCGCGCACCGGCAGGCGCGAACCGCGCGCCAGCAAGGCAATGACATGGTCTTCCGATCCGCGCCGGCGAGGAATTTCGATCTCCTGCTGCCAGTGGCGCACCTGGCGCGTGCTGCCCGCCGCGGACTGCGCATTCTGGGTCGAAAAGGCGCTGGTCACCGCCGCGGCGAAGGGCTCCAGCCCTTCGATCGAGGACAGCGCGCGGCCCATGTGGCCGGCCACGTCGTGCTGCAGGATGCGTTCGACCGCTTCGTTCGAATTGACGACATTGAAATCGGCGTCCAGCACGATCACGCCGGCCGACATGTTTTCCAGCACCGACTCCAGGTGGGCCTTGGCGCTTTGCAGCGCGGCCCGGTTGCGTTCGACCGAACTGCGCGCTTCGAACAGCTGGCCGGTCATGGTGTTGAACGATTGCGTCAATGTGCCCAGTTCGTCCGAGGTGGCCACGATGGGGCGCGGCGACAGGTCGCCCTCGGCCACCGCGCGCGTGCCTTCGGCCAGCACCAGCAGCGGCTGCGCCAGGTTGCCGGCGATCAGGAAGGCGCTGGCGATGGCGCCGAAAATGGCCAGCAGCAGCGTCAAGGTCAGGGTCCGGATGTACATCTCGCGCAGGCCCGTGCGGGCCACGTAGCGTTCCTGGTATTCGGTGTAGGCCGCCGCCAGCACCTGGGCGTTGGTGGCCAGGTTGACCGGGACCGCCTGCAGCACCTGCAAAAAGCGCGGCTGCGATCCGGGCGGCTCGGGAATGGCCAGCACCACGCGCAGGCGCAGTCCGGCCGGCGAATCGAGGGTGCCGCTGGCAGGCGCCGACAGGGGCGCCGCGCCATCCTTGAAATCGCGTTCGGCGCTTTCCTGGCGCGCGTACCCGCCCGGCATGACGGCCTGCAGCAGCATGGCCGGCGTGGGCAGGTCGCCCGCCAGGCTGGCGCGCCGGTTCTGGGCCGCGCTCATGATCATTTTGCCGTCGGCGCCGATGATCATGGCCGACAGGATGCCGTCGCGTTCGTCGACCAGCCGGGTCAGGATGTCCTGGGTGCTCTGGCGGTCCTGCCCGGCCAGCGTGGCGGCCGTGATTTCGGAACTGGCCGCCAGTTCGCCCACCGACTGGTCGAGCGCGGCCAGGCCCAGGTTCAGGCCGGACGTGAGCGCCGCCTCGATCTTGACATTGAACCAGCTCTCGATCGAATGGGATACAAACTGCACCGACACCAGGAAGATCACCAGGCCGGGCAGGATGCCGATGCCGGCGAACAGCAGCACCAGGCGCGCCATCAGGCGCGAACCGAACTTGCCGTTTTTATAGCGTGAGTACAGGCGCGCCAGCGCCACCACCACGAACACCAGCAAGGCGCCGGCCACCGCCGCGTTCAGTCCCAGCAGCCAGGAATAATAGCGTTCGAAAAAGCCGCTGCTGGACGACGCCGTGGCCAGCAGGAACAGCAGGATACTGACAACGCCGCCGCCGACGATCAGTGAATAGCGCAAGGCCTGGTTCAAGAGGCTACTCCGCCCGGTACGTGAATTTTTTATCTTTCGATTCGAGGCGCCATTGCGAATTGTTGAAGGCATTGACCTGAATCGGCTTGGACATGCGGTCGCGGTCCATGAACATGCGCACCGTCACATTGTAGGTTTCGCCCGGTTTCAGGGCGCCGCGCGGGGCGACCAGCCAGCGGCTGGGCCGGCGGATCAGCACCATGGCGTCTTCCAGCGTGGGGAAGCTTTGCTGCATGCTGCCCGAGACCGAGACCTGGTACAGGCGCGTCAATACATCGTAGCGGATGCGGATAGTCTGGCGTTGCGAGACGGCCTTGTCGTCATACCAGTACCAGCGCGGGCGGGTCAGTTCGACCTGGGTGGTAAATGACAGCGGCACGCCGTGCTGGATCGCTTCTTCCAGCCCGGCGTTCAGGTCGAAGGCGTAGCTGACAGACAGGCGGTAGCCTTCTTCGGACGCTTCGATGCCGGCGCGGGTGATTTCGACACCGTCGGCCGCCCGCGCCTGCGCGCACGCAAACAGCAGCAGCAGCTGGCAGGCGAGGAGTCGGAGAAATCGTCGTGTCACAGGTGGGCCAGAGCCTTTACAGTCATTGTCGGGGATGCCCTACGCGGGTTTCTGGAACAGGGCGTAGAACAAACCATCATGATCCTGGCCGGTCGCGCCGGTTGGAAGCAGCTGGCCCGGGGCGTCAAGGCGGATGGCGTTGTGGCGCACTGCGAAAGCGGCGGCCTGCGCCTCCGATTCCTGAGGCCACAGCGAGCATGTCACGAACAGCAATTTACCATTCGGCCGCAGCATCTGCCAAAGGTTGTCGAGTATTTTGCCCGAAAGTGTTGCAAGTTGGAGAGCGTCGCCTTTGCGCCGCAGCCAGCGGATATCCGGGTGGCGCCGCACGATGCCCGACGCCGTGCAGGGCACGTCGGCCAGGATGCGGTCGAACTGTTCGCCGTCCCACCATACCTTGGTCTGGGCTTCGAAGGCCTTGAGCGTGGCCGTCAGGCCCAGGCGCTGCAGGTTCTCTTCGATGCGCACCAGGCGCTTGGGATCGGAGTCGATGGCCGTCATGCTGACGTCGGCCAGCTCCAGCAGGTGGCAGGTCTTGCCGCCCGGCGCGGCGCAGGCATCGAGCACGCGCATGCCGTCCTTCACGTCCAGCAGCGGGCCGGCCAGCTGGGCGCCGGCATCCTGTACCGACGCCAGGCCCTGGTCGAAACCGGGGATGGCGCCCACGCCGATGGCCTTGTCCAGGCGCACCGCGGACGGTCCGATGCGCGTGGCGCCCAGGCCGGCGTCGGCCAGCATGGCCAGGTAGTCTTCCACGCTGGTCCTGCGCACGTTCACGCGCAGCGTCAGCGGCGGCTGGGCATTGCCCGCGGCCAGGATCGCCTGCCAGTCGGCCGGATAGGCCGCCTTCATGGCATCGATCCACCACTGCGGGTAGTTCCACTGGGCGGCCGGCATCATCAATACCGTCTTGAGCAGCTGTTCGCGCTCGCGCAGGAAGCGGCGCAGCACGGCGTTGACCATGCCCTTGGCATGGGCCATGTCCGGATGCGAGGTGGCCACCGTCACGGCCTGGTCGACCAGGGTGAATTCTTCATAGGGCGGCGCGGCGCCGTCGGCCGTGTCCATCAGCGACAGGGCGCAGCACAGCAGGCTGGCCAGCATGGGCGGCTCGGGCGCCTTGGACGTCATCAGGGCCAGCAGCGCTTCGCTGCGCGCCAGCTGGCGCATGGTGCGGTAGGCGATGTCCTGGATCGCGCCGCGCGCCTGCGGGGTGGCATTGGTGACGCCGAAGGCCGTCAGCAGCGCCTGCGGCAGCGTGGTGCCGGCGCGTACCTGGGACACCGCATTGGCCGCGCCCAGCAGGCACAGGGCCAGCGAATCGGGCTTCAGGTCGGGACGGTAGCCCGGCTGCAGCACCGGCTTGACCTCGTAGCTGGGCCGGATGCGGGGCGCCGCCGTTTTGGCGGGCTTGATGGAGAGCGTCGGGCGCTTGTTGGTCATGATATGGGTCGCGATGCGCGCGAAATGCACGCTTGATAAAGGCGCAATTGTACCGGGTAAGACTTGAGCGAAGCTTAAACGGGGCGTTTTGACAACAGATGGCCGCCTTTTCCCGCGCCGCCAAACCAGTATAATGGGGCACCGTTTGCCCATGGCCCAGGCCAGCTTTTCACTTTACAGACATCCCGCTCATGCTCGCATCACAAAAACAAGAAATCGCCGCCCTGTTCCAGGCCGCCCTCGCCCCAGTCCTTGAAGGCAGCGGGATTGTCCCGCATGTCGTGCTCGAGCGCCCGCGCGACCCTTCGCATGGCGACGTCGCCTGCAATATCGCCATGCAGCTGGCCAAGCAGCTGAAAATGAACCCGCGCGAACTGGCGCAAAAGGTGGTCGACGGCGTGCTGGCCAACCCGGCCGGCAAGGGCCTGGTCGAGAGCGCCGATATCGCCGGTCCCGGCTTCATCAACCTGCGCGTGGCAGCTTTCGCCAAGCAGGCCGTGGTCAAGGTGGTGCTGGACCAGGCTGCCGCGTTCGGCCGCAGCAATGCCGGCGCCGGCAAGAAAGTCATCATCGAATTCGTCTCGGCCAATCCGACCGGCCCCCTGCACGTGGGCCATGGCCGCCAGGCGGCGCTGGGCGACGCCTTGTCCAGCCTGTTCGAATCGCAAGGCTACGACGTCACCCGCGAATACTATTACAACGACGCCGGCGTCCAGATCGAAACCCTGGCCAATTCGGTCCAGGCGCGCGCGCGCGGCTTCAAGCCGGGCGACGCCGGCTGGCCCGAATCGGCCTACAACGGCGACTACATCGCCGACATCGCGGCCGACTTCCTGGCCCAAAAAACCGTCTCGGCCAGCGACAGCGAGGCGGTCACCGGCAGCGGCGACACCGAGGATATCGCATCGATCCGCCCGTTCGCCGTGACCTACCTGCGCAACGAGCAGGACATCGACCTGCAGGCCTTCGGCGTCAATTTCGACAACTACTACCTTGAATCGTCGCTGTACGCCGACGGCAAGGTCGACAAGGCGGTCGAGGCGCTGATCAAGGCCGGCAAAACGTTCGAGGAAGGCGGCGCGCTGTGGCTGCGCACCACCGACTACGGCGACGACAAGGACCGCGTCATGCGCAAGCAGGACGGCAGCTATACCTATTTCGTGCCGGACGTGGCCTACCACATCGTCAAATTCCAGCGCGGCTTCATCCAGGCCATCAACGTCCAGGGCAGCGACCACCACGGCACCATCGCGCGCGTGCGCGGCGGCCTGCAGGCGGTCGGCATGGGCATCCCGCAGGGCTTCCCCGACTACGTGCTGCATAAAATGGTCACCGTCATGAAGGGCGGCGAAGAGGTCAAGATCTCCAAGCGCGCCGGATCGTACGTGACCGTGCGCGACCTGATCGAATGGTCGGGCAATGGCGACATCACGCGCGGGCGCGACGCCGTGCGCTTCTTCCTCATTTCGCGCAAGGCCGATACCGAATTCGTGTTCGACGTCGACGTCGCCCTGAAAACGTCGGACGAAAATCCGGTGTATTACGTGCAGATGGCGCACGCGCGCATCTGCCGCATGCTCGAACAGTGGAACGGCGACGAGGCGAGCCTGGCCAATGTCGACCTGTCGCCATTGAGCGCGCCTGCCGAAGCGGCGCTGCTGGCGATCCTGGCGGCCTACCCGGAAGCGCTGGCGCGCGCGCAAAGCGAGCTCGGTCCGCACCAGGTGGCCTTCTACCTGCGCGACCTGGCCGGCGCCATGCACAGCTTCTACGCGGCCGAACGCGTGCTGGTCGACGACGAAGCCGTCAAGATGGCGCGCCTGGCCCTGATCGCGGCGGTCCGCCAGGTCCTGCGCAACGGCCTGTCCCTGATCGGCGTATCCGCGCCAAATCAAATGTACCGTGAAAGCACCGTGGAACAATGACACCTGATTTCCCCAAGCTGCAGCGCCAGGGCGGCAACACCCTCACTGGCGTCATCATCGGCCTGATCGTGGGCCTGGTCATCGCCGTCATCGTGGCGCTGGTCATTACCAAGGGCGCCACGCCGTTCACCGACAAGTCGGGCAAGCTGGGCAAGATGGGCGAGCCGACCGCGGGCCAGGCTGCCGATCCGAACAAGCCGCTGTACGGCAACAAGGAAGCTGCCCGCCAGGCCAACAAGGAAATCACCGAAAAGACCAAGCCGGCCGACGATCCGCTCGGCGCCGCCGTAGCCGCCATGGACAAGCCGGCAGCGGCGCCCGCGGCGGCAACGCCGGCACCGGCGCCTGCCGCGCCGGCCGCCGCGCCGGTCGAGGAAAAGACGATCTTCTACCTGCAGGCCGGTGCCTTCCGCGAAACGGCGGACGCCGAAAACACCCGCGCCAAGCTGGCCTTGCTCGGCTTTGAAGCATCGGTCAGCGAAAAATCGAACGACAGCGGCGTGCTGCACCGCGTGCGGGTCGGTCCCTACTCCGACGTCGAATCGATGAACAAGGCACGCGCCAAACTGATCGACAGCGGCATCGACGTCGCCATCGTCCGCAATCAAAAGTAAATCCAGGAGCCTTCCGCATGCGCATGATCTCGAACCTGATGTTTGCAGCCGCACTCTGTTTTTCCGTCACGGCAGTGGCGTCCCCCGCCGCGCCGGCCAACGGGGTCGAATACCTGACCCTGCCCCAGGTCCAGAATACCGATGCCGGCAAGGCCGTGGAAGTGACCGAGTTCTTCTCGTACAACTGCCCGCACTGCAATCTGTTCGATCCGGCGCTGGCCGCCTGGGTGAAAAAACAGGGCGACAACATCGTCTTCAAGCGCGTTCACCTGGCCCTGCACCATACCGACGCCGCCGTACAGCGCCTGTTCTACACGCTCGAAGCCATGGGCAACCTGGAGCAAATGCACGCCAAGGTATTTGCCGCCATCCACGACCAGCGCGTGCGCCTGTCGAATGACGAGCAGGTGTTCGACTGGGCCGAAAAAGCCGGCATCGACCGCGCCAAGTTCATTGCCACCTACCGCTCGTTCGGCATGCAGTCCAAAGTCAGCCGCGCCAACCGCCTGACATCGGACTACCGCATCAACCAGTGGCCGATGATCGCCGTGGGCGGGCGCTACATGACGTCGCCGACCCAGGCCAGCAGCACCATGCCGCAGCTGAGCGAAGCCGAGCAGCACCCGGTCGGGCTGCAGGTGATGGACTTCCTGCTCGCCAAAGCCAAATCGGACAAGAAGTAAGCATGCTGGCGCGCGCGCAATGACCCGCGTGTTCATCACCGGCGCTTCCTCCGGCATCGGCGCCGCGCTGGCGCGCGAGTATGCATCCCAGGGCGCCACGGTGGGCCTGGTGGCGCGCCGCGCCGACGTGCTGGCGCAGCTCGCCGCAAGCCTGCCCCATCCCGAACGGCACGCCATCTACCCGCTCGACGTCACCGACCACGCCGCGCTGGCGCGGGCCGCCGCCGAGTTCATCGCGCGCTGCGGCGGCGCCGACATCGTCATCGCCAACGCCGGCGTGTCGCACGGCACCCTGACCGAACACCCGGAAGACCAGCAGGTCTTCGACACGATCCTCGCCACCAATGTCAGCGCCACCGTGGCCACGTTCGCGCCCTTCATCGCGACCATGAAAACCCAGGCCACGCCGTGCCGGCTGGTGGGCATCGGCAGCGTGGCGGGCATCCGCGGCCTGCCCGGCGCGGGCGCCTACAGCGCCTCGAAGGCGGCCGTGATGTGCTATTGCGAATCGCTGCGCCTCGAACTGAAACCCCATGGCATCGCCGTCGTCACCATCGCGCCCGGCTACATCGCCACGCCGATGACCGAAAAAAACGCCTACCCGATGCCCTTCCTGATGCCGGCCGCGCGCTTTGCCGAACTGGCGGCGCGCGCCATCGCGCGCGGCGACAGCTACCGCGTGATTCCGTGGCAGATGGGCGCCGTCGCCAAGCTGCTGCGCGCCCTGCCCAATTTCCTGTACGACCTGGCGTTCGCGCGGGCGCCGCACAAGGCGCGCAAGGGTACGCAGCCATGAACGCCGCCGGCATCGCGCGGCACAGCCGCATGGGCAACGGTGTCGACATCGAGGTCGTGGCCGAAACCGGGTCGACCAATGCCGACCTGCTCGCGCGCGCCGCGCAGCTCGAACGCCCGATGCTGCTGGTGGCCGAACGCCAGACCGCGGGGCGCGGCCGCGCCGGACGCAGCTGGCTGTCGAGCGAAGGCGGCGCACTGACCTTTTCGCTGGCCTGGCGTTTCGACGGCGGCCCGCAGGCGCTGGCCGGCCTGCCGCTGGCGGTGGGCGTGCTGCTGGCCGAAACGCTGGCCGAACTGAAAGTGCCGGTCCAGCTCAAGTGGCCGAACGACATACTCAAGGACGGCGCCAAGCTGGCCGGGGTGCTGATCGAAACCCAGGGCGCGCCCGCGGGCGGCAGCTGGGCCGTGATCGGCGTGGGCCTGAACCTGCTCATGCCGGACGAACTGGAACAGCGCATCGGCCGGCCCGCCGCCGGCGCGCCCTGGCTGGCCAATATGGACCGCGATGCGCTGATGGCGGCCCTGCTCGATGCGCTGGCCGCAGGCATGGCGCAATTTGCCCAGGCAGGATTCGGCGCCTTCTGCGCCCGCTGGAACCGGCTGCATGCATGGCAGGGCAACCCGGTGCAGGTCGTCGACCGCGACGTGGTGCAACACGAAGGCGTGGCCGCCGGTGTCGACGAGAGCGGCGCGCTGCTGCTCGACACGGCGCACGGCCGCGTGGCCATCGTGGCCGGCGACGTATCGCTGCGCCAGGGGGCATGAACATGCTGCTGCTGATCGACGCCGGCAATACCCGCATCAAATGGGCGCTCGCCGAACCGGGCGCGCAGCCGGGCCAGTGGGTGGCCTCGGGCGCGGTGCCGCATGCGGAACTGAACCACCTTCCGGCCAGCTGGCAGCAGCACAAGGTCACGCGCGCCATCGTGGCCAATGTGGCCGGCGCCAAGCTGCGCGACCAGCTGCAGCTGATGATCCCGGCCGCGTCGGTCAGCTGGTTCGTGTCGCGCCCCCACCTGGACGGCATGCGCAACAGCTACCGCAATCCCTCGCAGCTGGGCAGCGACCGCTTTGCCGCCGCGCTGGGCGCGCGCGCCCTGGCGCCGGGCCAGGCCCTGATCGTGGCCACCTGCGGCACCGCCACCACCATCGACGCCATCAGCGTCGATGCCGTATTCCTGGGCGGGATGATCTAGCCGGGACTGGGCCTGATGGCGGCCTCGCTGGCGAAAAATACGGCGCAGCTGCCGCAGATTGAAGCGGGACGCATCCTGCCGGCCGGCTTTGCCGACAATACCGACGACGCCATCCTGTCCGGCTGCCTGGCCGCGCAGGCCGGCGCCATCGAACGGGCCTGCGCCCTGCACGGCGCGACCGCCTGCATCATATCGGGCGGCGCGGCGCCCTACATCGCGCCCACGCTGACGGTGGCGCACCGGATGGTCGATAATATCGTCCTGGTCGGCCTGCATGCCAGCGCCCACACCTCCGACTCCACAACGGGATAGCACGTGCTGAAATTTATCTTCTGGACCCTGCTCGCCATCAATGCCGTCCTGCTGGCGTACAGCCAGGGCTTGCTCGGCGCTTACAAGGCCGGCGAACGCGAACCGCAGCGCATTCGCAACCAGGTCAATACCGACAAGCTGCAGCTGGTCGCCGCGGCCACCGCCATGATGGCGCCGCCGCCGGCGCCGGTTGAGACAGCGCCGCCGCCCGTGGAGGAGGCGAAACAGAACCTGATCGCCTGTACCGAAATGGGCAGCCTGGACGCCGCCGACGCGCGCCGCTTCGACAGCCAGCTCGCGCTGCTCGACCTGGGGCCGAAAGTCACGCGCACCGAAAGCACGGTGCAGGAAGTGACCGGCCACATGGTGCTCATTCCGCCGCACGCAAGCAAGGAGGAAGCCGACGCCAAGGCGGCCGAACTGAAGGGGCTCGGAGTCAGCAATTTTTTCATCATGAACGAAGCGACCGGCGCCAAGTGGGCCATTTCGCTGGGCTTCTTCAAGTCGGAAGCGGCGGCCAAGACGCTGCTGGCGGCACTGGTCAAGCAGGGCGTGACCGGCGCCAAAGTGACGGGCCGTACCTCGCAGGTGGGCAAGACGCTGTACAAGATCCGCGACATCGATGCTGCCACGCGCGGCAAGCTCGAAGTGATCGCCGACCGCTTCCCCGACCTGAACACGCGCGCCTGCAAATAACTACGCGAGAATAACTGCGCGGGAATAACTACGCGGGCACTTCGCTCATCAGCGCCAGCTGGTTGCCGTCAGGGTCGGTGAAGTTGGCCAGCCACAGTTCGGTCTGCGCCGTCTTGTGCACCAGGTGCGGGACCTGCTGGAATTCCACCCCCTGCCCTGCCAGTTGCGTGTGCACCGCGGCGATGTCGGCCACCTTGAAGTAGATGGCGCCGCCGCGCTGGGCGGCATGCCCCGGCGGCAGCACGCCCACCAGCAGGCGCACCGCGCCGCACATGAAAAAAGCCATCTGCGGCGGCGCCGCGAACAGGAACGGCAGTCCCAGCACATCGCGGTAGAACGCCACGCCGGCGTCGAAGTCGTCGACCGGGATCATCAGCTGGCCTATGCTGGCATCCGACAGGTTCATGCTTGTCTCCTTCTAGTGTAGTGCGTCATACAGATTGAAGCTTATTAAGCTTGGCACGAGCGCGCGTGACTTTGGCCAGAATGTCGGTCGCTTTCGCGGTCCAGATATACGGTTTCGGTGCCATATTATGCTT
>Ga0187844_10000471_pt1 | contig 31434 bp, 22 predicted proteins | sample SpaLakP09_SKY_50_FD_134517 | JGI IMG/M metagenome (GOLD analysis project Ga0187844, IMG submission 134517) | Oligotrophic lake water microbial communities from Sparkling Lake, Wisconsin, USA - SP09_SKY_50 | ecosystem: Environmental > Aquatic > Freshwater > Lake | place: USA: Sparkling Lake... | reverse complement strand
GTATACAAACAGTAGCGCAGCGCACCATCAAATTTATCAGTCCAGGCATCCAGACGGTTTTGCTGGCTGGCAATCAACGCGTTAAGCGGATAGATAAACAGGGCACGCACCCCTTGCAAGCGCCCCTGCTGCGCCGACTGATGCGCTAAACGATTAAGGATAGGCACCAGAAAACATTCGGTCTTACCCGAACCGGTACCGCTGGTTACCACCAGCGAACGGGCCGGTTCTGCCGCTAGGGTTTGCCAGGCTTCCAGCTGATGTGTGTAGGGATGACGGCTCGCAGGAAAGGCATACTCCTCCGCCAATTGGGCTGGAGGGTAAGCCAGTGCCTCTTTCAACCGTGGATGCAGCAATGCATCAGGCAAGTCAGCCAAGGTCTCGACGGACTCTTGCCAACCAAATGTCGGTTCAAACACAGGGTCCGCCAACAAGGCATTACGACTGCCCGGCTGGCCACCCAGCATTTGAGCCAAGCGTTGACGCATTCCATCGTTGGCAATGCCAAGCAAACTCAATACGGAACGGACACCACGTTGGCGGTGGGCCTGAATCAAAGGTTCGACATAGGGGCGGTAAACAGCAGTCATACGTTAATCAGTCCATCGTCAAAGGCGCATACCAGCGCCACTTTATAAGCCTCATCAAACCAATGAGCATCGAAACTGCGGTAGTTGCGCAAGGCCACCAGCCGGCCACGATTGTTCATCCAGTTTGTCCCGCGTTCCTCTGCTATGTCATAGGCAACAATCATGGGCACAACGACAAGAGAAATTTTTTCATCCTCACAAGGCAACCTGAGGCTCTTCAATAGCGCCTTACCAGATTCTGAACCAGCAAATCGTCTGGCTTCGGTACTCAAGCTAGTCAGCTCGGAACTGACCCCATTGACCTTCTGCAACATGCCTTGCACATCACTGCTTTCGCCACTTAGCAATCGCGCCAGCCAGGCATGACGTAACAGCTCTGGCTCTGCCAGCAACAGCTCTACTTCGGGAGACTGTTTGCGCGACAAGCCACGCGACAACGCCAAGGCAATAGAGAGCTCCATCGCGGGATAGAGACGGCGCAACCACTCCAGTTTGACTTCGAATTCTCGACGTAACAGTTTCAGCTCTCGCTCATCAGTGCCCGCCATATTAGCGGCAGCAATCGACACTGCAGCCAGCCAGTCCTGTGGCGCAGTGAGAATCCATTCAAACGGCAGCTCGCCACTTAGCCGATGGGCAATGCGATCGGCAAATTCATCCACTATCAGCAGTGCCATAATGACCGCACGCGGACACTGGCTTAATGCGACCCACAGGTCCAGCCCCGCCAATGGCAAATGGCCTAGTTGATTGACATACTGGCGGATCCGTTGCCAGTCCGGATGGGATGGATTGTCAGCCATAATGTCAAACTGCCGGCACAAGGCCGCCAGCCGCTCCGGGCGAGACGTCAACGTCATGGCCGCGAGAAGCCCCTCATAGCGCGGCGCCGGACCTGCAAAGCGCGGTGGCACATACCAGGCAATGGGCCGACAATCCAAGGCTGTCCCTGGCGCCGGATAGATCAAGCATACGCCAGGGTTGAACTGGGCCTCGTCAAACACCCAGCGCCCGGTACAAGCCAGCTCTGACTGCCTGGCCACCAGCTCAAGCGGCTGGCTATCTGGTTCCAACATCGGCAAGGCTAGCAAACGGGTACTTCGCAAGATTTCGTCAGATGGCAATGTCGCGATATGCGACAGGGCAACATGACCTGGCTCGCGGAGCAGCCGATGGCGGTAACGTGCCACCATCAGACTGCAACGCTCACTGCCATCGCGCAGTATGCCGATACGTACTTGTGCGTCCAGCTCATCCACACTGGCCAGTAACTCCAGCACATCATTCTGCAATTCAAACAAGCGTAAATCAGCAACAATACTGTCGGGGCTAAACCTGACAGGAAACTCACGTTCAGTGAGCCCGACGCCATTACTGTCCTGCAGCTGCAGAGACACTTTCCAGCGACGTTGCGTGGAACACTGCACCCGGATATTCAGATGCAGCAAATCTGCCACCGACATCTGCTGGCCGGGTGTTACCCCCTCGCCCTGATCGTTGTACAAGAAGGCGCCATCCACCGGATACGGCAGGGTTAGCTGCTGTATCGCGCCCCCAGGCCAGCGCAATGCCAGCATCAGGCTTACCGGCGGTGTAGCGCTCAGTTTTCGACATCGCAATGTCCAGTCATTGCCACTACGCGTTGCCTGCATCGCTACCGTGTCAGACAGCACCGATACCGACGCCACCGGCCAGTCTCGCAACACAATCGCCCCATCATTCAGGCCATTGGTTTCAGGTTCGATGCGGATTTTGGCAGTGGTAGGCAGGCAAATCGCTTTAACCCGGTTTTTGGTCTGACTGCCCTGCTTCCAGATCAACCAGCCGCAGCCTGCCTGACGCGGTCCAGTAAACGGCAGAAACTGCCCGCGCTCGAATTGCCAGAACAACTCGCTGCGTGGAATCTTGCGCCGCTCACCGCTTGGCAAAACCTCATATGCATCCTCATTGCCAGCAAACACCCTGGACGGAATAGACTGGCAATGGGCAAGCTGACGGCCATGCCATACCAACGTACCCGCCTCTCTGGCCGTGTTATCACCACATACAATTTGATAAGAAATACCCTGCATGGTGACTGTCAATGCACCGCTACCGCTGCGTACTATCTGCATGCCATTGAGCGTACCCAAGGACACCGGGTCTTCCAGCAAGTGAAATACCGTCGCATCCGGCGTCGACAGCACGATGCTGCGGCTATCCCGCAAGCGCATGCTGCCTACACCCAGCAAGCGTGCTACCGGCACACAGTCTTCAAATATCCAGGGTTGCTGAGCATCCGGTGCATCTCCACCCGGCAGCTCGATTTGCCCCAGCGACTCGCCAAAACGCGATAGCTCAAGCCGTATGTCCTGCCCCAGCCAGCTGTCTGGTAAACAGGGCTGGTGGACTTGGATCTGATAGACACCATCGCGACGATTCAACCGGCCTACCGGCAAAGAAATCATATCGCTGATCAGCACCAGATCAATAGAAGCCGGAAGCTCATTGGAATCTTCAGCAGCGGCCTCCCTCCCCAGCAAACACAGCAGGCGGGTCATCTCGATACGGTTGGCCGTTTCCAGTACAGTTTCCAGCCGGGCAGGTAGCCCCTGAGAGTCAAAGCGCAACTGACGTACGATGTGAAACAAGCGCGTTTCAGTATTAGCCTGCGCCCGGCGTACCAGACCGCCCAGCAAGGAACGGGCATGTTCCGGTGCCAACTGTAGAGGGAACTCATCTATCCAGCCCGGATGCAGTCGATCCAGGCGCGCCACCGGGTCCTCACCTTCGGCAGTACCAAGCTTGGCATTGAGCCGCTTGACGGTCTGCAATACTTCAGCCAACAACTCCAGCACATGTTTCTGGCGATAGCTGTCCGGCAAATAGCGCGCGCCTTCGGTGAGCGCCGCCAATACTTGCTCATCGCTCATTGGCAAGCGGCTGGCAGCCATTTCATGCTGCACCATATTCAGCAGCCGGGTCACGCCGGAGGCCGCCTCATGCAGCAAGCGCAATGGCAGCCCGCCGTTTGACACCACCCGTCCCAGAAAGCGCTTGCCGCTGGCAATCTTGTCATCCAGCTGCCAATAGGACACCGCCGCATTCACCCACTCTCCACGAGTGTGCTGGGCGACTTCCTGCCGAATACCGGCACCATGCAAGATGGGCCCCCAGGCCCAGGCCCCACCCGCATACTGGCGGCGCCACCATTCTGCGGCGTAGAGAAACCAGCAGGCACAAAATCCGCTTTGTTTGGCCAACAAGTTTATATCTACCTGTGTCCGGCTGTTCAGCAACTGAGCCAAGCTGTCGAACTCCGCTTCAGTCAAACGATAACGATACAGCGGACGGCCATCCGGCTGCTGCAAACCACGTAGCTGCAACATGGATGCCAACCAACCTGCAAAGGGTGAAACCGGCCTGGCGGCTAATTGCATATTTTGTTTCCTGGCTCAAATAAGAGACTCGCAGTGATAATCAAGGTTTGAAGCCCACCGTTGTCGATGTGCCGTTCAAGTAGACTGTATCCCCAGAACAAATCGGCACATTACAGACGCAATCATCAAAACAGATAAATTATCACTAATGAATATGCCTTGAACATGATTACGCGCAGAAGAATGTCAAAGCACCGCGGCTAACATCAGGCAGGTTCGTAACTACTTGCTGCTAATTCCGGCGACTCATCATCGCCAGCTACCAGTCCCAGAACCATCTCCCCTTGGTTACCCTGTGTGATATTGCTATTTTTCAGCGTCAGGATGAGGTTGACTGTATCTACACTGATTTGCTTATTTAACGCAGCCAGGCTCACCACCTCGTTTTGCAAACTCAGCCGCTCCTTGCTTTCCTTGTTGTAGGCCTGCTCGACCCACAACTGGAATTCCGCGATACGCTGGCGCAGTGGCTCCAGCAACCCAACTAGCAAGGCCTTGTTCTGCTCAGCAAAGAGACTGATTTGCTCTTCCAGAACCAGGTTGGCCAACACAAGAGACTGGTCAGACAGCTGTCCCTCGGCCTGCTGCAACAATTTAAGTTTTTCGACCGCCTGTTCGCGTTCGTACACCAGCTGCGTCTGTAACTCGACATTTTCCGAACGAACACGGGCAAGCACGGCCTCGGCCGACTGACTGTGCCGCCGCCAGTCGGCCAACTCGTTCTGCGCCTCATGACACTTTGCTGTAGTTGCTAACAAGGTGGCCTCCTGATGACCAATCCGCTCCTTCAGTTCGGCCGCCTCACGCAACAACGCTTTCACCTGCAACGTAGCCGCTGCCAACTCTTGCCTCAGCACCGGCACCAAACGCTGATGCTGCTCCAGCTCGGCAGCTTGCCGCTCCTCTTTCAACTGGCTGTACAGCAAGTTGTCCTGCATAGACTTCGCCTGGCATTGCAGTTCGGAGTAATCATTCTCCAGCTTATCTAACAGTCTTTGCTGGCCTTGGCTTTGCCAATCCTGCTTGACCAGCAAAGCGGACAGCCGTTGCTGTTGACGTTGCATTTGCCATAGCGCCCACAACAGTGACAAAGTGACAAACAACGCAAGATAGAAAAGGGACTGAGGCATTGATACGGGCTCTCCGTTAAATGGGGACTCCAAATCAGGCTGCGCGCACAGGCGTCTGGCTGCTGGCGTACCAAGCCAACAAGGCCTCCAGGGCCAGAAGGCTATCTAGCCGCACCCGCGTCTGCGCGTCTTTCAGATCCACGCCCTTACTGGGCTGGCGGGTAGAACTGCCGCGATACGGCTGCGCCAGACACTCCACATAGCTGGCCAAGCTGGCTGGAAGGCAAACCGGCTCCAGAATCAGCTCAATGCTCTTGTGGTTGAAGCGGCCGGCCATCAGATCCCCCACCCGCAGGCCGAACACCCGTCCGGCCGGTGTACGGAAGTACTGCACTTTGCTGCGCAGCGGTTGATCGAGGGCGGTCAGGCCAAGACGTTGGCACAGGGAATGTCGAACGTGATCAAGGGCAATGTGGGCTTGCATAAGCAATAGGCTCCGTTTGAATTTGTGAATAAAAGAATTAGTGATGCATCGCCTGCCTACGCTTGCGTGGACGTATGGCGCGCTAGTCATGGTTACGATAAGTGGTAAGGACCGAACCGTCTGGCTGCACCAGCGCATGCATGCCTTCGGCAGCGCACAGATTAATGCCGCGTGCAGCAAAGAAATCCACCTCACGACGGCCTACTACCCGGAAACAGAGGCCACGCGAATAGATCACCCGGCAATAACGCAGCACCTGCTCCACCAATGCGGGTGCAATGCCACGCTGCTACATACGCTGCTAGGCGTGTGGTACCAGAGGATGATTGGCAAGGGCTTGCGGTGATGCGGTAATCATGGCGCGGCTCCTAGTTGGGGTTACCCAGCTAGAGCCAGAAGCGTGCCAAGGACAGATACGCGAAGTGATGGATTAAAAGTTATTGATATTCAGCAACTTACAAGAAATGCGGAAAGTAAAATATGGACAGCTAGGTAAATTATTTTATGGAAAATAAATTTACTGAAGGATTGTTACCAGAAAGCACGGACATCTCGCTCTTTATTTAAGGTGTGCAACGGGTCCAGGCCAACCCCACACCGATACAAAGCCATTGCGATGTACAAGCAGAAAGAAAACAAGCTTAGATGGGCCGCACCAGGTCTACGATCGACCTGGTGCGGCAGGCTGTGCCGTCTTCAAGATCCACTGGACGGCTGGCGCTGAATTTGAATTGAAAATGCCCTACGCCCCACTTTCAAAAAGTCTTCACCCCCAGAAATTTTTTGATTAAATACAAAATTGCCATTTGATTCCCGTAGATAGCGTTCCGTCCCACACGCCTTACAATTTGCTCTGAAACCTGCAGGTTTCTGGAAGACGAGCTGGACTTTTTCATTGCAGACCGGACATTTTTCAAATGCACGTAGCATTAAATTACGCTGCTCCAGTCCACAACTTAGCTGGGTAGCATTTTCGGCTATAAGCGCGTTTTTCAATTTATTCACCAACTCGTCCGGTACCACCTCCTGTAGCACCAGTGTGTGAGCCTGGTGGTCAACCTGCACACCTGGCATACCATCAGCCAAGGTCAAAACCTTTTCCGGTATTTTGGTGAGGGGCCGCCCGTAGAAAAGCAGAGCCTTTTGGTAGAGCACTTGATCAACAAGTTGCCCAAAGCGCTCCACACAGTACATGTCAGATGGTGAAAGTAAAATCCAGCCCTGATGATAGCTAGCCTGATCAGGCGCCTGGTCATTGCCAGGCCAGGCGATGAACCTATTCTCAGGGCATGGCTGTAGTGCCTCAGGCCGCGGTAGGCTGCTGAACCAAGGTACCACCGTCAACAAGACCTCCTCCCCAGCATGCTCACCAGTAGCAAGGCATACCAACTGCCACTCCAACCCACTCTGTTGGAGTCGTATAGCCCTACCTGCCCAGACTCCCTCATTATTTCCATCCAGATAGGGAAGTAATGCATGCCGCAGTACAAGACCGGCATAACGCGAATAGGCAGCTACCAGGTATTGATTATGTTCAAGCTGTTCTGCAGGAGAGGCTTTATGACTTAGCACCGTCTTATTCAGCAAGTCCCACAACGCCGCCACATGCCGATAATGAGGATCATGGCAAAGGATATTCGTCAGATGCAAGGCACCGGTTACCTGAACCTGGCAGCTCACGGATAAATACAAGCCAGTTTGCTTGAGACCCAGAACCATCCTGTGGAGACGTTGCAGCGTTTGCAGCGTTTGGGACAGCAGCTCCGACACTTTGGCGGTCGCATCCTGATCAAATGTACTCCCCCACAGCCGGCAAATTTCGTGCGAAAGGCGATAATCAATATCTTCTGATTGGTAAAACTCCAGCGCCTGCGCCAGGGTTGTCTGCAAGCTCTCCAAAGTGGACAGACGATAACGCAAGTAGCGCTCGATTTTATCTAACAGTCGTGCATAGACGCGGTTTTCGTAGATGTCATAGTCATCATCACTAAAACGCGCAAGCACTTTTTTGGGAATCACGCCACTCAGGGTTTGCCGCTGCCAGCACTCCGAGTGAGATGACAAATGCACCAATGCCCCTTTTGCCAGTCGTCGCGCACGCGCGATATCAACCACTTCATCTTCATAGTGCAGGTCGCGGCGTGGTCGTTGTGATATGTGATGCAGGTGTCCTTGTTGCATCAGCTCCAGCAAACACACTTCGAAAGGAAGAAGACGACTCTGATCATCGATAATTGCGGCAGGCATCAACGGTGAAACCAATGCCGACGGCTGTATATCAGCGCCTATCGTCTGGTCTATCGACTCGACCGTTTTGGACAGTAACGCTGCACTGGCAGCCTGGGATGGCTGCGGCATAACAAAAGTGTGTGCCTCCCCCCCCAGCAGACAGCGGTCACGCCCATCACTGACCAAAACACCTGAAAAAGACGATGTATGACCATTGAAGTCCAGGCTGCGCGAAGCAAGCTGATAGCGCCCCGGCTCAATGACCGTGGGTAGCTGATGACACTGCGCCCCTGTTAGTCTATCCAAGTACATTAGCTGCGACCTTCCAAGCGACGAATATCGGCAGCCAATAACTCCAATGATTTTGCAGGCTCCCCAGCAAGGTTTGCCTTAATCCAGAAGGTCTCGAGGGCATCCTTCAGCCCTGTTACAGCATCAATACTGACGTTGTATCGCCCAGTAACCTTGCCCGAACGCATAACACGCGTTGATAGCAGATGATCCAGCGCCTCGCCAGTGGTGGCTCCGCAGGCCAACATCACCGGGATGAAGTCCAGCGCCTGCTTTTCAAAACGGTTTCCCCAGCCCAGTGCAAATTGACTAGCCAACTGTTCGGTGAAGGCATCCCCGGTCAAACGCTGCAACAAATCAACAACCTCGTTCTGTTTCTCTTTGCGGGCGCGGACAAATGCCTTGCGCATGGAGCGATAGGAGTAGCTTGCCGGCGTCGTTTTTTTGATCGTGAAACGATGATCCTGCTTGGGCAGTGTCATTACATGAGCACGATCATAGGTCTTGTCAGCCAGCTCATTGGTGGTTTCGTCGTGGTTAGCCGTGCCAATGAACCAGACATTCCCCGGAACCAGAATCTTGCGTCCCTCACGCAGCATGGCGGGTGCATTTGGCAGGGCCATCTCAGACAGACTGATCAAGCGTTCATCCCGATTATTCTTCTCCAACGCAGAGAGGAACTCGGCAAAATACTGCTCGGGGCGGGAAAGATTCATTTCATCCAGCAAGATGACATTACAGGTATCCTGCCAACGCGGGGTCTGTGCCTGGTACAGCGCCTGTAAGCAGTCCTTCTCATAAAACCGCCGCTCGAAAGCGTTGTAATGCCCCAGCAAATCATCGCGATCACGCCACCCGGCTTGCACTGCGATGTCAGTACAAAAGCCTCCCATTGCCTTGGCAAACGCCTTAGCCAGACTGGTTTTGCCCGTTCCGCTAATACCTTGGAATAAATGCAGTTGGCTCATGGCCAGGCCACCAAGGAGTACACGAATATCTTCCAGTGGGTAAAACAGCTCTACATGCTTTTCAGCCCTGGCGATCCGGTGTTGAAGCTCCTCGGCAAACAGCTTGAGATCAGGCACTTCATCCAGCTCCATACTGGCTCGATACTGATGTTCCGAGTCCATAAGCGACATGGCCGGGAACGGCGTCTGGGTTTTCTGTGCATTGGTGAGCTGCTCGATTCGGCTCTCAAGATCATCGATATGTACAGCCAGCGTATTCTTGTGCAGCTCCAGCACGCGCTTCTCGCGCGCTACAGCCTCCATCTCAGTTGCGGCAAAGCGCTTGATGCTCTGCTCACGCCGTAGTTCATTCAGCTCGGGCAGCAGTGTAGAAATATCGCGCTCTAGATCAGCCTTGCTACTGCGCAGATATTCCACTTCGTGCTGCAACTCAGCCGTGTCGGACTGCTCCAGTGTGCGCTTAAGGTCTCGGTTTTCCTGCCGCAAGCCCTCAAGCTGCACCAGAATATCTGCCGCTGACTGCTCTCCCAGTTCCGCCCTCAGTTCCTGCAGTTCCGCCAGTTGCTCTTTCAAGCGTGCAGCTTTTTCCCAAGCCTTGTCACGCTGAAGCTCCACGCTGGCAATGGCTTGCTGATGACGCACGCGCTCGGCTTCCATTTCCGCGGCAATTTGCTGCCCCAGATCAAGCTGTGCCTGCTTGATGTCATCCCATTCACGATCAAGCCTGCGCCTTGCGCGATCAAGCTCCATCTTGCTCTGCTCTATTTCGTGCTCGCGCTGGTCCAGCTGCTGAGTGCGCTCAGCCTCTGCCTCAGTACAGCTGTACTTAACCTCAGCCAGGTGCCTGGTAGCCTGCGTCAGTTCGCTTTCGAGCTGGCGTTTCTGTTCCTGCAACTGTTGCAGCTGGGCTTCATGCTGCTGAGCCAGTTGACGTTGACGATCTTCCAACTGGCGTAACGCCAGCTCGTTTTGCTCAGCAAAATCCGCTTGTGCGTTTGCTTCACGCAAGCTCAAGGAACGCTCACTGTCCAGCAGCGCTGACTTCTTGCTGGCAAACACTTGCTGCTCACTGGCCAGCTCAGCCTTGTCGCGCGCCAAAGTAGCTGTTGCTTGCTCAAGCATCTGCTGTTGTTTCGTTACGGCTTGCTCCCGTTCTTCAACCGTTAAAGCAAAATTTCTCGCCTCGTCCCAATTTTCGGTGGCTTCTTCGAAAAAACGCTCCTTTAGCCGGACAAGCTCTTTGCACACATGGGCAAACTGCTCAATCCACTTGGCAAGTTCACCGTCACCGCCGGCGCGGAAACGCTCACACACGCTCAGTAACCAAGCAGAATCAACCTGGATATCAAGCTTCATATCAAACGACTGGTAAACCTTGGAGGCATTCTCAAATGAAGCCGTCCAGACAGGGACCGTTTTCTCCAGGGCGGAACGCTGCACTCCTGCTGCGACAGGTGCGGTTACGGGTATCTGCGGACTGCCATACTTGTTCGAATTCTTCTTCGCCATTACATCCATTCCTTAAAATATGCAGTAAAGCCCAGCGCATACTGGATACTATCCAGCGCCACACGACTGGTGAGTTGCGTTGTTTCCCGCCCGGTAAAACGGCTTTGAGCGTGGCTGCTCTGATTACGCAGGCTCGCAAGCGCCATGAGCTTGTCCAATTGCAGTTCCCGATTCCCCAGCAGCTTGAGCGGATGCTGCGGCGCTTGTAGCGTCCCCATGGCAGCGGCAAACAGGAGTGCCTTGAGTGAGTCACTTGGCTTGGAGCAAGCCCGGATAACTTGTTCGATCTTCTGCCGGGACAGCAGCCTGATGACCTCCTCGGTAAAGGCGGGCAGCTGTAATGCTGAGAGAATCTGCTGATTGTGCGTTGGGTCGGACCGTTGCTGTTTGGGTAGCCGCCTGATATCAGCCGGGTACTGACGAATAAGCCATTGCATGACAACCTCAAGCAGCTTTTGGCACTCCATCATTGCCGCATCCAACTCCTGGTCGCGGCTGTCGCCTTGTTGAAGTTTCTCTTGGCGCACCAGCAGTGCCACCAAATGACGCTTGATGTCTGGCTGGCGCTCAACCCAGGGAAACGCCATCAGCACTTGCAGTTCCGTCTGCTTGTGCAATGCGTCCCGCCACTGCTCGAAAGTTTGATTATCGGCACGTGGCACCCCCACCAAGGGCTCAAGTCGCTGCAGCAGCCCGTGATCACGCTCAATAACGTCCTGCAGTGTGTCCTGCAGCCACCAGGCCTTTTCACGCAATTCAAATGGGTCCTTGGCCGACCACAGATCACTGCCATGGTCAGCAGCAGTAAGCCAAACAAGAAGCCTTGCCGATTGCGGTGCATCATCCAGTCGCTGCACCCCGTGCAGACTGATCTGCTTCGACTGCGGGCTACCGTGCCCCAGCTGCTGGCTGGCGCGATAGTCATCGCGATAATCCCGGTAGGCCAGGGTGAGCGACTCATGATCGAGTGGCTGCAGATCCACTTTGCCACTGCTTATCATGTACGGCCTGATGGTTTGACCGGACTTTCTGTCCACCAGAAACGCCGGGAAACGGGCCAGCGGATCCTGCGGCTCCAGAAGGTTTAGCTGAGGCACCAGGCGCGGCCAGAACTGCCCCGTCAAGGCGTCTTGCAGCAAATAGCCGGACTTCAGCTGGGCATCGTCTGTTTCCTCCTCATCCAGCAGGCGCTCCCCCTTAGCCGTCAGGGTCTGAGCATTGTCCAACAGCCAGCCATTACTCACGCCCTGGGCCAAAACCAGCTTGATCAGGTCGCGGTGAAGTCCGGTCAGGTCAGCAATATCATCTGCATGAACAGTGCGTGCACGAATCAATCCAAGCACTGCACGTTGAAACAGATTGAACTGTGGCCGCCTGGCCTCAGGGTAAAGTACCCGATGCACCAGCACGGGCCAGAGTACCGGATATTTTTTGCCACCCTGGAGGGGGGCGAACCTGAGGTAGGTACCGGTTTCAACGAATACTGCCATGGGCACCTCCACACATCTGATAGAAGGCGGCCAGTGCCGGTACCGCCTCTTTCGCTTCGGAGCAAGTCGCCAGAGCCGCATCACCCACGCAAATCAGCATTTGCCTTTGCCGGCTCATGGCCACGTTCATACGGTTGGGCAAACGGAGAAATCCAAACTGACGATTCAGTTGGTGGTCACGATCGGTGTCAGCATCACCGCTGTCATGTCTTGGCTTTACCTGCTCATAGGTACGTACGCAGGACAACAAGACCACATCAAATTCCTTGCCCTGAAAGGCATCGACCGAGCCCACACGCAGCCGCTCCTCCAGACTGACCGAGCCATCACCCCGCACCTTTCTGATCCATTTGAAATGCTCATGCGGCTCGTACGTGCCGTTGCGTTGCTCCATCACTGGCACACCGTCTATTCGCTGCTGAGCCAGCTTCTCCATGATCAAATCACGCTGCGCCGCATAAAAGGTGATGACACCAATTGAAAGGTCGTCACCGCCAGCCCGCATCAGGCTTACCACTTCTTCTGCAATACGCTGCGCCTCACTATCGCGGATACGGCTCGTCCCGGGCTGAAGGCGCTGATCCTTACCCTGGGCAACAGGTACATCTATCCACTGGCAAACCCTGCCTCGATAGTGCGGCCCCAGTGCACCCAGCGCGCCCAAAAAGGCCTCGGAAAATTCAAAATCTTCTGCCTTCCGGCCGGAATGCACCTTACCCAGACCATCTTTCTCGTAGAACTGCTCGCTGACAAAACTGCCAAGGATAGGGTGCATACGGAACTGGGTATCCAGCATCACTACCCGGGGATTAGTGTCCTGCTTCTCAAGCGCTTGCAGCCTCAAGCGCATGCGTTCGAACAGGCTGGACTGAAATGCAGTCTTCTGCTGCTCCGTCAGTTGATGCTCTTCTTGCAGTTGCCCTTCAATGTCAGGATCAAGCATATGCGGCAACTGCCGGTCATCCCCCACCAGAATGATGCGCCGCTTGGCCATGGACATCGGCACAAACAGGTCCAGCGGATTGGCCCGTGCCGCCTCATCAATCACCACTGTATCGAACTCAATATCAGTGCTATCCAGCCCAGCCACTGACTTCAGACTGGCCATCTGCCGGCCTGCCGCTTGCTGACAGGTTGCGCCCACCACCATGGAATACTCGTTGACCACCGCATGGGCCGCAGTGCGATCCATCGACAGGCTGTCGGCAAGCTGCTCCAGCACCCAGGCCACACCCTGCTTGCGCTGGCGCAGTTTGCTCTCCAGATGCCGGTCAATTTCGTCAAGCAGCGCCAGACCTGCGGGATCGGTCTGGCGTTTCAACTCTGGTGGCCGGTAATCGGGCTGATACTGTTCGAGCAATCTTTCCTGGCAAGCAGCAAGTGCTTGCAACGCAGACTCAGCCAGCTGAGAGCTATCCGCTGCGGTCTGCAGCAATGCCATCAAGTCAGCACGGCAACCTTGGCCATGACGCTTCAACCAGCCAAGCAAAGCCCAGGCACGGTCCGGACCATCATCAGCAAATGAACGGGCCTCAACGCGTAAGGCGCGAATACGTTTCAAGGCCTCCGCATCCGACCGGCTCCCGGCTGGGTTGGACTGCTGCATTTTTAGTTGCGCGATATAGTCTTCAAGCTGACTTTCCAACTTGGGCGACAAGACCAGACCGCTTTGCTCCAACGCTTGCAGACCCTCCAGAATGCAACCGAATGCTTCCGCTTGTTGAACTGGTGAGGCGCCAACAACGCGCGCCAGCGCCAGCTTGCTGGACAGCTCCCTGATACCTTCCAGTTCCGGGTACTTGTGGTACTCCTTGGCAATTTTGTCCTGCAGATGGGCCACACGTTGCTCAATCCAGGGCGCGATCAGCGACTCCTCATCGCCCGCCCCCCGTTTACCGCCAACACGCGCGCCAGGCAAACCAAACACATCGCTTCTGTCCAGCGCGTTATCTACTGCATCGTGCTGAAAACTGCTGATCAGGACTTGCGCGGCGATGTTCTTCTCTTCCGCCTCCTCGGCCAGGCGACGCTGCAATGCGGCGATTACCTGCGTTTTGCCGGTACCGGGAGGGCCGATGATAATGGCCAGATCGGGGGTATTCAGTGCGGCATCCAGGGCCAGAATCTGCTTTTCTGTTGGTTTCCCGCCTTTGAAGGCTTCCTGCGCATAGGGTGTAAGTCCTTTGATGGGCCGGCGCCGGGCGGTGGGCACGGCAACCCCTTCCAGCAACCATTTCAACTGGGTCAAGCGCTTGCCCGAGTCAATGGACTGCTTGGCCGCAAGCCGTCGTTTGCCAACAGAGCGCTGGCCTGCCAGAGAAAGATAAAGCCAACCCTCGCCCTGTTTCGGGCGAACATCACGCCGACTTGAAGTAGTCTTGAAAACGACGCAGTCATGTTCAAATAAAATGGTGCCACGCGGTATGCTGGCTGCCATTTTCGACTCGTCAATGGCCAGCTCTTCCCCCCAGTCAGGCCGTTCGTCTCCCAGGTCGAACTGGGTGTCGCTTGGCAATCCAAGATTGCGCCATCGCTGACGAAACTCCCGATAGTCATCCGGTGATTTCGGCGTCAGACGCCAAACGTTTTCACGACCCTCTTCCGCTCCCTCACATCGCACAAAACGCAGTGAGCGCAGGCTTTCCGCCTGCTGCAAAGCCGTCTGCCACTCCTTCTCGTTGTAGAGGTTCCACAACTCCAAATAACTGGCACTGTCACGCAAGGTAGCACCGAGCAACGCCTGCTGACTGGCACTGTTGAGCGTTGCCGCAACGGAGGCATCACGGAACGCAAACTGACCTAGCAGCAAGGAGAAAGTACCGTCGCGACGCGAATGGCGAGTAAGGCGCTTGATAAGCAGTCCGCGGTCCTGCCGTTGCTCCACATCAGCGCGCCAACCTTTGCCCAGCAATTGAAAGCCGCCTTGTGAGGCGCTATTGCTGAAGCGTGCGACGGTGAGCCAGTCGCCCTCGGCCAACCCACTCACCAGAAACTGCGCAGACAACCACTGGCAGGCACGTTCGATGCTGTTCTCGGCAATTTCATGCTTGACATAGAGGTCATCGGCAATCAGCTCGTCCACCCCCAGCTCAAGACTCATGGCGGACACTTCGACCGGTGCACAGTACTGCACCAGCAGCTTGCCACCTTGAGTACCGGTCAACAGCCAGCGGCTCTGATCGCGCAATACCAAACGACCAAACAATCCATGATCAGCCGGTGCGCAGTTGACCATGACACGCACGTCGCCCTGAATCGCCAGCCATTCATCCTGATAGCTCTGGAGGAAGATAGCCTGGCCGGCCATGAAACCATCAATAGACTCATCAGTAGAGAGAGCCAGCACATCCTCGGACAGGAAGGGAAAGTCTTTAAGTTCCATGCTTCATCACCACCTGAACTGCCAAATGACATGGGCCTCGGCCAGCTCGCCAATATGGATCCGGTAAGGCTCCTCATACTGCCAGCGCAGACTTTCCTTAAGTCCCTGTTTGCGCTCCAGCAGTTTGCTTGCCGCCCCTCGCTGCAGATGCAGCTTGCCCTCCGGCAACGGGTGGATAACAAGCCCCTGCCCGGCATACTCAATGCGGACATGGTCGGCAGGCCAACGGTCATAACTGAATGAGGGCATCATGCGCTTGAGCTCTAGCTTGCCTCCTGGTTGTAACCAAACCTTGCGGCCGGTTGCCATCAGCGTATCCGGCTCCATAGCCTGGCTATCACCTTGCTGCGGCCAATCAATAAACTCCTCGAACAACACCAGGCGCGGATCAGCAGGTTTGTCACAGAAAAAGCATGCCACCTCATCCTCAGAGGCAAGCTCGGCAGATAGCAAGGTACTGCCGCCGCAACTGGCACAGTTGTAGACGCGCTCATCCATTTCGGTCAGCGCCTCCAGCCATTCCGCCATACTGGGCCGTTCACTGGCGTGGTAGCGCCCCTGCTCAAAGCAACGACTGAACAAGACAGGCAGCTTGCTGTGCTCTATCAACTGGATAGGCAGGTTGGCAAAACACTGATTGGCATCATCCTGCTGGTCATAAATCCAGGGATGCTCACCACGCAGTGCAGCCTCCTCTTCCTCAGGCTCACCGTCAGAGACCAACTCACCCTTGAAAGGATGGTTATGGGTCAACAACTGATAGGCAATAACGGCAAAGCTCCAGCTGTCAGTCAGGCTGGACAGCAGGGCATCACCGCGCACCACCTCGGGAGCACCATAATCCGCCGTGTGCAAGGTCAAGCTGCTATGTGCTTCCAGGCTGATATTGTCGCAATCGATTAACCAGGTTTCTGCATGAACAGGGTCATCTGAAACAAAGATATTGCTTGGGGACAGGTCGCCATACAGCATGCCGCGTGCGTGTAACTGGTTCAGCGTTCTTGCCAACTGGCTCAAGATCCGGATACGGCGCCGTAACCCACCCTGGCGTAGATAATCGGCAAGCATTTCACCCTCGGCCTGAATGAAACTCTCCAGCAGGCTTTGCAACGGCACCAGGCCATCCATCAGCTCCATCACATAGCCACAACGCGGCTCTGCAAGCAGTGCCAGCGGCCTGGCCAGTTTCAGGTCACTCAAATCTTGCCGAACAAGCCAGGCAATATGGCGCTGCCAGCGTTGGCGGGCTTGTTCATCTTTGTTGGTAAAGCCTTTGATCAGCACCTGCGGATACTGGGTCTGGTAGACGATACCCTGCCCGCCCCGGCTCATTTCTGCCCTCAGCTCATAAACCGAGCCTTTACTGTCCTGTACCACGCGCTTTTGCTGCGCTGTCGTCGTTGCAGTCATCTGCCTCAATCCGTTCTGAAAATTCCAGCGATGGTCTTGTCATCGCCATGGCATGGCGTAGACCAGCCATGCAACTCCGTTGTCAGCCACTGACGCATGCGACGTTTGCTGCAGCGCAACTGACGCTGGTAAATGGCATCGAAGAATGACGCCAGCTGCTCCGCCACCAGGTCATCTGAAATGCCGTCGGTCATCAGCAACACACCATCGCCAGGCAGGCTCAACACAAGCTCGGTGCTCCAGCATCCCGGTAGATCAGCCTGCGCCAGAGTCGTGGTCTGGTTGCCAAAGCCTTGACGTTGAGCAGTCAGCACTTTGAACACCCCCTGACTTCTGCCGAGTAACAGGCCATCGCCACCCTGCCCCGCCACACCCCGCCCGGCGGCATCCACCCAGGCCCATAAACAGGTGGTTTCGTAGGCCCGGTAACGATCACCAAAATGTGCCAGCCAGGCATCCCGCAACACTTGGGCGACCTCGCCATGCCCCCAGTCTTGCCGCTGGCGGGTCAACCGCCGGAACAGCTGGACCGCTTTTTGCGACCCCAGATGGCTAAGCGGCCGACTACCCAAACCGTCTGCGACAGCGATGCACCAGCCACCACGGATACCACTGACGCAAAGCGCATCCTGGTTGGGCAGCCCATCCTGCTGATGCGCGGGGCCTCGCACCGAAGCCCCACCGGCTAACAGCCGCATCAGAACTCCCAGTCTTGGTCATCACCGCCAGTGATCTGCAACGGTGTGGGTTGATTTGGCGTTACCGATTGACTGCGAGCACTCACACTCATTGTCACCGCGCGGAAGAAACGATGAATATCACGGGCATTTTCGGCACGAAACAGCGGTGCCTCGGGGTCGTTGGCGAAGTCGCTGAGCATAGAGACATCGGCATCAGCACCGATGCCCATGGCAAAACGCGTGGCCTTGGAGGAACGCTCGCCATTTAACAAACGAGCAAACGGGGCTTGCCAGTCATCAGTGGGATAACCATCGGATATCAAAACAATCACTGGCCGGTAAGCACGGGAAGGAATGCAATCCTTGTCCTCTATCATCCCGCTGGCCAGCGACAAAGCATCACCCAGCGGGGTCATGCCTTCTGCTACCAACGGGGTAAAGCCTTGAAGTTGATGGGCAGGAGTCAGCGGCAGATTCAACGCCGCCTGGCTGCCACCAAAGGTGATCACACTGACCTGAATCTCCGCACGTAAGCGGCTCTCGCTGGAGAAGCTGGTAATCATGTCCTTGAGCCCCTTGTTGAGGGCCTCGATTTTTCCTTCTACCGACATGCTGCCGCTGATATCAGCCAGCACAATAATCGGCAGCGGGCGGGCGGTTTGCTCCTGGAATTTTTTGAGTTGAACCATCTTTCTTTCCTTAGCGGGTATGCGTAAATTCGAATCCAGTTACACTGCAAAAAAACAATAAAATCAAACACTAAACCAATATGCAGACCCACCGAGAATGCAGACTGCAACTAACGCTAAAAATTTTGACAATGCTTAATCAGAGGCGAGACCAATCATTATATGTATTTAACATAATTAAAATACCAGAAATTAGTCATGCGCATAGTCAAACACCTCGATTAAATATCCGAACCTACTCGCTTTGAGTACAAACAACCGGCTGTCGTGGCCACATCCATTGCAGGTGATCTAACGGCAAAATTCCCCACCTTGCATCCCCAAACAATGGGTCTGACTGACGCATCAAAGCAGAGACAGGCCGCTGACAACCGATATGCTCAGCTTGGATACTGAAAGCGCCCGGAATCATTGATGCATCGCATGCTTACGCTTGCGTGGACGTATGGCACGCAAGTCATGGTTGCGATAGGTAGTAAGGACTGAGCCATCTGGCTGCACCAGCACGTGCACGCCTTCTGCAGCGCGCAGATTGATGCCGCGAGTGGCAAAGAAATCCACCTCGCGCCGACCGATAACCCGAAACAAAAGGCCCCGCGCATAAACAGCGCGTCCATAACGTAGCACCTGCTCAACCAGTGCAGGGCGAATGCCACGCTGCTGCATACGCTGCCACGCGTGCGGTACCAGAGGATGATTGGCAAGGGCTTGCGGTGATGCGGTTATCATGGCGCGGCTCCTGGTTGGGCATACCCTACTAGAGCCAGAAGCGTGCCAAGAAGCTGCGCAGAACCATCATTGAAATTAATACGCCAAAACAACAACTTAGCAGAAATTCGTGACACAAGGCTGCGCCCAGCACAGCCCTGAGGAGAAAATAATTATCTATTGGGTAAAATTATTTACAAACAGTGAAAATTGAAAGTTGATTCAAGCCCCAAAAAAACACTGCATCAGTTTCACCAAGATGCAGTGTCTGGAGTCCTGGCACTAAGCAGAATAAAACGGCCAGCATACTGGAGAAATCAGTCGCTCTCCCAATCCACAACATCCTGAAACCTCTGCGCAACCTTCACCAGGCGGAGATTCTTGATGGTCTTGCTGCTGCCATCCATATAATCAACCCGGAGTGAAACCAGCTTTGGCCACTCCACCGTATTGGTAAACCACAAGTGATCGAAGGTGTACTCGCTGATACCTTGCGGTTCGATTGGGCCGATGCCTCTCACTTTTTTCACTGGCCCGGCGAAACGGTCACGCACGACATCATCCACCGCATTCATGCCCGTCAACTCCACACGGATATACTTGATGGTCTTCTTGGTCGGATTGAACACACGTAGCCGGAATCCTGTGCTGTTGGCATATTCACCTTCATCAAATGCCGAGAAAGCCAACACACTGATGCCGTATTTGGCTGGCGCAGCGTAAGCATCCAGTGCCTCACCCAAAATATGGTGACGATATGCCACTCCCAATTGCTCCAGCTCGCCAAAGTCCTGGTTTGCCAGCTTCTGCTCATCCAGCTCAGGAAGGGCCGCCCGCTTTTCATCGGCCATGAACACGTCGCTGTTCTCGATAAAAAATCGCTGCTTGCCGTAATAGGCCACCAGATAATCCTTTGCCTCTCCGTAAGACGGTTGACAACGATAGCGACCGGCCACCAGCACCGTCATCTGTTCAAACAAGGTTTTGACTGCACTACCACGACAATCCGACATGCTCTGGAACGCAGCACTGGCATGCTTCAGCATGCCCAGCGGTGGATGCGGCTGCTCACTTGCCATGGCACTGGCAGAAAGCGATGCAATCAACAAACAACATGCGCGTAAGACCGGCGCCGGCGAAAAGCACAGATATTTCATAAGAGAGGGAGTAATTGATAAAGGAAAGCACCTTGCGCCCAAGGTGCTCATGAGTAATGAACCCTGCATGGTTTTACCATATGCCATTCAGGGTCAGACGTCGTCAAGGGATCAGGAATGTCGCACACGACCAGCGCGCACGCCCGGACACGCCAGCCAACCATGTAAAACCTGCTGATTCAGACCTTGTGTTCCACAATGCGCTGCTTACCCGGCACAACCCGCACCCGGCCAAAGTCAGTGGCTACATGGTGAAAACCTTGCAGATAGTCGCACTTCAGTACACTAGGCTCGGCTTGCAGGGCACCTTGTTCATCCAGGCTGAACACCTGCGCCCGCAGGAAGCACTTGCAATTGCCCACGGCAAACTCGAACACATTCTCCTGGCCATCCAGATAACCATCCTTGCTGTTATTCAGACGCTCCATCTGTTTGATGGTCAGCACGACTTCCAGGATTTCCGCACTTTCCTGTCCGGCAGCATGCAGCTCCTGCAGCTTGGCAGTAAAACAATCCAGATCTCCACGGGAGAAGTCACACCCCTCCTGTCGAACGAAATCCAGACTGGCCTTCTCCTCAGCCAACAGGTAAGGATGGGTATGCAAGGCCCCCAGCGCTTGATAATCCATCGCCAAGGCAAGATGCGTTTTCAGGGCCTGTGCATCCGGATCAGGCATCACATAGCCACCAGTCATTTCCGCCGAGGTATCCACTGAAATAAACTCGACATGGTGGTGACGCGTACGACTGGTTTCTTCGTAGTAGCCATACAGTGAAGCATGCATCTCCAGGCCGTTGCGCTTGCGGTTGGCATGATTGATAACAAATGCCTCAAAACCATTGAGCAGGATCTGGGTAATTGCCGACTTGCCAAAGTGAATGTAGTGCTTCATCTCATCCCCTGTATTCATTGAAAGTGTGGCCAGACGATTCAGCCGAACCACCTCTACTGCTGTGCCACTGCGGATCAGATTGCCAACCAAATCAGCAGACCAACCCGTATCGATCAAGCCCATCATGCCATGCAGTCGGACAGTGCATATTATCCCAAATCAATACCAATGCAGGCCTGTAGAATCATTGCACATGGGGATAGCGGACTCATGACAGCCATTAACAGCGGCATGGACTCATGACTAGCAGGACGTGGCAGCAGCCATTTCGTTAAACGGCCGTGCCGGCAGGCTGGCCGCCAGCTTCTGCAACTGCAGCAAAACATCGCCGCGCAATGGCTGCACACCATTGGCACCCTGAAAGTTTCCGCTTACCGCCGATGGAAAGTGACGGCGCATCCAGGCAGTCAGCGGCAAACGGTTAAGTGCAGGGTCTGCAGAATCAAACCAGACGCTGTAACGGTGGTGCGGGTCGAAATACACCACCGAGCGTGCATCCAGCTTGGGTACCGGCAGTACCGGCTTGTCTACCAGACACACCCGGCCCAGCAACTCCAACTCCCCCTTATGGCCCGCAGGCGTTTTGACCAGCCAGAGGTTGTCAGCCGGCGTCGCCGCCAGCTCTGCTAGCACGCCCTGATCCGAGCGCAGCCAGCCGATTTTGCCGGTCAGGATGTCCTGATCGGCATTTTTCCAGTAATACAGAATGTCCATTGATTTTGATCAATTCAGAAAGGTTGGACGCAGTCGCACGGCCAAGTTGAGGTCAGCGCGTGATGATGGTTTTACAAAGTGATGGCAAGGTTAGGCGGCACGGTAGCCGTACATGCGTACGAATACGCTTCACTATTCGTTCCCACTTTCTGAGAAAGCTATTTGACTAATTGCAAAGTGCATTTCATCTAACTTTTCTTGGAAAACGACATTCTTTGAAATTTGCCTTTTAATGCGATTGACAATAGTCAAAAAATTTTCCTGCAAGGCAATTGGCGGATATGGAAATTCGATAGAATCGATGATCCCGACATTCATGTGTGTGAAAGCGCCATCTGGCCCCACTTTCAAACGACCTACACGACCCTTACAGTAAGTCATTAGCGCCACAAAAAACTCCGGCTTCAATTTCGAATTAAATCTAACACGAATTAAATTTGTACTAAGTAAAGATTTTTCGTGTTTTGTGTGCACAACTCCCATTTTTCCAACGGTACCGGCTCTTGAAATAATAACATCCCCATTCTTTACGCTATAACTTGCCAGATCATTGAATTTCCCCTCTGCCACCCAGAGCTTAGGATCATCAAAAAAATCGCCAGTCAAAGAAATGTTATCCATATTCCAAACAGGAATCCCTGATTGTTTATATTCATCCTTTTTCAAAGCACTTCCAAAAGGTCCGCACTTAGTACCATCACTTTCATTGGCATAAAATTCTTTCATAAGCCTTCGAGTGAAGCCTTTCGGATTAGTCACCGGGTCGCCAAACATCTCCAGGAAGGTGGCGCGCAGGAAGTCGTCGGCAAGGGCGATGGCCTGGGCGCGTTTACGGCGCAGGCTGTCGGCCTTATCGAGGATGGCGGCGATGCGCTTTTGCTCTTCGAGGGGGGGGAGATTGAAGCTCAACCCCTTGAGTTTTCCTGTTGCGATCCTTGATCGCGTCGTCCCAGTTGCACCCTTCTCAATTTCACGCCGGATGGTCCGTGAATTGAATACATGCTTGAGCCAATTAGTATCAACCAGCGTTTGGTCTGGCCGAACAATGCAAATATCAACAGCAGTAACCGAAGGTCGTGAGTCGCCAGGGAAAATGCATGCTCTGCCAATAGGATCAGGCATCCGCGCAATGAGTAAATCGCCTTTCTGCAAGTAAGTACATCTTAGCGCTTGAGCTCGTTGCTCTGTCAAAAAACGCTGTGATTTATCGATGAATATCCCTTCACCAATATCCGCCAACTGCACCAAACGAACGCTTCCCTCTGGGTCTTGGTCTTTGGACTCAATCCAGTCGCCATCCGAAATCATCCCAGCCGGGCCAATCAATTCAGCAAGTGTCATTCTTGTCGTTTGACTCCTCATCCCAACATCCCCTCCAGCTCCTGCAGCTCACGCTGGATATCAGCCTCCAGCGCTATTAGCCGTTTCAGGATCTCGCGCGGGTCTTCATGCTGCTCGGCCTCGTACACCTGCTGTTTGTAGCGGTTGATCGACAGGTCATAGTTTTGTGCCACCAGATCGGCCTTCGGCACGCTGAAGGCCTGCTTTGTCCGGTCGACAAAATCACCATCACGGTCGCACCAGCGCTGGTATTGCCGCTTGATGTCGGGGATGTCGTTGTCTTTGATGGGCTGGCGCTTGTCGTCCAGCGAAAAGCCATCTGCCTTCATGTCATAGAAGAACACCTCGTCGGTGCTGCCGCCCTTACTGAAAATGATGATGGCAGTGGAAACGCCGGCATAGGGTTTGAACACGCCACTGGGCAGCGAGATGACGGCTTCCAGCTGGTTGTCTTCTATTAGATGCTTGCGTAGCTGGACGTGGGCTTTGGACGAGCCAAACAGCACGCCATCGGGCACGATGGTGGCGGAGCGGCCACCGGTTTTCAGCATGCGCAGGATCAGGCCGATAAACAGCAGCTCGGTTTTCTTGGTTTTCACTACGCGCAAGATGTCCGGCGACACGTCTTGTTCGTCCAGGCTACCCTTGAACGGCGGATTGGCCAGGATCAGATCAAAGCTGCTGCTGGCAGCTTGTGGGCGTTTTTCGGCAAAGCCCTGACTGAGGGTGTCCTGGTAGTGGATATCCGGTGCGGCTACACCGTGCATGATCAGGTTCATGCTGGCGATGCGCAGCATGGTGGCGTCGAAGTCGAAGCCGTGGAACATGTCGTTATCAATATGCTGGCGGTGTTCGCCCAGCAGGTCACCGGCGTACAGGGTGGCGGTTTCGGTTTCGCCCTTGTCGTTGACGAAGGTCTCCACATGTTTGCCAGCCTCGCTGCTATGGCTGCGCAGCAGGTAGTCGTAACTTTCCACCAGGAAGCCACCAGTGCCACAGGCCGGGTCGCAGACGCGGTCGGTCGGTTGCGGCTGCATCAACTCCACCATCAGGCGGATGATGTGGCGCGGTGTGCGGAACTGGCCGTTGATACCGGCGGTGGTGAGCTTGCCCAGCAGGTATTCGTACAGGTCGCCCTTGGTGTCGCCCTGCTCCAGCGGCAGGTTGTGCACCGCTTCCACTGCCTTGGCCAGCAGCGTGGCCTTCTGGATCATCAGCTGGGCGTCTTTCATGAAGTCGGCAAACAGGCTGGCCTCATTACCGGAGCGCTCGGCCATGGCGCGGAAGTGCTTGAACACCTTGTCGCGCACATGCGGCAGCATTTCCTCGGAACCGAAGTGACGCCAGGTTTCCCAGCGGCAGTCCTGCTCATCGTCATTGAAACGGCGGTTAAAGGACTTGCCAGTCATCTGCTGGCGGCGCTCGTCCTTACGCTCTGCCATGTCCAGCAGGCGGGCGTACATCAGGAAGGTGATCTGTTCGATCACGGTAAGCGGGTTGGTAATGCCGCCGGTCCAGAACTCGGTCCACAGGCTGTCGATCTTGTTTTTCAGTTCGCCGGTAATCATGCGGCTGCTCCCAGATATTCGAGACGGAAATGACGTGCACCCAACTGCACCAGGCGGGCAGCATCTCCCGCTTGTGCCTGCTTGGACTTGAGCCAACGGCCAAAACCGCTACGCGGGCTTAGTCTCGTACTGCTGCTGATGCGGATATCAGTGGGATATTCGATACCATCCGCTTCTATCACTACAGTGGCAGGTGCACGGTTTTCAGTGGTTCGGTCATTCGCCACCGCATCCGCCGGGAACAGGCTGAGGTAGTCGGTGGAAAAATAAATACGCCCGTTTCGGATAGTGGACGGGATAAGTTCGATCGGAATCATCGTCATTGTTTCTTTTGTCTGTGCTGCTAATGATGGTTTATGGGCGAGCCGTGTTGGAAATACCGGCCACAGGCTCGCCAAAGCTGCGAATGATACCGGTGAGTTCGTCCAGTTGCTCATCACGTGGAAATACACCGCCAATCCCCTCGCCATGAATGCTGGTGAACGGGGCTTCGAACAGGGCATCCAGCCTGATGCTGCCGGATTTGCAGATCTGCTCTTTGAGCATGCCGAGAAAACGCAGTTGCTGGCTGTCCAGCCGGTATTTCTGGGCAAACTGGGCAAAACGGGTTTCTACCGCACGGGCATCCATACCGACGATGGTTCGCAAAATCGCGGCCAGTGGTGCGGCGGTATCGGCGTAAAACTCGCGCAATACATGCAAGTCCACCGAGGGGTTATTGGTGTGAATCAGACTGTTGAGCTGGTCCAGCTCGGCATCGGATACCGGCAGGCCATCGCGGATCTTTTGCAGTACCGGATTGCTGTCAAACAGCGGCCGCAAGGCGGCTTCCACACTTTGTCGGTAGATGGTGGCATCCACTGAGCGGATATTGGTTTTGCGGACCTCTACCTGATACTCGGCGGCATCCTCGGCGATATCGACAAATACCGGGCCGGGCCCCGGTGGCAAGGTGGGGCGCTCGGCCAGATGCATCAAGTCGCGCAACGCCAGTCGGCTGGCTTCCAGCAGGAGAAAGTCCGGCTTATCCCAGTAAGCATCACTCTTGATGGCCTTGAGCTGTTCGGCTTTGGCCCGCACAGCATTCAGGTTGGCAGGCAGGCACTCCAGCCAGGCGACAATATCAGCACGGCAGGGGTTGGCCTGGTTCGGCTTGGTCATGGCCGCTTGCTGGGCAGTGGTGAGCAGGATGTCCCAGCGCAGGGCATCGCCCTGGCCACGGACGTCCAGCGCATTGAGCAAGGGGGCAATGGTGTCGGCCAGCATTTGGGCAGTAGCTGGAGCGAAGGCATCCACGCTTGCTTCATCACGCGCCTGTTGCACAGCTTGCCAGTGATCACGAACGGCGATGGTAAGGTCGTCCAGTGCACGGGCGTCTTCCAGCAGCAAATCCCGCACACAAGTGAAGGCGGCTGGTTCATGCTGGCGCAGCGCAGCCTGTGCCAGTTCCAGACGGGCTTCATAGCGGCGCTGGGCCAGGGATTTTGGCGAGCGTGGTTCGGCTTCTTCCGGCTCCATTTCGTGGTAGGCGAAGTTGTTCCAGTGATCAAAGATCAGGAATTCCTTTTTGTCCTGCCCCTTGCCAAACAGGTTGGCGCACAGCCGGGTGCCACGGCCTATCATCTGCCAGAACTTGACCTTGGACTTAACCGGTTTGGCAAACACCAGATTGACTACCTCCGGCACATCAATACCGGTATCCAGCATGTCCACCGAGATGGCAATGCGTAGCGCATCGTTCTTGCAGTTGTCGCCACCTTTGAAGTCGTCGATCAGCTGTTCTGCACGTGGCTCGTCGGAATGAATCACCGCGCAGAACTTGCCAGCGAACTGCGGGTACAGTTCGTCGAACAGTTCTGCCAGCAAACGGGCATGACGGATATTGCGGGCAAAGATGATGCTTTTGCCCGGCAACTGGCCGTCCGCATCGCGGATGCCATTGTCCATCAGATTGCGCAGAATGACGCGATTGGTGTCCTTGTTGTACACCGCATCGTCAATGTCTTTGCCATCGAATTCGAGGGCATTGGGGTCGAGCCCCTGGTCTTCCAGTTCGGCAATCTGCTCATCGCTCAGGTCATGGCCCTTGATGCCTTCGCGCATGAATTTGGTGGTGTGCGTCACTACTTTGAACGGCACTAGATTGCCATCACTCACTGCATCTTCCAGTGTGTAATTGGCGGTCGGTGTCTTGTAATCGCAGCCAAATAGCTGGCAGGTGCTGCGGCTGACCATTTCAACCGGTGTAGCCGTCAGGCCGACTTGCAGCGCGTCAAAATAGCTGAAGATGTCGCTGTACTGGTTGTAGATGGAGCGATGCGACTCATCGGCGATGATCAGGTCGAAAAAGCCGACATCAAAATCTTCGTACTGGTTGATCAGACCCTGGTAGATGCCGATGTAGATGCGTGCGTCTTGCTTGCCTACTTCGTTTTGCTGGCCAAACACATAAATCGGCTCTTTCAGGTAGTCGTTGAATACCTTTTTGGCCTGCTTGCGCAGTTCTTTGCGGTCGCACAAGAATAGAATGCGTTTGGCCCACTTGGCTTCGATCATCAGCTTGGAGAGAGCAATCGCTACCCGGGTTTTGCCGGTACCGGTGGCTTGCACGATCAGCACCTTGCGATGCTTACTGGCAAAGCGCTCTTTGACGCGGGTGAGGGTTTCGATCTGGTACAGGCGGCCTGCGATATTGCTGTCTGGCTGTACTTGCAGCAGGTCCTGCCGGTTCTGGCGCTGAAAGGCGATGCGGTATTGCAGGGTGTCCTTGCTGTAAAAGCCATACACCTTGCGCGGCGGGTAGCCCATGGCATCATCCCAGACCCAGATATCGTGGCCATTGGTAAAGAAGATCATCGGCCGCTGGCCATACATCTTTTCCAGACCATCGGCATAGTCCTTGGCCTGGGCCTGACCGGCACGGGCGTCCTTGGTGGTGCGCTTGGCCTCAATCACTGCCAACGGCTTGCTGTTATCGTCCCACAGTACATAGTCGGCATAGCCTATGCCGGACTGGGTGGTCTGGTGCTTGACCTCCACTTCCTGTCCCACGGCGGCACTGCTTTGCCCGGCTTGCGGTACTTTCCAGCCGGCCAGAGCCAGATCACGGTCGATCAGGTACTGGCGGGTATGGTCTTCACTGAAACGCAGTTGGGCGACGGTGCGCTCGGTAGCAGCACCCACTTCGGCCAGCGTGCTATCCGCCACCGGCTGGTTGGCAGCATTGATGGCATCACGCATGGTCTTTTCAGCGGCACGTAATGCTTCCAGCTCGGCCAGCATGGCCTTGATTTTTTCTTCCTTGGCCGCGTTTTCTTCAGCCAGGCGTTTCTTCTCGCGCTTGATGGCCGCTTTGCTGTCGACGCCTTCTGCCGGCGGTTCGCGGAAGGGGGCGAAATCTTCAGCCTTGCCACCAACGATAGCGACATGCAGCCAGCGCGCCACTTGCCAGGCTTCGTGCAAGGCACGGTTGGCATCCATAGGGCGAATGTCTTCGCCATGTGCAGCACTATTTCCCAGCTTGCGCAGCAGGTGGAATTTGTCGAGTACCAGCTTGTCCGCCAGCATGGCAAAGCTGGCATTGTTAAGCAGGTCGACAAACTTGGACTGTGGCGCCTGAGGCAAGCGCATGCGGGTGTAGATATTATCGACGATGCGCTCAGCGAAGCTGCGCAGCTTGACCAGAGCACTCTCCGGATCGTTATGCAGGTAGTGCTCGGCATGGGCCGCCAGATTGGCCAGCTCGGGGTAGCTGGCCCTCAAGGGCTCAAAGTTGATTGATGGCAATTCTTGCATCCACATGTCTGGCATCTCGCTGATCGGTTAGCCCATTCATTGCGAGAAGCGTGCCAGCCTCCGTCGTTAGTCGTTATCTGCTGAAGTCAGGCCCAATTTTTCCATCCAGTTATTCAGTGTCTGGTAGGTATTCAGGCCAAGCAAAGCGGCTGCGTCCTTCTTCTTTCCCTGAGCCCGCTGCATGGCCATGCGAATGTAATGCGCCTTCACTTCATCTAAAATCTTTTCAATTTCAAAGCCTTGCCCAATATTCCTATCCAACACACCATCCTGCCTTCGGGGCATGCCTAAAAGGTTGCCCTCAATATCCTGGGCATCGAGTACACCTTGGCGGGCCCAGATGCTGGCTCGCAGTAAAGTGTGATACAGCTCGCGTACATTACCCGGCCAGTCATGCGACAACAGAACTTTTATTGCATTTTCAGAAATTTCTTTATGCTGCCACTCCGGCGCGTGCGCACTATCGTGATTGATCAGGTCCATGAAGTGTGTTGCCAGCAAGGGAATATCTTCCCGACGCTCACGCAAGGCGGGCAGACGGATGATACCGACGGCCAGCCTGTGGAACAGATCTTCACGGAAGCGGCCAGACTGGACATCCGCCATCAGGTCACGGTGAGTGGCCGCCACAATACGGACATCCACCTTGTGCGGTTCCGACGCACCCAGTGGCGTCACTTCACCTTGCTGGATGGCACGTAAAAGCCTGACCTGGGCATCCAGTGGCAGATCGCCAATTTCATCCAGAAACAAGGTGCCGCCATTGGCTTCACGAAAATGGCCTGCACGTTCCCGATCTGCACCAGTAAATGCACCTTTTTTATGACCAAACAACTCGGAATTGACCAGCTCTTTGGGGATGGCTCCACAATTGACTGGAATGTAGTTTCCCGACCGGCCGCTGGCATGGTGAATGGCTTCGGCAAACAACTCCTTACCGGTACCACTCTCCCCCAATACCAGCACCGGGACATTGTGAACGGCAACTTGCTGTGCACGCTGGATCTGCTCTCGCATCAAGGCACTGGCATGCACAATCCTGGCAAACTCCTGTGCAATGCCCTCCGGTCTGGCAAGCAGACGCCCTACCCGCTCATCTGTACGTTGCAGATACTCTGGTAAGAAGTCACCAGCGAGGTCGAATGCTACATTGGCTTCCATCGCGCCTTGGTGCTGTTTGGCAGTCTGGATAAGCCGCGCGGGAAAACGGCTTTTGGCCAGCAACACCCAGATGGTGGCCATGGCTGGCGTACCCGGGCTTAAGTGGAAGGTCAGCGAAATATCGCTGGATGGCAGACGGCACTGCTGAAGCTCTGCTGTTACCTGGCGGTAGATGTCTGCATGGTCAATAGGACTGCTCAGGTCTATCTGCTGTAAATCTATGCGCGGATGGCCGGTAAGGGTTTCCAGCCAATCGCAGTACTTGCCACTGCGCTCATGCGAATAATTGGTCAACAGTCGGACACGATCGTACTGCTCAGCCATCAGTGCCGTTGCAATCGGCCCCGGTTCGCCATTCAGGCTACCTTCGGCAGCCTTGTGATCGGTCTCACCGATCCATGAAACAAGCCATTTTTCCATGGGCAAATCATACCGTCTAAATGTCGTCTAGATAAAACCCTATATTCATGAAATTAACAAAGCATTGCTGCTGCACGTGGATACCTAACACATGATCATGGAATCTAATATTTTTCAGCCCTATATCACCCCCTTGAACCAGCACAGCGACACCCACTCCGGGTGTCATTTATGCCCTCGCCCCAGCTTAGTCTGGGGCGTTTTCATTGGAGTGATCTCATGTCCCATCTCATTGAATCCATGGCTTTCGTCGGAACCACACCCTGGCATGGCCTGGGCAATCCGCTTTCTCCCCAGCAGCCGCTGGAAGTGTGGCTAACCGAAGCCGGCATGGACTGGCGCATAGAACAGAGCGATGTCTTGTTCAACGTGGCTGCTGACGGCATGCACATCCGTCCGTTTGCTGATTCCAAGGTACTGTATCGGTCAGACTCACTGGCACCACTGTCAGTAGTCTCACCGCGTTACAAGGTGGTGCAGCCGTCGGAAGTACTGGAGTTCTATCGCGACCTGGTCAGTGCCGGTGGTTTTGAGCTGGAAACCGCAGGTGTACTGAAAGGTGGCCGCAAGCTGTGGGCACTGGCCAAGACCGGGCAAGAAGCCATGCTGAAAGGCGGAGACCGTGTGAAGGCCTATCTGCTACTGGCCACCAGTTGTGACGGAACGCTGTGCACCACGGCCCAGTTCACCTCGGTACGGGTGGTGTGCAACAACACCCTGCAGATGGCAGTGAAGGATAGAACCGGTGCGGTGAAGGTGCCCCACTCCACCGTGTTTGATCCGCAGTCAGTGAAAGAAGCCTTGGACCTTGGTCTGTCGGCCTGGGACCGCTTCATCGGCAACATCAAGCAGCTGTCCCAGCGTTCAGTTTCGCCTGAAGAAGCGTGTCAGTTCTTCCGCGAAGTACTGGACGAACCACTGGTGGCAGGCTCTGAGGATGCCGTCACATCCAAGGCGTTGCAGCAGGTGTCGGCGCTGTATAGCGGTGGCGGCATGGGCTCGCTGCTGGCTGGTACTAAGGGAACGGCCTGGGGCCTGGTCAATGCCATGACCGAGTATGTGGATCATCGCCGTCGCGCCCGCAGTCAGGATTACCGGCTGGATTCCGCTTGGTTCGGTCAGGGTGCCCAGCTCAAGGGTAAGGCGCTGGAGCATGCACTGGCCTTGGTGGAATAATGCCATGGCTTCCGTGCAATCCATTGCCTTGACCGCTGCCTGTCTGACGGCTGGGATGCGGGATTTCTGTACCTGGAACAGCCTGGGTGTGGCATACGACGGCCCTGATGCCGAGCGCAGTCTGCTGGTGATCTGGGGGGCTGGCTGCCTGGAGCTGCATGCCGAGCTGGTGCAATACGCGCCAATGGGGGCCTGTCCGAATTTTTGTGTAAACGGGGTTTGGGTTACGCCTGTGGAATGCGTTCCTCGAACTGAATGGTAAAGCGAGTCAGCGCTGCCTTCCAATCCCG
>Ga0187844_10000470_pt1 | contig 31438 bp, 37 predicted proteins | sample SpaLakP09_SKY_50_FD_134517 | JGI IMG/M metagenome (GOLD analysis project Ga0187844, IMG submission 134517) | Oligotrophic lake water microbial communities from Sparkling Lake, Wisconsin, USA - SP09_SKY_50 | ecosystem: Environmental > Aquatic > Freshwater > Lake | place: USA: Sparkling Lake... | reverse complement strand
GCGCAAGCGCGGGCGGGGGACGCTCATTGCGTCACCTCGACGAACAGGTCTTCCAGCGTCATCGGCTCGATGCGCACGCTGCTCTCGCGCGCGGCCAGTGCTTGCAGGTCGGCGCCGGCGCCGCGCGTGATCAGCTGGGTGATGCCGTCGCGCCCGTCGTGGCGGCGCAGTTCGCCGCCGAAGCGCATCCCGGCCATCAGCGCGCTCGGGCCCACCACGCGCCGCGCATGCTCCATCAGTTCGTCCAGGGCGCCCTGCAGCGCAATCTTGCCATCCTTGAGGAAGGCCACGTCGAGCGCCACGCGTTCGAGGTCGGACAGGATATGGGTGGAAAACACGACCGTGGTATCGCGTTCGATGACGCCGTCGATCAGTTCGCGCAGGAAGTCGCGCCGCCCCACCGGGTCGAGCGCGGCCACCGGTTCGTCCAGGATCAGCAGCGACGGGTCGTGCGCCAGCGCGCGGATGATCGACAGGCGCTGCATCTCGCCGCCGGACAGCTTGCTGATCGCCTTGCCGCACTTGTCCTGGTCGAAGCCCCAGCGCGCCAGCAAGCCCTTGACCTTGGCATCGTTCCAGCGCGGGTACAGGGCCTTGAAGTAGTCCAGCAGCTGGCGCGGCGTCATCCACTGGAACAGGTCGGATTTCTGCGGCACGTAGCCGATACGGGCGCGCACCGCGTCGGACAGATTGTTCACGTCCTCGCCATAGATGGTGACGCTGCCATGGTCGGTTTCGCGCAGGCCCAGCAGGCATTCGATCAGGGTCGACTTGCCGGCGCCGTTGCGGCCCAGCAGGCCGACCACCTGCCCCGGCGCGATGGCCCAGTCAAGGCCGCTCAGGACTTGCTGATTGCCGAAATGCTTGCTGACGGAGGACAGCTCGATGATGGGTGCGTTCATGACTTCTCTTTCATTATTTTTGCGAACAGGGCAAGGACGGTCTCGGGATCAAGTTCCAGCTGGCGCGCTTCGAGGGCGGCGCGTTTGAGCGTGGGGCGCAGCAGTTCGGCCCGCGTGGCCACGCTGTGCGACTGCTGCGGCGCGTCGGCCACCACCATGCCCAGGCCGCGCCGGCGCGTGAGCAGGTGCTCCATTTCCAGCATGCCGTAGGCCTTCGACACCGTCATCGGATTGAGCGCCAGCGCCTGGGCGATGTCGCGCACCGACGGCATGGCGTCGCCCGGCGCAAGCTGGCCGCCGGCGATCAGGCGGCGCGCCTGCTCGACCAGTTGCCGGTATATCGGCTCGGACGATCCGGTGGCGATCGAAAACAGGCTGGCGGAGTGATTGGTCATTTAAACCTACTGTATTAATTAACTAATACAGTATATAAATACGCGGACCGCGTCAAGCGGTTTGTTGAAAATGGAGAAAGCCTAGCGGCTGGCCAGGGTGCAGCCGCCCTCGCGCGTCTTGCCCAATTGCGGGCCCAGGCTGCCCTTGCGCGTGCGGTACACGTCGTGCAGGCGCCATTCGTCGGCCCCGTCGCACCAGTGCCCCAGCGACAGGAACAGGAAGGAGCCGTTGCGGTCTTGCCCCAGGTCGGGGGACATGAGCTGGAAGGCTGCCAGGTCGAGCCGGCTGTTGTTCAGGTTCCAGGCGCGCGGCGCGCGAATGCGCAGGCCGGTGGCGGCGATGGTGGAATTGCTCGCTTCCAGGGCCGTGCCGCTGGCGATGATTTCCACATTGACCAGGTCGACCGTGCTGCGTTCGACCACCAGCTGGCCGATGGTGGCGTCCTCGATCCGCACCCGGGCGCAATGCCTGAGCCGGATCGAGCGCCAGTGGCCGCGATAGACCATGTCCTTGCGCTCGTCGCAAACGGCGTCGCCCTGCGACGCGCCCGGCGCCGGCGGCCCTTCCTGCGACAGGGGCCCTTGCAGCGAGGACAGCATCCACTTGACGGTCTCGTCCGTGGCTTCGGCCATCGGAACATGGCCCACGCCGGGCAGGATATCGAGTTCGGCCAGCGGCATCAGCCAGTCCAGGGCCAGCCCGGTGCGCACCGGCGCCACCGGGTCGCGCCCGCCCCACAGCATCCATACCGGCACCTTCACCTGGCGCACCACGGGGCTGAAGTCTTCGTTGACCAGGCCCAGGGCGGCATTGATGTTGCCGCTATCCTTGTACAGCAGGCTGCGGGCCTGGTCGGACCCGGCCAGGGCGGCCAGCATGCCGGCCTTGCCCGCGGTCAGGTCCTGCAGCTGGCGCGAGAAATGGTTGAGGATGCGGCTGCCCTCGGCGAACACGCCGCGCAGCATGGTGGGCGCGCCCTCGCCGTCCGGCACCGTGCTCAGGTGGCGCGCGAAGACCGTGGTTTGCAGCATGCCGGCGGCATCGATCAGCAGCAGGCGCTTCACCTGGGCCGGGTAATCGTGGCTGTGGCGCAGGGCGATGGCGCCGCCCAGGGAATGGCCGACCACGAACACCGGTTCGTTTGCATTGTGCTGTATCAGCCAAGCCACCAGATCGGCATATTTGCGGGGCGACAGGGCGACATCGGGCCGCTCCGAGCGGCCGAAGCCCGGCAGGTCGAACATGAGCACCTGGTACTGTCCGGCCAGCGCCGGCAGCACGGGGATCCAGTCGCGCGAGGCTTGCTGGCCCAGGCCATGGATCAGCACCACCAGCGGCGCGCCCGGCTTGCCGCCTTTGACCAGTTGCACGGCCATGCCCGACGCGGGGTCGGTGACCTGCGATTCGGTGAAACCGGGCGGAAACGGCGCGGGAACGGGAGGGGGAAGGGTTTCGGCGAAGGCAAGCGGAGCCAGCAGGAAAAGAAACGGGGCAAGGCAGAGGAAGAGAATACGATTCATGAACGACATCGTATCCGATTGGCAAGAGAAAAGGCATACCCCCGCGCAGCTTTCCGCGCGGGGGTGGGTACAGCGATTACAGGTGCGGCGTGATCAGGGGCATCAGGTCGTCGAAGGTACGGCCACTGCCGTTTTCGCCGATCGCATGCATCTTCCACTCATTGTTGTGGCGGTACAGCTTGGCCATGATCTGGGCCGTGTGCGCGCCCTGCACCGACAGGTCGTAGCGTGCCACTTCCTTGTTGTCCGCATTGTTGATGATGCGGCAGAACGCATTCTCGACCTGGGCGAAGCTCTGGCCGGTGAAGCTGTTCACGGTGAACACCAGCGACTTGACGGTGGCCGGGACCTTGGACAGGTCGACGATGATCTGTTCGTCGTCGCCGTCGCCGGCGCCGGTGCGGTTGTCGCCCGTATGCACGATGCTGCCATCCTTGCTTTTCAGCTGGCGGAACCAGACGGTGTCGACCGGGCGGTTGCCTTCGTCGAACATGACCACCGAGGCGTCGAGGTCGACCGCTTCGGTCTTGCCGCCGAAGCCGAGAAAGCCCTTGGTCTTAACGGCGTCCCAGCCCAGGCCCATGGTGATCTTGGTCAGGGTGCCACCGGCTTCTTTTTCCAGCGAAATCTTCTGGCCTTTTTGCAAATTGACTGACATGGTATTTCTCCTAAGTTAGCGCGCGCCCTGTTGCATCCAGGCGCGGAACGATTCGCGGTTGCGTGAACACACATATACTTTGCCATTGCCGGAAAACTTCAGCACCATCCCCTCGCCACTGGTCTGGCTGTTGATCAGGTTGCCGATGAAGCCGCCGCTCTGGCCCGTCGTGATCGAAATTTCGTAGCGCAGCGTGCTATCCCAGCACACCACGTGCGAATTGTCGATCGTAATATCCTTGCCCTGTTCGACCACCAGTTCGGACATCGAGCCGAAGCCCGATACCACCACCTGGCCCTGGCCGGCCGTTTCCGTGACGAAGAAACCGCCGCTGTTGGCGAACAAGGCATTGCCGATGCTCTGGGTGCGCACCTTCAGGTCCACCTTCTGGCTGGCGGCGACAAAGGCGCCGTCGGACAGGATGTACTGGCGCGCGCCCACGTCGACCACCTGCATGGCGCCGGGCAGGGTTGGCGAGAGCAGGCAATCGCCGTCGCCGCGCACCGCTTCGATGTTTTGCTGGAAGAAGGACTCGCCATTGGCAAAGGTGCGCATCAGCGCGCTGCCCAGGCCGCCCCGCATCTTGCCCTTGAGGTCGAGCGGCGCCTCCATCATGACCATGGCGCCGGATTCGCAGTAAATCATTTCGCCGCGCGTCATCGAAACGTGCAGGAAAGGATCGACATCACCCGTGACTGTAAAAACTGGCATAAGAAATCCTTTCGTCGCGCAGCAAACTTACACGTTCACGCCGTAGTTTTTTGCCAGGGGGCCGAGGCCACCCTTGAAGCCCTGGCCGATGGCGCGGAATTTCCAGTCGGCGCCGGCGCGGTAGACTTCGCCGAAGATCATGGCGCCTTCCGTCGAGCTGTCTTCGGACAGGTCGTAGCGGGCGATTTCGGCATTGCCGGCGGCATTGACGCAGCGGACAAACGCTTTCGAGACCATGCCGAAGTTTTGCTTGCGCGCTTCGGCGTCGTGGATGGTGACGGCGAAAATGACTTTGTCGACATCGGCCGGCACCTTGGACAGGTCGATGGTGACGGTTTCGTCATCGCCTTCGCCGGCGCCGGTGGTGTTGTCGCCCGAGTGGACCACGGAACCGTCGGTCGATTTCAGGTTGTTGTAGAAAACGAAGTCGGCGTCCGAGCGGACCTTGCCGCCGGCATTGACCAGGAAGACGGCGCCGTCCAGGTCGAACGCGGCGCCGTCGGTGGCGCGGGTGTCCCAGCCGAGGCCGACGATCATCTTGGACAAGCCGGGTGCTTCTTTGCTCAGGTTGACGTTGCCGCCTTTTTGCAGACTGATAGCCATGATGTGGATCTCCAATTCAATAAATAACAATGAACACCGGGTCTTACGGGCGCAGCAAACTGGTGTTCTTCCGTTTGCCGCGGGTTCTTAAGCAGCGTTCAGCTGCAGTTTCTTGTGCCGCACCGACGACCACAGCGAGGCGACGATGAAGGCCACGCCGATCAGGCCGGTAAAGATTTCAGGTACGTGGAACTTCATGCTTGCAAGCATGATCAGCGCCAGGATACCGATCGCATAGTGTGCGCCATGTTCGAGGTACACGAACTCGTCGAGCGTGCCTTTTTTCACCAGGAACACCGTCATGGAACGGACGAACATCGCGCCGATCGCCAGGCCCAGCATGATGATAACCACGTCATTGGTGATCGCGAACGCGCCGATCACGCCGTCGAAGGAGAACGATGCGTCCAGCACTTCCAGGTACAGGAAGCCGCCGATACCGCCGCGCTTGACCATGTCGCCCACATTGCTGCCATCTTCTTCCGACTTTTCCAGCAGCGAGGACAGCATGTCGACGCCGACGTAGATCAGGATGCCCCACAGGCCGGCCATCAGCACGATCAGTTTCTGGCCTTCTTCGACCAGGGTCATCGCGCCCATCAGGGTGGCGAGCGAAATCATGACGGCGATCGAGGATACCTTGCCCAGGGAACCGAGCTTTTCCTCGATATGGCCCAGCCAGTGCATTTCCTTCTCATCGTCGAGCAGGAAGTTCAGGAAAACCAGCAACAGGAACATGCCGCCGAAGGCCGCCACTTCCGCATGGTGGTTGGTCAGGTGGGTAGAGAACGCCTTCGGATCATTGATCGCCAGGTTCCACACTTCGCCCATGCCCAGGTCCGCGGCCACGGCCACGATCACCAGCGGGAATACCAGGCGCATGCCGAACACGGCAATGATGATGCCCACGCCCAGGAACAGCTTTTGCCAGAATTCGTCCCAGTTTTTCAGGACCGAGGCGTTGACCACGGCATTGTCGAAGGACAGCGACACTTCCATGACCGCCAGGATGGCGCAGATGCCGAGCGCCGTCAGCATGGCTGTCAGGCCGCCGTGTTCGAAGCCCCACCAGCCCGCCAGTACCAGGCAGACGGCGGTGACCACGAAGGACCAGGTGAAATGCTTCATATCTTGTTTCCCTTTCATTGTTAACAATTCGTGGATGCTAGTGTAGCCCCCGATGTTCAATTTAAAAATAGGAGATAATGAGAGAATTACTTCCGAAAAACAGAACAATGAAAAATACCGGGCTCAATTTCAGGCATCTCTATTATTTCTGGGTGGTGGCCAAGGAAGGCGGCGTCACGCGCGCCGCCGAACGGCTGGGGCTGGCCGTGCAAACCGTGAGCACCCAGCTGGCCCAGCTCGAGCAAGCCATGGGCAAGGCCCTGTTCATGGCCCAGGGACGCACCCTGGCCCTGACCGAGGCCGGGCGCCTGGCGCTGGCCTATGCCGACCAGATCTTCCTGCTCGGGGAGCAACTGCAGGAAGCGCTGGGCGAGACCGACAGCGGCAAGACGCGCCTGACCGTGGGCATTTCCGATTCCCTGCCCAAGCTGACCGCCTTCCGCCTGCTGGAAGCGACCCTGCACCTGGACAAGCCGGTGCGCCTGGTTTGCTACGAAGACCAGTTCGAAGCCTTGCTGGCCGACCTGGCGCTGCACAAGCTGGACGTGGTGCTGACCGACCGCGAGGTGCGCTCCGGCACCACCTTGCGCGTGTTCAGCCATATGCTGTACGAAAGCGCCACCATCGTCGTCGGCGCCCCGGCGCTGGCCGCCATCTATGCGGACGGCTTCCCGGGCAGCATCGACGGCGCCCCTTTCCTGCTGCCGACCCGCAACAACGCCCTGCGCGGGCGCATCGACCAATGGTTCGAGCTGCACAATGTGCGGCCCGACGTGGTGGGCGAATTCGAGGACAACGCCCTGCTGAACACCTTCGGGCGGCGTGGCGCCGGCCTGTTTTTCGCGCCGGCGGCGCTCGCTTCCGACCTCGAAGAGCAATTCGGCGCCGTCCTGGTGGGCAATGTGCCCCAGGTGCGCGAACAGGTCTACGCGATCTCGAACGAGCGCAAGATCAAGCACCCGGCGGTCGAGGCGATCCTTTCCTCGGTGCATCAAGGTGTGTTCAATTCGCCATGAAAGGTACAATGCGCATTCCGGCGTACTGAGCCAATCGAAGAACACCCCTTTTTTATATGCAAAATGCCTTTCTCGTCGTACTCGCCCTGTTCCTGGTCGTCCTGAACGGATTTTTCGTTGCCGCCGAGTTTGGCATTGTTTCCCTGCGCAAGACCCGGGTGCGCGCGATCGCGAAAAGCCAGGGCTGGCGCGGCCGCATCCTGGGCAAGGTGCACGGCCAGCTCGACGCCTACCTGTCGGCCTGCCAGCTGGGCATCACGCTGGCCTCGCTGGGTTTGGGCTGGGTGGGCGAACCGGCCTTTGCCAGCCTGCTCGAACCGCTGTTCCAGGTGCTGGGCATCCATTCCGAGAAACTGCTGCACACGATTTCCTTCATCGTCGCCTTCAGCGTCATCTCCTTCCTGCACATCGTGGTGGGCGAACTGGCGCCCAAGTCGCTGGCCATCCGCAGCCCGGAAGTGGTGGGCCTGTGGACCGCGCCGGCGCTGTATGTCTTCTACTGGGCCATGTACCCGGCCATCTATGTCCTGAACGGCAGCGCCAACGCCGTGCTGCGCCTGGCGGGCCTGTCCGGTGCGGGCGGCCACGACGCCCACTACTCGACCGAAGAACTGAAGCTGATCCTGCGCACCAGCCAGCCGGGCGAAAAATTCACGCGCGACGAGCGCCACATCCTGGCCCAGTCGCTCGACTTCAGCCTGCTGTCGGTGTCCGAGCTGATGCGCCCGATCAATGAAGTCATCGCCCTGCACGCCAACAAGACGCTGGAAGAAAACCTGCAGACGGTGGTGCGCAACCGGTTTTCGCGCTACCCCTATTTCGACGCCAACGGCGAAGACGTGCTGGGCGTGATCCACCTGAAGGACTTGTTTTTCGCGCAGCAGGCGGGCAAGGCCATCACCGACCTGAACGCCTACTTGCGGCCGGTGGAAACCATGTCGGCGCGCACCCCGGCGCAAACCATGTTCCGCCGCTTTCGCGACGGCGCGCCGCACTTCGCCCTGATCGGCGAAAAGGGCAAGCGCCCGGTCGGCTTCATCACGCTCGACAATTTACTGGGCGCCATGGTCGGAGAAATCCGCGACGAATTCCGGCTCAACGAAAACGACTGGCTGCGCCAGCCGGACGGCACCCTGGTGGGCAAGGCCAGCCTGCCGATCTTCTCGCTCGAGCGCATCCTGGGCCTGGACATCGACAATGAAACGCTGGGGCTGGACGAAGTGGAATCGGTGGGTGGCCTGATCATGGTCAAGCTGGGCGACATCCCCAAGCAAGGGCAGAAGATCGAATTCCCCCGCTTCGACATCGTGGTCAAGAAAATGAACGGCCCGCGCATCGTCCTGGTGAAAGTCATCCCCCAATCGCGCCGCGGCAGCGACATCGACGACCAGGACTGATCCTGTTCACGCCCTTCCCATTGGGGACTGTCCCAGGTTTCGGGGCAACTTGTTGCCCCAAAACCTGGGACAGTCCCCTGTAAAGAAGAAATAAGTCCAGGACTGAGAAATCAGTCTAGGACTTGGCCGTGGTGGTGACGACGACCGGTTCGATGCCGGTCCATTCGCGGATCAGCGAGTAGCCCACCGCCAGCAGCACCGGGCCGATGAACAGGCCGACGAAGCCGAAGGCGAGCACGCCACCCAGTACGCCCAGCAGCACCAGCAGGAAGGGCAAGCTGCTGCCCCGGCTGATCAGGTAGGGCTTGACGATATTGTCGACCCCGCTGATCAGGAACACCCCCCACACAAGCATGAAGATGGCCCAGCCGACCTGGCCCTGGTTGAACAGCCAGATCGTGGCGCCGCCCCAGATCAGCGGCGGGCCCACCGGCACCAGCGACAGCACGAAGGTGCCGAAACCGAGCAGCAGCACACCCGGCACGCCGGCGATAGCAAGACCGAGCGCGGCCACCAGCGCCTGCGCCAGCGCCGTGCCCAGGATGCCGTACATGACGCCGCGCACCGTCAGGCTGACCGTCTTGGCCACGCGTGGCGCACTTTCGCCGATGATGCGGTCCATGGCCACCGAGATCGCACGCACCAGGGTCAGGCCGTCGCGGTACAGGAAAAAACTGACGAAGGCGGCCAGGCTCATTTGCGCCACGCCCACGCCCAGGACGATGCCGCCGCCCAGCAGGTAGTGGCGCGCCGGTTCCAGCATGCGCTTGGCCAGCTCCATCATCTGTTCGCGGCTCGACACCAGGTTGCGCACGTAGTTGTCCAGCGATTCGCCGACCATGGGCAAGGTGCGCAGCCAGGCCGGCGGTTCGACGTGCCCCGTCACCACCGCCAGCTTGATTTGTTCGTAGAAGCGGCCCACGTCGTCGGCCAGGTTGTAGGCCACCAGGGCGATCGGCACGATCACCAGCAGCGTCAGGCTCAGTGTCAGGGTCAGCGCGGCCAGGGTGCGCCGGCCTTTCATGCGCGCCAGCACAAACAGGTACAGCGGCCAGGAGGAAATCACCACGCAAGCCGCGAACAGGATCGCGGCCAGGAAGGGCCTCAGGACATACAGGCAGCCGATGACCAGCAGTGCAATCGCGCCGAACTTGGCATAATTTTTACTGCTGTTTGTGTGCATGGGTCAGTCCAGCAGTTGTTTGATGTCTTGGGTGATCTGGGCGATGCTCTGGTCGGGCCGCACGTACAGGCGTATCTTGCCGTTGCGGTCGAACACATAGCTCGCTGCGGTATGGTCCATCGAGTAGCTCTCGGGCGTGCTGCCCGCCACCTTGGCGTAAAACACCTTGAATTCCCTGGCCGTGGCCGCGGTCGCCGCCGCGTCGCCGCGCAGGCCGAGAAACGCCGGATGGAAGGCCGGCACGTATTGCGACAGCAGTTCCTGGGTGTCGCGCTCCGGGTCCACCGTCACGAACAGCACTTGCACCTGCTCGGCCTTCGGCCCCAGTTCCTTCATCACGGCGGCCAGTTCGGTCATCGTGGTCGGGCACACGTCGGGGCATTGCGTGAAGCCGAAGAACAGGAACACCACCTTGCCCTTGAAGTCGGCCATGCTGCGCGGCTTGCCCGTGTGGTCGGTCAGCTTGAAGTCCTTGGCGTAGTCGGCGCCGGTCAGGTCGACGCTGCTGAAAACGACCGGCTTGGTGGACAGTTTGTCGCACGCGGCCAGCACCAGGGCCAGCGCGCACAGGGCGAGGATTTTTTTCATCAGAGCTTGATGTAGTGGTCCACCAGCAGCGCTGCAAACAGCAGCGACAGGTAGATGATCGACCAGGTGAAGGCGCTGCGCGCCACTTTGTCGGAGTAATGCCTGTGCACCTGCCAGCTGTGCCACATGAAGACCACGTTCAGGGCCACGGCCGAGACCAGGTAGATCAGGCCGCTCATGCGCACCGCGTAGGGTAGCAGCGTGGTGGCCGCCAGCGCGATCGAGTACAGCCACACGTGGTAGCCGGTGAAGTTCATGCCGTGCGTGACCGGCAGCATCGGCAGGCCGGAACGGGCATAGTCGTCGCGGCGGTACATGGCCAGCGCCCAGAAGTGCGGCGGGGTCCAGACAAAAATGATCAGCACCAGCAGCCAGGCTTGCATCGGCAAGTCGTTGGCCACCGCGGCCCAGCCCAGCGCCGGCGGCATGGCGCCCGACAGGCCGCCGATGACGATGTTCTGCGGCGTGGCCGGCTTCAGGATCATGGTGTAGATGACCGCGTAGCCGACGAAGGTGACGAAGGTCAGCCACATGGTCAGCGGGTTCACCAGGAAGTACAGGATGGCCATGCCGGCCCCGCCGATGATGGACGAGAACACGATGGTCTGGTTTTTGGTGAGCTCGCCCGTGGCGCTGGCGCGGCGCGCGGTGCGCGCCATGCGGGCGTCGATCTCGGCTTCGAGCAGGCAGTTGACGGCGAACGCGGCGCCGGCCAGCAGCCAGATGCCGAGCGTGGCGGCGAGCACGATGCGCCACGGCGGCAATTCGTCGGTGGCGAGGAACATGCCGATCACGGCGCAAAATACGGCCAGCTGGGTGACGCGCGGTTTGGTCAGCGCCCAGTATTGGGCGATGCGGTTGCCCGGTTTCTGTATTGCGGTCTGGGTTGTCATGAGAGAGTTCGTGCCCGGTACTGTATTTGGTAGTTTAACATGGTCACCAGCAGCACCAGCAGGGCGGCGCCCGCGTTGTGCAGCACGGCGATGGTGAGCGGGAAGCTGAAGAAGACGGTGGCGATGCCGCTCAGGGCCTGCACGGCCAGCACGGCAACCAGCGCGCGCGCCTGCTTGCGCAGGCCGGCTTGCGGCCAGGCGCGCCAGGCCAGCAAGCCCAGCACGGCCAGCACGACGAAGGCGAAGTTGCGGTGCACCCAGTGGATCGCGGTCAGGGCCGAAAACGGCAGGTAGTGGCCGGCCGCCGTCTTGCCCAGCTCGCGCCACAGGGTAAAGCCGTGTTCGAAGTCCATGTCCGGCACCAGCTTGCCATGGCACATCGGGAAATCAGGGCAGGCCAGCGTGGCGTAATTGGTGCTGACCCAGCCGCCCAGGGCAATCTGGATGAACAGCACCACCAGCGCGGCCATGGCCAGCTTGCGCGGTGGATTGTCCAGCACCACGGGCGCGGCCAGGGCCCGGTCCTGGCGCGCGCCGGTCCAGCACAGCAGCGCGAACAGGGTCATGCCCAGGATCAGGTGGATGGTGACGATGACCGGCTGCAGCTTGAGCGTCACGGTCCAGGCGCCGAACGCGCCCTGCACGCAGACGGCGACAAACAGGATCGCCGGCAGCAGCGGATGACATTGCGGCGCCTTCGATTTTTTCCATTGCAGCAGCGCCGTGCCCAACAAGGACATGATCAGGAAACCCACGCCCATGGCCAGGTAGCGGTGGATCATTTCGATCCAGGCCTTGACCACGGTCACGGGGCCGGTCGGCATCAGCGCTTCGGCCGCGGCGATCTGTTCATGCGCGATGAAGGGATTGGCCGCGCCGTAGCAACCCGGCCAGTCCGGGCAGCCCAGGCCCGAATCGGTCAGGCGCGTGAAGGCGCCGAACACGATCAGGTCGAAGGTCAGGAAGGCGGTCAGCCAGACCAGCTTGCGGAACTTGTTGGGGTCGGACGACATCCACACCATGGCCAGCGGCAGGATCGCCGCCAGCAGGCCGGACAGGACGAGCTGGGCAAGGGAAGACAAATGCATCGCTTAGCCGATCGCGGACGCTTTGAGCAGCTTGGCGATATCCTTCTTCACCTTGTTGTGGTCGGCATCCTTGGGGAAACGCATCATCAGGTTGCCCAGCGGGTCGATCAGGTACATGTGGTCGGACACGGCGCCGCCCTGCTGCACCGGCAGCCAGGCGTTCACGGCGGCCGGCGCCACGCGCAGCATGTGGGTGCCGTCGATCACTTTCATGAGCATGGTGTCGAGCGGGGTGTTGTCGGTCACCAGCCACACGCGTTCGATGCGCTCCATGCCCTTGCCCTGCATCAGGCGCAGCTGGCGCATGGCGACCAGCTGGTCCTTGCATGCCTGCTGGCAATCGCCGGGCGCCACTTGCAGCATGATCCATTTGCCCTTGTAGGCATCGAGCTCGGCCGGCTTGCCGTCGAGCGCGCTGGCGCCCAACTTGGGCATGGGGTGCTGGCGCGGGTCGATCAGGTCGCCGTAATTGGTGCGGCCGGTCGGCTTGATGACGTAATACGTCAGGTAGGAAAAAATCATGGGCGCGGCGCACACGGCCACCACGGCCAGCAATTTCCAGCGCCCCTTGCGCTGCACCTCGGTCGGTTTAGTTTGTTCCACGTCGAAATCCTGTCAAAACGAAAAAGAGAAGCGCCATGAGCGCCAGCGCATACCATTGGAAGGCGTAGCCCTTGTGCTTGTCGACGCCCAGCGCGGGCGCCGGCCAGTCGCGCACCAGCTTGTCGCCGGCCAGCACGGGGCCGGTCTGCTCGATGAAAAACGGTTGCACCGCCAGCTTGCCGGCCTGGGCAAACTGCTGCGGCTCGATATTTTGCAAGATCGCGTTCGGCTTGACCGCGGCCGGCTGGCCCAGCTGCATCACGCGGCCCAGGCTGGCCTTGGCCACCCCGCTCACGATGACGGTGCCGGCCGGGGTGTCGAAGTCCGGCAGGCGGTCGTGCTCGCCCGTGTAGCGCGGCAGCCAGCCGCGCGCCACCAGCACATGGGTGTCCGAGCCGGCAATCTTGAACGGCATGACCAGGTAGAAACCGGTCTTGCCCGCCAGCGGACGGTTGTCGAGGAACATGGGCCAGCCGCTGAGGAATTCGCCCGCCACCGTGACCGGGCGGTATTCCACCTGCCCGGCCGCCAGCAAGGCCGGGCCGATCACCAGCGGGGCGGCGGCGCCGCGCGCGGCCAGCTTGTCCTGGAGCGCGGTTTTTTCCGCCGCGCGGCGGTCCTGCCACTGGCCCAGCGACACCCCGAGCGCAACCAGCAGCACCGTTGCCACGAAGGGAATTGCCCGAAACCGGAAGCGGATACGCATTACAATGGTGCCTTACTCATCAAACTGTGTACATCATGAATTATCTCGTCGGGGTCGCGTTCCTGCTCATCATCGCCTGCCTGGGCTTCGCCCTGTTTTTCCTGATGCGCGACAAGGGAAGAAGCAACCGTACCGTCAATGCGCTGGCCATGCGCGTGGGCTTGTCGATCACCCTGTTCCTGATCCTGCTGGCCTCGTACTACATGGGCTGGATCCAGCCGACCGGCATTCGCTAGTTTCTTCTCGCCAAAAAACCGGGGACAGCCCACCGCATGGTGGCCTGTCCCCGGTTTTTTTATTCTTGAAGCAAGAGAGGGCTGCCCCTCCCCGCCTTACAGCCAGTAGACGACGATGTACAGGCCGAGCCAGACCACGTCGACGAAGTGCCAGTACCAGGCCGCGCCTTCGAAACCGAAGTGGTGTTCCGGGGTGAAGTGGCCCTTCATGACACGGTACAGCACCACCGACAGCATGATCGCGCCGAGCGTGACGTGGAAGCCGTGGAAGCCGGTCAGCATGAAGAAGGTCGAACCGTAGATGCCCGAGGTCAGCTTCAGGTTCAGTTCGCTGTAAGCGTGCATGTATTCGTAAGCCTGGAAGCCCATGAAGATGGCGCCCAGCAGCACGGTGGCGAACAGCCAGAAGGCGGTCTTGGCACGGTGGCCGGCGCGCAGTGCGTGGTGGGCGATGGTCAGCGTTACGCCCGAAGTCAGCAGCAGTGCGGTATTGATGGTCGGAATCGGGAACGGACCCATGGTCTGGAAGGCATCGATGGTGCCGGCCGGGGTATTGCCCCAGTGCGCAGCGAAATCAGGCCAGATCATCTTGTGGTCCAGGTCGCCAAGCCATGGCAGGCTGATCGAACGGGCATAGAACAGGGCGCCGAAGAAAGCGCCGAAGAACATGACTTCGGAGAAAATGAACCAGCTCATGGACCAGCGGAAGGACAGGTCGATGCGGTGGTTGTACTTGCCCGACTCGGATTCGCCGATGGCGTCGCCGAACCAGAAATACAGCACCACGATGGCGGCCAGGATGCCGGCGATGTTCATGGCCGGACCCCAGGCTGCGCCATTGACCCAGCCCGAAGCACCGATCATGGTGACCAGCAGGGACATGCCGGCTGCCAATGGCCATTTGGATGGACCGGGCACGAAATAATACGGTGCGCCTGCGTGTGGTGAACTCATCTTCATCTACTAAAAACTGTATGCGGTGATTTGTGTACTGCTTAAAATTTTGCTGCGAATTCTGTACTGCTACTGCTACTGCGACACCGCCACCTTCACCAGCATCACCAGCACGCCGATAAACACCGCCACGCCGATCAGGGCCGCGATGATCACGTGGACCGGATTGAGGCTGGCCGAATCCTTTTCGTAATCACTGCGCTTGCGGATGCCGAAAAACGACCAGAACACCGCCTTCATCGTGGCGCCGAAGGATGCTTTCCGTTCGCTCGCTTTCTTCAGTTCACTCACTGGCGACCTTCTGGGTGCCTGCAATTTCGAAAAACGTGTACGACAGCGTGATCGTCTTCACTTCGCGCGGCAGGGCCGGATCGATGAAGAACACGACCGGCATCTGCCTTGCTTCACGCGGCTTCATGGTCTGCTGCTTGAAGCAGAAACATTCCACCTTCTTGAAATGCGGTGTTGCCGACTGCGGTGCATAGCTCGGTATGGCCTGGGCCTGCACTTCGCGGTTCTGGGTGTTGACCACTTCATACATGACCGTATTCAACTCGCCAGGGTGCACCTCGATACTGCGCGTGGTCGGGCGGAAGCGCCACGGGCCCTGCGCATTGCCATCGAGTTCGACGGTGATGGTGCGCGACTTGTCCACTTGCGTGTTCTTGTCGTACGTCGCCATGCCGTCGGCCTGGGTCAATACATTAATTCCCAGTACTTCGCACATCTGCTTGTACACCGGGACCAGGGCGTAGCCAAAGCCGAACATCAGCACGGCAATGACGACCAGCTTGCCCAGCATCCTGCGGTTCAATACCTTGTTCACCACATTACATCCAGATACGCTTGATGAACACCATGGCGAAAAAGAACACGGCAAGTCCGCCGATGATCAGGCCGGTCTTGAGATTGTTCGGTTTCTTAGGATCTGACATGGTACTCACTTGCTGTTTCAAAGGGCGCGCACCGGCAGGCGCGCGCCCCGTGCATTACTTGACTGTCGGCGGCGTTTCAAAGGTGTGGAACGGGGCCGGGCTAGGCACGGTCCATTCCAGGCCTTCCGCGCCATCCCATGGCTTGTCGGCTGCCTTCTGGCCGCCGCGGATGCATGGCAGCACCACGAAGAACAGGAAGTACACTTGCGACAGGCCGAAACCGAAGGCGCCGATGGTTGCGATGGCGTTGAAGTCGGTGAACACGGCCGGGTAGTCGGCATAGCGACGCGGCATGCCGGCCAGTCCCAGGAAGTGCATCGGGAAGAAGGTGATGTTGAAGGTGATCAGCGACAGCCAGAAGTGCATCTTGCCGCGGAATTCGTTGTACATGTGGCCGGTCCACTTCGGCGCCCAGTAGTAGAAGCCCGCGAACAGCGCGAACAGGGAACCCGCCACCAGCACATAGTGGAAGTGGGCCACGACGTAATAGGTATCCTGCAGCTGGATGTCGATCGGCGTGACCGCCAGGATCAGGCCGGTGAAGCCGCCCATGGTGAACACGAAGATGAAGCCGACCGAGAACAGCATCGGGGTTTCGAAGGTCATCGAACCGCGCCACATGGTGGCGATCCAGTTGAACACTTTCACGCCGGTCGGCACCGCGATCAGCATGGTGGCGTACATGAAGAACAGCTGGCTGGTCACCGGCATGCCGGTGGTGAACATGTGGTGCGCCCAGACGATGAACGACAGGATCGCGATCGACGCGGTCGCGTAGACCATCGATGCGTAGCCGAACAGCGGCTTGCGTGCGAACGCCGGCAGGATCTGCGAGACGATGCCGAATGCCGGCAGAATCATGATGTAGACCTCAGGGTGGCCGAAGAACCAGAAGATGTGCTGGTACATGACCGGGTCGCCGCCGCCGGCAGCGTTAAAGAAGGAGGTGCCGAAGTGACGGTCGGTCAGGGTCATGGTGATCGCGCCCGCCAGGACCGGCATCACGGCGATCAGCAGGTAGGCGGTGATCAGCCAGGTCCAGCAGAACATCGGCATTTTCATAAGGGTCATGCCGGGCGCGCGCATGTTCAGGATGGTGACGATGATGTTGATCGAACCCATGATCGACGAGGCGCCCATCAGGTGCATCGCGAAAATACCCATGTCCATGCCTGGGCCCATCTGGGTCGACAGTGGCGCGTACAGCGTCCAGCCGGCCGCGGTGGCGCCGCCGGGAACGAAGAAGGAGCCGGCCAGCAGCAGCGCCGCGGGCGGCAGCAGCCAGAACGAGAAGTTGTTCATGCGGGCGAAGGCCATGTCGGCGCAGCCGATTTGCAGCGGGATCATCCAGTTGGCGAAACCAACGAAGGCCGGCATGATGGCGCCGAACACCATGATCAGGCCGTGCATCGTGGTCAGCTGGTTGAAGAATTCAGGCTGGAAGAATTGCAGGCCCGGCTGGAACAGCTCGGAGCGGATGCCCAGTGCCAGGACGCCGCCCGACATCAGCATGACGAGCGAGAACCACAGGTACAGGGTACCGATGTCCTTGTGGTTGGTGGCGAACAGCCAGCGCGACAATCCGTGCGGATGGTCGTGGGCGTGGTCGTGTGCGTGATCCAAAGTCGATGTGCTCATTGTTCTTTACTCCCGATTACTTGCGTGCAGCCAGAACTTCGGCTGGTTGAACGATATTTTCCGCAGCCTTGTTCGACCAGCTGTTGCGGGTGTAGGTGATCACCGCAGCGATATCCGAATCCGACAGTTGCTTCCATGCTGGCATTTCCGAAGGGAACTTGCCGCTCTTCTGGCCGTGCAGCAGGACGTCGATCTGGGCCGCTTTCGGGCCGGTCACGAGTGCCGAGCCGTCCAGGGCCGCGAAGGCGCCAGGCACACCCTTGCCGTTGGCCTGGTGGCAGGCAACGCAATTGGCGCCGTAGACTTTTTCGCCCTTGGTTTTCAGTTCGTCGATGGTCCAGACTTTGGATGGATCGTCAGCCAGGGCTGCCATGCGCTTTTGCTCGCCGGCTACCCAGGCGCTGTACTCGGCGTCGGTGACGACGCGCACCACGATCGGCATGAAGGCGTGTTCCTTGCCGCACAGTTCGGCGCACTGGCCGCGGAAGACACCGGTCTTCTCGGACTTGAACCAGGTGTCGCGCACGAAACCGGGGATCGCATCCTGCTTGACGCCGAACGCTGGAATCATCCAGGCGTGGATCACGTCGTTGGCGGTGAGGACGATACGGACCTTCTTGTTGACCGGAACGACGACTTCATTGTCGACTTCCATCAGGTAGTTTTCGCTGCGCGCTTCGGTAGGTGCGACGCCAGGGGAACCGACTTGCGAGCGCGGGGTCGACAGGCTCGACAGGAAGGAAATGCCGGCGCCTTCGCCGTTGAGGTAGTCGTAACCCCATTTCCACTGCATGCCGGTGGCCTTGATGGTGATGTCGGCGTTCGAGGTGTCCTTCATGGCCACCACGGTCTTGGTCGCTGGCAGCGCCATGCCGATAACGATCAGGAAAGGCACGACGGTCCAGGCGATTTCGACCGCGGTCGACTCATGGAAGGTTGCCGGTTTGTGGCCCAGCGAACGGCGGTGCTTGAACACCGAGTAGAACATCACGCCGAACACGGCAACGAAAATTACCATGCACACCACCATCATCCAGGTGTGCAGGTCGTTGATTTCCGTAGCGATCTTGGTGACCGGCATTTGAAGGTTCAACTGGTTTTCAAACGGACGCCCCTGAACTTCCGGAGCCGCCAGCGCCGGGACACTGGCCGAAATTGCCAGGCCGAGCATCAAGGCTTGAAGTCGCTTTGCATATGTCATGTTTTCCCCAACCACCCAAAAATAATAATATTTTTAAACCCTGCCGGTTCAGCCTGCAACCGCCAGCGCTCCTAAACCATCGCACAAAAAGGCCCCATGCCCTCGTGGCGCGCACTGCGCGGCCAGTCTGGCTGGAACCGGGACATCGACCATAGGTGACTGAAGCACACTGTGAACGCTGCTGCTATTGCTTTCGACCGCGCCGGAGCATCTTTGCCGCCTAAAAATCAGGCTTTACTGGCGAAGTCGACAAAATTAGTCGTTGATTATACTCAAGGAAGGCACTCTTCATCAAGGACAAATGCGGCTTTGTCGGGGCGCGGGCCTTGCAATTGCCCCCTGCGGCCCCATGTTTCGGGCCGGTCAGCCGCCCTTGCGGGGTGCAAAGCGGATAATCGCTTCGCCGGCCGCGGTGAGCCTGGGCGCGGGCCGGAAAGCGTGGCCGTAAATGACTTCGAAGGTCAGGCCCAGCTTGCCGTCGGGACGGCGCCCCTGCTCCAGGGCGGCCAGAAAGCGCTGCCAGGCGGCGCGCCCGACCAGGCCGCGCCGGCGCGTGGCCAGCGGATTGCCGCCCAGGGCGCGCACGTCGGCCAGCAGCGCCTGCGCCGTGTCGTAGGTGACCGTGATCAGCTCCATGTCCATGACCGGGGTCGAAAAGCCGGCCTCGACCAGCTGGTCGCCGAAGTCGTGCATGTCGACGAAAGGCAGGGCGTGTGGCGACTCGTCGAGGGCGCCGAAGGCGGCGCGCAGCTCGCGGAAGGTGTCGGGACCGAAATTGGAAAACATCAGCAAGCCATCCAGGCGCAGCACCCGGCGCCATTCCGAAAACACGCGGTCCGGCTGCGGATGCCAGTGCAGCGCCAGGTTCGACCACACCAGGTCGACCGAGTTCGGGGCGAAAGGCAGCTCGCCGAAGTCGGCGCACAAGAGGTCGATGCCGGCCTTGGCCGGCAGCAGGCGTCCGATCAGCTGGTTCAGCGCGCCGCGCCCGGCGGCGGGCACGCCGGCGGCGGCCAGCATGGCGGGCGCCGCGTCAATACCGACGATCTGGGCCGCGGGATAGCTTTTTTGCAACAGCGGCAGGTCGGCGCCGGCGCCGCAGCCGGCGTCGAGCACGCGGGCAGGGGCCAGCTTGACCAGCGCCAGGCGCTCGTGCATGCGGGCGCCGATTTCGCGCCGCAGGAAGTCGGCCGGCGCGACGCGTTGGGGACGGGCGAACAACTTGCGCACTTGCCCCAGGTCGATCGGGGCGCTCATTTTGGACGGCGATTGGGGAGAAGACATGGAACGGAAGGGCCGGAATGCGATAATGGCAGCAGTGTACCCGTTTTGCCGGAAAAACGATGAAGCCCCACTGGCCACAGGCGCTGGCGCGCACGCTGTCCACGTCGCTGCTGCCCTGCGCCTGCGCACTGTGCGGCGCGCGCTGCGACGCGCCCGTTTGCGCGGCATGCCGCGCGCACTACCTGGCGCCGCGCGCGGCGCGCTGCAAGCGCTGCGCCAACCCGGTGGCGGCGCTTGACGCGCGCTGGCCTTGCGCTTCCTGCCAAAAGCAGGCGCCGGCCTTCGATGCGACCCTGGCCGCCGCGGACTATGCCGGGCCGCTCGACCAGCTGGTGCTGCAATTGAAATTTGGCGGCGTGCTGGCCCTGGCGCCCTGGTTTGCCGGCGCCATGCGCGACGCGCTGCGCTCGCAACCGGGGTTCGAGCTGCCCAATGTGCTGTGCCCTGTGCCGCTGGGCCCGGGCCGGCTGGTCGAGCGGGGCTTCAACCAGGCGCTGGAGATTGCCAGGCCCCTGTCGGTGGCGCTGGGAATCCCGCTGCGGCCACGGCTGGCGATCCGGGCGCTCGACACGCAAGCCCAGTCGGCGGTCAAGCCGGCCGAGCGCCGGGCCAATATCCGCAACGCCTTCATCGTGGCGCCGGATGCGCTGGCCCTGGTGCGCGGCCAGCATATCGGCGTGGTCGACGACGTGATGACCAGCGGCAGCACCCTGAATGAACTGGCGGCCACTTTCAAGCGCTTTGGCGCCGCGCGCGTGAGCAACTTCGTATTCGCGCGCACGCCGCCCCACTGAGATAACAGGAGAAGAAATTGTTCCACGTCGTACTGGTCGAACCCGAAATCCCGCCGAACACCGGCAACATCATCCGCCTGTGCGCCAACACAGGCGCGCAGCTGCACCTGATCGAGCCGCTCGGCTTTCCGCTGGACGACAGCAAGATGAAGCGTGCCGGCCTGGACTACCACGATTACGCGACCATGAAGGTGCACAAGAACTGGGATGCCTTCATGGCGGATACACAGCCTGATCCGGCGCGCATGTTTGCCATGACCACGCACGGCTCGTCGCCATTCGCCGATGCAAAGTTCCTGCCTGGCGACGTGTTCGTGTTCGGCGCCGAAACGCGCGGCCTGGCGCCGGAACTGCGCGAAAGTTTTCCGCCTGCCCAACGCATCCGCCTGCCGATGCGTCCCGACAACCGCAGCCTGAACCTGTCGAACACGGTCGCCGTGGTCGTGTTCGAAGCCTGGCGCCAGAACGGCTACGCCGGCGGCGCCTGAGCGGCCTCTTCTTTCTTTTTTTTCGATTCGCAGGGGGCCAGGCCTGACATCTGGACACGAGCTGAGCCGCAAGAGCGGCTCAGCTCGTGTCCAGATGTCAGGCCTGGCCCCGCACGACCGCACGACGCGCTATCCTCTTGCCGAGGCGCCAGAAGGGCAATATGTCGGCGGCGCCGAAGCTGCTTCTATTTTCAATTCGCGGGCGGAGCGCAATCAGGGAAAGAACCTGGGATCGTAAATCCAGCGCTTGAGAGTAGTTGCTGTGATAGTGGCGACATCAGCATGCTGAGGATTAATCAGCACGTTGTCTTCGTCGGGAACGATCACCGAGGGGACCAAGAGAATGGCGCTCGCAAGCGATGCGATCCAGCTATCGCCGGCCGCCCGCGCGGTCATGCCAGCCGGGATAGCGTCCCAGCCTCCAGGAAGTGGATCGAGTACATGGCGTGCGTTCCACACAGCGTCAGGAATGTCTATCCGCACCAAGTATCGGTTGAATGGCATCTTGGAATTTGTGATGAAGCGGATAGTTTCGAGCGTGGCCAGGGCGATACTGGAGGAGCAGTAGAGCATGGGCGTGCCTTTGCTGTTCCAGCGGCCGCCTGACATCTTTGCACCCGTGCCGCTGAGATCATTCGCTGGATAGGTTGGCGCCTCGACCGCGATCCGCCACACCGCAGCGGTCATGCATATGCCCCGCTTTGGCTCATGGATAAAATATCCGCCACAAGCCTCTGCCCCTCCAAGGTATCCATGTAGCTTGCCGGTGTCGCGCCTGCTAGTGCAGGCAAGGGCCGCGCCAGCCATGTCGAGACCCAGCGCGGCGCATCGAAGCCCTCAGGGTCGCCGGACTGTTCCACCATTGTCTGCACCAATCCGATGAGCGTTTCGATGCCAAGCACGCGCTCGGACTCATCGCTCGAGAGCAGTGCTCCCTCGCGCTCCTTCCGGCTGACAGTTGCCCTGGAGAGGCGAAGACTCTTGATGAGAAATTCCTTGCTTATGCCCATCCGGCTCGATAACTGGCCCACGCTTGCCGCGGGAATCCCGCGGCGGATCGCCTCTATCCTTTCCTGCGGATCGCTGCCGATCAACGGCGCCGTATCCGGACGCCTTAGCTGTTGGTCATTCGGCTTCGCTGCAGTTTTCCCGTTGCGCATGATCATCTCCGCTGAGATAAAAGTATAGGTCAATTGGTCCAAACTGAAAGCGCGATAAGCATCCACTTTGCGCCAATACACGATTGACCGGGCGAAAATTGCTGTGAAGCTTTAAGATCACTGCATGATCAAGCTCCAGCTCCAGTTACGTCACCCCAACGCCGCACCCGAACTGGCCACCAGCCTGCGCGCGGCGCTGGAAGCGCTGGCCATGCATGTCGATGGCTTCGGCCGCGCAACGGTCTCAGTGCACATGGCGCCGGACGACTACGCAAGATTGTTCGGACAGCCGCCGCTCGCGTCGAGCGAACTGCCCATACCCGCCGCGCTGACCGATGCCGTCAGCCTGATCACCGTCGCACCGCCCCATGTGGCAACCAACCTGAATCCCGGAACCGACCATGCAGCCATTTAAACTGAGCCACCGCCCCCCTGCCCTCAACGATCCGGCCCCGCCCGAAGCAATCCTGCGCATCGCGGTCACTTTCAAGGGTCGCGCGAAAACCGGTCCCACGAAAATCGCGGCGCGCCTGTCGTCGGACAGCATCACCAGTTTCGCGCCCGAGCCGGGCGAGATGGAAAAGGCCATCGAGGCGCTGCGCCGGCTCGGCTTCGTGGTGTCGGGGCGCGGCCGCATGACGGTGTCGGTGCGCGGCACGGCCGCCCTGTTCGAGCGCGTGTTCGGCACCGAGCTGACCACCTTCGCGCTCGACGAGGCGCTGTGCTACTCCACCCACTGCGTGTACTACCCGCCCGACGGCGCACCCTGGAATCCAGACCCGGTGCTGGCCGAACTGATCGACGACGCCTACATCCAGTGGCCTCACATCTACCTGGCCGAAGCGGTCAGCGCGCGCCCGCCCGAGGTCAGCTACTACTATCTCGACGTGCTGCGCGACGTGCCGGCCAAGCTCAATGTGCCACCGGTGCACAGGGAGCGCCACCAGGGCGAAGGCATCCGCGTGGCCATGATCGACACTGGCTTCGATCACTCGCATCCCTTCTTTACGCACAATGGCTTCGCTTCATCGGTGGTGCTCGCGCCGTCCGCCACCAGCCGCTGCACCGATCCGTCCAGCCACGGTACCGGCGAATCGGCGAACGTATTCGCGATCGCCCCCAAGGTGACCTTCATCGGCGTCAAGCTCGACGACGACGCCAATCCCGGCGGCGGCGCCAGCATCCTCGAAGGCTTCCAGGAAGCGCTCAAGCACAAGCCGCACGTGATCACGGTCAGCATGTGCTACGACCTGCGCGACACGGAAGGACGCGGCGAACTGGGCCAGCTTCCCAATGGCCTGAAGCCGCTCGAGGCGGAAATCCAGGCCGCGATTGCGGCCGGCATCGTGGTGGTGTTCTCGGCCGGGAACGGGCACTACGCATTTCCGGCGTCGATGCCGGAAGTACTGAGCGTGGGCGGGGCCTTCGTGGCGGAGGATGGCAGCATGCGCGCGTCCGATTATGCGTCTGCGTTCACCAGCGATATCTATTCGGGGCGCCATGTGCCCGATGTGTGCGGGCTGGTGGGCATGCTGCCGTATGGCGACTACATCATGCTGCCGGTGCCGGCCGGCGCGCGCATCGACAGCGGCAATGCGGAGCACGACGGCACCGGGGCCGAAGATGGCTGGGCCGTGTTTTCGGGGACGTCGGCGTCGGCGCCGCAGATTGCGGCGGTGTGCGCGCTGCTGCTGCAGAAAAATCCGAAGCTCACGCCCGCTGAAGTGAAGGCGATCCTGATGCGCACGGCGATTGATGTGACGGAGGGGGCGGCAAATCCGGCCAGCGACCCGCTAGGACTCGGCGTCAAAGCCGGACCGGGCGTCGACGGTGCAACCGGCGCAGGACTCGTAGATGCCCATGCTGCCTGGCTGCAAGCCTAGCCGTCATTCCCGCGTAGGCGGGAATCCATACCACCCTTGCTTACAGGTGCACTTTGGCAGTAGCGGGGTCAATCCCGGCTAGTCGACAAAGAGCAGTAGCGGGGTCAATCCGAGCAGTAGCGGGGTCAATCCCGGCTAGTCGACAAAGCGGCCCGCCTTTGCCTGCCGCTGACTTCTCAGGTGTTTTCGCGTTTCAGCTGCCTGACGCTCAAGCCAGCCCAGGCTGCGCGGGTACCAAGCAGATAGGCCATTCCCACCACGAAGCATAGAACGTTGGTCACAACCAGAATGGTGTTAATGCCGTCCCCGTCATACGCCCCCAGCATCGCCTTGGGCCACAGGATCACGGCCGGGATGAACGCCACCCCGTGGACCACCAAAGCAATTGTAATCACAACCAGTCCAGTCCTCAGCAAAGGCAAGCGGGGTATCAGGCCAGCTCCTGAGAAGGCATAAAGGGCGCACGCGAACAGGACAGTCGCCGCCACCAGCACGACCACCACTGGAAAGGAATGCCCCCGTTCCACCAACTTGATGATTGGCTCGGTGGCGCCAATGAAGCGGTACCACGCGGGACCGCCGAAAATGGCTGCAATATGGACCAAGGCGCCGGCGGCTGCCGCAAGGCCCGACCAGACGAGATAATTATTGCGGGCTTGCTGCATGAAGTTCCTCGTGACTGTTATGGAAAATTTGATCGGGTATCGTGACCCAAAAAAATCAGCGTACCAAATCAGTCACGCCTTCATCTCGATTGTGCGACGAATAGCGCATACGAGCGCTGAACGGCAGAATGATGCGCTGGGCACGCCCGTTCGCGAGAGTGATGTTTGTTAATGGGACAAGGCCGCGTATTACCGTTTGCGATGTCCATGAAACCCGGGCTATCTCAGATTGACCCTAGCTGCCGTTTGCCCCCTCTTGGAGCGTCTGCCAATCGCCATTAAGATGCACCCGGCAAGGACGCATGACCAAGCAAACAGGTCGCCGATCTGAGTATATAGCGTCGCTCGCGGCGCTCCCACGCGCAGCGTTGCGAGCATTGCGACGCCCGGCAGTGCTGCGCTGCTGCGTTCAGCGATCACCCGGCCAAAACGATCGCTCACGGTCAGCAAGCCTTCACGTGACGAACGCACAACCGAATAGCCGTTTTCGACGCCACGGGTCAGGGTGATACGTGATCCCATCCACCGGTCGAGCTGGAAATCCCATGCGGGCACCAGCATCACCGCCACCTCTCTTTGGCCGTTTTCGCGGCCCAGGACGGCGAAATGCATATCCTTGCAAATTGCCAGTCCATACCCGGCGCCATCGATGCTCGACACACTGTAGGCCGTGCCCTTGGCAAACTCACGCTCGGGCGGAGCCAAGAAGTGCTTTTGATATTCCGCCGCCAGCGTGCCGGTGGGCGACAATAGCCAGGCCAGGTTACGCCGCTGCGTGCCGTCGTCGATTCCTATCCCGGCTTCGATCCAGACACTGTGCTTTGCCGCCAGGGCGGCGAGTCGGCGCCGCGTTTGTTGCGCTTCCAGTGGCGCTTGAAGCGCTATTTTTTCGGGCAGCACGATGACGTGCGCGCCCTGCGCTGCCAGCTGCGCCACCTGCCGCTCATAGCCGCGCCAGATACGTTCCTTATATGCTGGCGCGGCATGCGGCCCGATCGCGTCGTCGATAGCGACCAATCCAGACGTAGTGTCAATGCCGCTTGAGTCCTGCTGCAACCTTGCATGGCCGTAACCGAGCGCACAGAACAGCAACACTGGCGGTACCGCATACGCCCAGGCAGCATGGTGTAAGCGGCTGCCAAGAACGAGGCCGATCGCCAGCGCAGATGGTATTAGCGCGAGCAGGAACAGCACGCCTGCAATTCCGACCAGCGATGTTACCTGCAATAGAGATAGAACTTCCACCTGCGAATACGCCAGGCTGGCCCAGTTCCCGTCCGGCAGTAGCGCCGCCATCAGCGTATCGACCATGACCCACAGCAGCGGGTAGGCCAATACCGTCCACCATGCCTGATATCTGAGTACGATGCGGCGGCTCGATCCAACCACGAACACCCAAAGCAGCACTTGGCCGATTACCACGACCAGCGTCGCCGTCAGTGGCATGACAAGGCGATAGTAATGAAAATTGGCGCTGACACCGATCAGTGCGGCAAGCGCCGTCAGCCAAGCCGCTGAAGTTGCGCTGGTCCTGAACGCCAATATCAGCAAGGGCACCGGTGCGATCCAGGCCAGCCACCAGAGCGGTTCGAGCCCGACCACGAAACGTAAAATGATGCCGATCGTCACCGCTGCGGCAAGATGCGGGAGGGCGACGGGGTCGGGCAAGGTTTGCATCCTCCATTCTTACACGGAGATATCCAAGTGGCAATAAATAAGCTCTGCGACACCTACCTAATGGGGAAGAGCTATCTGTCGGGGACCGTCAGCTCCTGGCCGACTGCACGCGTTCATGGACTTGCCGCCATCAACTCCTGGATCCCGGACCACGACAATCATACGCGCAACATTGATGGATAACGCTTACCTTGGGAAGCAGTGAGGCCACTGTCGTGCATTTGAGTTTTCAACGAAACAGCATCGTCGCATTTTAACTGATGCACTTCACTGTGTAAGAGGTCGTTGTCCACGGTGCCTTGTAGCTTGTCGTCCCCAACATCTGACACCAGGACCCAAAACCGTTCGACGTCATCCGCGCAAATTTTTACAAGAGAGCCCACACGCACTGCTTTAAGTTCTTCAAAGGATGGCGCCTCGAACGTGTCTGGGTTGACTCCTGCCGGTTGTACTTGACACCACGCGGCCGTCCCATATCGCCACTGCACATCGCCTTCATCGTCACTTCACACAAGTGCGCCATTCTGTTCGGGTTGGACAATTGATCCAGCGTGATCCAAAGGCAAACGATGAACCAGGCTTTCCGCATTTTCACGGCGCTCTTGCTGCTTTGCGCCGCACAGATCGTGCTCGGCATTACCGCTTTCAACGAGCATCATGTCTTCGCCAACCCCGGCATCCTGGATTCGAAGGCAAGCAACTTGAGCGAATGGCTCACCGTCGCCAAATCGCACTCGGACGCGCTGTTCGCTGCCATTTCACCGCTCAATTCATTCCACCTGTCACTATCTTTGATCTGTGTCGCGTTATTTTGCGCGCCAGCACTCGCGATAGCACTATGGCCTGACTCCAGGAAATTTCAGGGGGCGGTACTGTTACTGCTGACACTCATGTTGGCAATCGATGTGAATAATCTGCTGAGTTTTAATGGATACAATTCCGCGAATGGGGGATACGACGGCCTCGACGACTTGATGTGCTATGCGTTGCACATGCTTGCAGGCGCGGCCTGTATCGCTTTGATGGCGGGACGCTGGCTATGGGCGGGCGCAGGGACGCTGCGCAGGCGCCGGGATGCCTTGGACAGGCAATAGCCAACAGGATCAGCCCCGCAAATGTCATCTTTCATTGGCCATCTCGGCGCCGGTGTCGCCGTCTACCTGAGCCATTCTCGCTGGCGCAACAGGCAGGAGCGCCGCCTGCTCCCTTTGTTCGCACTTCTTGCAGTGATTCCCGATGTCGACTACTTTGGATGGTGGCTTTTCAAAGTCAGCCAGGAGCCACGTTTCACCCACTCGCTTGTGTTCTGCCTGGCAGCAAGTGCACTCCCCTGGTCCGTGCTTCGCGGCGGGGCAAGGACTTTCCTTGCGCTCTGCCTGGCTGCTTGTTCGCATCCCCTGCTTGACCTGCTGGTTGGAGTCCACCCGGTTCCAGTCTTCTGGCCGTTCCCGCTGCCAGAGATTCAATCACCTGTCGGGCTGCTTCCAAGCGCAGGCCACCTCGACCCGGCAAACTACTACTTGTGGCGTAACCTGCTCATCGAGTGCGGCGTCCTGATGCCTGCGTTTGCCTTACTTGTAGCCGTGGCGCGGGCGACCCCAATCAGCGTGGCGCTACCCAAGGTCGCGCTCTTGCTGCCCATCTGGCTTGCATTTCTCAGTTGGTCGATTCTGGTCCATGCCTGAACCTTCCATCGTCAGGTACGAATTTTCGTGAGCAGCTTGGTCGTCGACCGGTCATGCTCGAAATCGATCGCGATCGCCTGCCCGCCATACGCGATCACCGCCTGCCCTTCCGGGATCGCGGTCATGTCGTAGTCGCCGCCCTTGGCATAAATCTCCGGCTGGGCCTCGACGACAACTTCCAGCGCCGTATCCTCGTCAAAATCAACCACCAGGCTCACCGACTCCAGCGCGGCCAGCACGGCCATGCGGTCCGGTCCGTTATTGAGCGGGCGGTCATCGCCCTTCCCCAGCCGCTTGACCGACGCATCGGTGTTTGCCGCAACCACCAGCGACGCCCCCAGCGCACGCGCCTGCGCCAGGTAGGTCACATGCCCCCGGTGCAAAATATCGAATACGCCATTGGTCAGGACGACCGGCTTGGGCAGGGCCGCGACGCGCTGTTTCAGTTCGCTGCGGGTGCAGATCTTGTTTTCAAATTCAGGCATGAAGTAGTAGTCAGGTAGTGGGTAAGGCGCGCCAGGAGGCGATCAGCTGGCGCACGCCCGGATCGAGCGCATCGAGCTGCACATGGGTGGCGCGCCGGTAAATCATCAGCGCATAGACGGTGGCCAGGGCATTGACCTCGGGCGAGAGCGCAACCTCGTTGCCGCGCGCGGGACGCCGGTCGCGCCAGAAATTGATCGCCGCTTCCAGTTCCTGCACGCTCAGGTCCATCATCCCCCCGGTTTATTTTGCGTCTTCCTCCGGCTCGGCTTCGATCGCCATCGACAGGTCGTTCGAACTGGACGTGTCCATGGCGCCGGGCTCCTTGCGGTCGCCGCGCAGCTTGATCTGCAGGCGCAGGCCGTTGGCCGAATCGGCATTGCGGATCGCTTCGTCGTAGCCGATATGCCCCTTGTTATACAGCTCGTACAGCGCCTGGTCAAACGTGCACATGCCCAGTTCGCGCGACTTGTGCATGATTTCCTTGATGGCCTGGAAATTCCCTTTCAGGATCATCTCGGCGATGGTGGCGGTGTTGAGCAGGATCTCGATGGCGGCCTTGCGCCCCTTGCCGTCCTCGGTGCGCACCAGGCGCTGCGAGACGATGGCGCGCAGGTTCGACGACAGGTCCATCAGCAACTGGTTGCGCCGCTCTTCCGGGAAGAAGTTGATGATCCGGTCCATGGTCTGGTTCGAGTTGTTCGCGTGCAGCGTGCCCAGGCACAAGTGGCCGGTTTCGGCGAACGCGATCGCGTGTTCCATGGTCTCGGTGTCGCGGATTTCGCCGATCAGGATCACGTCCGGCGCCTGGCGCAGGGTGTTCTTCAGGGCGTTGTGCCAGGAGTGCGTGTCCACCCCCACTTCGCGGTGGGTGATCAGGCAACCCTTGTTCTTGTGCACGTACTCGACCGGGTCTTCCACGGTAATGATGTGGCCCGCCGAATTGGCGTTGCGGTAATCGATCATGGCCGCCAGCGTGGTCGACTTGCCGGAACCGGTACCGCCCACCACCAGCACCAGGCCGCGCTTGGTCATGATGACGTCTTTCAGCACGTCGGGCAGGTCCAGCTTTTCGAAGTTCGGGATTTCCGATGCAATGGTCCGGATCACCATGGCCACGCATTGCTGCTGGACGAACACGTTGACGCGGAAGCGGCACACATTGGGCAGCGAAATGGCGAAGTTGCATTCCATCTCGGCTTCGAACTCGTTCAGCTGCTTGGTGTTCATCAGCGACACGGCCAGCGCGCGGGTCACGTCGCCCGTCAGCTTTTGCTGGCTCATCGGCTTCATGGCGCCCTGGTGCTTCATGCTGGGCGGGAAGTCGGCGGAAATGAACAGGTCGGACCCGCCCTGGTGATGCATGACGGTGAGCAGCTTGTGGATATAGGCCAGGGCTTCCGCCGGGCCAAACGTCGTACTCATGCGCGCCTTTCTAGTGGTAAGCGGGCCCAAAACGGCCTGTGTTCCCAATTATATCGACTGCATTCCGGTAGAATATAATTTCTTTGCTGACTGATTTGCAACACTGTGTCAGGATGCAATTGGTTTGCGCCCCGATCCACTTGTTCCAAGCCATCTATGACTCTGACCGAACTGAAATATATCGTTGCCGTAGCGCGTGCGAAACATTTCGGGCACGCCGCTGAAGCGTGTTACGTCGCCCAACCCACCCTGTCGGTCGCCATCAAGAAGCTCGAAGACGAGCTCGGCGTGGTGCTGTTCGAACGCGGTGGCGCGGAAATCTCCGTCACCCCGCTGGGCGCGCAGATCATTGCCCAGGCCGAGCGCGTGCTGGAACAGACCGCCGCCATCAAGGAACTGGCCAAACAGAACAAGGACCCGCTGGCGGGCCCGCTGCGGCTGGGGGTGATCTACACCATCGGCCCCTACCTGCTGCCGCCGCTGGTCAAGAACATCATCGAGCAGGTGCCGCAGATGCCGCTCATCCTGCAGGAAAACTTCACGGTGCGCCTGCTGGAACTGCTGCGCCAGGGCGAGCTGGACGCGGCCATCATGGCCTTGCCGCTGCCAGAGCACGGCATGTCCATGCAAACCCTGTACGACGAACCCTTCGTGGTGGCGATGCCACAGAACCACCCCTGGGCCAGGCGCAAGGCCATCTCGGCGGCGGACCTGAAGTCGGAAACCATGCTCTTGCTGGGCAATGGCCACTGCTTCCGCGACCAGGTGCTGGAAGTGTGCCCGGAAATGGCGCGCTTTTCCTCGCCCGGCAACGGCATGCAGCGCACCTTCGAAGGTTCTTCGCTGGAAACGATACGCCACATGGTGGCCAGCGGCATCGGCCTGACCGTGCTGCCGCGCGCCTCGGTGCCGGACATGAACAGCCGCAATGGCATGCTCGCCTTCGTGCCCTTCGAGGCGCCGGTGCCGTCGCGCCGCGTGGTCATCGTGTGGCGCAAGAGCTTTACCCGCCGCGCCGCCATCGAAGCCGTCTGCGCGGCCGTGGCGGCCTGCGACCTGCCCGGAATTGACATGATTGCGCTGGAAGAAGCCGCCTGATGCCACGATGAACAAGTTGTCCCTGTATGTACGGCTGGTCCGTCTCGACAAGCCGATCGGCATCCTGCTGCTGCTCTGGCCTACCCTGATCGCCCTGTGGATTGCATCGGATGGCCGCCCCGATCCCCTGATCGTGGCCATTTTCGCGCTCGGCACGGCCCTGATGCGCTCGGCCGGCTGCGCCATCAACGACTATGCCGACCGCGACATCGACAAGCACGTCAAGCGCACCGCCGAACGGCCCCTCACCAGCGGAAAAATCCGGGCCTGGGAAGCGCTGGCCATCGCCGGTGTGCTGGCCGTGGTCTCGTTCGCCCTGATCCTGCCGCTGAACGCCTTGACCAAACAGCTGTCGGTGGCAGCCGTCATCATTGCCGGCACCTACCCCTATTTCAAGCGCTTTTTCGCCATTCCCCAGGCTTACCTGGGCATTGCCTTCG
>Ga0187844_10000462_pt1 | contig 31595 bp, 30 predicted proteins | sample SpaLakP09_SKY_50_FD_134517 | JGI IMG/M metagenome (GOLD analysis project Ga0187844, IMG submission 134517) | Oligotrophic lake water microbial communities from Sparkling Lake, Wisconsin, USA - SP09_SKY_50 | ecosystem: Environmental > Aquatic > Freshwater > Lake | place: USA: Sparkling Lake... | reverse complement strand
GTGTCCGGCTCATGCCCGGCCAGGCCCAGCAGCACGGCCTTGTCACTGCCGTGACCCTTGCCGGTGGCGCCCAGCGAGCCGTACAGGATGACCTGCACGCGCACCACCTTGTCGAGCAGTCCGTCGTGCTGCAGCCGTAGGCCAAACAAGCGCGCTGCGCGCATGGGCCCGACCGTGTGCGAGCTGCTCGGGCCGATGCCGATCTTGAAGAGGTCGAAGACGGAGACGGCCATGGCTACCTCGATTCAGTAGAAGAAGTCGGGGCAGCTTTTGGCCGCCCCGACCCAGCGGCAAAACACGCACCGCCGATGGTGCCGGCGCTGCATGCTTGTTCTCGCGAAGAAGGCTCAGGCTTCTTCGTATTCCGACAGCGGCACGCAGCTGCAGAACAGGTTGCGGTCACCCCAGACGTTGTCCACCCGGCCCACCGGCGACCAGTACTTCTGGCGGCGCAGCGAGGCCAGTGGGTAGGCGGCGGCTTCGCGGCTGTAGCCGTGCGTCCAGTCCGTCGCGCTGACGACCATCGCCGTGTGCGGCGCGTTGACCAGCGGGTTGTCCTCGCGGCTGACCTTGCCGGACTCGACATCGGCGATCTCGTGGCGGATCTGGATCATCGCGTCGATGAAGCGGTCCAGCTCGGCGCGGCTCTCGCTCTCGGTGGGCTCCACCATCAACGTGCCGGCGACGGGGAAGCTCAACGTCGGCGCGTGGAAGCCGTAGTCGATGAGGCGCTTGGCGACGTCCTCGGCGCTGACGCCGCTCGTCTCCTTCAGCGGGCGCAGGTCCAGGATGCACTCGTGGGCCACGCCGCCGCCCTTCACGCCATCGATGCCGCCGCTGAAGTGGATGTCGTAGTGGTCCGACAGACGGGCCGCGACATAGTTGGCCGACAGGATGGCGACCTCGGTGGCCTTCTTCAGACCCTCGGCGCCCATCATGCGGATGTACATCCACGAGATCGGCAGCACGGCCGCGTTGCCCAGCGGGGCGGCGCTCACGGCGCCGATATTGGTGGCCTTGCCCAGGCCCGCCGTGCGGTGCGCCGGCAGGAAGGGCACGAGGTCTTCCACCACGCAGACCGGGCCGACGCCCGGGCCGCCGCCGCCGTGCGGGATGCAGAAGGTCTTGTGCAGGTTCAGGTGGCTCACGTCGCCGCCGAACTCGCCCGGAGCCGCCACGCCCACCAGCGCATTCATGTTGGCGCCGTCCACGTAGACGCGGCCGCCGTGGGCCTTCACCATCGCGCAGATTTCCTTCACGTGCGTGTCGAACACGCCGTAGGTGGAGGGGTAGGTGATCATGATCGCGGCCAGCTTGGCGGCGTGCTGCTCGCACTTGGCCTTCAGGTCGACGAGGTCGATGTTGCCTTCCTTGTCGCACTTGGTGACGACGACCTGCATGCCGCACATCTGCGCCGAGGCCGGGTTGGTGCCGTGGGCGCTTTCCGGGATCAGGCAGATATTGCGATGCGCTTCGCCACGGGATTCATGCCACGCCTTGATGGCTAGCAGGCCCGCGTACTCGCCCTGAGAACCGGCGTTGGGCTGCAGGCTGATGCCGGCATAGCCGGTGCACTCGGTCAGCCAGTTCTGCAGCAGCTGGTCCAGCTCGGTATAGCCGGCCAGTTGCTCCTGCGGCGCGAAGGGGTGGACGCCCGCGAACTCCGGCCAGGTGATGGGGATCATCTCGGCCGTGGCGTTGAGCTTCATCGTGCACGAGCCCAGGGGGATCATGCTGCGGTCCAGCGCCAGGTCCTTGTCCGACAGGCTGCGGATGTAGCGCAGCATCTCGGTTTCGCTGTGGTGGGTGTTGAAGACCGGGTGGGTGAGGAAGGCGCTGCTGCGGCGCAGGTGCGGCGGGATCAGGCTTTCAACGCCGGCCGCGAACTCGGCCACTGCCGGCACGGAGGCGCCTGCCGGTGCGAACCAGCCCCAGATGGCTTCGATGTCGGAGCGCGACGTCGTCTCGTCCAGCGCGATGGCCACATGCTTGTCGCTCACCTTGCGCAGATTGGCCTCGGCCGCCACGGCCTTGGCCATGACGGCAGCCGCGTCGCACTCCACCAGCAACGTGTCGAACACGTGCGGCGTGACGACCTTGGCGCCCATGCGCGTCAGCCCGGCGTGCAGGATGGCCGTGTAGCTGGCCACGCGCTCGGCGATGCGCTTGAGGCCTTGGGGCCCGTGATAGACCGCGTACATGCTGGCCACGACGGCCGGCAGCACCTGGGCCGTGCAGATGTTGGACGTGGCCTTCTCGCGGCGGATGTGCTGCTCACGCGTCTGCAGCGCCAGACGCATGGCGGGTTGGCCTTGCGCGTCCTTGGACACGCCGACCAGGCGGCCCGGCATGGAGCGCTTGAACTCGTCCTTGCAAGCCATGAAGGCGGCGTGAGGGCCGCCGGCGCCCATGGGCATGCCAAAGCGCTGGCTGTTGCCGACGACGATGTCCGCACCGAACTCGCCAGGCGAGGTCAGCAGCGTCAGTGCCAGCAGATCCGTGCAGACGATGAAGGCTGCCTGCTTGGCGTGCGCCTGCTCGGTAAACGCCTTCAGGTCATGGATGAGTCCGGTCGTGCTCGGGTACTGGCAGACGACGGCGAAGTAGTCGTTCTCGGCCATCAGCGTGGGCGCCATGCCGACCTTGACCTCGATCCCCAGCGGCGCGCAGCGCGTCTGGATGACTTCGATGGTCTGCGGGTGCACGTCACCGGCCACGATGAGCGTGTTGCTCTTGCTCTTCACACCGCGCTTGGCCAGCGTGACGGCCTCGGCGGCCGACGTGGCTTCGTCCAGCATGGAGCCGTTGGCGATGTCCATGCCGGTGAGGTCGGTCACCAGGGTCTGGAAATTCAGGATGGCTTCCATGCGACCTTGCGAGATCTCGGCCTGGTAGGGCGTGTAGGCCGTGTACCAGGCGGGGTTCTCCAGGATGTTGCGCAGGATGACGCCCGGCGTGTGCGTGCCGCAGTAGCCCTGGCCGATGAAGCTCTTGTAGACCTTGTTCTTGCTCGCAATCGCCTTCAGCTCGGCCAGCGCGCCCGCCTCGGTGATGGGGGCGGGCAGCTTCATGCCGGCGGACCGGCGGATGGACGCGGGCACGACCGCGTCGATCAGCGCAGTGCGGCTGGCCACGCCGACGGCGGCGCACATCAGGGATTCATCGACGGCATCCGGCCCGATGTGGCGGGCTTGGAATTCGGAGGCGTCTTCGAGTTGAGAAAGCGGCGTCGGCATGGCGGGTCTACAGCAGGTGGATCAGAGGGTCTTGAGCAGGGCGTCGTAGGCGGTCGAGTCCATCAAGGCGTCGAGCTGGGCGGGGTTGCTCAGCTTGACCTTGAAGAACCAGCCAGCCTTCAGCGGGTCAGAGTTGGCCAGCGCCGGGTCGTCGCGCAGGGCTTCGTTGACCTCGGTGATCTCGCCGTCCACGGGCATGTAGACGTCGGCTGCGGCCTTGACGGACTCGACGACGCCGGCGACTTCCTTCTCGGCGAAGGTCTTGCCGACCTCGGGCAGGTCCACGAAGACCACGTCGCCCAGCGCGTCCTGCGCGTGCACGGTGATGCCGACCGTGGCCGTGCCGTCGCCGTGGACTTCAAGCCATTCGTGATCGGGGGTGTACTTGATGCTCATCGTTCAGGCTCCGAGTGGATTAGCCGCGGTAGTAGCGGTTGGGGGTGAAGGGGGTGGCGGAAACAACCATCGGCGTGCGCTTCTCGCGCACGATGGCGAAGACTTCGGTGCCGGCGGCGGTGTGGGCCTTGTCAAGGTAGGCGAGGGCGACCGGCTGGTTGACCGTGGGGCCCAGCGTGCCGCTGGTGACGACGCCGATCTCGGTACCGTCGGCGGTGACGATCTTGGCGCCCTCGCGCACGGGCATGCGCTCCTTGCCGACCAGGCCGACGCGCTTGCGGGCTGCACCATTGGCAAGTTGTTGGTCAATGACAGCCGCGCCGGGGTAGCCGCCGGCACGCGCGCCACCGGCGCGGCGGACCTTCTGGATGGCCCAGGTGATGGACGCTTCGACCGGCGTGGTGCTTTCGTTGATGTCATGGCCGTACAGACACAGGCCAGCTTCCAGGCGCAGCGAATCACGGGCGCCCAGGCCGATGGGCTTGACCTCGGCGTGGCGCAGCAGCTTGCGCGCCAGCGCCACGGCGTCGCCCTGGTGCACGGAGATCTCGTAGCCGTCCTCGCCCGTGTAGCCCGAGCGGGTCAGGAAGGTGTCAATGCCGTCGAGCGTGAAGAAGCCGCCGGTCATGAAGGTGAGCTTGGCGACCTCGGGGTTCAGGCGCGACAGCACGTCCACCGCCTGTGGACCTTGCAGCGCCAGCAGCGCACGCTCGGGCACGGGGATGACCTCGCAGCGCGCACCGATGTGCTTTTGCATGTGCGCAATGTCCTGATCCTTGCAGCCGGCGTTGACGACGACGAACAAGTCGTCGGGCCGCCTGCAGACCATCAGGTCGTCCAGCAGACCGCCTTGCTCGTTCGTGAACAGGGCGTAGCGTTGCTTGAACACACCAAGGTCGATGATGTCGACCGGCACCAGGGTTTCGAGCGCCGCAGCGGCGTCGGCGCCGACCAGGCGCACCTGGCCCATGTGCGACACGTCGAACAGCCCAGCGGCGGCGCGCGTGTGCTTGTGTTCGGCCATCACGCCGCTGGGGTATTGCACCGGCATGTCGTAGCCGGCGAAGGGCACCATCTTGGCGCCGAGTTCGACGTGGAGGGCGTGAAGCGGCGTTTGCAGCAAAGAGGACATCAAGGGCTCCGACGGAATTCGGGTTTGGATGTCCTCGCTGTCCCTGGTACTTGAGAGATTGACGAGGCGGTGAAAGTCCCGCGTTCGCTTGCCCCTTCAGTGGGCCGACTCAAGGATCGGCCTCTCTCCAGTGAGGAACGCCTGGAGTGTCTGCCACTGGGGGCGCCCACTCAAGACGTTTGTCAGTCCTTTTGCCTGAGCGTTCGAGCGATGAAGCCCTGCGCCTTCGGCGGCCCCCAACTTCACCGGGGCGCTCTCCTGACGGGCCGCATTCTAGGGCGAGATCGGCAGCGGCCCAGCCGACTAGTAGCGACGGGCGAGCCGAGTGGCCACATGCCACCACAGCCGCAGCAGGACTTGCCAGGCCAGCAGGCACGCCAGGGCCGTCGCCATCACGCCGTGGTGACGCCACGACGTGACACCGTCGAGCACGATGGACATCGATGCGACGCCGGGCAACAACGCCCACCCGTGCACGCGCCACGCGGTCGGGTTGCCGAAGAGCGCCAGCAATTCAACCGTGATGATCATGGCGACGGCGCAGCCGAAGTAGACCGCCATCGACACCAGCGCCGCAGCGCCAAGCGCTAGTGATGCCAGTGATGCCAGTGAGCCTGGCAAGTTGTCGGGCGAGGGCGCCAGGGCCTCGTGGACAATCACTGCCACCGCGCCGGCGAACAGGGCCAGCGCCGGGGCCGCGCCGACCAGCAGCGCCGCCGCTAGCCGGATACCAGGCGTCGGTGGTTCCTGCTCCGTCTGCATCAGTCGCCCAGATGCCCCGATTCCAGCGCCTCGCTGTCGATGGGCATGGTCTTGCCATCCGCGCCCTCGAAGAACAGCGGCTTGCGCGTCTTGGCCACCGGTGCGATCTGGTTCATCGTCATCGCGTCGAACAGGCGGCCGTTCTGCATCACCTGCGCGATGCGGTCGGTCTGACGGATGTCGGCCAGCGGGTTGCCGTCTATGACCACCAGGTCGGCCAGCTTGCCGGGCTCAATGGAACCCAGGTCCTTGTCGAAGCCGAAGTTGCGCGCCGGGTTGATGGTGGCGGTGCGCAGGGCCTCCATCGGCGTCATGCCGCCCAGCACGAACATCCACATCTCCCAGTGCGCGCCCAGGCCCTCGCGCTGACCGTGGGCACCGATGGAGGTGTTGACGCCGGCGCGCGACAGCGCCGTCGCCGTGCGGGCGACGCGGATGACGTTGAAGTCCTCCTCGGGCGCGGTGAGCCGTCGCACGGCGCGCGGCTCCAGCACGGCGCGTGGCACATAGCGGCTCAGCAGCGGGTGCTTCCAGACGTCGGTGCGGGCGTACCAGTAGTGCTCGCCGTCCAGGCCGCCGTAGCCGACGTTCAGCGTCGGCGTGTAGCCCACCGCCGTCTGGCTCCACAGCTGCTTGACGTCGTCCCACACGTCTGCGAGCGGCAGCGCATGCTCCAGCGTCGTGTGGCCGTCCACCACCATGCCCATGTTCTGCTGGAACAGCGAGCCGCCCTCGGGCACGACCATCAGGCCCGTGCGGCGGGCGGCTTCCAGCAGTTGCTGGCGCTGGTCGCGGCGCGGCTGCTGATAGCTCTTCACGCTGATGGCGCCTTCGGCCTTCTGGCGGTTCAGGTGGGTCAGTGCGTCGTCCAGGCTGTTGACGTTGGACGTGAAAGGTGTCTTGGCACCGTACAGGATGGTGCCCGTCGAGTAGATGCGCGGGCCCAGCACGATGCCGGCGCGCTGCATTTCGGCCTGCGTGAAGATGGACGCGCTGTGGTTGGACGGGTCGTGCAGCGTCGTCACGCCGAAGGCCAGCGAGGCGAGGTTGATCCAGCTCTGTTGCGGGATCAGACCAGCGTCGTTCATGGCGCCATGCCAGTGGGCGTCGATGAAGCCGGGCACGATGGTCTTGCCGCTGGCATCGATGCGCTTGGCGTCCGCCGGGACGGCAATGTCCTTGCCGACGGCGACGATGCGGTTGCCGTCGACGAGGACGGTGCCGCCCTCGATCACTTCATCACCCTTCATCGTCACGATGCGCGCACCGGTCAGCGCCAGCTTGCCGCTCGGCTTGTCGCTGGCCTGTTCGAAGCCGATCTTCTGGCTGGTGGCCTTGTCCTTGCCTTCTGCATTGGCGGTGAACAACTCGTCGCCCAGCGTGAAGTGCAGCCGCTTGCTGTCGCCGCTCCAGTGCAGGCCCGAGCCGGCGTTGACGTCCAGTTGCCGCACCGGCAATGCGTCCATCTTGGCGCCGACGGTGATTGTCTTGCCGGCCTGGCCCTGCACGTTGGGCAGCGGCGTTACATAGGCATGAAAGCGCTCGACGAAGCCCAGCCACTGGCCGTCGGGCGAGACGCTGTACTCGCTCGCCACATCGCTGCGTGCGACCTCGGTCTCGCTGCGGTCGCGCAGGTTCAGGCGCGTCAGCGAGAAGCGCTGCTCGACCTCGCTGGCGCTGCTCGTCTTCGTGAAGAAGAGCTCGTCGCTGCGGGCGCCGAACTGCGCGCCGCTGCCTTCCTTGGCGATGCGCTCGGGCTTGGCCGTGCCGTCGGTGGCGGCGAGGTAGAGACCGGTGTCCAGGCTGTGCCAAGGACTGGTCAGGCCACCCCCCTTGACCTTGCGGTAGACGACGAGCTTGCCATCCGGCGAGAGTCGCGGCTCCAGGTATTTGCCGGGTTCCTTGACGATGACGGTGTCCTTTCCCGAGGCGATGTCGAGTCGCCGCACCGTGCCTTGCGTGTCGTCACGCCAGGTGGCGTAGACCAGGTTCTTGCTGTCGCGCGACCAGCTCGGTGCGAACTCGAACGCCTCGTCCTGCTTCGTCAACCGGCGCGGTTTGCCATCGGGCAAGTCCTTGACGTAGAGCGAGCCCAGCGCCGCGTAGACGACGCGCCGGCCGTCCGGCGAAACCTGCGCGCCGCGCAGTTGGCGCACGGCGAACGCGTCTGGCGCAACGTCCTGCGCAACGCGTATCGGCTCGCGCAGCTCACGCGTGTCCCTCACATGGAATGGGATCTCGGCCGCTGTGCCCTTGAACGGGTCGACGCGCCAGATCTTGCCTTCAGCCCAGACCACCATTTCCTTGGAGCCCGGCAGCCAGGCAAAGCTGGGGTAGACGCCCCACATCGCCCAGATCTCCTGCAGGTCGCGCGAAAGGCCGCTCCACGCCGGGCGCTCGGCGCCAGTGGTCAGGTCTTTCAGGAACAACGTGCTCTGGTTGCGGACACGGCGCACGTAGGCCAGGTATTTGCCGTCTGGCGACGGTGTCGGCCGCACCGCCCCTCCGGCGCCCTGGACAAAGGCCTCGACAGACCCGTCCGTCAGATCCTGGCGGTAGATCTTGTAGATCTCGCCGTTGCTGTCTTTGTTGTATTCAAAGACCCGGCCGGGCGTGGCGTCCTGTGAGTAGTAGAGGAACTTGCCATCCGGCGAGATGGCCGGCTCGCCCAGGTCCTTCTGCCAGTTGGGCTTCTCATTGAGCTGCACGCCCTTGTTCTTTGCCGCCTCGCCGTCGATGTGGAACAGCCAGATCTCGCCCGACCCCGCGCTGCGCGTGCCGGTGTAGTGCTTGCGCGCCAGCAGGTATTTGCCGTTGGGGTGCCAGGCGGGGTTGTTCAGCGTGCGGAAGTCCTCCTGCGTCACGGCCCTGGCGCCGCTGCCGTCCACGTTCATGACCCAGAGGTTGTCGCCACCGCCGGCGTCGCTCAGAAAGGCAATTTGTTTTCCATTGGGAGAGAAGCGAGCTTGCTGCTCCCACGCAATGGAATGCGTGAGCGCCTTGGCCTCGCCGCCCCCGATGGGCAGCGTGTACAGGTCACCCAGCAGGTCGAACACGAGCGTCTTGCCGTCCGGGCTCACGTCCACGCTCATCCAGGTGCCGGTCTTCACGTCAATGGTGGCCGTCTTGGCGACGCCGGGCGGCGCGTTGACGCTCCAGGGGACGGGCTTGGGCGCGTCCTGCGCGTTGGCGGCGAGAGCTGCGGCCAGCAGCAGGGCAGGGGCGGCGGTCAGACGGGGCATGGAGGAGGGCGTTTGGAAAACCAAAGCCTTCGATGCTAACGAAGGAAGAGTTGTTCTTCCGTTCGTCACGTCCGGGCGGTGTGATTCAGCGGGCGTAGAAGTCGGCGTCGCCGGGCGGGCGGGACTTGAAGCGCTTGTGCAGCCAGAAGTATTGCTGCGGTTGATGGCGCACCATGCCCTCGATGATGGCGTTCATGCGCGTGGCGTCAGCCACCAGGTCGTCGGTCGGGAAGTTCTCCAGCGGCGGCTCGATGACCAGCGTGTAGCCGTCTGCTTCCCGTCGCGGGTAACAAGGCAGTACGAGAGCGTCAGCCGCCGTTGCCATGCGCGACAGCCCGGTGATGGTGGCCGCCGGCACGCCGAAGAAGGGCAGGAAGATCGAGTCCCGGTGGCCGAAATCCTGGTCGGGCAGGTAGAAGAACCGCCGGCCTTCCTTCAGTGCGCGCAGTGCCGGCCGCATGCCCAGGTGGCGGGCAAACATGACGGCAGTGCCGAAGCGCATCCGTTTGTCTAGGAAGAACTTGTCGAGCCACGGGTCCTTCTGCACCGAGTAGAGGCCGACGGCCGGCGCCTCCAGCGAGACGCGCACGCCGGCGAGGTCCAGGCCTGTGAAGTGCGCCGTCAAAAGAATGGCGTTGCGACCATCGGCGGCGCGCAGATGCTCCAGACCCTCGATTCGCATCAGCCGCTCCATGCGTTCGCGCGAGGCGAACCAGCAGTAGCCGTACTCAAGCAGCATCTGCACCATGGCCACGAAATGTCGGCGCAGCAGGTCGCGACGTTGGGCGGGGGTCAAGTCAGGCAGGCACAGCTTGAGATTGACGTTGCCGATGTGCCGGCGCGAGGTTGGTACGGCGGCGATCAGATTGCCGAGCAGCCAGCCCAGGGCCGCAAGAGCGCGAAACGGCAGCCAGCTCAAGATCCACAGCAGGCCCACGACAAGCTTCATGCCCACGTGTCGCCCCCAGAACGCCCCATCCGCACCATCGTCAGCAACCCTTGTTTTAGGGGCGGCATCGTAGTGGCAAGCCAAGGGGCAGTCGATCTGATCAACGCCTTTAATATCGACAATGTGCATTATGTTAAATCAAAGCTCAAGGTCGCTGCCAACGCGGGACCGCTATTCTCAGAGGACAAAGCTGATAGAACTCACCATGACCCACCAATGCGATGTCGCGATCATCGGCGCCGGCACGGCTGGCATGGCGGCCTACCGGGCGGCGCGCGTGCACACCGACCGCGTTCTTCTCATTGAGGCTGCCCACTACGGGACGACTTGCGCGCGCGTCGGCTGCATGCCCAGCAAGCTGCTCATTGCGGCCGGCGACGCGGCGCAGGCGGTGCGCGAGGCCCATGGCTTTGGCGTGCAGACGCAGGCGCCGCGCGTGGACGGGCGTGCGGTCATGCAGCGAGTGCGCAGCGAGCGCGACCGCTTCGTCGGCTTTGTGGTCGACACCGTCCATGGCTGGCCAGAAGCGACTCGGCTGATGGGTCGCGCGCGATTCCTCGACGCCAGCACGCTGGATGTCGATGGCCAGCGCGTGGCAGCCAAGTCGGTCGTCATCGCCACCGGCTCGCGCCCACGCATCCCGACCGGCTGGCGCGAGCGGCTGGGCGACAAGCTGCTGATCAACGACGACGTCTTTGACTGGACCGACCTGCCGCAGTCGCTCGCCGTGGTCGGTGCTGGCGTCATCGGCCTGGAGTTGGCCCAGGCTCTGCACCATCTGGGCGTGCGTGTGCGTCTGTTCGCGCGCAGCGACCGCGTCGGGCCTTTGACCGACCCGGAGCTGCAGGCTCTGTCACAAAAGCTTTTCGGCGAAGCCCTGCCGCTGACCCAGAACGCGGCGGCACTCGACCCGGTACGTGACGGCGAGCAGGTCGTCCTCGGAGGCGAGCGCTTCGATGCCCTCCTCTGCGCCGCCGGCCGCGAGCCCAACCTCGATGGCCTCGGCCTGGAGGTGCTCAACCTGCCGCGCAACGCCGCCGGTCACCCCAGCCTGAATCGCCACACTGGCCAATGGGGCGATCAGCCGATATTCATCGCCGGCGACGCGACGAATGACTATCCGCTGCTGCACGAAGCCGCCGACGCCGGCCGCATTGCCGGCGACAACGCGGCGCGTTGGCCTGATGTGCACCGCCGCCCGCGCCGCGCGCCGCTGGCCGTCGTCTTCAGCGACCCGCAAATCGCCATCGCCGGCGCCAGCCATAGCGAGCTGACCGACGAAGGCGCCGACTTCGACACCGGCCGCGTGAGCTTTGCCGACCAGGGCCGAAGTCGCGTCATGCTGGTCAATCGGGGGGGGCTGCATGTCTATGCAGAGCGCGGCAGCGGCCGACTGCTGGGCGCCGAAATGATCGGTCCGGCGGCAGAGCACATCGGCCATCTGCTGGCCTGGAGCGTGCAGCGCGGCGACACGGTGCAGCAGATGCTGAGCTACCCCTTCTATCACCCGGTCGTCGAGGAAGGCCTGCGCACTGCGCTGCGCCAGTTGCACAACGACCAGCACCTGCCCGATCCGCCCCTGGAGGACTGCCTGGATTGCGACACCTCGGCCGAAGTGGGCGCCTGAGCCCGTCTCAGCCTTCGATGTCGACGACCACCTTGCCCCGCCCTGCCCCGCTGGCAACCAGGCCATGGGCAGCGTTAGCCGTCACCAGCGTGAAACGGCGGGCATCCAGGCGTGGCAACAGCCGCCCTGTGTCGACCAGGTTCGCAGCCTCGGCCAGGATTTTTCCATGCGCCTCGCGGCCTTCGCCGGTCAACAGCGGCAGCAGCGTGAAGACGCCTGAGTAGGTTGCCGCACGGAAGGACAGCGGCGCCAGGCTGTGCGTGCCCCAGCCCAGGATGCTGACGACGTGCCCGCCGTGCTGGCGAACGGCCGTGAAGGACGCGTCCAGCACGGCGCCGCCGACGGCATCGAACACGACGTCGAAGCCCCTGCCCCCGGTGTGCTGGCCGACATATTCGGCCACGGGCTCGGCGCGGAAGTCGATGGGCGTGGCGCCCCAGGACCGGACGTGGTCGAAGTCGTCGGCCGCGACGGTGGCGAACACCTGGGCGCCGCGCGCCCGGGCCAGTTGCACGGCGATGTGGCCTACGCCGCCGGCGCCGCCCTGGACCAGCACGGTCTGGCCGGACTGCAGGTTCGCGCGCTCGACCAAGCCCTCCCGGGGTGATCTCGGTTTCGGTGCAGGAACTGGGGTTAAGAGCCTAGGGTAAGCCCGCGCAAAACACTTTCCCCTTCTCAAGGTGGGCCTCCGTGACCGGCGACGTCTGCGAGGCCCCAGCAATGAATGGCAATCAAAGCGCCGATGGCGCCGCCTGCCGTATTGGTCAGCTCGGCTCGTTCCAGATAGATCGCTTGTATTCCGGTCGGGCTGATACGAGCCCCGATTCCCTGATCAGCCTCGCCACATTCTCCTGGCTCAGCTGGATGCGGCGCTCAAGGAATAGCCTCGGTTCAGGAGCTCTCCGGAGGAACGCTGGCCAAGGCGCCTTGTCCTGGACCCAGGAAACGTCGAACTGCTCCGTCCAGACTCGATCGCGCGTCGGCGTCACGGTCAGCACGCCAGCCAGGCAGCGGGCCAGCTCCCGCAGAGGTCCTGGCAGCAAATGCCACATGACACGCGTCAGGGCCGCGTTTTCGCCACCGAGCGTGCCGGGCATGTTCTCGTCAAGGGTGATGAGGCACCAATACCGACAGTCCGTCGGACGATGAGCGAACTCCGGCACCACGTGCCAGTACGCCATGCCAGCGCCGCCCTGGCGCGTGTCGATTGCGATCGGTGACCACCCCGAGGCAGTCAGTCTTGCGGAATCTGCGACCGTCGCCGCGCTCGCATGCCACGCCTCCCATCGTCCGGTGCTCGCATCGAAGACTTCCACGTGCTCCAGCAGCACCCCGCCGACATGGAAGTTGTTGCTGTCCTCTTCGACGCCGGCCACCTTCCAAATCAGCTCCGCTCGGCCGGGTAAGTGATCGTCCTCAGAGAAGGCCCATCCCTCAAGGGACCGATGAACGGTGCCGCGAGGGACCCTCATCAAGACCATTGGATGCTCCGATGCCCGAGTGCGCCAGTCCTGAAGGCCATCCTTGAAGGTGCGCCAGAAGGACAGACGGAAGATGGCTTGGTGGGGAGCGCGTCGCTCATCAGCCGCGAGCAGGTCAACGTGCGGGTGCCGGTCTCCAGTGTCCCACCGCCTGGGCCGCAGCAATGTGTCTCGCCGGATGGTGCGTACTCCCATCAACGAATCGACCCTGTAGAAGAAGTCGTCGGGCTGTTCGGTATCGACGTCTTGAATTTGGCGCCAGAACTGAGCTTCGGCGTTGGTTCTCATGTCCTAACTCCCCTGACCAAGTGAGTCCCCCGGGCGGGCGTCGGTATGACGCCGTGGCGACGATAACGCCGCACGCATCGATCCGGACCACGGGCATCACGATGTGCGAAATGCTCGGCCAATAGCCCGCGTCGTTTTCGGTGCAAAAACTGGGGTTAAGGCGGCGCGGCCTCTAAGTAAATCAACAACTTAGGAGATTCGCCAAAAACTACCCGCGTCGTTTTGCGTGCAAAACATGGGGTTAAGGTCACCAGCCATGGGGTGTCAACCGGTCGACGCGGCCTTGCCTTTGGACTTGTTCGGCGGCGACTGCCCGATGCGTTCCAGCACGCCCTTCACGACTTCGGCTTGCGTCTGGGCGGTTGCCTCGGCGGCCGCCAGCAGCCGTTCAAGCTCGCCGTTTCGGCGCTCCAGCGCCTCGGTTCTTGATTGGAGGGTTTCGTACTGCTGCACGGCTTGAAGGGCTTGGGCGCGCTGGTCTTCAACTAGCTGGTTCTGGACCGCCAGGCGCTCACCGGCCGTCTTCAGGTCACGGAGTTGCTCATCGAGCTGCCTGCGCTCAGCACGCGCGGCGGTCAGCAGCGCCAAGGCGTCCACCTTTTCCTGCAGTGCCGTCCGAAGTTCGGTTTGTTTGCTGGCCAGCGCTTCGGTCGCCGTCGCCACCTCGCGCTGCAGGTACTGCAACTGCTGCTCATGCTGGCGTGCTTCGCGATCCCGCTGCTCCTTCGAAGCCGCCCGGAAGTGTTCGAGCGCCTGGTGGGCGTGCTCGTGCTGTTTGCCGAGTTCCGCACCATGGGCCTTGGCGGCTGCAAGCTGCTCCTGCAGCGCCGCCACCTGCGTCGTCAGCTGTCCCGTCGTCTGAGCGTGCTCAAGGCGAAGGGCATCCAGCTCGCCTTGGATGCGCAGGCGCGCCGTCTTGGCTTCCGCCGCCTCAACTTGTCGGGCTTCAGCCTGACGCAGGGAGCCTTGTGACTCGGCCAGCGCATTGTCTCGCGCCTCGGTGAGGCGCTTGACCTCTGCCGCGTGCCCTTCCTTCAGCACGTCAAAGCGCCCTTGCGATTCAAGCTCCAGACGCGCCGCCAGATTGTTCACCAATGCCTGCAACTGCTCGCTGATGGTGGTCCGTGGCGCCTGGCTACCGCCGCCACCTTCTTCATCCTCAATTTCCTTGACCAGGCGCGAGATCGTGCTTTTTGAGCCGGTGTTACCGAGGTGTATGCGGATGGCATCGATGGACGGGTGGTGTCCGGCCTTCAACAACGCCAGTCTTGCCGCCTGCACTTCCCGCTTCGTGATGCCTGATCTTGCCATGTCTGCCACCAATTACGTATGTGGTACGTAACGTGAGTATTACGTAATACGATACATGCGTCAACGTCGAGCCAAAAGGCTGTCAAGCACATTAGATAATTGGAAGTTATCTGTTCTGCTAGGACTCGGACTCCATCAGCGGGCGCTTTGGACGCACGAAACCCTGAAAATCTCAAGGTTGAGAAGGCGGGGCGAACGGCATGGGGAGTCCGCTGCCATCAACGCGGCAGCGCAGACGGCGCTCAGAACTGATGAGACCTGGAAAAGGTGCCGGGCCCGCGGGACTCGCCTGCTGCCGCCAACGTTCAACCGACGTTTTCCTGGTGCGTCTTGACGGCGCTGTAGACCTTCATGCAGACAGCTTGAATGGCCTCGATCGCCTGGTTCCTGTCGGGGGGTGGAGGAGTTCCCTGGTTTGTCACCGAGTGCTGAAGCGCGCCGCAGTACTCGGCCAGCACGTCGTCGATCTCTTCCAACATCCCGGTTATCGACGCGCGCAACGGCTGATCGATGAGGTTGAAGGCCATGAAAGCGACCGAGAGCTTCCCGCTCTCTTCCATCTGATCAGTCCAAAAGCTCTGCACGGCGTTGGCGGCCCACTTGCTGTCCGGCAGTGTCGCGCACAGCGTGGTTGTGGACTTTAGGAAAGGCTCGATGGACACCGGTGCCACGACCTTGCGCAGCCAGAAGTCATCAACGATCGATTGACGTCGGGCCCGGCCGTCCTTTTTGCGGTTGTAAAACAGAGTGCCCAGCGACACTGCCAAGGCAAGCACGCTGACCGACAACGCCGGAACCGTCGGCAGCATCTTGTCCCAAGCGCTCTCCCGGGCCGGCTGACAAATGACCACCTGCTGGGCGCCACCGCCAACGGTCGAACAGCCGTCCGGCAGGACGAGCTGGGCTGGCGATGTGGGAGTGGATGCCGCTGCCGCGGGGACCGCAGTTGGAGCTGGCGGCGCGGGGCTCGTTGCGGATTGAAGACCTGGGTTGGGCGCTGCAGCTGTGGCGGGCTGCGCGGCTGGCGCCGCAGCTGTCGTCAAGACGGCGCCTCAGCTGAAGAGGTTACGGCTCTGAAGCGCGCGAAGGACGTACCCGTCCATCACCTCACGCAGAAACTCGGGAGAATCGAAATGGAACCGGCGGTAGAAGGCTTCCTTCGTACCAGCACGGACCACGCTCGGGCCGAACAGGCCGAGGAAGAAAGAACTGCTGATGGTGTACGTCGACGTCGGGATGCGGACCTCCACGGGCGAACCGTTGGAGTCCAAGGTATCCAAGTCGAGGTCGCGACGAAGCGACGCGCCCCTGTCCCGGCCTGTGTAGACCGGGCCTTCAATGCGGCCGAAATCGATCAAGTTTGCGGTTGTCATGTTGCGTCTCCCGTGCTAGTGGCCTGTGTGCTCTTTGCTGTCGAGAGGGGGAACTTCACGCTGATGAGCGTACCAGGGAAGGATACCCCGGCAAGCTGACGGACATATGTAGGATCGGGCCGCTCTCGCAGATCGTTCTTGTCGTTGAAGGCAATCGTCCTCAAACCGGTCTCGCTCGTGAGCATCTTGTACTTGCCGTCGAAGGCGATGTAGGTCGATCCGGACAGGATGATCATGCGGGCCTGGGCCGAGTCGCCGTTCGAACATTCCGAATGTACGCGCTGGAAAAACTCGATCAGATCCCCTGAGCCGTTGCCCCGGGTGCTGTCGGCGGACACGTTCTTGGTGCTGACCCCGCCCTGCAGCGACAGCAAGGTGTACAGGTCTTCCTTACGCCAGGTTTTCCCGAAGAGCCGCTTCTTGGTGTGCAGGTCCATGTAGGTCTGAATCTGGTCGCGCGTCCAGTGGCCGTCGGGCAACCGTTCGAACGTCTCAGCAATGCTCGCCCCGAAATTGAAGATCGTGATCTCACACATGGGGGTGGCGAGCTGGGTATCCAAGTACCCCTGGATGGACCAGTCGAACATGCCGGAGTGCTCCTCGACGTTGTCCAGGATCTCGCCGACGTAGTTGCACAGCCGGCCGCGCGCCGCCGGCGTCATGGTGCGGCCGATGGTTTTGAGGCACTTGTTGATGTGGTCGGAGAACCTCACCGTGACCTTCGTCTTGCGGTCGGCTTCCCGCGGGCGCATGGCCCGCACGTAGTGCTTGCAGCGCTCATCGAACAGCAGCAGCCGGTCGCCGTCGACTTTGGAGAGGTACTCGTGCTCGACCTTCAGCCGTTTGATGACGCCGAGCGCCCGGACGAAGCGGACATGGGCCGGGTCACTGGGAAAGTTGCCGCGCCACCGGATCACCCGCTTGCTGCGCCGAGCCTGCGTGTCCAGTTCGTCGACGAGGACATCCAGCAGCGCGTTGGCGCCCAGGTCGTACTGGGTCAACCGGCTGAAATCGATGTAGACGTCGTTCAGCCCCTCGTACGCCATGGCCCGAGCGAGATGAGACAGGCTGCCCAGCGCCTGTTCGGGCGACTCCATGACCGAGAAGCCCGGCGGCAAGCGGAAGCCGACGCGGCGCTTGATCTTCGTGGGCTTGGCGGGCTGCGGTGCCATGCCAGCGACCATCCGCACAATCACGGAACGTCGGCCGAAGGCCGCACTCAGCGCCAGGTCGGACTGCAGCGCGCGGACAAGGGTCTTGGCGCGGCGACGCAGCCAGCGGGCATCCTTGTTGGCCCGCTTGTTCCGTAGGTAAAGCGGTATGTTGCGCTTGGCGAGATGCATGCGATGAAAAGGCGCGGCGGTCGGGCGTTCAGACTCTGCCGGCTTTTTCCTCCCTGCCTGGCATGCCTGTCGCCGGCATCAGGTGCGATGCCTGACGCCTGACCTTGTTCTAGGGGTGGCCGAGTGTAGGACCGCCGGCATCGATGCCTGGTGGCGCGCGCCTAGGCATTTCCCGATGCCCTAGTAGGTGCCGTACGCGACCCTGGTCAGGTGGTCGCTCAGCAACGCGATGCCGTCGGGCTGGTCGACGAGGTCCAGCGGCGTGCAGCCCAGGGTGACCGCAGGCTGGATGAGCCAGTCAGCCAGCCATGCCTCAGTGTCGTGGGCGCCGAGCATCCTGGACACATTGAGCAACTGCGCATAAGCAGGGGTGGCAGCGAACGCCTCCAGCCGGCGCATCAGCGAGCGCTGGGCAACCAAGAAGGTACGGATCTCGCTGGAGATGGCCGGCTTGGGCCTGTTGCGGCGAATCCTGCCAGCGCAGGCGCGGGTCGAGCGGCGCGGTCCACGGGCCGCGCGCAGCTTCCTGACGTCGGCCTTGAGCTCGAGTCGTTCGCTGAAGGACAGGCGCTGGGTCGCAGGCCGCCAGAACTGCTCGGCACCCACGGCGCGCATGGCGTCCCAATCGACCTCCTCCCTACGCTCGGCGATGGCTGCCTCCCAGACTTGCAAAGACCCCAGCGACACCGCGCGGCGGGCGCCGACGTGCTCGAGCAGCGCGCCCAGCAAAAGCGCCCGCTGGGTGTCGTCAAGACACAGCTTGCCACCGACGATCTCCAGCCGCCCGGGCAAGTCGTGATGGCGGTGCATTTCTTCGGCGCTCCAGGGTCGGCCCAACAGGCGTATGTCGAGAGGTTCCATGTCCTCAACTCCTTGAAGTAGCTATTGAGTGTTCAAGTAGCGACTCGTCTGATCATTTCTTCCCAAGTGGCGTCGCTGACATCGAGGGTGTCAGTGCGGCCGAGGAGCTGCGCGGCAGCAGCTTGCAGCACGCCCCTCTCCAGTTGGCCAGCTTCTGGCGGCGCAAGGAGCGAGTACAGACGGCCGGACGTCGTGGTCACGGTACGGCTCGCAAGGTCGACGGATTCGACGGCCGACGTCACGCGGGCGATCCCGCCGTTTCTCAGGGTGACGAGGTGCCGGTCTCCACAAGGCAGTCGCACCAGCCGCCAGGATTGCACCTTCATGTCCGGCTGCTCCTCGACCGGTGGCACGTCACGCTCGTTGACGAGCATGAATCCTAGGCCGCGGCTTTCTGAGGGCATCGTCAGGCCTCCGGGTTACGGGCGCGGCTAGCCGGACGCGAACCTCGAGCCCTGGGAACCGGTGGGCTCGCGTTGGCGACGCCCACCTTCAGCAGCAACTCCCTTTGGACAGGTTCAACGTGCTCGGGGATGAGCCCACAATCAAACGTCTCCCCCGAAACGTCGTACAGGGCGACGTGCTGACCACTGACGGAGCGATGCAGCCAGACCTCTCGGACCTCCCGTGAGGACCACTGGCCCGACGGTGATTGCCAGGCCGGCATCATGCAGACGATGCCCTTGACCTGCGAGGCATCCAGTGATCGCAACAGCTCTGCCAGGTCGATATCCCAGGCGATGCACAAGGTGCGGGTCATGCGGCACTCGGGTTCGTCTGCGTCGGCGATCTCCATCGACAGCAAGAACCAAGGGGCATGGAGCGTCAACTCGACCATTCGCCAGTGCTGTGAGCCGGGACGATCCAGGGCCGGCGGCATCGGAAACTGGTACTCGGGGTGGGAGACAAACATGCAGGAAGCAGCGGCGGATGGTGCCATCCGTCGGTGGAAGGGTTGAGCTGGCGCGCATTGTTCGGACGTCGTGGTCAGATTCAGTTTCCGAATACGGTTGAACTTCGAATACGGTGTCGCCGCTCAAAAGCGTCCCCATGGCCAAGACCCTGCACACCCGACACAACAAGATCTTCCTGAAGATGCTCCGGGAGCTGCGCGAGTCCCGCGGCCTGCGCCAGACTGACCTGGCGGACCTGCTCGGCCACAGCCAAGCCACGGTGAGCAACGTCGAACGCGGCGAGAGGCGGCTCGATGTCATCGAGTTGCGCGACTGGCTGGATGCGTTGAACGAGAAGTTCGCTGATTTCACGTCCAAGTTGGACGACGAGCTCCTTCGCCTGGGTGGACCGCGGCTGCGGATCGTGCACCCGAAGGGCAACCGTGCACGTCATGTGCTGAGTCAGATGCTGAGGGTGGTGCGGTCGAAGTGAGCCGCTGGAAAACGCCGATGGTCAGTGCAGCCGGTCGGGTCTGCGGCCGACGCACTCGTCCAGCCTGCCCATAAACTCGGTGAGGGATGACCCACAGGCGAACGCCCATCGCTGAAGCTCAAGGACGTCAACGCGACGCTGGCCGGCCTCACCCGCAGCTACGTTGGCTGCCGGCACACCGAGTCTGCCGGCCAGCGCTTGGTGACTGAGGCCGGCTTGCTCACGAAGCTGAATGAGCGCTTCCAGAAACGCCGCGTAGGCTGCACGGGACCTGCGCGCCGGTGTCACGCTACCGAGCGGGGACGCCGCTGGCGCATGTCCAACCGCAGCTTGTCGAACGAGGCGATTTCGTCGCGGACGCCTGACAGCAACCGCTCGACCTCGGCCGGCGTGCCCTTGTTGCAGAACGTCAGCGTCAGCAGGGTCAACGGGTGAACGTCCAGGACTTGCGCCAGCTGGACCGTCTTGGCCAAGGTGGGATCGGCGCCGTCGTTCTCGAGCCGACTGACGTAGGTGCGGCCGGACACCTCGTAAAAATCTTCCTGCGACAGGCCGCGCTCGATCCTCACGGCGCGCAGCGCCTGGGCGAATTTGGGTGCTGTTGCCTTGGGACTCATCGCGGGTCGTTTCCGGCCCGCATTGGCTCATCACGCACCTCAAAGGACTACACCCGATAAGGTGCGTTAGCACGGCATCAGTCGATCTTGGGTACGCCAGCTGGCGGCGTGGTGGGCGTTGCATGCGCCTTGAGCACCGTAGCTGCGGCCGGTCAACGTCACCACTACCAATCTCCGTAGGCGGTGACCGCTCGTCCAATTTGGCTTGCGAACTTTACGAGATAACCGAAATAACCTAGACTGCCAGTCATGGACATCAGTCTCCGCCATTGCTTTGCCGAGCACGACGCCCGTCTTGACGACGTGCTGCTCCTGCTGCGTGGTGAGAGCCGCCATGGCGACGGCCGGCGGGCGCGCGGCTTGGCAGCCCGAGCGCTCCAGCAGGTAAAGCGCCAGCGCCACATCTTCAGCCTGGACGGAGTCGAGTTGGACGATGTGGCAAGGCGCGTGGCCAGAACGTCCTTCCGCCAGGAAGGCCGGCGGGACATTGAGTTTTGGATTGGCGGTCAGGCCAAGCAGCTTCGGCTCAACCCCGTCATGGAGGCGCTCGACGCGACGTGGCACGCCGTTGAAGAGCGCCGCGTTGTCCGTCATCTGCTGGTCTTCCACCTCAGTCAGGCCGCCAAGGTCGCCAGCAAGTCGGCGCTCTTGATCTGGGCGTTGGCGCGGGACGTCTGGCGCAAGCTGGCGGCGCAGGCACGCATCCGGTTCCCCAAATTGAGAGCCAACGGCTTCTTCGGCGCGGACAAGGTCGATGGCCGAAATCTTCCATGACCCCTTCAGGGCGAAATCATGAAGCAGACCGCAACCACTACCTCCGCGACGCGGCCCCGCACGGGGTCGCCGACAGCAAGACAGTCTCCCTATGTGTCAGCAGCAGCAACCAAGGCGCTCCTCTCGGGCAGCCTGGCGTTCCGAACGGAGCGCCTGAGTGCTGAAGACATGGTGAACACCGACGAGGCAGCCAAATTGGCCGGCACGACCCGAGTCACGATCAACGCATGGATTGCCAAGGGACGAGCCATCGGCTTGACCCAAACGCGCCGCGGCTTCCGGCTGCCGCGCTGGCAATTCGAGCCTGCGCTCTGGGATGCGATCCCGAAGCTCGGCGCCGCGCTGGCGACGACGGACGGCTGGGCCCTGCTGGGCTTCCTCGAAAGCCCGTTGGGCAGCCTGAACGGGCGCACGCCCCGCCAGGCCATCGAACAGGGCAAGTTGGCACGGGTGCTGGAGTTGGCTGGAGCGGAGGGCACCTGAGCCCTCAATGAATCTCACAGACCTTGAGTACGCGCCAGCCTACGTGCTGCCGCCCTCCTTGGCCCTGTACAGGGTCCAACGCTTCGCCCCGCGGCGCGGCGACAAGAAGGCTGGTCGAATCCGGCTGGCACCACCCGGCACGCTGAGCGGCCGATTTGATCTTCCGGATGAACTGGTCGGCTACTTTGCCGAGCGGCCCGAGACCGCCGGCTACGAATGCCTCGCGCGGCGCGAGTTCGAGACGATGGATTTCGCCTCGCTGGCCCAGCGGGAACTCTTGTGCCTGACGGTCCAACGCCACATCCGGCTGCTCGACCTGCGGGCGCAGGCGCAGTCGTGGCCGGTGCTGCAGTCACTGCGCTTCAACCTCACGCAGGAGCTGGCTGCGAGCGCGAGGGACGGTGGTTTCGAGGGGATCATCTACAAGTCCGCCCAGCAGTTCGGCATGGATTGCATGGCCGTCTTCGGTCCGGCGCTGGCACGACTTCGCTACGAGTGGGCCGAGCGCCTGGTCGAGCCAGGCACCGGCAACCTTCATTCAGTGGTGGCTGAGGTCGCTCGTGGTGCGCAGATCAAGGTGTTGCCGCCGGCGTAGCCGGCTGAAGGCCGCGGGGCATTTGCTGCGGCCATGGTGCTTTCTGCGAAAGTTCACGCATGAAACGAGTTCGCATTGCCCCAGGCAAGTTCGTCGCCATCTCCCCCGACTTGGCGGAGAAGGCCGAGCGGGTCTTGGCAACGGGCCTCACCCGCGAACAGGTTGCCGAGCTGAGGGCAACAGAGCCGAAGCGTTTCATCGGAGCCATGGCGGGCTCGCCCAAGCCGCTCGCCATTGCCAAGCCCAGAGCCAACGTTCTGGCCAAGGCTGCTGCCGCGTCGCCTGCGAGCGAGATTTCGGCATCAGGCGCCCAGCGTCGCAAGAGCGGGTGAAGCGCCGGCGGGGCCGGCGGCCTCACGTCGTCGCTTTGAATATCAAGAGTGTTGATATGGGCCTGAGCACAGATATGTTGAGGTGCTCAAAGCTTTCCATGGAGGCCGCGTGACGACGCCGGACGAGCGCAGAAGAAACTTGATCTGGGGGCGTGAAACGCTCGACGAGTTCTCCAGGGACTCCTCGCTGCCATCGTCTTGGCGAGAGGAAGCAGCTCAGCTCCTGGACGGCTATCCGACGGTCGAGTACCTGCAGCGTTTCAACGCCTGGGATTTGGCCGAGCTTGATGAATACGCGGCGCTGCTGATGAAGGCGCGGCTGCTGTTCCTGCGCGTTCGGACGAGCGCAGATTGCTCCGAGCAGCGTCGATACAGCCTGGGCGTCGTGCTCAGGCACTTCTATGGGTAGGCGTTTCAGCTTGGGGCAAGGTCGTTGCGCAACGCGCACGAAACTCGGCTGCGGGATGCCCCGTTTGGATTCGTGGTGGCGTGGCTGCTAGAGTCGCCATCGAGGCCGGCACTGCTGGCCTCCCTGCTTACCTCCCTGGCAGGCTTCAGCGCCGACAGCGATGAAGGTTCAGCCCTCGGCCAAAACCGAGGGTTTTTTTCTTGCGGGGCCGGGTCGCATTGCAGTCCGGGGGCGCCATGCGATCGCGGCATCTTCAAGGGGAACACCCTAGGTAGACAGGGCCATGCACGCTTGGTGCAATGCAGCATCCCGTGACCTTCTCCATGAAACTCCTCGGCTTCTGGCTCCTGATCGTGCTCGCGGTGCTCGTCCCCGCGACTGCCAGCGTGGCCACGTCGCTGTTCTGCCCCACCGTCGCGGTTGCGAAGGCGAAGCTGTCTGGACAGGTCGCCGAAGCGAAGACCCTGAGCAAGCATGCGGCGCTCTCGGGCGCCCATGCAAGAGCGCCGATCACCAAGGCGGCTGGCAAGAAGCCGGTTGCCACAGAGTCCGATGCACAGACGCAGCACTGCTGCGATGCCTCGCCTTGCAACCACTGCACGAGCTGCGGTTCCTGCGTGTCCATGGTGACCGAACTCGCCATGGTGGCGGCTGACCATCCGCTGGCCGATCTGGTCCTGCCGGATCCTGGTGGACCGCGCGCTGAGTTCCTGCGCTCCGGGCAGGAACGGCCACCCCGAACCAGCTGACTCAGCACGACCGCCAGCCGGCGGCCTGCGCGAACGCGCATGCCGAGACGAGCTGGCCACGCGTCGGCTGAGTGGCATGCGGTGGCTGCCGGAGCTCCTGATCCCCACGGGTTCCCCGTCAAACGACTCTTCTCGTGTCCATCGCCATGTGCTCGCCGGCGAACCTCGGTTCGAAGGTGCCTGATCCGTTTTCGCCCTTGGTGGCGGCAGGACGGCACCGTACTGGATGCACCCAATGTCTACACAACTCCCGCGCACCGCCGTTGCGACGGCCGTCCTGCTCTTCGTCAGCCATGCATTCGCGCAACAGAGCGCTCCTCCCTCCTCTGATGCCCAGCCTGCCTCCCTTGAGAAGGTCCAGATCACCGGCAGCCGGATCAACCTGAAGCAGGCGCAGATCTCAGGCGTGGGGCCGGTCACCGTCATCGATGCGGAGACCATCCAGCGCACCGGCGCCATCTCCGCGGAGACGCTGTTGCAGCGCCTGCCTGCATCCGCCGGCACGGCCGGCAACCAGACCAGCGCCTACTGGACGGGCAACGGCTACGGCACGACCCAGGTCAACCTGCGCGGCCTGGGCATCAACCGCACCCTGGTCCTGCTCAACGGCCGCCGCGTCGTCAACGGGGGCACCGGCGCCAACAGCTCGGTCGACCTCAACATGATCCCCGTGGCCATGATCGAGCGCGTCGAGGTGCTCAAGGATGGCGCCTCGGCGATCTACGGCGCGGACGCCGTCGCCGGCGTGGTCAACATCATCACCAAGAGCGGCATCAAGGGCGGCGAGGCCTCCGTGCGCTATGGCCAGACCAGCCGGGGGGACGGTGAAGAGATGGCCGTCGACCTCGCGTATGGCCTTCAAGGTGCGGCGGGATCCCTCGTCACCGGCATCAACTATTCAGAAAGCGGCGCCATCAACATGGCCACGCGCGCGCCTTGCGGCCTGGCCGAAGTGGACGGCAAGCTCGCATGCGTGGGCAGCTCCTCTACCATTGGTGGCCGGGCGCGGCTCGCCGACGGGCGGCGCGTCAACTTCAAGCAGACGCTGGGTGGCGACCCCAACTTCTACGAGACGTACTCGGCCACCAAGCACAACTACAACAGCAATCCGACGCTCAATGCCGTCAACCCGATCAAGCGGTTGAACCTGAGCGCCTTTGGCACGGTAAATCTGGCGGAGGACACGCAGCTGTTCACAGAAGCGCTGTTCTCGCATCGCGAGTCCAACCAACTCGCCACACCGGGTGCGCTGGGCGTCTACCGCCCGATCAACATCGCGGCCAACCACCCGACGAACCCGACTGGCCAGAGCCTGGTGCTGGAGCGCCGGCGTCTCGAAGAAGGCGGTACGCGCACCTTCGGCCAGGAATCCAACATCTTCCGGATCGTGGCCGGCGCCAAGGGCAGCTTCGGCAAGAGCTGGGACTGGTCGGCGGCTGTGAACTGGGGGCGCAACACCGGCGTGGACAGCACCACGAACGTGGCCAACCTGGACCGCGTGGACCAGACGCTGGACCGCAGCAAGTGCAGCACCACCGCCGGTGCCGCCATCCCCTGCGGCAACTACCTGGGCTATGGCAACGTGACGCCGGAGGTGCTTCGCTACATCATGATGAAGACCCGGGACACCGGCGGCAACGACCAGAAAGGCGTCAGTGCCAACATCAGCGGCGAGCTCTTCGACCTGCCGGCCGGCACGGTCGGGTTCGCTGCCGGCACCGAGGTGCGCAAGGAAAGTGGCTGGCGAGACCCTGACAACCTGACCGTCCTCGGCGTGGCCAACACCAACCGCCAGGACCCGATCGCCGGCAAGTACACGGCGCGCGAGGTGTATGCCGAGCTGGCCGTGCCGCTGCTCAAGAAGCTGCCGTTCGTCGAGTCGCTGCAGTTCAACACCGCGGCGCGCTATTCCGACTACAGCCTGTTCGGCTCCAAGAGCACCTACAAGGCCGGCCTGGACTGGCAGGTGCTGCCCGGCCTCAAGGTGCGCTCCAACGTGTCGTCGGCGTTCCGGGTGCCCAACATCCCCGAGCTGTACGGCGGCGTGTCGGAAGGCAACCTGACGACGACGGACCCGTGCAGCAACTGGAGCACCTTGCCGACGTCGTCCGTGGTCTCGAAGAACTGCCAGGCCGCCGGCGTGCCTGCCGGCTACAAGCAACTCGGCAACACCATCCTCACCACGGTGGGCGGCAACCCGACCCTGAGCCCGGAAGACGCCAAGACGATGACCGCCGGTGTCGTGTGGTCCCCGACGAAGGCGCTGACGCTGACTCTGGACTACTACAACATCAAGATCACCAACGCGATCCAGAGCGTGGCCGGGTCGACCAAGCTGGCCGTTTGCTACAACACGCCCGGCTTGGCGCACATCTTCTGCAGCCCGTCGAGCTTCACCCGCAACAAGACGACCGGCGAGATCGATTTCCTCTCTTCACAGCCCGTCAATGCGGCGGACGAGAAGATCTCCGGCTTCGATGTGGGCGCGCTCTACGAGTTCAACGTCGCGGGCTTCATGACGACGCTCAACGCCGAGGCCTCCTACCTGAAGAACTACCAGGTGCGGCCGTTCCCAGGGGCTGATGCGATCGACTACACCGGCAAGATCACCGGTGGCCGTGGCAGCTACACGCAGTGGCGCTCGCTCAGCTCGGTGACGGTGGCCAAGGGGCCGTGGTCAGGGTCCTACACGGTGCAGTACATCGGCGCGGCGGATGACATCAACGCTGCCCCGACGGACATCGGCGCCAAGGCACCCACCGTCACCTACCACTCGGTCCAGGTCAAGTACGCGTTCAACAAGCAGCTCGACTTTGCAGTCGGCGTCGACAACCTCTTCGACAAGAAGCCGCCGTTCATCCAGTCGTATACCGACGCCAACACGGACACGATGACCTACGACCTCCAGGGGCGCCGTTGGCACGTTCGCGCCGGCTATCGCTGGTAAGGCCTCGGCAAAGCGGCAAGGCGCTGCAGACTTCGGTCTGTGGCGCCTCACGAACGAATGAACGCAGTGAGACAACCTCTATGAACCTGCCCTTCTGGGTACGCCGAGCCCATAAATGGATCGGCCTCGTCATCGGCGTCCAGGCCTTGCTCTGGATGCTCAGCGGCGTCTACATGACGGCCATCTCCCTCGAAGTGATCCATGGCGACCATCTTGCCCATGTCTCGGACGCACCGCTGGAGCGGCAGGCCGAGCGGCTGGACGTTGCGCAGCTCGCCCAGATCCGCCCTGGCTTCGAATCGTTCAAGCTCAAGCGCTTCCTCGGCAAGGATGTCTATGAGCTCAAGGGCGGCGGCAAGGCCAGCCTCGTGGACGCGCGGACCGGCGAGGTGCTGAGCCCACTGCCGCGCGAGCAGGTGGTGGCGCGCGCCAAGGACATTTACCAGGGTGAGGCCGAGATCCGTGAGGTCACTTGGATCACCCAGGCGCCGCAGGAGGTGGCCAAGCGCCCGGTGCCCATGTGGGCAGTGCGCTTCGACGACCGAGCCAACACCACGCTCTACTTCTCCCCGGACACGGGCGACCTGCTCGCCCGTCGTCATGACCTGTGGCGCTGGTTCGACTTCCTGTGGATGTTCCACATCATGGATTACGACCAGCGGACCGATGTCAACAACAGCTTGCTGCGCGTCGCCGCGGGTGTCGGCCTGGTCTTCGCGATGAGCGGCGCCTGGCTAGTGTTCTACAGCTTTCGCCGGAGGGCTCAGCCATGACGCCCTGGATGCGCAAGATTCACAAATGGATTGGCCTGCTGATCGGGCTGCAACTGGTGCTGTGGATGTCCAGCGGCTTCGTCATGAGCCTGCTGGACGCCGAGAAGGTGCGGGGTCGCGAGTTCCGGGCGCCGGCGCCAGCCAAGCAGCCGTGGCCATCCGATGTCGTCGCGGTAGGACCCCTATTGGCATCGGCGCGCGATCAGGCTGTGGCGGTTACGACGGGCTGGTTGCTGGACCGCCCTGTGTACCGGCTGACTGGCGAGAAGTCTACGGTGCTGATCGATGCAAGAAACGGCGAACGTGTCGAACTGGATGCATTGCTGGCACGCCGGCTCGCGCAGGCGTCGTACACCGGCACCGGCACGGCCAGTCCGGCGCAACTCGTCGAGCCGTCGCTGGAGACGCGCGCGCATGAAGGCAAGGTGTGGCGGGTGGCGTTCGCGGATGGACAGGACACGACCGTCTACCTGTCCCAGCAGGGCGACGTGCTCGAACATCGCAACAGCACCTGGCGGCTGTTCGATGTGTTCTGGATGCTGCACATCATGGACTACACCGGGCGCGAGAACTTCAACAACCCGCTGGTGGTCACGGCGGCGGTGGGCGGTTTCTGGCTGGCGCTCAGCGGCATTTGGCTGCTGTTCACGAGCTTCAGCCTGGCGGAGTTCATCCCGAAGCGCTGGCGATCGACCCGCGTGCTGATGCTCCATGCCCCCGATGGCAGTCGCCTGCGCAGCCTTCGCGCCCATTCAGGTGACACGGTTTTCGTCGCACTCGCTCAGCAGGGCCTGCAGCTGCCATCCAACTGCGGCGGCGGCCAGACCTGCGGCCTGTGCGAGGTGCGGGTCCGGGGCTCAGCGCCAGACGCGACCGCGGCGGATCGAGCACTGATCTCGCCGTCCCGGATCGAAGCCGGCTGCCGGCTCGCATGCAACCTCAAGCTGGACCGCAACCTCGATGTGGAGGTTAAAGGCGGTGCTGAGCTCGGTACCGTCAAGGAGGCCGAGGTCGAACGGGTTCGTGCCTTGTCGCCCTTCCTACGCGAAGTGGTGCTGCGACCCAAGGGCAAGCCAGGTCCTGAGTACCGCCCAGGCGCCTACATCCAGATCCATGTTCCGGCCTACCGCATGGCCAAGCACCAGATTGAGAGACCCCAGGAGCACCACTCGGCGTGGGCCGGCCTTCACCTCCCGGCGCAATGGTCCAGCGGCTCCCTGTTGCGCAGGTCGTATTCGCTGTCGACGCCGGTGCAACAGGCCGACGGGCGTCTGACGCTGCTCGTGCGCTTCTGCCATGGCAAGCACAGCGGCGGCAAGAACCACCCTCCGGGCAAGGGCTCGGCCTTTGTTTTCGGGCTCAAGGCCGGCGACCGGCTGCAGTACAGCGGGCCGTTCGGTGAGTTCGCGATCCAGCACGGCCAGCGCGAGAAGGTCTTCATCGGTGGCGGGGCTGGCATGGCGCCGCTTCGCGCCATGATCCTCGACCTGCTGGAATCGGGCGCGACCGAGACCATCCACTTCTGGTACGGCGCACGAACGGCGGCCGAGGCGCCCTATGTGGAGGAGATGCAGGCGCTCGCTGAGCGCCATGAGAACTTCCACTGGCAGTTGGTGCTGTCGGAAGAGCGTGGCGCAGAGCTTCCCGCAGGCATGGTCCACGACGTGGTCAGGGAGCAGTTGTTGAAATCCCACCCCGACTTGCAGGGATGCGACTTCTACCTGTGCGGCCCTCCGGTGATGCTCACGGTGACGCGGACGATGCTGAGGGAACTGGGCGTCTCCGACGACCATGTCGCGTTCGACGACTTCAAGATCTGAACCCTGTCGCAACTTGGTTCAATTCCTTCAGGACGGTAGCGCCCGCGCGTTGGGGCATTGGCGCAGCATGGGCTTGGGCGGCGCAAGCGCTGCCTGTCCCGGGTAACCCGAGCGAGGTGATCGGATGGACCTCAGTACCGAGCAAGTGCACTGGTTGGGTGGCGCGTTCTTCACGGCCACTGCCTTGTTGCTGTTGCTGCGCCGCACCGCGGTGCTTCACTGGCGTTGGCTCGACTTCCTGCTGCCGCTGCTGTTCGTGGGCTACGGACTGGAGAGCGCTGCCGACGTCTGGCTACACGGCAGTGCCGTGCCGCAGAACTATGCCGGCGAAGCGCGGCAGCACCTGATGCAGGGTAGCGCCATGATGATCGCAGGCGTCGTGCAGGGCTTGATCGAATGGGGCAAGCTGAAAAACCGCTGGTGGCAGCTGGCGGTGCCGGTCGCGCTTGCGTTCACCGGGGCGGTGTTCTGGATGCACGCCCACGAGAACATGGCTGGGTCCATGGCGTTGGTCATGACGGAGCACCGGTTCTTTGCGGCGTCGCTGTGGGTCGCGGCCAGCGCGAAGGCCTTGGCGGTTCTGGGCGGCCAGCGAGCCCAGGCATTGGAGGTGGCGTGGCTGCTGCCGCTGCTGCTGTTCGGCCTGCAGTTACTGCTTTACACCGAACAGGCGTAAGCGCCTTTAGGCCTCACCGGCGGCTGCGGCGCTTTGGCCGGGTCGCCGGGGCCCGTTTGGACGGCCCGCTCTTCCATCGCAGGCGCCACACGATCACCGCGACGATGCAGATGCCGACGAGCCAGATCAGAATCAACTGCCCGAGCAGGTCTTTGGAGAACCAGTGGCCTTCAATCCACATACCGTCCCTTGCGCAAGGTGAACAAACGGGTTCCCACCTTATTGAAACTGCGTCTTCCTGCGCCGGCCCAGTGGCGCATCGGATGCCGGTTCTGGCTCCGGGGCAGCGACATCAGCCGCCAGCGTGTCGATGATGGGGCAATCGGGCCGTTCGTCACCGTGGCAGCAATGAACCAGGTGCTCGAGCGTCGCCTTCATCGCGAGCAACTCCTGGGCCTTGGCCTCCAGCGCCTGGATGTGCGACTCGGCCAGCGCCTTCACGACGCGGCTGGAGCGGCGGCGGTTCTGCCACAGGCTGACCAGTTCGGTGATCTCGGCAATGGAGAAGCCCAGGTCGCGAGCCTGGCGGATGAACCGCAGCGTGTGGACCTCGTTGTCGCCGTACTGGCGGTAGCCCGCCTCGGTACGCCGCGCAGCCGGCAGCAGGCCAACCAGCTCATAGTGCCGGATCATCTTGGCGGTCACGCCCGACGCTTCTGCCGCCTGGCCGATGTTCATGCCTTGCATCGAATGCTCCTTGTTCCTTGATCTGCGACTCAGCGCGCCTGCCAGCGGCGCAGTGTCAGCGCGTTGGCGACCACGCTGACACTGCTGAGCGCCATCGCTGCCCCGGCCATCATCGGATTCAACCAACCGAATGCCGCCAGCGGGATGCCGACGAGGTTGTAGATGAAGGCCCAGAACAGGCCGCGCTTGATGGTGGCGTAGGTCCGCCGGGAGATGTCCAGGGAAGCAGCGACCAGCGTCGGGTCACCACGCATCAAGGTAATGCCGGCCGTTTCCATCGCCACATCGGTGCCAGTCGCCATCGCGATGCCCACGTCGGCCGCGGCCAGGGCCGGCGCATCGTTGATGCCGTCGCCGACCATGGCCACCGTCCTGCCGCTGGCGCGCAGCCGCGTCACGGTGTCGGCCTTGTCGCCGGGCAGGACTTCGGCTTCGATCTGACGGATGCCAAGTGCCTGACCGACCGCCTGGGCGCTGCCTCGGGTGTCACCAGTCAGCAGCACGGTATCTATGCCCAGCGCATGCAGGCGGTCCACGGCCTGTTTGGCGGTGGCCTTGATCATGTCTCCGAAGGCCAGCAGGCCGAGCAGCACATTCGCGCCGTCGGTTTCGCGGATGAGCCACGAGATGCTGCAACCCTCACCCTCGAGGCGTCGGGCTTGTTCCCCGAGCGCGCCGGGTTCCAGGCCAAGTTCACCCAGCAGCCGGTTGCTGCCGATGGTGACTCGCTGGCCTCTGACGGTGGCTTGCATGCCGCGTCCGGGCAGCGCCTGCGTATCGCGGGCTTCCGGCACCGGGAGGCGATCAGCGCGCACCCGCTCGATGACAGCATGTGCCAAGGGGTGCTCGCTGTGGCGCTGCAGCGCCGCCGAAAGGCTGAGGACCTCCGTCTCTTCCACCCCCGGAGCACCACGGACCTCGACCAGCGTGGGGCGCCCCACGGTCAGCGTGCCCGTCTTGTCGAAGACGACCGTGTCGACGGAGTGCGCGACTTCCAGGGACTGTGCGTCCTTGATCAGCACACCATGCTGCGCGGCGACGCCGGTGCCGGCCATGATCGCGGTAGGAGTGGCCAGTCCCAGCGCGCAAGGGCAGGCAATGACCAGCACCGCGACGGCGTTGATGAGCCCCTGTTCCCAATTGCCCGTCGCCAGGACCCAGCCGAGGAGGGTCAGCAAGGCGATGCCCAGCACCACCGGCACGAAAACCGCGCTGACCCGGTCGACGACGCGCTGGATCGGCGCCTTGGCGGCCTGGGCGTTCTCGACCAGCCGGATGATGCGCGCCAGCGTGGTTTCTGCGCCGACGGCCAGGGTCCTGAGGGTGAGCACGCCTTCGGCATTGAC
>Ga0187844_10000461_pt1 | contig 31600 bp, 31 predicted proteins | sample SpaLakP09_SKY_50_FD_134517 | JGI IMG/M metagenome (GOLD analysis project Ga0187844, IMG submission 134517) | Oligotrophic lake water microbial communities from Sparkling Lake, Wisconsin, USA - SP09_SKY_50 | ecosystem: Environmental > Aquatic > Freshwater > Lake | place: USA: Sparkling Lake... | reverse complement strand
GGCGCTGCCGGGCCCTGTCGTGCAGCAGGACCCGACCCGCAACGACGACTTCGCCGGCAAGCGCCTCGGCTTCGAATGGAACTACCTGCACAACCCCCGCACCGACCGCTATTCGCTGGCGGAGCGGCCCGGCTACCTGCGCCTGCACGGCGCCGGGGCCACGCTGGCCGACGTCGACGGCGTCACGTTCGTGGGCCGGCGCCAGCAGCACTTCGATTTCGACGCGGAGACCACGCTCGACTTCGCGCCGCGCGCCGACGGCGAGGAGGCCGGCCTCACGCTGTTCAAGGACGACAAGCATCATTACGTCTTGTCGGTGACGCGCCAGGGCGGGCAGCGCGCCGCGGTGCTGCGTGTCCGGCTGGGACTGATCGGGTCCGTCCTGCGCACCGTCCCGCTGGCGGACGGTCCTGTCGCGTTGCGCGCCGGCGGCGACAAGGAGCGCTACACGTTCGCTATCCGCCAGGGCAGCGGCGCCTGGACGACCATGGGCGCGGCGGACACCCGCTACCTGAGTTCCGTGACGGCGGGCGGCTTCACCGGCGTCTACGTCGGCTTGTATGCCAGCGCGAACGGCAAGGCCGGCATGGCGCCGGCCGACTTCGACGCTTTCTCCTACCGCCCCGCGCGCTGACGCGCGCACCCGGCCGCCACCTCGGGCGGCCGTCCCGATTGCGCCCGCGCGGCTCGTCCGCGCGGCGCGCCATTGCTATTTCCGTCCTCCTTGCCGATTCGCGCTGATCCCGAAATAACGCTTGCATTCGGTCGGATCGCAGGCATAATTCGAGGAGAAATCCGAATACGTATTCGGATTCGATAAATGACAGTCCAATCACGAGGAGACCACATACATGCTTGAACGAACCCTTCTACAAAGTACCGGATTCAGGAACACGGGCCCCGAGGGGTGCCGCGACGGTTTCGAGTTCCGCCTGCGCCTGCCGTCGTACCGCGGCCTGCGCGCCAGCCTGGTCGACGGCGTCGACGTCGCCGTCGACGGCGAGGAATTCGGCCATGAGATGAACCGCTACCTGATCGGCGGCACCGAATTCACGCTCGCCGCGTTGCGCGACGCGGCCGACGTGCGCTGGCCGATGGACGAGGCGGGGATCGTCCGCGTGGCGAAAGCGGGCGGCCTGGCGCCCGGGGTGCACGAGGTGACGGTGCGCGTGCGCATCCGCCAGTCGTACATCCCGATCGAGTTCCAGCCGGCGATCGTCGCCGAAACCCGTCACGCCACGGTGGTGCAGCCATGAGCGCTTTCAAATACGGCGTGTCCCTGTACAGCTTCACCGACGACCTCGGGACCGTGATGGGCCTTGAGGATGCCTTCCATGCGATCGCCGACCTCGGCGCGACCGGTATCGAGATCCTCGGGGAAGGGCATGTCGCCGGCTATCCGGAACCGAGCACGGTGTGGATCGACAACTGGTACGCGCTGCTCGACAAGTACAAGCTGGAGCCGACCAACTACGGCGCCTGGATCGATACCCGCCTGCGCCTCGCGCGCGGCATGACCGCGCAGGAGGGCGCCGCCGACCTGGCCCGTGACCTGCGGCTGGCGGCGCGCCTGGGCTTCCGCTACGTGCGCCCCAAGATCGGCGTCGTGTCGTTCGATCTCGTGCCCGACCCGATCTGGGAAGAAGCCGTCGAGCGCTGCCTCGACCTCGCGCACGACCTCGACATCGTCATCTGCCCGGAGATCCATGCGCCCACGCCGATCCGGCACCCGGTGGTGGACGCGTACATCGAATTCATCGAGCGCACGAAGACGAAGCACTTCGGCCTGCTGATCGACACCGGCATCTTCCAGGACCGGCCGTTGCCGTACTTCCCGGGCGAGACGCCCGAGATGCGGCGCGATTTCCTCAACGGGATCAAGGTACCGCCCGCCGACTTCCTCGCGATCGCGCAGTACGTCGTGTTCATCCAGGCCAAGTTCCACGCGATCGACGAGTCCCTCGTGGACGCCAACATCCCGTGGGAGTCCGTCATCCCGATGCTGAAGCAGGCCGGCTACGACGGCTACCTGTCGTCCGAGTACGAGGGCGACCGGGCGCCGTGGCGGTCGGTCGAACAGGTGCGCCGCCAGCATGCGCTGATCCGCGCGCTCGAACGCGCCCACGACGCCAATCACTGATAACGGGAGGAGACGGGACATGGCAAGCAAAGGCAGGATCGCCATCGTCGGGGCGGGCCCCGGCGGCATGGCGGCAGCACTGGCCGCGCACAAGAAGGGCTTCGAGGTGCAGCTGTTCGAACGGTACCCGGAGGTCAAGCCGGCGGGTAACATCCTGAACCTGTGGCCGCCGCCACAGCAGATCCTCAAGCTGATCGGCGTGGACACCGACAACCTCGGGGCGCCGTGCTCGATCCGCTTCGAGCGCCACGATGGCCGCAAGCGGGCCGACGTGGTACTGCCCGAGGAGGTCGTGCGCGAATACGGCGGCGGGTTCATCGGCCTGATCCGCTGGGGCCTGTACAAGCGCATGCTGGCCGCGATGCCGGCCGGGATGCTCCGGCTGGACCACGATTGCCTGTCGATCGAGGATCGCGGGCGCGACGTGCTGCTGCGCTTCAGGAACGGGTACGAGTACGCCGCCGACGTCGTCATCGGCGCCGACGGCCTGCATTCCTTCGTGCGGCGGCACTTGTGGGGCGACGAGCCGGTCCGGCACCAGCGCCTGCACCTGGTCGGCGGTTACCTGCTGTGGGACGGCGCGGCGCCGACCGAGGGCGTGATCGCGCACGACCGGACCACGCAGTGCAGCTACACGCCCATCCGGCACGACGGGCAGGTCGGCTACGAATGGTGGGTGCTGGAAGCGTGCGATCCGGACGCGCCGCCGCCGCCGGACCTGCTGGGCTGGGCGGCGGAACGGGCGAAGAACTTCTCGCCGACGATGCGCGACCTGATCGCGCGCACGCCGCCGGAACACGTGCAGCGCTGGCCGATCCGCGACCGTGTGCCGCGCGAGCAGTGGTCGAAGGGACGGATCACGCTGGTCGGCGACGCCGCCCATCCGACCTCGCCGTACGCGGCGTACGGCGCCGGCATGTCGATCGAGGACGGCTACTTCCTCGCCGACGAACTGGCGCCGGTCGACCTGGCCGATACCGCGGCGACGCGGCGCGCGCTGCAGGCGTACGAGGACCGGCGCAAGCCGCATACGGCGCGCGTGGTGCAGCAGGCGTACATGACCGGCAAGGCGTTCCACCACATGCCCGCGCTGCTGCGGCCGCTGCGCGATCTCGTGTACGACCACACCCCGTTCCTGCAGAAGGTGGTCGGCAACGACACGCCCCGGCACATCTGCGCGCAGCTGGACGAGATCCGCGCCACGCTCGCGACGGGCGGTTGAGCCCATCGCGCGAACGGAACGGCCACCCGGCCGTTCCAACGACTCCACAGGACCCCCCATGCAACCACATCCACCTCTCCAGCCTGACGCCGGGACCGCCGGCGCAGCCCAGGGCCTCGCGCTGATCTGCGCGGCGGCGCTGCCGACGATGGCGATCGTCTCGCTCGTTCCCAACCTGCCGCAGCTGTTCGCGCATTTCGGCGCCGCGCCGCATGCCCAGTGGCTGGTACCGATGATCCTGACCTTGCCCTCGCTGTGCATCGCGCTGTTCTCGCCGTTCATCGGCAATCTCATCGACGCCTGGGGCCGGCGCCCCGTGATGCTGGCGTCGCTGGCACTGTTCACCGCCGTCGGCGTGCTGCCGTACGCGATGGAAGACCTCACGTGGGTGCTCGTCACGCGCTTCTTTGTCGGGATCGCCGAAGCCGGCATCCTGGCCGCGCAGAACGCGCTGATGGGCGACTACTTCAGGGGCGCGCGGCGCCAGCGCTGGCTCGGGCTGCTGAGCGTCATCAGCCCGGTGCTGGCGGCCCTGTTCGTGCTGGCCGGCGGGGCGCTCGGCGCCGTCGACTGGCACGCGCCGTTCCTGCTGTACCTCACCGGCGCGCCGATGCTCGTCTGGGCCGCCGTCAGCCTGCGCGAGCCGGCGCGGGCGCGCGAGGAGGCGGAGGCCGACGCCGGACCGTTTCCATGGTCGGCCGCGCGGGGCGTGGCCCTGGTCACGATCGGCGTCTCGATCCTGTACTTCGTCCAGGCCGTCCAGTTGGGACGCGTGTTCTACGACCACGGCATCGCGTCGCCCGCGGCGATCAGCCAGTACGTCACCGTCGCCAGCGCGGGCGTGGTCCTGGGCGGCATCGTCTTCACGCGCCTCGGCGGGATGCGGATGGCCTCGCGTTTCGCGCTGATGTTCGCCAGCCTGGGGATCGGCTACGCGGGACTGGGCATGGCGCCGACCGCGGGACTGGCGCTGGCGTGCGCGCTCGTCGCCCAGTTCGGCAACGGCCTCGCGATCCCGGTGTTGATCGGCTGGGCGCTGGACAAGTTCGGCATGGCGCATCGCGGACGCGGCATGGGCATCTGGGGCGCCTGCTTCTTCGTCGGCACCTTCCTGAGTCCACCGTTGCTCACCGCGCTGACCGACCTGACGGGATCCCTGCTGGGCGCGGTGGCCGGCACCGGCGTGTTCTGCCTGGCCCTGGCCGGCGCCGTGGCCGTGCTGCGCGGGCGCCAACCCGGGCTGGCCCCGATCCGGTAAACTGCCGGGGTCAGTCACAGGAGCATCGATGAGCACAGTCAAGCCGCCCAGGCAATCCGCCGCCCCCAAACAACAGCGCAGCCGCGAGTCGTACGAGCGGGTACTCGCGGCGACGCGCCGCCTGCTGACCGAGGACAAGGGCGCGGATTTCACCCTGGCCGACGTCAGCCGTGAGTCCGGCGTCTCGATCGGCGGCATCTACGGACGGTTCGACAACCGCATGGCGCTCATCCTGGAAGTGCAGCTGCGCACGAACGAGAAGATGCTCGAGGAATGCGCGGCCGGCGTCGCGCGGGCCGTCGCCGCCGCGCGCGACGGGCGCGACCTGATCCGGCGCCTCGTCGTCGAGGTCGCCGAATCGCTGCGCCGGGACCGCGACATCATCAAGGCCATCGTCGACGCGTCGCTGGCCGATGCGCAGATCGCGCAGGAGGGCCTGCATGTCTACGCGGACCAGCTCGACCTGTTCCGGTCCGCGTTGCTGGGCCGGCGCGACGCGATCCCCCATCCTGAACCGGACGAGGCGATCGAGTTCTGCTTCCTGAGCATCTACGAGATCGTCGCCAGCCATTTCGGCTTCGGCCGGCGCAAGAGCGCGGAGGACGCGCAGTGGCCGAAGCTGCTGGCGCAGTTGCAGCACCTGTGCGTCTCCTACCTGACGACGCCCCCCGAACCGGCCGCCTGATCCGTCCCCGGCCGTTGCGCCGGGCTGCGCGCGAGCGCGATGCACACGATCGCGCCGCCGAGCAGCAGGCCGGCGAACAGCGGCAGCACCTGCCGGTAGGCCGCCACGTAGTCATAACCATGTCCCAGGTCGACCGCCGGTCCGCCGTGGAAGAACAGCAGCCCCGCGAGCGCCACGCCGAGTGCTCCCGCCAGCTGCTGGACGGCGCTGAGCAGGCCCGACGCGGCGCCGGCCTCGGCGAGCGGGACGTCCGCCAGCGTCGCGTTCGACAGCGGCGGGCCGACGAGGCCCAGGCCGACGCCCATCGCGAGCTGGCCCAGCACCAGCGCCCACAGGGGCAGCACCGGCTGGCCGATCGCCCAGCCGATCAGCAGCACGCTGGCCAGCTGCGCGCCGGCGCCGGGCAGCAGCGCGTGGACGCCCATGCGGCGGTGCAGGACGGGGCCGAGCAGGCTGATGCCGAGCATGGCGCCGAGCGCGATCGGCGCGCAGGCATAGGCCATCTGCGACGCCGACAGCCCGCGGCCTCCTTGCAGCACGAAGGTCATCACCAGCAGGTAGCCCGGCACGACGGGTTGCAGGCACAGGCCGCACAGCAGGCCGAGCGCGACCCGGCGTCGCTTCAGAAGGGCGGGCGGGACCAGCGCGTGGCCGTGCCGGCGCTCGCGCCAGCCCAGGTAGCGCCAGGTGAGCCACGCCAGGGGCAGGGCGCCGGCCAGCGTGACGCCGGCCCACAGCGGCCAGCCGCGCGCCGGACCTTCGATCAGCGGCAACAGGATCGCGAACAGCAGCACCACCGACAGCAGGGCGCCTTTCAGGTCCAGCGCGACCGCGTCGATGCCGCGTCCCTTCGGCAGCAGCAGCATGCCGGCCGCGAGGCTGGTCGCGCCCACGGGCAGGTTGATCAGGAACGCCAGGCGCCAGCCCAGGCCGAACCAGTCGGCGTCGATGAGGAGCCCGCCGACGATGGGGCCGAGCGCGGCGGAGATGCCGCCGAGGAAGCCGAACACGGCGTACACCCGGTAGCGCTGGTCGGGCGGGTACATCACCTGCACGAGGGCCATCACCTGCGGCACCATCAGCGCCGCGCTGGCGCCCTGCAGCAGGCGGCCCGCTTCGAGCACCCCGACGGTGGGCGCCAGGCCGCACAGCAGCGACGTCAGCGTGAACAGGGCGACGCCGAGCAGGAACATGCGGCGGTAGCCGTGGCTGTCGCCCATGCGCCCGCCGAGGATCAGCAGCACGGCGAAGGCGACCGAATAGCCCGCGATGACCCATTCCAGCGCCGCCGTGCCGGCGTTCAGGCTGTGCCCGATCGACGGGATGGCGACGTTGACGATGGTGGTGTCGAGCAGGTCCATCACGAAGGCGCAGGCGACGGCGATCAGGGCGGCGGTACGGCGGCGCGGACTGAAGCCGGCGGCGGCGGCGAACGCGGACTCGTGGGAAGCGGCGGAAGGGGAAACGTTCATCGGTGGTCAGGGTGAATGGTGATCAGTACGACAGGCCGAAGCCGAACGGGAACAGCGGTGCTTCGCTGTCGTGCGGCAGGTCGGGACGCTGGCGCGCCACGGCGGCCATGGACGAGGCCAGTTCGATCGGCAGGCGGCCCTGCGGACTGGCCTTGCCGGTCAGGACATCGAGCAGGGCCTCGTCGCTGACGCCGAAGTTGGCCAGCAGCGCGCCGGCCTTGTCGACGACGTTCGCCAGGATGGCCGCGCGCTCGAGGTTGACGGTGACGACGGTCGGGACGTGCGCCGCGGCGCGCTTGATGGCGTCGTAGTCGGGATTGCCGTCGACGAACGCCAGCGTGCCCTCGTGCTGCAGCAGGCCGAAGATGTAGCGCGGGTGCAGCATCTCCGATGGCGTGGCCGCGCGCACGATGGCCAGGTCGGCCTGCTCGGGCGTCGCGACGGGCGTGAAACCGTAGCGCGCCGCGACCGCCGGGTCGACGCCGTGCAGCCAGACCTTGCGGCCCGCGCCCGCCAGCGGCAGCAGGTTCCCCTTGTTCTGCAGCAGGACGAGCGAGCGGCGCTGCGCGTCGAGGCCCTGGGCACGGAATACGGGGTTGCCGACGACCGTGCCCGCGCGTGCTTCGTCCACGAAAGGATGCTCGAACAGGCCCTGCTGGAACTTCTGCAGGAGAATGCGGGTGACGGACGCGTCGATCCGCGCGACCGGCAGCTCGCCCGCGCGCACCGCGTCGACGAGGTACGACGCTTCCTCGGTCCCGCCGAACTGGTCCACGCCGGCGGCGACGGCCTGCACGAAGCGGGCGCGCTTGTCAAGCTGTTCGACGCCCCATGGTGTGCCGAACTGCGGGAAGAACGCGAGCGGCGTGACGCCGTCGGGGGCCCCGTCCGCGCACGGTCCGGTGCAATCGTTCGTGATGGCCCAGTCGCTGAGGACGACGCCCTCGAATCCTTTTCGACCGCGCAGCAGGCCGGTCAGCAGGGCGCGGCTGTAGCCGCCGCCGACCGGGTCGAGCGTGGTGCCGTCCACCGTGACCGGACCGTCCGGCCGCGAGTAGGTCGGCATGACGCTCGCGACCCGCGCCGCGAACGCGCCGTCGAACGGCAGCAGGTGGTAGGCGAAATTCGAACCCGGGAAACTCATGAACTGGCCGTACGGGTTGTGGCTGTCCCAGCCATCCTTCGCCGCGCCGTAGCCGGCCCAGTGCTTCACGACCGCCGCCACGCTGCCGGGATGCAGGCCCCCGGCGCCGTCCTGCAGCCCTTCGACCATGGCCCGGACATGCCGGCCGGCGGTGGCGGCATCCTCGCCGAACGTGGAGAACACGCGCGGCCAGCGCGGCTCGGTCGCCAGGTCGGCCTGGGGCGACAGCGCCTGCGTGAAGCCGGTCGCGAGATACTCCTGCCGGACGGCGTCGGCGTGCCGGCGGGTCAGCGCCGGATCGCCGGCCGCGGCCAGGCCGAGCGGCTCCGGCCACTGCGAAAAGCCGCCGGCGGCGACGCTCTGGCCGACCGTGTACTGGAAGTGGTTGCGCGGATCGGTGCTGAGCGAGACCGGGATGGCGAGGCGCGTTTCTTCCGCGAGCGCCTGCAGGCGGTTGTGGTCGGCCGCCAGGGTGCTCGCGGCGCCGTGCTGGCGGCTGACGAACGTGTTGACGCGGCGCTCCAGCACCAGCGGGCGCGCCGCCGCGAGATCGATGCGGCCGCCGTCGGCGCTGACGGGCAGGTTCCCGTGCATCATGACGCCGGCTTTCTCTTCCAGCGTCAGCGCCGCCACCAGCGCGGCGGCGCGGTCGCGCGCGGGCAGGCGCCAGTCCTCGTAGGCGTCGAGCCTGCCGTTGCGGTTCAGGTCGCGGAACTGCAGCCCGTCGACCCGGATGAGGGGCACGGCGCGCGTGGTGAGCGGCGGCTGGGCCAGCGCCGGCGCGGCGGCGAGCAGCATGGCCGTGACGGTGCCTGCCGCGGCCCGCGGCAAGTAGGGGTGGTGCATGGTGGTCTCCCGGAGGTCTAGATGCGTGAGGCGACGTCGATCAGGCGCTGGCGCAGCCAAAGCGTGGCCGCATCGTTGTTCTTGTACTTGTGCCACTGCAGCGTCTGCACCAGCCGCGGTATCTTCAGCGGCGGTTCCCACAGCCGCACCGGCAGGTAGGTCAGCGCGCGCTCCGCGATGCGGCGGTGCACGGTGGCGATGCGGTCGGTACCGATCACCATGGCAGGCAGGGCGGCCATCGAGGGCGCCGTCACTTCCACGCGGCGGGTCAGGTCGAAGCTGTCCATGAACCAGCTGTCGAAGGTCGTGCTCTGGCGCTCGCCGGAGAAATTGGCGGTCACATGGCCGCTGCTCAGGAAATCGTCGAGCAGCAGGCGCTCGCGCACGCGCTTGTTGCCTTCCCAGGTGACGCACACGTAATCTTCCTCGAACAGCGCGACCGACGGGTGGTTCTTCGACAGGAACTGCGATGGAATGATGAGGAAGTCGGCCTTGCCCTGTTCGAGCACCTCGTCCGGACGGTCGTTCTGCGTGCGGATGTGGATGCGAAAGCCCGGCGCTTCCTTGAACAGCATCTCGAGCAGGGGCGGGATCAGCACCGTCATCGTGAAGTCCGACGCCAGCAGCGTGAAGTCGCGGCTCTCGGTGGCCGGATCGAATTCCGGCTGGGCGGCGATGGTCGAGTCGATCCGCATCAGCACTTCGCGCACGGGCTCGATCAGCGCTTCGGCACGCGGCGTGAGCAGCAGCTGCCGTCCGGAGCTGACGAGCAGCTCATCCTCGAAGTAATCGCGCAGGCGCGCCAGCGCGTTGCTGGTCGCGGGCTGGCTCAGGTGGATCTTTTCGGCGGCGCGGCTGATGCTGCGTTCGGTCAGTAAGGCATTCAGGACGACCAGCAGGTTCAGGTCCAGTTTGTTGAAACGCATCGATTCTCCTGTCAGGCCGACTCGCGCACGACCAGCGCGTGCTGGAGCGTGAGCGAGCGGGGATGGCCGCCGGCCAGGCGTTCGAGGAGCAGCCGGGCGGCCGCGGCGCCGAGCTCGAACATCGGCTGCGCGATCGTGGTCAGCGCCGGTTCGAAGACCTGGGCAAGCGGGATGTTGTCGAAGCCGACCACGGCGATGTCCTCCGGCACGCGCCGTCCCGCGCGGCGAAAGGCCTTGATCGCGCCGATCGCGAGGGTGTCGGACACCGCGAACACGGCGCTCGGCGGCGCTTCCAGCGCCAGCAGCGCGCCGGCCGCTTCCATGCCCAGGCCGTAGTCGGTGCCGCGCGCGACCCGTACCAGCTGCGGGTCGAGGGGGATGTTCGCGCGCCTGAGCGCCGCTTCGTAGCCGGCGTGGCGCTGGCGCGCCCACAGGTACGACTCGTCCGCGCCCAGCAGGGCGATGCGGCGGTTGCCGCGGTTGATCAGGTATTGCACGGCGTCGAGCGCCGCCTGGCCATGGTCGATGCTGGCATGCGGCAGGCCGCTGTCCTCGACGAATTCCGAGCACGCGACCCATGGCAGGCCGGGAACGTCCATGAGCGCGGCGGGCAGGTCATGGAGGCTGGCCAGGCTGATGACGCCGTCGACGAGGCGGTTGTACAGCACGTTCGGCGGGGACTGTGGCGCGGCGTGGCCGTCGGGCACCCCGGCCAGCACGATGTCGTAGCCGTGGCGGCGCACGACCGATTCCACGCCCTTGACGGTCTCGGAATAGAACGGATTGGCAAAATCCGGCACGAGAACCAGCAGCAGCCGGCTCTCGCCGCGCGTCAGGCTGCGCGCGAAGGCATTGGCGCGGTAGCCGAGCGCCGCGACGGCCGCCTCGACGCGCTCGCGCGTATCGGCGCTGACCGGCTTGCTCGCGTTGATGACGCGCGACACCGTGGCGATCGAAACGCCCGCCTGCTCGGCGACCGCGCTGATCGAGATGGCCTTGCCGTTGGAAGGAAGCGCCGTGAGGGAGCGTTTCTCGGACATGCAGTGTTCTTTTATTAAGTATTTGGGAAAGCGTTTTCCTACTATACCGAGAAAACCGTGCCCGGCGGCCCGGGCGACGTATTCAAGTTTTGGATAGCTGCCATTCATAAAATCAACACTGGGAAAAGCGGGAAAAACCTGGGAAAGACCCTATCATGGCCTGGTCGTATTCTTTCCTCAATGAAAAAACGCTGCGGCAACGACCGCACGACAGATATGGAGACGCGCATGCCTACCGATCTTCCGGTACACCGCCAGGCCGACTGGCGCCAGGGATGGATCCTCGTGATGTCCGGCTTCCTGCCCGTGATGGCGATCATCGCGCTGGCGCCGACCCTGCCCACGCTGCTGGCGCATTTCCGCGACGTCGGCAATCCGCAATTGATGGTGCCTCTGCTGATCACCGCGCCCAGTGCCTGCATCGCCCTGTTCGCGCCGGCTGCCGGCATCGTGACCGACCGCTTCGGCCGGCGCAACCTGATGCTGTGGGCCATGGCCGTGTATGGGATCGGCGGCTTCATCCCCTTCTTCATCGACAGTTTCTGGGCGGTGGTCGCGGGCCGGATCGTGATCGGCCTGGGCGAGGCGGCCGTGCTGACCGTGTCGAACACGCTGCTCGCCGACTATTTCGAGGAAAAGGCGCGCCACCGCTGGCTGATGCTGCAGGGCCTGGCCGGCTCGATCCTGGGCACGCTGACGATCGCCGGCTCGGGCTTCCTGGCCGCGAAGGGCTGGCAATGGCCATTCGTCGTCTACGGGGTCGCCTTTCCTATCCTGTTCGCCGGCGTCTTTTATTTGTTCGAACCTCAGCCGCGCGTCCGGCCGCAGCCGGGTGCCGCCGCGCCGGCGACCGCGCTGCCGTTCCCGTACAAGGTGGCGCTGCTCGTGTGCGGCGTGACCGTGCTGCTGTCGACGATCTACTACGTCCAGGTGATCCATTTCTCCGTACTGCTGAAGGACCTGGGCGTGCGGGATCCGCAATCGATCGGCCTGGCGATGGCGATCCCCAGCCTGGGCGTGCCGATCGGCGCCGTGATCTTCCGCATGACGACCCGCCATGGCGTCCGGAACCAGATCGCCCTCGTGTTCCTCGGCTACTGCATCGGCCTGGGCGGCATCGGCCTCGCGCCGGACTACAAGGTGGCACTGGCGTTCGCGTTCGTGCAGCAGCTCGCCAACGGCATCATCGTCCCGGCCCTCGTCGCTTTCGCGCAGAGCAGCTTCTCGTTCGAACACCGCGGCCGCGGCTTGGGCTGGTGGGCGAGCGCGTTCTTCGCCGCGCAGTTCCTGTCGCCCGCGGTGGTCAACGCCGTGCGCGGCATGGCGGGCGGCCTGCAGGGCGCGTTCCTCGTGTTCGGCGCGATCGCCGGCGTCGGCGCCGTCGCCACGCTCGCCCTGCGCGCCCGCTCCGCGCCGTCCGCCGTCCCGGCCCGCGCCTGATTTCCTTTTTACCGTCGCACCCACTTGTCACTTACATCACAAGGTCCAGCATGAATCCAACCCACAACATCAAGCGCGGCGTGTCGCTGTACTCGTACCAGTACGAGACCTTCCTGCGCAAGATGACCCTCGACGACTGCATCGCCCACGCGGCCGGCCTCGGCGCGCGCGGCATCGAGGTCGTCAGCGAACAGTCCTTCACGCACTTCCCGGACGTGCCGCAGGCCGAGATCGACGGCTTCTTCGCGTCGCTGGAAAAGCACGGCGCCTACGCCCAGTGCCACGACATGTTCCTCGATACGAAGCTGTACAAGCACCGCAAGCTGAACTTCGACGAGATGGTCGCGTCGATGCAGCGCGACCTGCGCTTCGCGCACCGTCTCGGCTGCAAGACGATGCGCGTCATCGTCAACACGCCGCCGGAAGTCGTCGTCGCGTGCGTGCCGCTGGCCGAGGAACTCGACATCCGCATGGGCATCGAGGTGCACTCGCCGTTCCACTTCGACCAGCCCTGGATCCTGCGCTATACCGAACTGACGCGCGCCACGGGATCGGACCATGTCGGCTACATCCCCGACATGGGCATGTACATCAAGGACTACCCGCCGGTGTTCCGCGACCGCTTCCTGCGCATGGGCGCGACGCCGAAGATCGTCGAATTCATCCTCGAGGCACACAAGGCGCGCGTGCTGCCGGACTACGTGATCATGGACATCCGCAAGATGGGTGCGAACCCGGTCGACCTGCAGATGGCGGAAACGCTGCGCCACAACATCTGGAGCAATCCGCGCCGCATGCTCGAGTTCATGCCGTGGATCTTCCACATCCACGCGAAATTCTACGAGATCGACGACACGGGCCGCGAGCCGTCGATTCCCTACGACGAGATCATTCCGGTCCTGATCGAGGGCGGCTACACGGGGCACCTGTCCAGCGAGTACGAGGGCCAGCGCCACATCGAGGACGCGTTCGAGGTCGACGGCCGCGAACAGGTGAAACGCCAGCAGGAGATGTTCGCGCGCCTGCTGGGCGAGAAGGCATAAGGAGAACCAATCATGTACGACAAACACATCATCTATCCCGACAGCCTGCACAACCTGGCGGACAACGGCGGCTTCGCCCTCGGCGTGCGCCTGCCTTACTACCGCGGCCAGCCGCTGTCGGTGGTCGAGGATATCGCCGTCAAGGTCGACGGCGCCGCCGTCCCGCGCGAACAGGTGCGCTTCTCGGTGCGGGGCAAGACCTGGACGCTGGACCAGCTGGAAGAAAACACGGCCGAGCGCTGGGAGTTCGGCGAAGTGGCCGAGGTGTCGGTCGTGCAGGCCGGCGGCCTGGCGGCCGGCGCCCATGACGTGGAAGTCGGGGTGCAGCTGCGCATCTCGTACCTGCCGTGGAGCCCGCTGACCACCTGCACGCGCCGCGAAACGATCGCGGCCTGACCGGGACGGCATCTCATGGCGACCACCATCAAGGGCCCGGCGATCTTCCTCGCGCAGTTCGCCGGGGACGCCGCGCCGTTCAACTCCTGGGACGCGATCACCAAGTGGGCCGCGTCCCTCGGCTACCGCGGCGTGCAGGTGCCGTCGAACGACGCGCGCCTGTTCGACCTCGCCAAGGCCGCGGCCAGCCGCGACTATTGCGACGAGATCGCCGGCATCGCACGCGCCAACGGCGTCGAGATCACCGAGCTCAGCACCCATCTGCAGGGGCAGCTGGTGGCCGTGCATCCGGTCTACGACGAGGCCTTCGACGTGTTCGCGCCGGAGCGCCTGCGCGGCAAGCCGGCCGCGCGCCAGCAATGGGCGGTCGAGCAGATGCTGCTGGCGGCGAAGGCGTCGCGCAACCTGGGCCTGGCCGCCACCATCAGCTTTCCCGGTGCCCTGGCCTGGCCGTTCCTGTATCCGTGGCCCCAGCGGCCGGCCGGACTCGTCGAGACGGCGTTCGACGAACTGGCGCGGCGCTGGCGCCCGATCCTCGATGCCTATGACGAGCAGGGCGTCGACGTCGCGTTCGAGCTGCATCCCGGCGAGGACCTGTTCGACGGCGCCACGTTCGAGATGCTGCTCGAACGCGTCGACCATCATCCGCGCCTGAACATCGCCTACGACCCGTCGCACTTCCTGCTGCAGCAGCTCGACTACCTCGCGTTCATCGACGTCTATCACGAACGCATCAAGGTGATGCACGTGAAGGACGCGGAGTTCCGTCCGAGCGCGCGCCAGGGCGTGTATTCGGGCTACCAGCCCTGGGCCGACCGCGCCGGCCGGTTCCGGTCGCTGGGCGACGGCCAGATCGATTTCAAGGCGATCTTTTCGAAGTTCGCGCAGTACGGCTTCAAGGGATGGGCCGTGCTGGAGTGGGAGTGCTGCCTGAAGCACCCCGAACAGGGCGCCCGCGAAGGCGCGCCTTTCATCCGAGACCACATCATCAAGGTGACCGACAAGGCATTCGACGATTTCGCGGGCGGCGCCACAGACGCCCGGCAGATCCGCCGCATGCTCGGCCTGACCTAAGGAGACAAGATGGACCGAAGAACCCTGCTCAAGCGGATCGCCCTCGCGGCCGGCGCCGCGTACTGGAGCGGCGAGACGCTGGCCGTGCAACTCGCCAGGGCGGCGGGCACGCGCCCGGACGACGGCGCGAAGCCGGAACCGTTTCCCGCAGCGCACAAGGAGAGCCTCGCGGCGCTGTGCGAACTGATCATCCCGCAGACCGACACGCCGGGCGCGATCCAGGCCGGCGTGCCAGCCTTCGTGGCCGACATGTACGCGCACTGGATGGTGCCGGCCGAACGCAGGACCGTCGCCGACGGCCTGGCCGGCCTGGAGACTGCGGCGCAGGCCGCGCACGGCCGTGGCTTCGCGGCGTGCACGCCGGCGCAGCAGGGCGCGCTGCTTGCGCCGGCGCGCAAGGCGGCCGGCAGCTACCAGCAGCGTTCGCACGGCCTGGACGGCCGTCTTGCGGATCCGGCGGCGCCGTTCTTCTTCAAGATGCGCGACCTCGTCACGCTCGGCTACTTCACGTCGGAAGCGGGCGTCAACGGCGAACTGGCCTACGTGCCGGTGCCGGGACGCTGGGATGCCGACGTCGACACCAACACCTGGAACAGGCAGATTCAGATATGAGCTACGAATTCGATGCGATCGTGATCGGCTCCGGCATTACCGGCGGCATGGCGGCCAAGGAACTGACGCAGCGCGGCATGAAGGTGCTGGTGCTCGAGCGCGGCCGCGCGCTGGAGCACCAGAAAGGCTACAAGACCGAGTTCGTGACACCGTGGGACGCACCCGGCCGCGGCGCGCTCGACCGCGACGAGATGGCGCGCGACTACCCGATCCAGTCGAACCAGCCGTTCGGCCAGTTCCAGTGGAGTAACAAGGACTACTGGGTGAAGGACAGCGAGCACCCGTACGTGCAGGCCAAGCCGTACGCGTGGATCCGCTCCAGCATCCTGGGCGGCCGCTCGACGCTGTGGGGCCGCCAGGTGTACCGCTGGTCCGACCTCGACTTCGAAGCGAACAAGCGCGATGGCCACGGCAGCGACTGGCCGATCCGCTACAAGGACATCGCGCCGTGGTACAGCAAGGTGGAGAAATACATCGGCTGCTCGGGCGAGAACCTTGGCCTCGCGCATTTTCCCGACATGGAACTGCTCCCGCCGATGGACCTGACGGCGCCGGAAAAACACCTGCGCGAGGTGATCCGCGCCAAGTGGCCGGAGCGTTACCTCACCGTCGGCCGCACGGTCAACCTGACGCGCGAGCACAACGGCCGCGGTCCGTGCAACTACCGCAACATCTGCAGCCGCGGCTGTTCCTTCGGCGCGTATTTCTCGTCGCTGTCGGCGACGCTCCCCGACGCGCAGAAGACCGGTCTGTTGACCGTGAAGACGGACACCGTGGTGCACCGGATCGTGACCGATCCGAAGACGGGCAAGGCGACGGGCGTGGAAGTGATCGACGCCGCCACCGGCAAGCGCAAGGTCTACACGTCGCGTATCGTGTTCCTGAACGCGGGTACCGAGGCCAGTGTGCAGATCCTGATGCAGTCGGCGGACCGACGCAACCCGCACGGACTCGGTAACAAGGGCGATGTGCTGGGCCGCTACATCTGCGACCACGACAACGCCGCCGCGTTCGGCGTCATTCCCGGCATGATGGACCGCTATTACTACGGGCGCCGCGCGAACGGCATCTACATGCCGCGCTTCCGCAACCTGAAGGGCGTGCGCGACGAGGGGATCGACTTCGACCGCGGCTACATCATGCAGGGCGGCTCGATGCGCATGGGCTGGGCGGACATGGCCGGGGACGGCGACGATTTCGGCGCCGACTACAAGAAGCGTCTTGCCCACCCGGGACCGTGGGTGGTGTTCCTGGGCGGGTTCATCGAGACGCTGCCGCGGGCCGAGAACCGCATCACGCTCGATCCGCAGGCTCGCGACCGCTTCGGGCTGCCGCAACTGCGCTTCAGCGTGGCGCGCGGCGAGAACGAGGAAAAGATGGCGCTGGACGCGATGCAGCAAGCGAAAAGGATGCTGGAAGCGGCGGGCGCCCAGGGCGTGATGGCGATGCGCGTCGGCGCGACGCCGGGTGTCACCGTGCACGTGCAGGGCGGGGCGCGCATGGGCAACGACCCGATGGAATCGGTCCTGAACGCGCACAACCAGGTGCACGGCGTGCCGAACGTGTTCGTCACCGACGGCGCGGCGATGGCGTCGGCGAGCAACGTCAATCCGTCCCTGACGTTCATGGCACTGACCGTGCGCGCGGTCGACTACGCCGTCGCGCAGCTCAAGGCCGGCAAGCTGTGAGGCGCCCATGAACGATTCGATCTTCCCCGGCCGCATCCGGCTCGGCATGGTCGGCGGCGGCGAGGGCGCCTTCATCGGCGCCGTGCACCGCATCGCCGCGCGGCTCGACGACCGCTACGAGCTCGTGGCCGGCGCGTTGTCCTCGCGACCCGACGCCGCGCGCCGCTCCGGCCTCGCGCTGGGCCTCGCGCCGGACCGCGTCTATGCGGACTACGCGGAGATGGCGCGGGCCGAAGCCGCCCGGCCGGACGGTATCGAGGCCGTCAGCATCGTCACGCCGAACCACATGCATGCGCCGGTCGCGCGGGCGTTTCTGGAAGCCGGCATCCACGTCATCTGCGACAAGCCGGTGACCACGAACAGCGCCGACGCCCGCATGCTGCGCGACCTGGCACGCGTGCGCGGGCTGGTTTTCGCGGTGACGCACAATTACTCGGCCTATCCGATGGTGCGCCATGCGCGCATGATGGTGCGCGACGGCCTGCTGGGCGACATCCGCGTCGTCGACGTGCGCTACGCCCAGGACTGGCTGGCCGAGCCGATCGAGCAGGACGGCCAGAAGCAGGCCGCCTGGCGCACGGATCCGGCCCGCGCAGGCGGCGGCGCGATCGGCGACATCGGTACCCACGCGTGGCAGCTTGCCGACACCATCGTCGGCCAACCCGTGCAAGCCCTCGCGGCGCAACTGAGCAGTTTCGTCCCGGGGCGCGCCGTCGACGACGACGTGCAGGTGCTGCTGCGCTACGGGGGCGGGGTGCGCGGCATGCTGTGGGCCAGCCAGGTCGCGCCGGGCCATGCCAACGACCTGCGCATCGGCGTGTACGGCAGCCGGGGCAGCATCCAGTGGGCGCAGGAGACGCCGGACGAGCTGTTGTGGACGCCGCTGGGCGAGCCGACGCGGATCGTAAGGCGCGGCACGGCCGCCGCCAACGAGGCGGCCGGCCGCGTGAGCCGCATCCCGGGCGGCCACCCCGAGGGGTACCTGGAAGCCTTCGCTTCCCTGTACAGCGAGGTGGCGGCTCACCTGCTCGCGGCGCGCGCCGGCGTTCCGCCCGCGCCGGATGCCGAATTCCCGACCATCGCCGACGGCCTGCGCGCCGTCGAGTTCATCGAAGCGGTGCAGGCATCCGGCTGCGCCGGCGGTGCCTGGACCACGCTTACGGCAAGCGCCTGACCTTCCTCCTGGCACGTCCCGCGGACGTGCCTTCTCCCGGCTGGGCGGCGCCTGTCCCCAGCCGCTTTTCCCTTTTTCCCGTCGCGAAATCGTATTCACGGCATGGATAGCTCGTATGGGAAAAATCCATTTTACTCATCCATCCCCGGGTCCGTACAGTAACCATCGCCGCACGAGAAGCGGCACGGACGCCGCCGGCCCCGATCAATCAACCAAGCATCCAACATGTTCAAGTATTTCCCAACCAATTACGTCTGGAACCTCTCCGTCGACCTGGCGATCGAGATGGGCGCCCGCATCGGCGAGATCGAAGAAATGTGCGCCCCGTTGCAGGAGGCGGCAAAGCAGCCCGACGCCGCCGGCACGAAGGCGTTTCGCGAGACGTGGTCGCGCATGGCCGACAAGCTGTGCAGCCTGGCCGAGGCGGACGAGGCGCGCGGCCGCCTGATCTCCGCGGGCGCCAAGTACAACCGCGCCGCGATCTACCTGCTGACGGCCGAACGCCTGCAGGCGCACGGCGCGCCGGGGCGGCTGGAACTGTATCGCCGCTTCCTCGACGTGTTCGCCCGCGGCACGAAGCTGTCCGGCGAGAACTGCGAACGCGTCGAGATCCCGTACGGCGACGCCCACATCTCCGGCTTGCTCGTGCGGGCGGAGCGTGTCGACGGTCCCGCGCCGATCCTCGTGCAGGTCAACGGCCTGGACTCCACCAAGGAGATGAAGTACCGCGTCGGCCTGCCGCAATGGCTGGCGCAGCGCGGCGTGTCCTCGCTCGTGATCGACCAGCCGGGCACCGGCGAGGCGTTGCGCCTGCACGGCCTGCACGCCGTGTACGACAGTGAGCGCTGGGCGAGCAAGGTGGTCGACTGGCTGGAGACGCGCGCCGACGTGGACTCGCAGCGCATCGGCCTGGAAGGCGTGTCGCTGGGCGGCTACTACTGCCCGCGCGCCGTGGCGTTCGAGCCGCGTTTCGCGCTGGGCGTCGTCTGGGGCGCGAACCACGACTGGCGCGACGTGCAGAAGAAACGCCTCGCGAAGGAGGGCAGTTTCCCGGTGCCGCACTATTGGGAGCATGTGCGCTGGGTGTGGGGCGCCCGCGACATGGAAGAGTTCATGGCCATTGCCGAGAACGTCCACCTGGACGGGATCCTGGACCGGATCAAGGTGCCGTTCCTCGTCACCCACGGCCAGAAGGACTCGCAGATTCCCCTGCACTGGGCCGAGCGCACGTACGAACAACTGGTGAACAGCCCGAAGCGCGAGCTGAAGGTGTTCACGGAGCGCGAAGGTGGCGTACAGCACTCCAGCTTCGACAACTCGGCCAACGCCGGCGCGTACATCGCCGACTGGGTGGCCGAAAACCTGGGCGGCCGCACCGCCCTCTGACCCCTGGATACCACAGAGAGACACCTATGAACATCATTGGACCCGACGCGCTGGTTTTCGGCGTCGACGACGTCGCCGGCTGCGCACTGTACCTGACCGATTACGGCCTGACCCACGCCGGCGACGGACGCTTCGAGGCGCTCGACGGCACCGCGATCGTGCTGGCGCACAAGGACGATCCGGCGCTGCCCCCGAACCTCGGCACCGCGAGCATGCTGCGCAAGACCATCTATGGCGTGGCGGACCGGCAGGCGCTGGACGCCGTGGCCGCCGAACTGGCGCGCGACCGCGACGTGCGCACGCTCCCCGACGGCAGCATCGAGGCGGTGGACGACATGGGTTTCGTGCTCGGCTTCCAGGTGACCGTGCGCCGCCCGCTGGACCTGCCTGCCGAAGCGGTCAACGCACCTGGCGCGCCGAACCGTCCGCTCAATCACACGGCTGTCGACGAAAACGCGCCGGCGCGCCCGCGCACGCTGTCGCACGTGGTGTATTTCGTGCCCGATGCCGCGAAGGCGGAAGCGTTCTACGTCGAGCGGCTGGGCTTTGCCTGCACCGACCGCCTGCTGGGCGCCGGTCCATTCCTGAAACCCGCGGGCACCGACGACCATCACACCCTGTTCCTGATCCAGACCCCACCGTTCATGAAGGGCTGCGAACACTTCACGTTCCACATGGGCGGCCCGACGGAAGTCCTGCAGGCAGGCACGCGCTTCGTCAACAAAGGCTATCAATCGTTCTGGGGACCGGGCCGCCACAAGATGGGGTCGAACTGGTTCTGGTATTTCAACAGCCCGCTGGGCTGCCATGTCGAGTACGATGCGGACATGGACCTGCACGACGACCAGTGGACGGCGCGCGCCATCCCGATGAGTGCGGACGCGTCGCAGCTGTTCCTGTTCCAGCAGAGGGATAAATGGGCTCCGGGTGGACCACCACCCGGAGCGGGCGGTCCGCCGCCGGGTGCGGCCGGTGCAGGCGAAAGGCACTGACGTGTTCCTGAGCCGGCTCAGCGAGCTGCCGGAGGGCGACTCGCGCGGGTTCGATCCGCGCCGGACCGGCCAGGACACGGTATTCGTCGTCCGCCAGGGCCACCTGGTGCATGGCTGGCGCGACGCCTGCCCGCACTATGGCGATACGCCGCTGGCCTGGCGCAAGGATGCCTACCTGAACGCCGCCCGCGACCGCATCGTGTGCGCGGCCCACGGTGCGCAGTTCGATATCGCGACGGGCATCTGTACCCTGGGCCCGTGCCTGGGCCAGCGCCTGCAGCGCGTCGAGCTCGTAGTAGACGACAACAATATTCATATTCGGGAGACATGACATGGCAGCGCCAGTCAACAAGGTACTCATCATCGGCGGCGGCTTTTCCGGCATGGCCGCCGCCATCGAATTGCGCAAGCGCGGCGTCGGCGTCGACCTGGTCGAGATCGACCCGGGCTGGCGCTCGTACGGCGCCGGCATCAGCCTGGGCGGCGCGACGATGCGCGCGCTCGTGCAGCTGGGCGTCATCGAGGCTTATCTGGCAGAGGGTGCCGCGTCCGACGGCGTCGCGATCCATATCCCGACCGGCCAGAAGGTCGCCGAACTGCCGACGCCGCGCCTGGCGGGCCCCGACGTTCCGGGCAACGGCGCCATCATGCGTCCGGCGCTGGCCCGCATCCTGGCCGATGCGACGCGCGCATCCGGCGCGAACGTGCGCCTCGGCTGTACGTTCGCGCGGATCGAGCAGGACGCGGGCGGCGTCGACGTCAGCTTTACCGACGGGACGACGGGGCGCTACGACCTCGTCATCGGCGCCGATGGCCTGTATTCGAAGGTGCGGGAAGCCGTATTCCCGGACGCGCCGAAGCCGCAGTACAGCGGCCAGGGCGTGTGGCGCGCCGTGCTGCCTCGTCCTGCCGACATCGACGGCACGATGATGTGGCTGGGACCGAAGATCAAGCCGGGCCTGAATCCCGTGTCGAAGGACGAGATGTACCTGTTCGTGACGGAAGACCGTGCGACCAACGACTACATCGACGCCGCCGAATTCCTGCAGCGTGTGAAGGCGTTGCTGGCACCGTTCCCGGACCCGCGCCTGCAGCGCGTGCGCGACGCGCTGAACGAGGATTCGCAGATCATCTACCGCCCGCTGGAAAGTCTCTTGATGCCGAGCCCCTGGTACAAGGGCCGCGTGGTGCTGATCGGCGACACGGTGCACGCGACGACGCCGCACATGGCGTCCGGCGCCTGCATCGGCATCGAGGACGCGCTCGTGCTGGCCGACGAGCTGTCGAAAGCGGGCAGCGTCGACCAGGCGCTGGACCGCTATCTGGCACGGCGCTGGGAACGCTGCCGCATGGTCGTGCAGAACTCGGGCCGGCTGGGCGAGATCGAGATCGCCGGCGGCGACAAGGAAGAACATGCCCGCATCATGCGCGCGACGCTGTCCGCGCTTGCGGCACCCATCTGAGGAGACACCATGACCCGCCAATTCATCGACCTGTCGATCTACCTGGAGAACGAGGTCCTGTCCGATCCGCCGCCGCTGGCGCCGAAGATCACGTACCAGAAGCACCAGGACACGCTGCCGGAATTCATGATGATGATACCGGGGACCACGCCGGCCGACTATCCGGACGGCGAAGCGGCCGCCGCGGAATGGGTCACCATGACGACGCACAGCGGCACGCACCTGGACGCGCCTTACCACTTCCATTCGACGATGGATGCGAAGACGGGCGAGAAGAAGAAGTCGATCACCATCGACGAGGTGCCGCTGGCATGGTGCTTCCAGCCCGGCGTGAAGCTGGATTTCCGCCACTTCCCGGACGGTTACGTGGCCACTGCGGCCGACGTGGAAGCGGAACTGAAGCGCATCGGCCACGAGCTGCAGCCGCTGGACATCGTCATGGTCAACACCCGCGCCGGCAGCCGCTACGGCCACAACGACTACGTGTCGGCCGGTTGCGGCATGGGCTACGAAGCGACGATGTACCTGCTGGAGCGGGGCGTGCGGCTGACGGGCACGGATGCATGGAGCTGGGACGCGCCGTTCTCGTACACGGCGAAGAAGATTGCCGAGACGGGCGACGTGTCGCTGATCTGGGAAGGCCACAAGGCCGGCCGCGACATCGGCTACTGCCACCTGGAGAAGCTGCACAACCTCGAAGCGTTGCCGGGCAACGGCTTCTACGTGTCGTGCTTCCCGCACAAGGTGCGCGCGGGATCGGCGGGCTGGACGCGCGCGGTGGCCATCGTCGACGACGCGCTGCTCGCGTTGCCGCGCGGCTGAGGAGGCGGACATGAAACTCGCCACCTACCGCGACGGTTCGCCCGACGGCCGTCTCGTCGTCGTGTCGCGCGACCTGCGCCGCGCCGTCGATGCGGACTCGATTGCGCCGAATCTGCCGAATTTGCTGAGTGCGCTGGAACGCTGGGACAGCGCTGCACCCGCACTCCAGCGCCTGTCCGACATGCTGAACGACGGCACGGCCGCCGGCAGCGTCGACTTCGAACCGCAACGCTGCATGGCCCCGCTGCCGCGTACCTTCCAGTGGTGCGACGCCTCGGCATTCCTGAATCACGGCCGCCTGATGGAGCGGGCGTTCAACACGCCGCCGATCCCCGACTTTGACACGGTTCCCGTGATGTACCAGGGCGCGTCGGACGATTTCCTCGGCCCGCACGAGGATGTTCCGCTGCCGGACGAGGCGCTGGGCATCGACTTCGAGGGCGAGTTCGGCGTCATCGTCGACAAAGTGCCGATGGGCGCGACGCCGGCGCAGGCACTGGACGCAGTGCGCCTTGTCGTGCAACTGAACGACTGGAGCCTGCGCGCGCTCGGACCGCGCGAAATGAAAAGCGGTTTCGGGTTCCTGCAGGCGAAGCCGTCGACGAGCTTCGCGCCCGTGGCGGTTACGCCGGACGAGTTGGGCGGTGCCTGGTGCGACGGCCGCGTGCACCTGGACCTGCAAGTAGAATGGAACGGCGCACCGTTCGGGAAGCCGAACGGCCGCGAGATGAATTTCGGCTTCGGCCAGCTGGTCGCGCACGCGGCGCGCACGCGCAGGCTGGGCGCCGGCACGATCGTCGGCTCGGGTACCGTGTCGAATGCGGACCGCGCCGTGGGTTCGGCCTGCATCGCGGAGCGCCGCGTCATCGAGATCATCGATCACGGCGAACCGCGCACGCAATTCATGCGCTTCGGCGACCGGGTGCGCATGTGCGTGCGCGGCGCGGCGGGGGACGCGCCGTTCGGCGTCATCGACCAGCGCGTCACGCGCGCCTGAGCATCACCTGAGCGTCACGGCCGCAGCTTGGCGATCAGCGCGGCCGCCGTCTCGGCCGACGATCCCGGGTTCTGGCCCGTGACCAGCAGGCCGTCGCGGACGACGTACGAACCCCAATCCGGACCGCGCGAAAACACGCCGCCCTTGGCCTTCAACTCGTCCTCGACGAGGAAAGGGACCACATCGGTCAGCCCGACGGCCGCTTCCTCGCTGTTGGTGAAGCCCGTCACCTGCTTGCCTTCGACGAGTGGCCGTCCGGCCGGCGTGCGGACGTGGCGCAGGACGCCCGGCGCGTGGCAGACCAGCGCCACCGGCTTGCCGGCGCCGATGAACGATTCGATCAGCGCGATCGAGTTGCTGTCTTCCGCGAGGTCCCATAGGGGGCCGTGGCCGCCCGGATAAAACACGGTGTCGAAATCGGCCTGCTTCACCTGGTCCAGGGGCACCGTAGCGGCGAGTTGCGCCATGGCGGCGGCATCCGCTTCGAAGCGGCGCGTCAGGTCGGTCTGGAAATCCGGCTCGTTGCTCTTGGGGTCCAGCGGTGGACGTCCACCCTTGGGCGAGGCCAGCACGACGTCGGCGCCGGCGTCCTTGAACGCATAGTAGGGGGCGGCCAGTTCTTCGAGCCAGAAGCCGGTCTTGCGGCCGGTGTTGCCGAGTTGGTCATGCGAGGTCAGTACGATCAGCACTTTCATGGTGTGTTCCTTTGCTTGAGGTTGCCAGTAGACCAGTCGTCTAGACCTGGGTAAAAAAACTGCCCGGCTTGTTGGGCCGAATCATCGGGCAGCATGAAGCATATGCCGTGTCGCCGCCAGCGCCGTTTCGAAAGGGCGGGGCGACCGCTCGATCTTGGCCATTACGCTGGCGCCCAGCCACAATTGGTACAGACTACCCGCCACGGCGGCCGGATCGCCGTCGACGGTCAACGACCCGTCTTCGATGCCCGCGGCAACTGCCCGCGCGAGCCGGTTGACGATCGCTTCCGTGCCGCGGCGCAGGACGAGCCGCATGGCCTCGGACAGGTCGGCCACTTCCGCACCCAGCTTCACGGCGAGGCACTTGCCCTGGCATTGCTCGAACGACTGCGAGGCCTGCCACGATGCCCAGTATTGCATCAGGCGCTGCGCCGCCGTGAGGCCGGGTTGGACCAATATCCGGTCGAGCTCGGCCAGGTAATCCTCGAAATAACGCTCGAGCATCGCTTCGCCGTAGGCATCCTTCGAACTGAAGTAGTGATAGAAGGAGCCTTTCGGCACGCCGGCCGTCGTGAGGATCTCGTTCAGGCCCACCGCCGAGTAGCCCTTGCCGGCCATGATGCGTTGGCCGGTCTCGAGGATGTGCGAGCGGACGTCGGACGTTTGCGTCGGGTTGGGCGTGTTCATGGATGCACTGTATACCTAAACCGACCGGTCGTCTAGTGCTAAAGTTCGTCGACGAATCGCGTCACGGCCGCCGCGAACGCGTCCGGCTGTTCGATGGCACCCAGGTGCGACGCGTCGGCCAGCACCTGCAGGCGCGCCTCCGGGATACCGTTCGCCAGCGTCTGCGCCATCTCGACGGGCGTGCCCTGGTCCAGCTCTCCCGCCATCACCAACGTGGGAGCGGCGATCCGGCCCAGGCGCGCCGTCGTGTCGACGCCGCCGACGGCCGCGCAGCAACCCATATAGCCTTGCGCATCGGTGGTGACGAGCCGTTGCCGGTAGCGGGCGACGGTCGCCGGATGCGCCGCGCGGAAGCCCTCGTGGAAGTACCTGCCCATGACGGCATTTGCGATGGCCTCGATGCCTTGCTCGCTGACCGTGACGATGCGCTGGCGCCAGACCTCGCGCGCCGCCTCCGGATAGCCGGACGTCGTATGCGCCAGCACGAGTGCGCCGACGAGGGACGGGTGGCGCAGCGCGAGCTCCTGGCCCACCATGCCGCCCATCGACAGGCCGACCCACACGACCGGACCCGTATCCAGTTCGCGCAGGAGGCGGGCCGCATCGTCCGCGAGGTCGGCCATCGCGTACGGCCCGGCCGGCGCATCGGAACTGCCGTGGCCGCGGTGGTCGTAGGCGATCACGCGGCAGTCGGCGGCGAGCAGGTTGGCCAGCGCGTCCCACATCGTCAGGTCGCAGCCCAGCGCGTGGCTCAGCACGACCGTGTGGCGCGGACGCTTGCCGCTGCGCGGTTCGCGCACGCTGTAGTGCAGGGCGGGCGAGCTGCCCGTGCGGCCTTCGCGGCCCACGCCGGGATGCGGAGACTCCAGCGGCGATGCCGGCTCCAGCGCGTAGCCGATCTGCGGACCGACCTCGCGCAGAATCGCCGCGGCATGCGCGAACGCCGTGTTCGCGGCGGGTACGCCGGCGTAGATGGCGGACTGCATCAGCACTTCCTTCAGTTCGTCCGGCGTCAACCGGCTGTCGGCGTCGCCCAGCAGCGCGGCGCGCACGTGAAGCTCGTATTCTTCCCAGCGGCCGAGTGCGATGGTGATGGCGAGGACGATCGTGCGGCGCGTCTTGCGCGGCAGGCCCGGACGGTCCCAGATGTCGTGCCACGCATAGCGCGTGATGAAGTTCTGGAAGTCGGCGGTGAAGGTGTTGGCGTTCGCGAGGGAACGCTCGACCCAGGCGTCGCCGAGGACGGCGCGGCGCTGGTCGAGGCCGCGCAGGAGGTCGTGGTCGAGGGGATCGAAGCTCATGCGATGTCTTTCTTGAGTGCGGCCAGCCGTTCCCGGGCCAGTCGTTGTGCGGGTTCGGTGGCGGCGACGGGGTCGAACAGGGCGCCGAGCTGGCCGATGTCCAGCGTCGCCAGTGCCGGATCGGCGGCGATCGTGTCGCGGGCGACGTCGCGCAGATGACGGCCTTCGGCGACGGCCGCCTGCGTCATCTTCTCGACGGACGCATGCGCGGCGGGACGGCCGATGGCGCCCGCGAGCCAGATGGACAGCGCCTCTGCCGCGACGAGGCCCTGCAACGCGTCGATGTTGGCGCGCATGCGTGTCGTGTCGACCGTCAGGCCGGTGAAGGCATCGTTCAGCGCCCACAGCGCACCGTGGGCGGACAGGAACAAGGTGGGCCATTCGGCCAGTTCCGCCTGCCAGTTGCCGAGGCCGCGTTCGTGCTGCTGGCCCATCGCGGCGAGGAGCGTCGCGGCATGCTGCGGCGTGCGCGTGGCGGCGGCCAGCGCGATCATCGACGACACGGGATTGCGCTTGTGCGGCATCGCCGACGAGCCGCCGCGCCCGCCCCCGGACGGTTCGGCGAGCTCGCCTACTTCGCCCTGCGCCATCAGCGCGAGGTCCGCCGCGATCTTGCCGAGGCTACCGGTCAGCAGCGCGACTTCCAGGCCGAGCCGCACCCATTCGTCGCGCTGCGTGTGCCAGGTGGCGGCCGGCGTCTTCAGGTCCAGCGCCTGCGCGACGCGGTGCGCGACGGCGGGCCCGCGTTCGCCAATCACGGCCAGCGTGCCGACCGCGCCGCCCAGCTGCAGCTGCAGGGCGGTTGCCGCCGCCTCGCGCAGGCGCGCGCGGGCGCGCACGAGCGGCGCGAGCCAGCCGGCGACCTTGAAGCCGAAGCCCGTCACCTGCGCGGGCTGCAGCAAGGTGCGCGCCAGCACGGGCGTGGCCAGGTGGGCTTCGCCCAGCGTCAGCAGGTGGCCGCACAGCGTGGTGAGATCGTCGTCGAGCAGGCGCAGCGCCGTTCGGGTGACGAGCACCATCGCGCTGTCCTGCACGTCCTGGCTCGTGCTGCCCCAGTGGACGAGCGTGGAAGCTTCCTTGTCCGTCGCGGCGACGAGGCGCGTCAGCTCTTTCACGAGCGGCACGGCCAGGGTGCCGGAGCAGCGGCCGGCAGTGACGAGGGCGGGGATGTCGAAGCGGTCCGCGCGGCACGCGGTCGCAATGGCCTCGGCGGCGCCGCGCGGCAGCAGGCCTTCGTCGGCCTGTGCCGTGGCCAGCGCCGCTTCGAAGTCGAGCATGGCCTGGACAAGCGCCGCGTCGTCGAACGCGGCGATCATGTCGGGGGTGCTCAGCAGGGTGTCGAAAAGTGATACGGCCATGTGTCTCCTGATATCCATGCACGTCGTCCCCGCGCAGGCGGGGACCCAAGTTGCACGCTTTACGACAGCGCATGCAAACTTGGGTCCCGGCCTCCGCCGGGACGACGGTCTTGGGGTCGCGGGTTCGTCAAACGTAATCGAAGAACACCGTCTCTTTGTCGGTCTGCATCCAGATATCCCAACGATACGTCCCGTCGCCATCCTTGCGCGCGACGAGCGTATCGCGCCGTGCGGCCGGCACCTGTGCCAGGATAGCGGATTCCGCGAGCGTCGCATCGTCCTCGAGGAACACGGCGGTGAACTGGTGCTTCGTCAGCCCGCGCGCAAACACCGTGACGTAGGCGACGGGTTCACCCACCGGACGCGGCGGCACCGACAGCCGCAGGCTGAATTCGCCCGCCTTGCCCGTCGGCGTGCGGCGAAAGCCCGGAATCTCCAGCGACGCTTCCACGCCCGCCGCTTCCGGCAGCCACGCTTCGATCTGCGCGTCGTCGATCGGGTTGCCGTCGCCGTCGTACAGGACGCCGTGCAGGACGATGGTCGGCGCGCTCGTCTCCAGTCGCCCGGCGGCGCAGAAGTCCACCGCCCATTGCCAGCCTTCGTGCGAGAACGGGCCGATGGTCTGCGAAGTCGTAATGTTGCTCATGGTCGTTCCTTTCAGAGTCCGAACGGCGTGGCACCGCGGCCGCGCAGGACGATGTCGAATTCGTAGCCCAGCATCTCGTCGCCTACCGTGTGGTCGAGCGAGAAGCGCGAGACCAGCCGCTGGCGCGCCGCTTCGTCGGGGATGCTGTTGAAGATCGGGTCGTAAGCGAACAACGGGTCGTTCGGGAAGTACATCTGCGTGACGAGGCGTTGCGCGTACACGTTCCCGAACAGCGAGAAGTGGATGTGCGCGGGGCGCCACGCCTTGTCGTGGTTCTTCCACGGGTACGGACCCGGCTTGATGGAGACGAAGCGGTAGCGGCCGTCGTCGTCCGTCATCATCTTGCCGAAGCCGAAGAAGTTCGGGTCGAGCGGGGCGTCGTGGTTGTCGCGCTGGTGCCAGTAGCGGCCGGCGGAGTTGGCCTGCCACACCTCGATCAGCGAGTTGCGCACCGGCTTGCCGTCCTCGTCGACGACGCGGCCGGTGACGACGATCTTTTCGCCCAGCGGGGCGGCCTGGCCACGACGCGTCAGGTCCATGTCGTGCGGCAGCAGGATGCGCGGGGCGGGATCGATGTTGCGGCTGACGGGGACCGATGCGTCGATACGCAACGCCGGCTGCAGCGGACCGCGCTTCACGGTCGATTTATAGGCGGGGTAGATGAGCTCCGGCCACACGCCGGGTTGCACGTCGTCGAATTTCACGTTGTCTCCTGAGTCGGAAGGTTGTGCGAGCCGATCCATCGTAGAAAAAGGATCATGCGCCGACAAGATGGCCATGTAGGCCGATTTCCGCTCTTCGCACGCTTTGTGCGATACTCGCACAAATTCGCAATTTTCTGCACGATGGATCAGGAACCCGCCAAACGCGACATGGTCGCGGGCCTCGACAAGGGGCTGCAAGTGATCGAGGCGTTCGACCAGGAGCGGTCGCGCCTGACGATCGCCGACGTGGCCGAGCGCACGGGCCTCACGCGCGCGGCCGCGCGGCGCTATCTGCTGACGTTGACGGCGCTCGGCTACATGCGCCACGAGAACAGGCAGTTCACGTTGACGCCCAAGATCCTGCGCCTCGGCCAGTCGTACCTGCACTCGGCGCGGCTGCCGCGCATCGCGCAACCGCTGCTGTACCGGCTCGCGTATGCGCTGGGCGAGGCGGCGTCCGTCGGGGTGCTGGACCACGACGATCTCGTCTGCGTGGCGGCCGTCAGCGCGGGCCAGCTCATCTCCGCCACGCTGCAGCCGGGCACGCGCGTGCCCGCGTACTGCACGGCGAACGGGCGCATGCTGCTCGCGAGCCTGCCGCAGGACGAGGCCGAGCGCTTCCTCGCGCGCGCAACGCCGGAGCCCATCACGTCCCACACGATCGTCGACCGCGCACGGCTCGGCGAGGAGATCGCGCGGGCGCGCGAGCGGGGCTATGCCGTCGTCGACCAGGAACTCGAACTGGGCCTGCGCACGATCGCGGTGCCCGTCAGGAACTTCCGCGGCGACGTCGTGGCCGCGATGAACATCAGCGTGCATGCGGGTCGCATGAGCGTGGAACAGATGGTCGAGCGCTGCCTGCCGACGCTCATCAAGTACCAGGTCGAGCTGAACGCGCTGTTATAGGCCGGCGAGATTCAGTGCCTTCACGGCGCCGCGCAGCTGGGCGTGCAGCCAGGCGCGCTCGTCGTCGCTCACGTCCGGGAACATGGTGTCCTCGACCTGCTTGACCACCGAGTCGCAGCGCGCCAGCACGGCGTCGCCGTCCTCCGTCAGGCTGATGCGGATGATGCGGCCATGGTCCGGATCGGGCGTGCGCGCGATCCATCCCTTCGCCTCCATCGCCTTCACCATCTCGTTCGCGGATTGCGGCGACATCATCGTGCGCTCCGCCAGCTGGGCGTTCGACAGTGTGCCGAGCACACGGAACACCGAGAGCGCCGTGTAGTGGGGCACCGTCATGCCGAGCGGCGCGAGGCCGTCGCGCAGGCGCTTGTTGAGGACGTGGTCGAGCCGGCCCACGATGTAGGCCAGGCCGGTGGGCTTGTTGTCGGCCGCAGCGGCCGCGATCGGTTTTTTCGAGGGCATCAAAATTTTTCTTGTCAAAGCGTGCAGGCAGGTCTAGTATAAGTCGCATATCAGGCTACCTGATAACTTCCACACACACCAGGAGACATTGTATGTCCAAATACGAAGGCCGTTGGGAGACCGTGAAGGTCGACGTCGAGAACCGCATCGGGTGGATCACCCTGAACCGTCCGGAGAAGCGCAACGCGATGAGCCCCACGCTGAACCGCGAAATGATCGACGTGCTGGAAACGCTGGAGCTGGACGACGATGCCGAGGTGATCGTGCTGACGGGCGCCGGCGACGCCTGGACCGCCGGCATGGACCTGAAGGAGTACTTCCGCGAGACCGACGGCAAGCCCGAGATCACGCAGGAGCGCATCCGCCGCGACTGCTCGCAGTGGCAATGGAAGCTGCTGCGCATGTACAGCAAGTCGACGATCGCGATGGTGAACGGCTGGTGCTTCGGCGGCGCGTTCTCGCCGCTCGTCGCCTGTGATCTTGCCATCGCCGCCGAGGATGCCGTGTTCGGCCTGTCGGAAGTCAACTGGGGTATCCCCCCGGGCAACCTGGTGAGCAAGGCCGTCGCCGACACGATGGGCCACCGCCAGGCGCTGTACTACATCATGACGGGCGAGACGTTCACGGGCGCGCAGGCCGCGGAGATGGGCCTCGTCAACAAGGCGGTGCCGAAGGCGCAGCTGCGTGAAGAAGTGACGAAACTGGCGCAGAATCTGCTGGAAAAGAACCCGGTCGTGCTGCGCTACGCGAAGCAGGGCTTCAAGCGCTGCCGCGAACTGACGTGGGACCAGAACGAGGATTACCTGTACGCGAAGACCGACCAGTCCAATTACCGCGACCCGGAAAAGGGCCGCAAGGAAGGCCTGAAGCAGTTCCTGGACGATAAGACGATCAAGCCGGGCCTGCAGAGCTACAAGCGCGCATAAGACGCGACCAGCCCCAGCCCCTTCAATCAGAGCACACAAAGGAGACCTCTGATGTTCGACACCTATCTGCTGATCGCCGGGCAGGCCTGCCCGGC